>Ga0207676_10000548_pt1 | contig 31359 bp, 29 predicted proteins | sample KBSSwiS72_FD_184307 | JGI IMG/M metagenome (GOLD analysis project Ga0207676, IMG submission 184307) | Switchgrass rhizosphere microbial communities from Kellogg Biological Station, Michigan, USA - KBS Switchgrass S7-2 (SPAdes) (version 2) | ecosystem: Host-associated > Plants > Roots >...
GCCGCTCATCTCGCCGCAGAATCCGTACGATCTCGCGCAACTCGACGTGATGGACAGCCGCCTGCCGCCGGGATCGGCCGCACCGAACGGCGGGACGTACTGGCTCGGCACCGACGACCAGGGCCGTGACATGCTGTCGGCCATCTTCTACGGGTTGCGGATCAGCATCGGCGTCGGGATTGCCGCGACCGTGCTTGCGCTCGTGCTAGGGCTCGCGATGGGACTCACCGCGGCGTACGTCGGCGGCCGCGTCGAGACGCTGATCATGCGCATCGTCGACATCCAGCTCTCGTTTCCGGCGATTCTCATCGCGCTGATCCTCATCGCCGTGCTCGGCCAGGGCACCGGCAAGGTGATAGCGGCGCTCGTCACCGTCCAATGGGCGTACTACGCGCGCACCGTTCGCGGCGCGGCGCTCGTCGAGAAGCGCAAGGAGTACATGGAAGCCGCGCGCTGCCTCGCGCTGTCGCCGTCGCGCATCGTGTTCAAGCACCTCTTGCCGAACTGCATGCCGCCGATGATCGTCGTCGCGACCGTGCAGGTGGCGGCGGCGATCGCGCTGGAAGCCACGCTGTCGTTTCTCGGGCTTGGCCTTCCGATCACCGAGCCTTCGCTCGGCTTGCTGATCGCCAACGGCTACCAATATCTGCTGTCCGGCAAGTACTGGATCAGCTTCTTCCCGGGGATCGCGCTCCTGTGCACGATCGTCAGCATCAATCTCGTGGCCGACCAGCTGCGCGACGTGCTGAACCCGAGGCTGCAGCGATGAGCGCCCCTCCGATGACAGGCTCTGCGCCGTTGCTCGAGGTCGCGGGTCTGCGCACGCATTTCTTCACCCGAGCGGGGGTGGTGAAGGCGGTCGACGACGTGTCGTTCATCGTGCAGAAAGGCGAGGTGATGGGGCTCGTGGGGGAGTCGGGCTCGGGCAAGTCGATGACGGGCTACTCGATCATGGGACTCATCGACCCTCCGGGACGCATCGTCGCGGGCATGATCCGGTTGAACGGCCGCGACCTTCGCGCGCTGTCCGCCGAGGACTTGCGGCAGCTGCGCGGCAACCGGATCGCGATGATCTTCCAGGACCCGATGATGACTTTGAACCCGGTCCTGTCCGTCGCCGCGCAGATGGTCGAGACGATCCAGGCGCATGGCAGCGCGACGCGCCAGCAGGCGCTCGAGCGGGCGCGGGCAGCGCTCGTGAAAGTCGGCATCCCGTCGCCCGAGGAGCGCCTTGCCGCCTATCCGCACCAGTTCTCGGGCGGCATGCGGCAACGGGTCGCGATCGCCATCGCACTTCTCAACGACCCCGATCTCATCATCGCCGACGAGCCGACGACGGCGCTCGACGTCACGATCCAGGGGCAGATCCTGTTCGAGATGCAGAAGCTCACGCGCGAGACGGGCGCCGCGATGATCTGGATCACTCATGACCTCTCGGTCGTCGCCGGCCTTGCCGACCGCGTCTGCGTGATGTACGCGGGGCGCATCGTCGAGCAGGGCACGGTGTTCGACGTGCTGACCCACCCGCGACATCCCTACACGCAGGGCCTCCTCGATTCCGTTCCGTCGCGGAGCGTGCGCGGCGCGCGGCTGCGGCAGATTCCGGGGATGCCGCCGTCGGTGCTCGACCTGCCGGAGGGCTGCGCCTTTCGCGAGCGATGCGGACGCGCAACGGAGATCTGCGGGACGACGCCGGAGATGTCGCCGCCGCTCGTGGTCGCTGACGGCCAGCGCGCGCGTTGTCACCATCCGCTCCATCTTTCGGCGGCGCCGTGACCACGCTTTCGCCCACCGCAACCGTGTCGAACAAGGCCGACATTGCGTCGAGCGCCGTGCCGCTCGTCGAGCTCGCGCAAGTCTCGAAGCGCTTCGTCAAATCGCTCGATGTGGCGGCGAAGATCGGCAACGCGTTTGGCGCCCGCATGCGCGAGGAAGTGGTGCACGCGGTCGACAACGTCGACCTCTCGATCTTCGAAGGCGAAGTGGTGGGCCTCGTCGGCGAATCCGGCTGCGGCAAGTCGACGCTCGGACGCCTCGCGGTCGGCCTTCTGCCGCTCACGCAGGGCCGGCGAAGCTTTCGCGGCCAGCCTCTCGAAGGGCTCGCGCCCGACGCCGCGCGCCGGCAGCAGCTCAAGATGCAGATGATCTTCCAGGACCCTTATGCGTCGCTCAATCCGCGCATGCGCGTCGTCGACATCGTGGGTGAAGCACCGGTCGCGCACGGTCTCGCCCCGGCGGGCAAGCAGAGGGATTACGTCGCGCAGCAATTGAGCCGCGTCGGGCTCGACGCATCGCTCATGCGGCGGTTTCCGCACCAGTTTTCCGGCGGCCAGCGGGCACGGATCGGCATCGCCCGGGCGCTGGCGGTGGCGCCCGAGTTTCTCGTCTGCGACGAGTCCGTGGCGGCGCTCGACGTCTCGATCCAGGCGCAGGTCCTGAACCTCTTCATGGATCTCAAGTCGGCGCTCAACCTCACCTATCTCTTCATCAGCCACGACCTGGGCGTCGTCGAGCACATCAGCGATCGCGTCGTCATCATGTATCTCGGGCGCGTCGTCGAATCGGGCCCCACCTCGGATCTGTACGCAGCGCCCAATCACCCGTACACGCAGGCGCTGCTGAAAGAAGTCGGCAAGGTGCTTCCCGGCAAGCGCACGTTCGTGCCGATCAAGGGCGAAATCCCGTCTCCGCTCGCGCCGCCGCCGGGATGCCACTTTCATCCACGGTGCCCGCATGCCATGCCCCGCTGCAAAAGCGAAGCGCCCGCGCTGAAGCGAATCGCCCCCCAGCGGCTGTCCGCCTGCCATTTGAACGACTCATCCGCATGAAGACCGTTCCTCCTTACGTCCTGCACGCAGGGTCCGCGCCGGAAGTGCCGCTGGTGCTGGATTCGCCGCACTCCGGCGAGCACTATCCCGACGATTTCGATCACGCCCCGCCGAGGTCGCTCGTGCGCCTCGCCGAAGACACGCACGTCGGGCGCCTCTACCGAACGGCGACCGCGCTCGGTGCGACGCTCGTCGAGGCGAACTTCCCCCGGGCGTACATCGATGCGAATCGCAGCGTCGACGATCTCGATCCCGCGATGATCGAGGGAACGTGGCCCGCCCCGCTTGCGGTGTCGCGCAAGACGCGGCAGGGCATCGGGCTCGTGTGGCGGGTCGCGAGAGGCGGCGAGCCGATGTACGACCGCAAGCTGTCGGTCGACGAGGTGCAGCGGCGCATCGACCTCTGGTATCGTCCGTACCACGCGGCGCTCGATGCCGAGGTGGGTCGCCTGCACCGGAAGTTCGGCGCGGTCTGGCACATCAACTGTCATTCGATGCCCGCGGTGGGCGACCCGAACGCCGACGATCCCGGCCGGGCACGCGCCGACTTCGTCCTCGGCGACCGCGACGGCACGACCTGCGCCGCCGAGTTCACGGCGTTCGTCGCGGAAACGATTCGCCGCATGGGCTACTCGGTGGCCATTAACGATCCGTACAAGGGCGTCGAGATCGTGAAACGTCACGGCCGCCCCGCGCAGGGTCGGCACAGCCTGCAGATCGAGCTCAACCGCCGGCTCTACATGGACGAGGAAAGCCTCGAGCCGCACGCGGGCTATTCGAAGCTCGAGGAAGACCTGCGGCGAATGGTGGAGGCCGTGGCCCGGTATTCCCGCGCCAACACTGGTCAGACCACTTGACCGGTCAAAACGGCACTGCCAAACTCGCACCGCTCGCCGGCCGGGTTTCAATCCCATTGCGAGCGACGACCATCCGACCGGCACTCAAGGAGGAATCATGATCAAGCTCACGCGCGCCACGCTGGCCGGCATAGGCGCACTCGTCATCGCAGCCGCGGCGCACGCGGCTTATCCCGAACGTCCGATCACGCTGATCGTCCCCTGGGCGGCGGGCGGCGGCACCGACGCCACGGCGCGCATCATCGGCACGCTGCTCGAAAAGGAAGTGGGGCAGCCGGTCAATGTCGTGAACCGCGTCGGCGGCAGCGGCGTGGTGGGTCACAGCGCCATCGCGCAGGCTGCGCCCGACGGCTACACGATCGGCATCATCACCGTCGAGATCGGCATGATGCACTGGCAAGGGCTTACCGATCTGACCGGCGCGTCGTATACGCCGCTCGCGCTCGTCAACGCCGATCCGGCCGGCGTGCAGGTTGCCGCCGACTCGCCCTACAAGACGGTGAACGATCTGGTGGCGGCGATCAAGGCGAGCCCCGGAAAGTTCAAGGCGTCCGGCACCGGGCAGGGTGGCATCTGGCATCTCGCGATTGCCGGCATGCTGAAGGACCTGGGTGCCGATCCCGCGAGCGTGCCGTGGGTCCCGTCGCAAGGCGCCGCCCCCGGGCTGCTCGACCTCGTCGCGGGCGGCGTGCAGATCGCTCCCGTGTCGCTGCCGGAAGCGCGCGCGATGATCGACGCCGGCAAGGTGAAGAGCCTGGCCGTGATGGCCGACAAGCCGGCGTCCCTCTATCCCAACGTGCCGACGCTCAAGTCCGCGACAGGCAGCAACTGGACGATGGCGGCCTGGCGCGGCATCGCGGCGCCGAAGAACCTTCCGCCCGAGGCGCGCGACAAGCTCGTCGCCGCGTTGCAGAAGATCGTCGCGAGCAAGGACTACACGGAGTTCATGGGCAAGCAGGGCTACGGCGTGATCTACGCCGGGCCCGACGACTTCGCCAAGTTCATGGCCAAGTCGGACGCCGATCTCGGCGCCACGATGAAGGCGGTCGGCATCGTCAAGTAACGCGCGGCTGCCGGCGCCCGCTTCGTGAAGCTGAACGACGCCGTCTGGGGCGCGGTTCTCGTGCTGCTCGCGGTGGCGATCCTCGTTCACGTCCAGTCCTTCTCCACGATCCCGGGCCAGAAATACGGCCCGGCGATTTTTCCCGGTCTTGCCGCGTGCGGCCTCGCGATCTGCGGAGCCCTTCTCATCTATCAAGGCTTCACCGCCCGGTCCGCGCACGCCGAGGGCGCGAGCTGGATCACGTTTGCGCCGTGGACGCGCTCGCCGCGCCACCTGTTCGCGTTCGCGCTGACGATCTTCGTCAACGTCTTCTACATCTATTGCGTCGACTGGTTCGGCTTCATCCCCGCGAGCGTCATCTACCTCGCCGTATTGTTCGCCGCGTTCGGCGTGAGCTGGAAGTGGAACCTGCCGATCGCGCTCGTGCTGACGCTCGTCATCCACACGGCGTTCTACAAGCTCTTGCGGGTCCCGCTGCCTTGGGGGCTTCTCAAGAACCACATCTGGTAGCCGTCCGGACGGGCACGAAACGATGAGCGGCGCCTGGCTGCAAGCGTTCTCGATGGTGATGGACCCGTACAACATCGTCGTGATGCTGGCGGCGTCGGTGTTCGGGCTCTTCGTCGGCGCGATGCCTGGCTTGACGGCGACGATGGCGACCGCTCTGCTCGTGCCGGTCACGTTCTTCATGGCGCCGATTCCCGCGATCGCCGCCATCGTCACGGCGACCGCGATGGCGATCTTCGCGGGCGACATCCCCGGCTGCCTGTTGCGCATGCCGGGGACGCCGGCGTCCGCCGCATACACCGACGAAGCGTACGCGATGACGAACAAGGGCCAGGCGGAGATCGCGCTGGGCGCGGGGCTCGTGTTCTCCGCGATCGGCGGGCTGTTCGGGACCGCCGTGCTGATCGTCTCGGCGCCGACGCTCGCCGAGTTCGCGCTCAAGTTCAGCTCGTTCGAGTACTTCTGGCTCGTGCTGATGGGGCTGACGTGCGCCGTGTTCCTGACCTCCGAAAACCCCCTCAAGGGATTCGTGTCCCTGTTCCTCGGCCTGCTGGTCGCGAGCGTCGGCCTCAACAATCCCGCGGGCATTCCGCGCTTCACGTTCGGCAGCACCGAGCTCATGGGCGGCATCGGGCTCGTGCCGCTGATGATCGGAATGTTCGCGATCTCGGAGATCCTCCGCTACTCGGTCGACACCGACCCGCGCCCGATGATCGTCGATCAGCCGATCGGCAACGTGTTCAGGGGGATGTGGGACTTGACGGTGAAGTACCCCGTGCAGATCCTGCGCGGCAGCGCATTGGGCACGCTGGTCGGCGCATTGCCGGGCGCGGGCGCGGACATCGCCGCGTGGATGTCGTATGCGATCAGCAAGAAATTCTCGAAAGAGCCGGAGAAGTTCGGCACCGGTCACGTCGAAGGCATCGTAGAGTCCGGCGCGGCGAACAACAGCGCCCTGGCCGGCGCCTGGATCCCGGCGCTCGTGTTCGGCATTCCCGGCGATTCGATTACCGCGATCGTGATCGGCGTGCTTTACATGAAGAACATGAATCCCGGGCCGGCGCTATTCGTCAACAACCCGCAGAACATCTACGCCGTGTTCCTGCTGTTCATCATCGCCAATCTGATCATGATCCCGCTGGGCTATGCCTGCATCAAGACGGCGAAGCAGATCCTGCGGGTGCCGCGGAACGTGCTGATGCCCATGATCATGCTGTTCTGCGTCGTCGGCGCGTTCGCGATCAACAACACGGCGTTCGACGTGGGCGTGATGGTGATTGCAGGGGTGGTCGGATTCGTGCTGGAGGAGAACGGCGTGCCGATCGCGCCGGCGATCCTCGGCGTCGTGCTCGGAGGAATGCTCGAGGACAATTTCGTCACGTCGATGATCAAGTCCGACGGAAATCTGCTCGCGTTCTTCGAGCGGCCGGTTGCGGCAACGCTCGGTGTGCTCACGCTCGCCGTATGGTTCCTGCCTATCCTGATGCGCCGCCTGCGCAAGCTCGCCGGCGTGTGAGCCGAACGCACGCGCTACGCCGGCTCTGCGCCCGAGACGTAGGCTTGTTGCCCGGTTTTGCCGCACTGCGGTATAATTCGAAGGTTTTGCGGCTTCATCCCATCGATCGCCGGGTGTCGAACATCACGGTGGCGTGGCGATATCGCGGCCGCTGGCAGGGGGCGTGATCGCAATGCGCGGCAAACTCGTCGTCGGCAACTGGAAAATGAACGGCGGGCTCGCGGCCAACAAGACGCTTCTCGCCGAGATCAAATCCGGGTGGGCGGCACAAGCAGGTCGAAAGATCGCGGTTTGCGCGCCTTATCCGTACCTTGCGCAGGTGAGCGCGGCTCTCGAAGCGACGGCGATCGCATGGGGGGCGCAGGACGTGAGCGAGCACGATTCAGGCGCGTTCACGGGTGAAGTGTCGGCACGAATGCTCGCCGAGTTCGGTTGTCGTTATGCGATCGTCGGCCACTCGGAGCGCCGGCAACATTACGGCGACACCGATGCGGTGGTGGCGGCGAAGGCGGTGGCAACGCTGGCGGCGGGACTCGCGCCGATCGCTTGTGTCGGCGAGACGCTCGCGGAGCGCGATGCCGGCGCGACGATGGCTGTCGTATCGCGACAGCTGGAAGCGGTACTCGGTGCCGTGGGCGACAACGCTGTGAAGATCGTCCTCGCCTACGAGCCGGTCTGGGCGATCGGAACGGGGCGGACGGCATCGCCGGAGGAAGCGCAGGCGGTCCATGCGATGGTCCGAGCGCGGCTCGCGCGAAGCGGAGCCGCGGATGTGCCGGTGCTGTACGGCGGCAGCGTCAAACCCGACAACGCGAAGGCGTTATTCGCGATGGCGGATATCGATGGTGGGTTGATCGGTGGTGCGTCGCTCAAGGCGGCGGAATTCTTGGCCATCGCCCGTGCCTAATCGGGCGGTGCTGGAGTAGCGAATGACTATGCTGGAAACGGTATTGCTGGTCGTGCACTTGCTGATCGCCGCGGCGATCTGCGCGTTCGTGCTGCTGCAGCACGGCAAGGGCGCGGACATGGGCGCAGCGTTCGGCAGCGGCGCATCGGGGAGCCTGTTCGGAGCGTCCGGCTCCGCCAACTTCCTGTCGCGTACCACCGCGATCCTCGCGGCAGTGTTCTTCGCGTCGAGCCTCGGCCTCACCTGGTTCGGCTCGCGCCACGGCGCGACCGCCGGGGTGATGCACCAGGGCGTGATGGAAAAGTTGGCGCCGAAGAGCTCGGACATTCCCGCGGCACCCACGGCGCCACCGGCAGGGGCGCCCGCCGCCGATCCGGCCAAGTCGGCAGAGCCCGCCAAGGCGACGCCTCCCGCAGCGCCCGCGGCCGACGGATCGAAAGCCAGCGAAGTACCGAAGTGAAAAATGAGTGAACGCTAAGTGAAAATTGGGCAGCGAAGACCGAGTGAACGACAAGTGAAGACGCCGACGTGGTGAAATTGGTAGACACGCTGTCTTGAGGGGGCAGTGGCGTAAGCCGTGGGAGTTCGAGTCTCCCCGTCGGCACCAGGAATTGAGCGGCAGCGGTTCGAAGGCAAAAGACAAGCGCGAAGGCAGCGACGATGCTGGAGCAGTACTTTCCCGTTCTGATGTTCATCCTGTTCGGGATGCTCGTCGGCGCTGTGCTGCTGGCCGTCGGCAAGCTCCTGTCGCCCAACCGGCCCGATGCCGACAAGCTGTCTCCCTACGAGTGCGGCTTCGAAGCGTTCGAGGACGCGCGGATGAAGTTCGATGTCCGCTATTACCTGGTCGCGATCCTCTTCATCCTGTTCGATCTCGAAATCGCGTTTCTCTTCCCGTGGGCCGTCGTGCTGCCCCAGATCGGCTTTTTCGGCTTCGCGGCGATGATGGTCTTTCTCGCCGTGCTGGTCGTCGGGTTCCTCTACGAGTGGAAGAAGGGGGCGCTGGATTGGGAATAGCGGCGCGAGCGGGGAAGCAGGGGCCCCGGGCGCGGGTAGCGCCTGGGGATGCGGCCGGGGCGAGTGCACGCCACGGCCGATTTCATGCACTTCGCATGAAGCAGCCGTGCAAGGAGGCCGCGAGCCATGGCCATTGAAGGCGTGCTGGAGAAGGGCTTCGTCACGACGTCGCTCGACAGCGTGATCAACTGGTGCCGCAACGGATCGATGTGGCCGATGTCGTTCGGCCTCGCGTGCTGCGCAGTGGAGATGATGCACGCCGGCGCGTCCCGGTACGACCTCGACCGCTTCGGCGTCGTGTTTCGGCCGAGCCCGCGGCAGTCCGACGTGATGATCGTCGCCGGCACGCTGTGCAACAAGATGGCGCCGGCGCTGCGCAAGGTGTACGACCAGATGGCGGAGCCGCGCTGGGTGATCTCGATGGGGTCCTGCGCCAACGGCGGTGGGTACTACCACTATTCGTACTCGGTCGTGCGCGGCTGCGACCGCATCGTGCCGGTGGACATTTACGTTCCGGGTTGCCCGCCGACGGCGGAGGCGCTGCTGTACGGCATCCTGCAGCTCCAGAACAAGATCTGGCGCACGAACACGATCGCTCGCTGATGGCGCAGAAGATCGACGTCCTGGCGGCGGCGCTAGAGGGCGCCCTTGGCGACGAATCCGGCGCGCCTGCGTCGGCGCGAGGCGAGTTGACGCTCATCGTCGATCCGCACCGGCTTTCGGCGACGATGCGCACGCTGCGCGACCGGCCGGAGCTCCGCTTCGAGCTGCTCGCCGACCTCTGCGGTGTCGACTACTCGGCCTACGGCGGAGGCGTGCACGAAGGTCCGCGTTACGCCGTCGTGTACCACCTGCTTTCGCTCGCCAACAACTGGCGGCTGCGCGTTCGTTGCTTCGCGTCCGACGACGAGTTTCCGGTCGTGGCCAGTGTCGTCGACATCTGGCCGTCGGCCAACTGGTTCGAGCGGGAGGCGTTCGATCTTTTCGGCATCATGTTCCCGGGTCACCCCGATCTGCGGCGCATCCTCACCGATTACGGCTTCGTCGGCCACCCGTTCCGCAAGGATTTCCCGATCTCGGGGCACGTCGAGATGCGGTACGACCCTGAGCAGCGGCGAGTGATCTACCAGCCGGTCACGATCGAGCCGCGCGAGATCACCCCGCGGGTCATCCGCGAAGACACGTATGCAACGGGTCGGCCCCTCCACGGTTGACGGAAATGGCCGAGATCCGCAACTACACCATGAATTTCGGGCCGCAGCACCCTGCGGCGCACGGAGTGCTGCGCCTCGTGCTCGAGCTCGATGGCGAAATCATCGAGCGCGCGGATCCGCACATCGGCCTTTTGCACAGGGCAACCGAGAAGCTCGCCGAGACCCGGACGTACTTGCAGGCGCTGCCCTACATGGACCGGCTCGACTACGTCTCGATGATGTGCAACGAGCACGCCTACTGCCTCGCGGTCGAGCGGCTCCTCGGAATCGAGCCGCCGCTGCGCGCGCAGTACATCCGCGTGATGTTCGACGAGATCACCCGCATCCTCAACCACCTGCTGTGGATCGGCTCGCACTCGCTCGACGTCGGGGGGATGACGACTTTCCTGTATGCGTTCCGCGAGCGGGAAGATCTGCTCGACTGCTACGAGGCCGTGTCCGGCGCCCGGATGCACGCGGCCTACTATCGTCCGGGTGGGGTTTACCGCGACCTTCCCGACCAGATGCCGCAGTACGCCGCCCAGAAGACGCGCAACGCGCGGCAGCTGGAGGAGATGAACCGCGCGCGGCACGGATCGCTCCTCGATTTCATCGACGACTTCACGCAGCGCTTTCCCGGCTACGTCGACGAGTACGAGACGCTGCTGACCGAGAACCGCATCTGGAAGCAGCGGACGGTCGGCATCGGTGTCGTGTCGGCGGAACGCGCGATGGCGCTCGGCTTCACGGGGCCGATGCTCCGCGGGTCGGGCGTGCCCTGGGACCTGCGGAAGAAGCAGCCGTACGCCGTGTACGACCGGATGCAGTTCGACATTCCCGTCGGCACGAAGGGCGATTGCTACGACCGCTATCTCGTCCGCGTGGAGGAGATGCGCCAGTCGAACGCCATCGTGAAGCAGTGTGTCGCGTGGCTGCGCGACAACCCGGGTCCCGTGATCGTCGCCGACCACAAGATCGCCCCGCCGACGCGCGAGGAGATGAAGACGAACATGGAAGAGCTGATCCACCACTTCAAGCTCTTCACCGAAGGCATGCACGTGCCGGCCGGCGAGGCCTACGCCGCGATCGAGCATCCGAAGGGCGAGTTCGGCATCTACATGGTCTCCGACGGCGCCAACAAGCCCTACCGCCTCAAGATCCGCGCGCCGGGATTCGCGCATCTCGCGGCGCTCGACGAGATGTCGCGCGGCCACATGATCGCGGATGCCGTGGCGATCATCGGCACGCTCGACATCGTGTTCGGCGAGATAGACAGATGAACGACCAGGTGAGCGCCGGCGAAAAGGTCGTGCTGAGCGAAACGGCGCTGCGAGCGATCGACCGCGCGACCGCAAAGTATCCTCCGGACCAGAAGCAGTCTGCGGTCATGGCGGCGCTCACCATCGCGCAGGACGAGAAAGGCTGGCTTTCGCCGGACGTGCTCGACGCCGTGGCCCGCCATCTCGGCATGCCGCCGGTGGCCGTGTACGAGGTGGCTTCGTTCTACGCGATGTACAACCAGCAGCCCACGGGCAAGTTCAAGGTGACGATCTGCACGAACCTGCCGTGCGCGCTCCAGGGCGCGACGGCGGCGGCCGAACATCTGAAGTCGAAGCTCGGCATCGGCTTCGGCGACACGACGGCCGACGGCCTCGTCACGCTCAAGGAAGGCGAGTGCTTCGGAGCCTGCGGGGATGCGCCGGTGCTGCTCGTCAACAACAAGCGGATGTGCAGCTTCATGCGGGCGGAGAAGATCGACGCGCTCCTGGACGAGTTTCGCACGGGTGGAAACGCACGATGAGCGCCGCAGGACCGCTCCACGGCGCGAATTGCTCCCCCTCGGGGGGCAGCGCAGCGGCAGTCTCGGCAACTCGGTTGGCCATTTGTGCCGCACGCGTGGGGCACTTCAGTGAGCGCCGACCGATTCCTCGATTATGGTCCGGACGCGATCCTGATGACGGGCCTTACCGGCGACAACTGGCGCCTCGCCGACTATGTGAAGCGCGGCGGCTACGAGGCGCTCAGGAAGATCCTGGCCGAGAAGGTTCCTCCCGCCAACGTGATCGCCGAGATCAAGAAATCGGCGCTGCGCGGACGCGGCGGCGCCGGCTTCCCGACCGGGCTCAAATGGAGCTTCATGCCGCAGCAGTATCAGGGCGACAAATACCTCGTCTGCAATTCGGACGAAGGCGAGCCCGGCACGTTCAAGGACCGCGACATCATGCGGTACAACCCGCACATGCTGTTCGAGGGCATGGCGATCGCCGCGTATGCGATGGGAGCGACGCGCGGCTACAACTACATCCACGGCGAGATCTGGGACACGTACGAGCGGTGCGAAGAGGCGCTCGCCGAGGCCTACGAGGCGGGGTTCTTCGGCGACGGCATCCTCGGCTCGGGCTTCAACTTCCATCTCTTCAACCATCACGGGTACGGCGCCTACATCTGCGGCGAAGAGACCGCGCTGCTCGAGTCGCTCGAAGGCAAGAAAGGGCAGCCGCGGTTCAAGCCGCCGTTCCCGGCGAGCTTCGGCCTGTACGGCAAGCCGACGACGATCAACAACACCGAGACGTTCGCGGCGGTTCCCTGGATCATGCGCAACAGCGGCGACGCGTTCCTCAGTCTCGGCAAGCCGAACAACGGCGGCACGAAGATCTTCTCCGTCAGCGGCGACGTTGCGCGTCCCGGCAACTACGAGATCCGCCTCGGCACGCCGTTCGCGAAGCTCCTGGAGATGGCGGGAGGGATGCGCGACGGCCGTCCGCTCAAGGCCTGCATCCCCGGCGGCTCGTCGATGCCAGTGTTGCCGGGCGAGATCATGATGGCGACCGACATGGACTACGACTCCATCGCCAAGGCCGGATCGATGCTGGGGTCGGGTGCCGTTATCCTGATGAACGACACGCGCTGCATGGTGAAGTCGCTCTTACGCCTGTCGTACTTCTATTTCGAGGAATCCTGCGGCCAGTGCACGCCGTGCCGCGAAGGCACCGGATGGCTGTGGCGCGTCGTCGCCCGGATCGAGCGCGGCCTCGGACGCAACGAGGATCTCGACTTGCTGCTGTCGGTTTCCGACAACATCGCCGGCCGCACGATCTGCGCGCTGGGCGACGCCGCTGCGCTGCCGGTGAAGAGCTTCGTCGGCCACTTCCGGTCCGAGTTCCAGCACCACATCGACCACAAGCAGTGCCTCGTGCCCAACTACGTATGAACCCCCCCGCGACTCGCTTCGCGCGTCTCCCCCCTAGGGGGCCCGTGCGCGGCCCGGCGGGCGCACCGTAACGCCATGCCCAACCTGAATCTCGAAATCGACGGCAGGAAAGTGGAGGTCGCGCCCGGCAGCACGGTGATGGACGCGGCGAACGCGCTCGACATCTACGTGCCGCATTTCTGCTATCACCGGAAGCTGTCGATCGCCGCCAACTGCCGGATGTGCCTCGTCCAGGTCGAGAAGGCGCCGAAGCCGATGCCGGCATGCGCAACGCCCGCCGCGGAGGGCATGAAAGTCTGGACGCAATCCGAGCAGGCGAAGAAGGCCCAGAACGGCGTGATGGAGTTCCTGCTCATCAACCACCCGCTCGACTGCCCCATCTGCGACCAGGGCGGCGAGTGCCAGCTGCAGGATCTGGCCGTCGGCTACGGCGGCTCCTCGTCGCGCTACAACGAGCCGAAGCGCGTCGTCTTCCACAAGAACCTGGGACCGCTCGTCGCCGCGGAGGAGATGACGCGCTGCATTCAATGCACGCGCTGCATCCGCTTCGGCCAGGAAATCGCGGGCGTGCAGGAGCTCGGCATGATCGGCCGCGGCGAGCACGCCGAGATCGTCGCGTTCGTCGGGCAGACCGTCGAATCGGAGCTGTCCGGCAACATGATCGACGTGTGCCCGGTCGGTGCGCTCACCTCGAAGCCCTTCCGTTACGCCGCCCGCACGTGGGAGCTCGCGCGCCGCCGGTCGGTGTCGCCGCACGATTCGCTCGGCAGCAACCTGATCGTGCAGGTGAAAGGCGATCGCGTGCTGCGCGTCGTGCCCTTCGACAATCCGGTCATCAACGAATGCTGGCTTTCGGACAAGGACCGCTTCTCGTACGAGGGTCTCGCGAGCGACGATCGTCTTGCCGCGCCGATGATCAGGGAGGGCGGCGAATGGAAGACGGTCGATTGGCAGCATGCGCTCGACTTCGTCACCCAACGGCTCAAGTCCGTCGTCGACATGCACGGCGGCGCCGCGCTCGGCACGCTCGTGTCGCCGCATTCCACGCTCGAGGAGATGGCGCTCGCCGCGGGGTTCACGCGGGCGCTCGGCTCCGACAACATCGACTTCCGGCTGCGCCAGACCGATTTCCGCGGCGATGGACACGGTGCCGGCTTCCCGTGGCTCGGCATGCCGATCGCCGACCTCGGCGCGGTCGACCGCGCGCTCGTCATCGGCAGCTTCCTGCGCAAGGACCATCCGCTCGCGGCCGAGCGCTTGCGCCATGCGGCGCGCAAGGGAGGCGCCGAAATCTCGGTGCTGCACTCGGTCGGCGACGATTCGCGCATTCACCTCAAGCACTCGCTCGTCGCCGTGCCGTCGCTGCTCCCGCACGCGCTGGCGGAAATCGTCGTCGCGGCCGCCAAGGCCGCGGGCAAACCCGTGCCGGCGGCACTGGAAGGGATCGAGCCGGTCGCCGGCGCGCAGGGCATCGCGGCAAGCCTCCTTTCCGGCAAGCGCGGAGCGATCCTGCTCGGCAACTTCGCCGAACAGCATCCCGACGCCTCGCAGCTCTTCGCGCTGGCGCAGGCGCTCGCCGCCATCACCGGTGCTGCGCTCGGTTGCCTGTCGGAGGCGGCGAACAGTGTGGGCGGCTACGCGGCAGATGCGCTGCCGCAGACCGAGGACGGGCTCAACGCGAGTTCGATGCTCGCACAGCCGCGCAAGGCGTACGTGCTGCTGGGGGTCGAGCCTGAATTCGATTGCGCGAATCCCGTCGCCGCGCGCGCTGCGCTCGACGCCGCGGATTTCGTCGTCGTGCTGTCTCCCTTCCGGTACGGCTTGGACTATGCGGACGCGATCCTGCCGGTCGGCCCGTTCAGCGAGACGGCGGGCACGTTCGTCAACTGCGAGGGCCGGCCGCAATCGTTCAATGGCGTCGTCAAGCCATTCGGCGACTCCCGCCCCGCGTGGAAGGTGCTGCGCGTGCTGGGATCGATGCTCGGAATGAAGGGCTTCGAGTTCGAATCGATCGACGGCGTGCGCACGCTCTTGCCCACGGCGGCCGACATCCGGGCGAATCTCGCGAACGACACCCGCGTCGAGATCGCGCAGCCCGCCGCGCGCGCCAACGGGCTGGAGCGCGTCGCGGACGTCCCGATTCACTTCGCCGATCCGCTCGTTCGCCGGTCGGCGCCGCTGCAGCAGACGGTGGACGCGAAGCCTCCGACGGCGCGAATGAGCGCGGAGACGCTGGCCGGCATCGGTGTCGAGGCCGGTGGTCGCGTCAGGGTTCAACAGGGCGGCGGCGAGGCAGTGCTCGCGGTTACGGTGGACGCGGGCGTGCCGGCAGGCGTGGTGCGCATCGCGGCTGCGCACCCGTCGACATCCGGACTGGGCGGGTTGTCCGGCCCCGTCACGGTGGAACGGGCCTGACGATGACGTCGCTGCAATCGCTGACGGCGCCGGTGGAGGCGATGCTCGGGCCCGTGTGGCCCGTCGTATGGACGGTCGCCAAGATCGTCATGATTGCCGTGCCGCTGATCCTCTCGGTCGCGTACCTGACGCTCGCCGAGCGCAAGGTGATCGGCTGGATGCAGGACCGCATCGGACCGAACCGCGTCGGGCCGCTTGGCTTGCTGCAGCCGTTCGCCGACGTGTTCAAGCTCCTGTTCAAGGAAATCATCGTCCCGGCCGGCGCGAGCCGCTATCTTTTCTTCATTGCGCCCATGCTGGCGCTCGCCCCTGCGCTCGCCGCCTGGGCGGTCATCCCGTTCGCCGATGGCCTTGTGCTGGCCGACGTCAATGCGGGATTGCTCTACCTCATCGCGATGACGTCGATGGGCGTCTACGGGATCATCCTCGCCGGCTGGGCGTCGAACTCCAAGTATGCGTTCCTCGGCTGCCTGCGCTCCGCGGCGCAGATCGTGTCGTACGAGATCGCGATGGGCTTCGCGCTCGTGGGCGTGCTGATGGCCGCCTCGAGCCTGAATCTTTCGGATATCGTCCACGGCCAGGACGGCGGCGCCTCGCACTGGTACATCTGGCCGCTCTTTCCACTGTTCGTCGTCTACCTCGTGTCGGGCATCGCCGAGACCAACCGCCACCCGTTCGACGTGGCCGAAGGCGAATCGGAGATCGTCGCCGGCTTCCACGTCGAGTACTCGGGCGTCACGTTCGCGCTGTTCTTCCTCGCCGAGTACATGAACATGATTCTGATCGGCGCGCTGACGTCGATCATGTTCCTCGGCGGCTGGCTTGCGCCGTGGCCGCAGCTGAACGACGTCGAGATCCTGAACGCCCACCCGCTCGGCGACGGGCTGCCGTGGCTGTTCGCCAAGATGTGCGCGGTGCTGTTCATCTTCCTGTGGATCCGGGCGACGTGGCCGCGATACCGCTACGACCAGATCATGCGGCTCGGCTGGAAGGTGTTCATTCCGGTGACGCTCGTCTGGATCGTTTTCATCGGCGCGATGATGCAGACGCGCTGGGCGGGGTGGTTCCATTGAGCGAGAATGGAGCGATGAAAGAGCGCGTCAGAAGCCTCTTCGGCACCTGGCTGCTGGTCGAGCTGGTGCGCGGCCTCATGCTCACGTGGCGGCACATGTTCTCGCGCAAGGTCACGGTGCAGTTCCCGGAGGAGAAGACGCCGCAGAGCCCGCGCTTCCGGGGCCTGCACGCGCTGCGCCGTTATCCCAACGGCGAGGAGCGCTGCATCGCCTGCAAGCTGTGCGAGGCCGTATGCCCGGCGCTCGCGATCACGATCGAATCGGAGCAGCGCGCCGACGGCACCCGCCGCACCACGCGCTACGATATCGATCTCGCGAAGTGCATTTTCTGCGGCTTCTGCGAGGAGAGCTGCCCGGTCGACTCGATCGTCGAGACGCGCATCCTCGAGTACCACGGCGAAAAGCGCGGCGACCTCATCTACACCAAGGACATGCTGCTCGCCGTCGGCGACCGCTACGAAGCGCAGATCGCCGCCGACCGGCAGCAGGACGCGGCGTACCGATGAAAACGGCACGAGCGCCCGCAAGGCTTCGCCGCCGGCCGGGTGCCGAACTGCACGCTCAATGACATTCTCGACTTTCCTCTTCTACGCATTCGCCGCGATCCTCGTGTTCGCCGGCGTGCGGGTCGTCACCGCGCGCAACCCCGTGCACGCGGTCCTGTGGCTCGTGCTCGCATTCTTCACCGCCGCGGCGCACTGGCTCATGCTGCAGGCGGAGTTCCTGGCGATCGTCCTCGTCCTCGTCTATGTGGGCGCGGTGATGGTGCTGTTCCTCTTCGTCGTGATGATGCTCGACGTGAACTTCGACAGCCTGCGCCGCCAGTTCCGGAGCTACGTTCCCGTCGGCGCCACCGTCGGCGCGCTGGTGCTGATCGAGATGGCGCTGACGCTCGTGGGCGGCCGCGTCGAAAGCGGAGCGGCGGGCAGCGGGGCGGCCGCCGTTGCCGCCGCCGGCGGCAACACGAAGGCGCTGGGCATGCTGGTGTACACGGAGTACGTCTACCCGTTCGAGATCGCCGCGGTGATCCTGCTCGTCGCGATCATTGCCGCCATCGCGCTCACGCATCGCAAGCGGCGGGACAGCAAGTATCAGAAACCGGGCGACCAGGTGAAAGTCCGCCCGCGGGATCGGCTCCGTGTGCTGTCGATGCCTTCGGAAAAGAAGCAGGAATTGCAATAAGAAGAGCCGCGGCGGCTCTGGCGCATCGAGCGCCAGCCGCGGCGGGGCAAGGCGTTGTTCCTCGTTTGGGGGGTACGGTTGGACTGGGTAACGGCACCGACGCTGTCGCACTATCTCGTGCTGGGCGCGATCCTGTTCGCGATCAGCATCGCCGGCATTTTCCTCAATCGCAAGAACGTGATCGTGCTCCTGATGGCGATCGAGCTGATGCTGCTCGCCGTCAACATGAACTTCATCGCGTTCTCTAGCTTCCTGGGCGACATGGCAGGGCAGGTGTTCGTGTTCTTCATACTGACCGTCGCCGCCGCCGAATCGGCGATCGGGCTCGCCATCCTCGTGCTGCTGTTCCGCAACGTCGGCTCGATCGACGTCGAGGACATGGGCCGGCTCAAAGGGTAGTGCGGGCGATCAGGCGCTGACGAATGGACATCAAGACGCTCTATCTGCTCGTGCCGATGGCGCCGCTGCTGGGCGCCGTCATCGTCGGACTGTTCGGCCCGAAACTCGGGCGCGCGGCGTCCCACTGGCTGTGCATCCTCGGCGTCGCGGTGGCGCTGCTCGCGTCGTACTTCATCTGGGCCGACGTGCGGGCGGGGCACGTGTTCAACGGCGACGTCTACACGTGGCTTCGGTCCGGCGACCTCAAATTCTCGGTCGGCTTCCTGATCGACCCGCTGACCACGACGATGATGCTCGTGGTCACCTTCGTGTCGCTGATGGTCCACGTGTACACCATCGGGTACATGGCGGACGACCCCGGCTACACGCGCTTCTTCTCTTACATCTCGCTCTTCACCTTCGCCATGCTGATGCTGGTGATGAGCAACAACTTCGTGCAGCTCTTCTTCGGCTGGGAGGCGGTCGGGCTCGTGTCGTACCTGCTGATCGGCTTCTGGTACACGCGGCCGACGGCGATCTACGCGAACCTGAAGGCGTTCCTCGCCAACCGCGTCGGCGACTTCGGCTTCGTGCTCGGAATCGGCCTCATCCTCGCGCACTTCGGCACGCTCGACTACGCCCCGGTCTTCGCTGCTGCGCCCAAGATCGCGGGCACCACGATCAACCTCTGGGGCGACGCCCCGTGGTCGGTCTTGTCCGTCATCTGCATCTGCCTCTTCATCGGCGCGATGGGCAAGAGCGCGCAGGTGCCGCTGCACGTGTGGCTGCCCGACTCGATGGAAGGCCCCACGCCCATCTCCGCGCTGATCCACGCGGCCACGATGGTCACGGCCGGCATCTTCATGGTGGCGCGGATGAGCCCGCTCTTCGAGCTGTCCGACACCGCGCTGTCCGTCGTCACGATCGTCGGCGCGACCACCGCGCTCTTCATGGCGTTCCTCGGCATCGTGCAGAACGACATCAAGCGGGTCGTCGCCTACTCGACGCTGTCGCAGCTCGGCTACATGACGGTGGCGCTCGGCGCCTCGGCGTACTCGGTCGCGATCTTCCACCTGATGACGCACGCGTTCTTCAAGGCGCTCCTGTTCCTCGGCGCGGGTTCGGTCATCATCGCCCTTCACCACGAGCAGGACATGCGCCGGATGGGGGGCTTGCGCAGGTACATGCCGATCACCTACTGGACCGCCGTCATCGGCTCGCTCGCGCTCGCGGGAATCCCGCCGTTCGCAGGATTCTTCTCGAAGGATTCGATCATCGAGGCCGTCCACGCGTCGAAGATCGCGGGCCACGGCTACGCGTATTTTGCGGTGACCGTCGGCGTGTTCATCACGGCCTTCTACTCGTTCCGCATGCTGTTCCTCGCGTTCCACGGCAAGGAGCGCTTCGCGGCCGAAGGGCACGACGTCGCGGCATCGGCGCACGCGCACGAGGCGGCCGAGCACGGGGACGCGCACGCGCACCAGCGCTCGGCGTCCGCCGGTGCCGAGCCGGACGTCCACGCGGAGCAGCATGGCCCGCCGAAGGAAAGTCCGTGGGTCGTCACCGTTCCCCTGATCCTGCTCGCGATCCCGTCGGTCTACGCGGGCTGGGCCTACATCGAGCCGATGGTGATCGGCAACTACTTCGGCAATGCGATCGTGGTCGCGCCCGAGCACGAGGCGATGAGCACGCTGCGCGAGGAGTGGCACGGCATCGGCGCATTCATGCAGCATGGCCTCTTGTCGCTGCCGTTCTGGCTGGCCATCGCCGGCATCGTCGCCGCCTGGTATTGCTACATCGTCAATCCGGGGCTGCCCGAGAGGTTGAAGCGCGCGGCCGGGCCCATCTACACGCTGCTCGACCAGAAGTACTACTTCGACCGCTTCAACGACTGGTTCTTCGCCGGCGGAGCGCGAGCGATGGGCTCGTTCCTGTCGACCGTCGGCGACCGGACGATCATCGACGGCTTCTTCGTCAACGGCTCGGCGCGCGTCATCGGATGGGCGTCGGCGCTCGTGCGCCACCTGCAGTCCGGCTACGTCTATCACTACGCGTTCACGATGATCCTCGGCGTCTTCGCGCTCCTCACGTGGTACACGCGATGAGGGCGCGATGATGTCGTACCTGTCGCTTGCGATCTGGGTCCCCATCGTCGCCGGCCTTGCGGTGCTGGCCGTCGGCCGCGACCGCGACGCGGCGGCCGCGCGCTGGATCGCAATTGCCGGTGCAATCGCGGGTCTCGCCGTCACGCTGCCGCTGTGGCTGCAGTTCGACACCGGCACGTCGCAGATGCAGTTCGTCGAGCGCACCGACTGGATCCCGCGCTTCGACATCCACTACCACGTCGGGGTCGACGGCATCTCCATGCTGTTCGTCCTGCTCAACAGCCTGATGACGCTCGTCGTCGTCTGGTCGGCGTGGGAGGTGATCCAGGTTCGCGTCGCGCAGTACATGGCGGCATTCCTGATCCAGTCGGGTCTCATCAACGGCGCGTTCTGCGCGCTCGACGGGATCCTGTTCTACTCGTTCTTCGAGGCGATGCTGATCCCCATGTACCTCATCATCGGCGCGTGGGGCGGTCCCAACCGGGTGTACGCGGCGGTCAAGTTCTTCCTGTACACGCTGCTGGGCTCGCTGCTGATGCTGGTGGCGCTCATCTACCTGTACGACGTCTCGGAGACGTTCTCGATCCTCGAGTGGTACAACGTCCCGCTGTCGCTCAAGGTGCAGGTGCTGCTGTTCATCGCGTTCTTCCTGTCGTTCGCGGTGAAGGTGCCGATGTGGCCGGTGCATACGTGGCTGCCCGACGCGCACGTCGAGGCGCCGACGGGCGGCTCGGTGATCCTCGCGGCGATCACGCTCAAGATCGGGGCGTACGGGTTCCTGCGGTTCATCCTGCCGATCGTCCCCGATGCCTCGCGCTACCTGTCGGGCTTCGTGATCGCACTGTCGCTCGTCGCGATCGTCTACATCGGCTTCGTCGCGCTGGTGCAGGCCGACATGAAGAAGCTCATCGCCTATTCGTCGATCTCGCACATGGGGTTCGTGACGCTCGGCTTCTTCCTCTTCAGCCAGCTGGGCGTGGAAGGGGGCCTCGTGCAGATGATCTCGCACGGCTTCGTGTCGGCGGCCATGTTCCTGTGCGTCGGCGTCATGTACGACCGGATGCACAGCCGGCAGATCGCCGACTACGGCGGCGTCGTTAACACCATGCCGAAGTTCGCCGCGTTCATGATGCTCTTCGCGATGGCCAACTCGGGGCTCCCCGCGACATCCGGATTCGTCGGCGAGTTCATGGTGATCCTGGCCGCCGTCAAGGCGAACTTCTGGCTGGGCGCCACGGCAGCGACGATCATGATCCTCGGCGCGGCCTACACGCTGTGGATGTACAAGCGCGTGATCTACGGGGAAGTGGCCAACGACCAGGTTGCGGCCCTCACCGACGTCAACCGTCGCGAGTTCTGGCTGCTGGGAGCGGTGGCTCTGCTCGTGTTCTGGATGGGGTTGTGGCCGAAGCCCTTCATCGACGTGATGCACAACTCGGTCGCCGACCTGCTCGTGCACGTCGCGAAGACGAAGCTCTAGGCGAGAGGCGATCGCGATCATGGTCCACAACATCGACTTCAGCACGATCCTGCCCGAGATCGTGCTGCTCTGCGGTGCGAGCGTCGTGCTGCTCGCGGATCTCTTCGTCTCCGATGCCAGGCGGCACGTGTCGTTCTGGCTCACGCAGGCGGTGCTCGCCGGAGCGGCCTGGGCGGCGCTCGCCACGATGCCGCTGCAACCCACGGGCGCATTCTCCGGGATGGTCGTGGACGACATGCTCGCCGACACCCTCAAGTTCATGAGCGCCGTGGCCGTTTCGCTGATGCTCTTCTACTCGCGTGGTTACAGCGCGGCGCGCGGGTTGTTCCGCGGCGAGTCGTTCGTGCTCGCGCTCTTCGCGCTCCTCGGCATGATGGTGATGATCGGGGCAGGGAGCTTCGTGACGCTCTACCTCGGTCTCGAGCTCCAGAGCCTGTCGCTCTACGCGCTGGTCGCCATGTACCGCACGTCCAATGCGGCGACCGAGGCGGGCATGAAGTATTTCGTGCTCGGAGCGCTCGCCTCCGGCATCCTGCTCTACGGGATGTCGATGATCTACGGCGCCACCGGGTCGCTCGACATCGCTGTGGTGGCCAGGGCGCTGGCGACGCCGACCGGCGATCGCACGATCCTGCTGTTCGGGCTCGTGTTCCTCGTGTCGGGGGTGGCGTTCAAGCTGGGCGCCGTGCCGTACCACATGTGGGTGCCGGACGTTTACGACGGCGCACCCACCGCGGTTACCCTTCTGATCGGCACTGCACCCAAGCTCGCTTCGTTCGCGTTCATGCTGCGCCTTCTTGCCGTCGCGCTCGGGGGGCTCTGGTTCGACTGGCAGGGGATGCTGATGGTGCTCTCGGTGCTGTCGATGATCCTCGGCAACGTCGTCGCCATTGCGCAGACCAGCATGAAGCGCATGCTCGCGTATTCGTCGATCGCGAACATGGGCTACATGCTCATGGGGTTCCTCGCCGCGAACCCGAGCGGCTACAGCGCAGCAATGTTCTACGCGATCGCCTATGTGCTCACCACCCTCGCTTCCTTCGGCATGATCATGCTGCTGTCGCGCGAAGGCTTCGAGGCCGATCAGCTGGCCGACTTCAAGGGGCTGAACCAGCGCTCGCCGTGGTGGGCGTTCATGATGCTGCTCGCGATGTTCTCCCTGGCCGGCCTGCCTCCCACGGTCGGCTTCTACGCCAAGTTCACCGTCATCCAGGCGGCCGTCGATGCGGGGTTCGTCTGGCTCGCGGTGGTGGCCGTGCTCACCTCGCTGATCGGCGCGTTCTACTACCTGCGGATCGTCAAGCTCATGTACTTCGACGAGCCGTCCGACCGGGCACCGATCGAAGCGCGCGCCGACAACCGGTGGGCGCTGTCGGCGAACGGCCTCGCGCTGCTCGGGTTCGGGATCTTTCCGCAGCAGCTTCTCGGCATCTGCGTCGTCGCGCTCGCGAACTCCGGTCTCCTCTGAGGCGCCCCCGCCTCGGCGCGTGCGAAAAGCGTGGCAAGGCGCATGGTAAGATCAGCGCCGTTCCCCGCGGTCTTCTGAATCGCTTCGATGCGCGTCGGTCTGTTCGTCACCTGCCTCGTCGACCTGATGCGCCCGTCGGTCGGCTTCGCCGCCCTTCGGCTGCTCGAAGCGGCGGGCGCCGAGGTCGTCGTCCCGCCGGCGCAGACGTGCTGCGGACAGCCCGCCTACAATGCCGGCGACCGCAAGGATGCGCGCGCACTCGCCGCGAAGCTCGTGGCCGAGTTCGAGGACTTCGATTTCCTGGTCGCGCCTTCCGGCTCCTGCAGCGGGATGATTCGCACGCATTACGCCGACCTCTTCGCGGACGATCCGGCGATGACCGAACGCGCCGCCGTGCTTGCCGCGAAGACGCGCGAGCTCACGGACTTTCTCGTGCACGAAACGACGCTCGACCGCGTTCCCGGCCGCTTCGACGGCAGCGTGACCTATCACGACTCGTGCGCCGGCCTGCGTGAGATGGGAACGAAGCGCCAGCCGCGCGCACTCCTCGCCAAGGTGGAAGGGCTCGAGCTCAGGGAAATGGCCGACTGCGAAACGTGTTGCGGTTTTGGCGGCACGTTCGCGCTCAAGTTCGGCGAGATCTCGAGCCGCCTTGCCGACAACAAGTGCGGGCACATCGCGGCGTCAGGCGCCGATGCCGTCGTGCTGGGCGACGTCGGCTGCATGCTCAACATCGAAGGGCGCATGCGCCGGCTGGGAAACGAGAAGACGCAGGTGCTGCACGTTGCCGAGGTGTTGGCGGGCGACCGGCCGGCGCCCGTTGGCGATTCAACTGCCTGACGCCGGAAGCCGCGGAGCGGAGCCATGCAAGTCGCATCGATGCACTTCAAGGCGCGCGCGCACGCCAACCTGCACGACGAGCGCCTGCAGAGCAAGCTCAAACGTCTCGAGGCGAAGTTCGTGGCGAAGCGGCGGGCGTCGTTGCACGAGGTCGACGACTTCGAGGCGACGCGCGAGGCCGGCAAGGCGATCCGCGACCGCGCGCTCGACAACCTCGACGTGTGGCTCGAGATCTTCGAGCGCAACGCCACGGCCCGCGGCGCCACCGTGCTCTTCGCGGAGACGCCGGCGGACATCAACGCGCTGGTGCTCGAGATCGCCGCGAAGCACCGCGTGCAGAAGATCATCAAGTCGAAGTCGATGGTCTCCGAAGAATCGGCGCTCGACCACGCGATCGAGGCCGCGGGGTTGACCGTCGTCGAGACCGACCTCGGCGAGTACATCCTCCAGATCAACAATTACGAGCCGCCGTCGCACATCATCGGCCCGGCGCTGCACAAGTCGAAGGAGGAGGTGGCCGAGCTCTTCCACAAGACGCACGGCACGCCGATCAAGACGGGCATCGAGGAGCTGTGCCGCGAAGCGCGCGGCGTGCTGCGGCAGCATTATCTCTCGGCCGACATGGGCATCACGGGCGGCAACTTCTTCGTCGCCGAGACCGGGTCGGTCGTGATCGTCACCAACGAGGGCAATGCAACGCTCGCGACCACGCTCCCGAAGGTGCACGTAGCGATCTCCGGCATCGAGAAGGTGGTGCCCACGCTCGAGGACGTCGCGACGCTGATGCGCCTCTTGCCGCGCTCGGCGACCGGGCAGTCGATCTCGAACTACGTCGACATCCTGACGGGAACGAAAGGGGAAGGCGAGTTCCACGGCGCCGAGCACATGTACTTCATCGTCGTCGACTGCGGACGCACGGATGTGCTCGCGAGCGAGGTCCGGGCGGCGCTGCGCTGCATTCGCTGCGGCGCCTGCATGAATCACTGCCCGGTGTATCAGAACGTCGGCGGCCACTCGTACGGCTGGGTGTATCCGGGGCCGATCGGCTCGATATTGACGCCGATGTACGTCGGCCTCGAGAACGCGCAGGACCTGCCGGCGGCATCGACGATGTGCAATCAGTGCGGCGTCGTCTGCCCGGTGAAGATCCCGCTGCCCGATCTGCAACGAAAGCTGCGCGAGCAGGCGTTCGAGCGCCGGTTGCGCCCCTGGTACGAGCGCATGGGCCACGCGGCCTGGTCGTGGATGGCGATGCGGCCGGGGGTCTATGCGATGGGAACGCGCCTCGCCGTGAAAGTGCTGAACGCGATGGGCGGATCCGCACGGCTCATTCACCGTCTCCCGTTCGCGGGAGGATGGACCGACGGCCGGGACATGCCCGCGCCGCCGGGGCGCACGTTTCGCGACCAGTACAGGCAAACGAGTCGGCAACGGAGTCGTCAACGACAAGGAGAGCGACGATGAACGCTCCGAACGAGACAGCGCTCGCCGGCCTGAAGCTTTCGCGGCGCGCCGAATCGCTCGGCACCGAGAATGCCTTCGTGGTGCTCGCGGAGGTCAACGCTCTCGTGCGCCAGGGCAAGGACATCGTGTCTTTCTGCATCGGGCAGCCCGACTTTCCGACGCCGGAGAACATCCGCAAGGCGGGCATCGCGGCGATCGAGGCCGGCAAGCACGGGTACACGCCTTCCGCCGGCATCGACGAGTTGCGCGCGGCCGCGGCGAAGGACCTCGCGTCGCGCCGGGGGCTCGACGTGCAGCCCGACGACGTCGTGATCGGCGCCGGGGCGAAACCGTTCATCGCCTACACCATCGCTTCCGTGACGGATTACGGCGCGGGCGACGAGGTGATCTATCCGGTGCCGGGTTTTCCGATCTACGAATCGCAGATCCTGGCCAACGGCGCGGTGCCCGTTCCGATCTACCTGCGCGAGGCGCGCGACTTCGCGTTCGACCCCGCGGAACTGGAAGCGAAGATCACGCGGCAGACCAAGCTCCTGATCCTCAACACACCTCACAATCCGACCGGCGGCATGCTGCGCGGCGACGACCTCGACGCCATCGCCGAAATCCTCGCGCGCCATCCGCAGGTCTGGGTGTTCGCGGACGAGATCTATTCGCGGCTCGCGTACGCGGGAACCTTCCAGTCGCTCGCCACGCGTCCCGGCATGCAGGCGCGGACGATCATTTCCGACGGCGCTTCGAAGACGTGGGCGATGACAGGGTGGCGGATCGGCTACGTCGCGAACCGTACGCTCGCCCCGCTCTTCACGCGGTGGATCACGAACACCGATTCGTGCGCATCGCAGATCTCGCAATGGGCGGCCGTCGAAGCGATCTCGGGTCCGCAGGACGCCGCCGACGCGATGCGCGCGAGCTTCCTCGAGCGCCGCGACCTGATCGTGGGCCTTCTGAACAACGTTCCGGGGATCGCGTGCAAGGTGCCGGGCGGCGCGTTCTACGCGTGGCCCAACGTGACGGAAGCGTGCCGCGTCACGGGTTGCGCGGATTCGGAGGCGTTTCGCAAGCGGCTGCTGCTGGAGGCGGGCGTGGCCGTGCTGGCGGATACGCACTTCGGCCGCCGCGTGCCGGGCGACGGCCAGCACATACGCTTCTCGTACGCGGCGTCGCACCCGGCGATAAACGAAGGCGTCCGCCGCGTCGACGCATTCGTCCGCCGGCACATGTAGTCGCCGATGCCGACGTCGCTCACCCACAATCGGGCCGCGCGCGATGCGGTTCTCGCGCGGACGCGGCGCGCGCTCGGCAGGACTTCCGATCGCAACAACGCGCGAGCCGAGGCGGAGGGCTACATTGAAGCGCATCGGCAAGGGCCCCGCCCGACGATGCCCGCCGACCTCCTCACGCGGTTCATGCAGCGGGCCTCCGACATGCAGAGCACCGTGGAGCGGCTCGCCGATCGGGGCGAGCTGCCCGCAGCCGTCGCACGCTACCTCGCCGCGCTCGACGCCCGGGCGGACGCGGAGATTCCCGCGGCGCGTGCAGGCGTGTGCTGGCCCGAGTTTGCGGACCTCGACTGGCCCGCGGTCGGTCTCGCCATCGAGGCGCGACCGACGATGGGTCAGGATCGGCTCGGCATCACGGGGACGTTTTGCGCCATCGCCGAAACGGGGACGCTCGTCGTGCTGACGGGGCAGGGCTCGCCAACGGCGACCACGCTGCTGCCGGACACGCACGTCGCCGTCGTCCACGCGGACCGCATCGTGTCGGGCATGGAAGAGGCCTTCGCACTCGTGCGCAGGGAACGTGGGCGCCTGCCGCGAGCCGTCAATCTGATCTCGGGTCCGTCGCGCACCGGCGACATCGAGCAGACGATCGTGCTGGGCGCGCACGGCCCGTATCAGGTGCACATCGTCGTTCTCGGTTGAGGGACCGGATGTCGCAGACCGCTTCCTAGAGCCAGACCGCTGCGACCACCGCAAGCAGGGGCAGCAGCGCGAGCGACGCCCATGCGAGGTAGCCGAAGAAGCTCGGCATCGCCACACCGCGATCCTCCGCGATCGCCTTGATCATGAAGTTCGGCGCGTTGCCGATGTAGGTGAGCGCGCCGAAATAGACCGCGCCCATGGACAGCGCCGCCAGAGACTGCGCGTGCTCGCGCATGAGCACGTCGGCATCGCCGCCGCTCAGGTTGAAGAACACGAGATAGGTCGGCGCGTTGTCGAGGAACGCAGACAATAGACCCGTCAGCCAGAAGACCATCACGTTGTCGCGCTGGCCCGCGCCGTCGGTCACGAGCATGAAGATCTTCGACAGCGGGCCGTCGCGGCCCGCCTCCAGCATGGCGAGCACGGGGAAGATCGTGATGAAGATTGCCGCGAACAGCTTGGCCACCTCGAGGATCGGCGCCCAGTGGAACCGGTTGTGTGTGCGAACGGCAGCCGGCGTGAGCCACATCGACAATGCCCCGAACGCAACGAGCATCGCGCTGCGCACCCCGTCTTCGAGCGGGACATGCGAGCCGGCGACATCGATCGCCATTTCCGGGTTCCACAGGCTCGACAGGAGCACGGTACCGATCACCGCCGCGAGCAGCACGAAGTTGGAAGCGCCTTCGACCGACAGCGGCGTTCGTTCACGGGGCGCCCGGAAATGTTCCTCGCGGCGGTAAAGCATCGTGTCGAGCGCGTAGAACGCAGCGAGCAGCGCGACGCACAGAAAGATCGTCGGGGGTGCGAGCGCGCCTGTTGTCCAGAAGAAGTCGACGCCCCGCAAAAACCCGATGAAGAGCGGCGGATCGCCGAGCGGCGACAAGGCTCCGCCGACGTTGCCGACCAGCAGGATGAAGAACACGACGGCGTGCGCGCGATGGCCCCGGCTTTCGTTGGCGGCGAGCAGGGGGCGGATCAGGAGCATCGACGCGCCGGTCGTCCCCATGACGCTTGCAAGGGCCGCGCCCAGCGCCATCAGCGCAGTGTTGACGGCGGGCGTTCCAGCAAGCGTTCCCCTGAGGCAGATGCCACCGGCGATGGTGAACAGCGCGAACAGCATCGCAAGAAACGGAACGTATTCGAGCACGATCGCGTGGACCACCTTGTGCACCGTCTCCGCCGTGCCGAACCGGGCGGCGAACGGAACGAGGAGCGCGACGACGAACAGCGCCGCGATCTTGCCGTAGTGGTGGTGCCACAGTCTCGGTACGGTCAGCGGCGCGAGCGCGATCGACAGGATGAGCCCCGCGAAGGGCAGTCCCCAGGTCAAGGACAGCTCGGCACCGTCGAAGGGCGCGAGCGCCAGCGGTGGAGCGCGGGGGTCGGGCGAGGAAACCATGGGAACGGGGGCGGCTAAGACGCGCGTCGCTCTGGCGGAGCGCGCCGCCGAAGAATAGCAAACCACACGTCATGCACGATTGGCCCGGTCGGGGTTGCGGAAGGACGTCACCCTCCGGCGCCGGACCCGCTCCGGGCCACGGTATAATTTTGTCTTTCCCGCAAGCGTGAGTTCCCCATGAAAGTCCTCGTGGCCGTCAAGCGCGTCGTCGACTACAACGTGAAGGTCCGGGTGAAGCCGGACGGCAGCGGCGTCGACACCGCCAACGTCAAGATGTCGATGAACCCCTTCGACGAGATCGCCGTCGAGGAAGCGGTGCGCATGAAGGAGAGAGGCGTCGCCACGGAGATCGTCGCGGTCTCGTGCGGCGCGACCGGCGCTCAGGAAACGCTGCGCACGGCGCTGGCGCTCGGCGCCGACCGGGCAATCCTCGTCGAGACCGACGTCGAATTGCAGCCGCTCGCCGTCGCGAAGCTCCTGCGCGCGATCGTCGACAAGGAGCAGCCGAAGGTCGTGCTGCTCGGCAAGCAGGCGATCGACGATGACTCGAACCAGACGGGCCAGATGCTCGCGGCGCTGCTCAACTGGCCGCAGGGCTGCTTCGCGTCGAAGGTCGAGTTCGCCGGCGACCGCGTCACCGTGAAGCGCGAGGTCGACGGCGGGCTCGAGACGATCGAAGCATCGCTTCCCATTGTCGTCACCGCCGACCTGCGGCTGAACGAGCCGCGGTACGCGACGCTGCCCAACATCATGAAGGCGAAGAAGAAGCCGCTCGAGACCACGACGCCCGCGGCGCTCGGCGTGGACGTGGCGCCGCGCCTTGCCACGCTCAAGGTCGTCGAGCCGCCGAAGCGCAAGGGCGGCGGCCGGGTCGCCGACGTGGCCGAGCTTGTGGCGAAGCTCCGCAACGAAGCCAAGGTGCTCTCATGACGACCCTGATCATCGCCGAGCACGACGGCAGCGCGCTTCAGCCCGCGGTTCTGCACACGCTGACGGCCGCGCAGAAGATCGGCGGCGACGTGCATGTCCTGGTCGTCGGGGCGAACGCGGCGGCGGCTGCGAAGGCCGCGGCTTCGATCCCCGGTGTCACGAAGGTGCTGCACGCCGATGCGCCGCACTTTGCGAGCCCTACGGCCGAGAACGTCGCTGCGGCGGCGGTCGCCGTCGTCAAAGACGGGGGCTATTCGCACGTGCTTGCGTCGGCCACCGGCTTCGGCAAGAACGTGCTGCCCCGCGTTGCCGCGTTGTGCGACGTCGCGCAGATCTCGGACATCGTCGCAGTCGAGAGTCCCGATACATTCGTGCGGCCCATCTATGCGGGCAGCGTGCTGGCCACCGTGCGCTCCGCAGATCCCATCAAGGTCATCACCGTGCGGGCGACGGGGTTCGATGCGGCCGCCGCGGCAGGCGGCAACGCCGAGATCGTAGCCGCGACGAAGGAACCGGACACGGGCCTGTCGCGTGTCACCGGCCAGGAGCTTTCGAAATCGGAGCGGCCCGAGCTCACGAGCGCGCGCATCGTCGTCTCGGGCGGACGCGGCCTTGGCAGCGCCGAAAACTTCAAGCTGCTGGAAGCGTTGGCAGCGAAGCTCAACGCCGCATTGGGGGCTTCGCGGGCAGCGGTCGATGCCGGTTATGTTCCCAACGACTTTCAGGTCGGCCAGACCGGCAAGATCGTCGCGCCCGATCTCTATGTCGCCGTTGGAATCTCCGGCGCGATCCAGCATCTGGCCGGAATGAAGGACAGCAAGGTGATCGTCGCGATCAACAAGGACGCCGAGGCGCCGATCTTCCAGATCGCGGACTACGGTCTCGTCGGCGACTTGTTCCAGATCATTCCGGAGCTCACGGCCGCGCTGTAGTCTCGCGCAGCGTCGTCAAAGGCAAGCGCCACCCCCGCCCCTCATGAGTCAATATCGCGCCCCGCTCGCCGAGATGCACTTCGTGCTGGCGGAGCTCGCGGGCCTCGCGCAGGTGGCGACGCTGCCCGGCTTCGAGGACGCGACGCCCGACACGGTCGTCGCCATTCTCGACGAAGCGGCGAAGTTCGCGACCGAAGTGCTCGACCCGCTCAACGTGACGGGCGATCGCGACGGCTCGCGACGTCGTGACGACGGGAGCGTCGTCATGCCCGCGGGTTTCAAGGAAGCGTACCGCCGCTTCTGCGACAACGGATGGAACGGTCTGACCAAGCCGGTGAAGTACGGAGGCCAGGGCTTGCCGCAGCTTCTCGGCACCGCCGTCGAAGAGATGTGGCACTCGGCGAACCTCGCGTTCAACCTGTGCCCGCTCCTGACCCAGGGCGCCATCGAAGCGATCGAGCTCAAGGGCTCGCAAATGCTGAAGGAGGGCTTCCTGCGGAAGATGGTCGACGGCACCTGGACCGGCACCATGAACCTGACCGAATCGCAGGCGGGGACGGATCTCGCCGCGGTGCGCACGCGCGCCGTGCCGCAACGCGACGGCACGTACAAGCTCTTCGGGCAGAAAATCTTCATCACCTACGGCGAGCACGACTACACGGAAAA
>Ga0207676_10000550_pt1 | contig 31298 bp, 35 predicted proteins | sample KBSSwiS72_FD_184307 | JGI IMG/M metagenome (GOLD analysis project Ga0207676, IMG submission 184307) | Switchgrass rhizosphere microbial communities from Kellogg Biological Station, Michigan, USA - KBS Switchgrass S7-2 (SPAdes) (version 2) | ecosystem: Host-associated > Plants > Roots >...
CGCTCGGCGGCGCGCATCGCGACCCTGAAGCCGCCATCGGCGCCCTGAAAGGCGCGATCATCGAGGAGCTCGATGGCTGCTCGGCACTAGGCCCTGACGAACTCCTCGCCCAGCGCCGAGCCAAATTCCTCGCCATCGGCTGAGGAACCTCACTTAGTCATCTGCCGTTCAAAAGCCTCGCTGATACTTTGGGGCAAAATGGCAGAGGGTTTTCATGCGTAAGCCAATCTTCTTGCTCGCGGCAGCTGCGCTGGCGCTCACGCCCGCCGCCGCTCAGGGGCCGCGGTACCTCAATCCGCAGGATGTCGCCGACGCCCAGCGACAGCATGCTGCCATCATCCAGGAGTTCGGCGGAGCCGAGACCGGCGCTCGAGCCGCTTATGTGGAATCAGTGGGCCGGCGCGTCGGCGCATATTCGGGCGTCGCCAATCCGGGCCAGGCGCTTCGCTTCACCACGCTCAATGCGGCGGTCCCGAATGCGATGTCGGTGCCGGGCGGATATGTTTACGTCACACGGCAGCTTTTGACGTTGATGGATGACGAGTCGCAGCTCGCCTTCGCGCTTGGTCACGAGGTCGGCCATATCGCGGCCAACCATGCTCACGTGCGCGAGCAATATGAGCGGCAGAATAGCTTGGGGGTATTTGGCCAGATCATCGGTGCGATCTTGGGCGGATCCATCGGCAATGTCTTGGAACAGCGCGCGGCGCTCCAGACGCTGAGCTTCTCGCGCGACCAGGAATATCAGGCCGACACGCTTAGCCTGCGCTATATGATTGCGGCCGGTTATGATCCGGCCGGCGGCCCTGGAATCCTCGGCGCGCTCGCAAGGTCGAGCGCGCTCGAATCGCGGCTTCAGGGACGGACGAACCGCCAGACGCCGGAATGGGCAAGCACTCATCCGCTCAGCGAAAATCGAATGCAGCGCGCCTTGGCGGAAGCCCGTGCGTCGGGCCGCCTCGGGCAGGGCATCACGAACCGCGACACGTACCTCAACCAGCTTGAAGGAATGTTCGTCGACGACGATCCGGCTCAAGGCATCATCGACGGTCCGACCTTTACTCATCCGGACCTCAAAATTCAGTTCCAGGTGCCTCCGGGCTACCTGATGCAGAACGGCACCGATGCAGTGACCATTTCCGGATCGGCCGGGAAGGCGCAGTTTCGGCAAGGTCCGCCCGATCTCGACCAGGCAATCGTCTATGCGTACCGCCGGCTGACCGGGGGGCAAGTGCAGCTCGCGATACCTCCCGCCCAGCACACAACGATTAACGGCATGCCCGCCGCCTTCACGACGGCGCACGTGCAGAATGAATCCGGCTGGGTCGATGCGAGCGTCTTCGCCTACCAATGGGAGCCGCAGCGGGTCTATTATTTCGTCATGCTGACCCGGGGCGGGAACGGCATTCAGCCATTCAGCTTCATGCTGAATTCACTACGCCGGATTGGTCCACAGGAAGCAGCGGCAATCAGGCCGAGAATCCTTCACGTGGTGACGGTGGGGCCGGGAGACACAGTCCAGTCGCTGGCAGACCGAATGGCCTACCGCGATTACAAGCTGGATCGATTCCTGTCGCTTAATGGCCTTGCGGCGAACAGCCGCCTGACCCCCGGCCAGAGGGTGAAACTCGTCATCTATGGTCAGCGGCGCGCCTAGCGCGCCGGACTCACATACTGGTCTGAACCGTGTTGTTGATCTTCGTCCACATGCCGCCTGCGCCGCCGCCAAGAGCGGACAGGCCGCCCATCATCGCGACGACGATGAGCGCGGCAATCAGGCCGTATTCAATTGCAGTTGCACCGCGTTTATCGCGGCTCAGCCTGCGAAAAGTCGTTCGGATAGCGTCCACGCCACCCTCCTCTGGTCCACGTCCACGCGGCGGGTCTACTCCGAGCGAGGTTAACAACTCTTTCTTTGGACAGAGTTAACGAGCGCTCATCCGTGATGCGGGGGTCCAGGCGGCGAAGTGCAGGATTTCGAACGTCTCGGTGGTGCGGCCATCCTCGCCGACGGCCGAGAATGCATCGACCGCCTTGCGAAGTGCCCCTTTTGAAAGAGGCTGCCGCGAGCGGTCGGCAAGGATGTTTGTCGCTCCCATCGCCCTGAGGTCGGCCACCAGGCGGCCGAGGTGCAGATAGCTTGCCGAGGCGCGATCGACGTCGACGACGGGGTTCGCAAACCCCGCTGCGGAAAGCAAAGTCGTCAGCATTGACGGCTCGATGCGAGGATGGACGTGCGGGACAGCGACGCCGTTCACCTCGTCCGCCGCGCGCATGGCGGAGCGCAGCTGGGGAAGCGTATCTCCGCCCGAGAGCGCACCCAGGAAAAAGCTGTCCGGCGCGAGCGCGGCGCGGATCGCCATCAGCGCCCGCGGTAGGTGATTGACCGTGTCGAGCGTACCGATTGCGACGCAAAGATCGTAATGCTGCGGGACCGGCTCGAAGCTATCCTCGACGATTCTGGCCCCGCGCGCAGCCTTCGCGAACTGCGGCCCGGGATCGAAGGCGTCGACCTTCACGGCGAAATTTTGTAGCCGGTTGGCCCAGTCGGGATCGGGGCACCCGATCAGCAGCGCCGACTGGAAGGAGCGCCGGACGAGCTCGAGCCGGTCGAGACAATCGTCGAACGCGCGCTCGTATAGAAACAGCTCGGCGCCTCGTCGCGCGGCGCGGTCGCGCCGAAGTGCGCGAAGCCTCGTATCGAACAGGTCGGACGGCATTGCAGGCGGCTTGTGCGCTGGCGCGCTGCGGGCGACAAGCGTGCCGTACGCGTTGTGCGGGCTCTTCGTACCATCGTCGCCGACGTGCATGGTTTCGGCCCCGGGTGGTGAAACCTTCGCAGTTGATGCGTTGACGCTTGTGCCTAAGTATCCGCGTGAAAGGACGCTTCGTGGCGGTTGTTGTTGAGATCTACACCAAAGGTTTTTGTCCATATTGCTGGCGTGCCAAGCATCTGCTCGACGAGAAGGGCGTTGAATATGCCGAGATCGCGGTAGATTACGGCGGAGAGGCCCGTGAGCAGATGATCCAGCGCGCAAACGGACGGACGACGGTTCCCCAGATTTTCATCGATGGCCGGCACATCGGCGGGTGTGATGACCTGATGGCGCTCGAGCGCGGTGGCAAGCTCGACGAATTGATCGCCGCATGACCAAAGTTGCGCTCTTCCAGTCGAACACCGGCATCGACCCGGCGGCGAGCGCAAAGGCGCTGACTGACGCGATTGCAAAGGCCGCGAGCGGCGGAGCGGCGATGCTGTTCACGCCCGAAATGTCAGGGCTCCTCGACCGGAACACCGAACGTGCGGCAGGAAACCTGCGCACTGAAAAAGAGGATGTCGTCCTTGCTGCATGCAGCGAAGCTGCGCGCGAGCATGAGATCTGGGTGCATCTAGGATCGCTCGGCATCCTTGCCGAAGACGGGAAAATCGCGAACCGCGGTTTCGTGATTGACCGCCTGGGCAAGATCCAGGCGCGCTACGACAAGATGCATTTGTTCGATGTCGACCTTCCGACGGGTGAGAGCTGGCGCGAGTCCAACACGTATCGCGCCGGCGAGCATCCGGTGGTGGTGAACGGGACTCCGGTCGGAAAGCTTGGCCTCACCATTTGCTATGACCTGCGCTTCCCCATGCTGTTCGCTCGTATTGCCGAAGCGGATGCGGACGTCATCGCCGTTCCAGCAGCCTTTACGGTGCCGACCGGCAAGGCGCACTGGCATACCTTGCTTCGCGCGCGCGCAATCGAGGCTGGTCTTTATGTTGTCGCAGCGGCGCAGGTCGGTCGGCATGAGGATGGACGCAGCACCTTCGGCCATTCGCTGGTCGTCGACCCGTGGGGCGAGGTCCTGCTCGACATGGGCGAAGAAACGGGAATCGGGTTCGCCGACATTGAGCTTTCGAAGATTTCGGAGATCCGCTCTCGTATACCGGCCCTCAACCATCGGCGGCCTATCCCCGAGGTCGTGAGCCGATGATCGTATTCGACCTTCAGTGCCTGGATGGCGGCGAGACCTTCGAGGCCTGGTTCCGGTCGAGCAGCGACTATGAGGAGCAGCAGGCCGCTGGCCTTGTGCAATGCCCGTTTTGTGCGTCCGCCAACATAGCGAAGGCACCGATGGCGCCGCGAGTGCCAGCTAAGTCGTCAGACCCGATGGCGAAGTTGGCAGCGATCCAGGCGGAGATGTTGAAAGACTCCAACTGGGTAGGCGACCAGTTTGCGGAAACCGCACGCGCCATGCACAGCGGGGAAATCGAGCCCGCCCAGGTTCACGGCAAGGCGACACTCGCCGAAGCCAAGTCCCTCGTTGAAGACGGCGTCCCCGTCGCTCCGTTGCCATTGCCTGTGGTCCCGCCGACCCAGGTCAATTGATTGCTGCACGCCTAATCCGTATTCCTTGCAGCGGGACCCCGTAGCTCAGCAGGATAGAGCATCAGATTCCTAATCTGAGGGCCACAGGTTCGAATCCTGTCGGGGTCACCACAACGAACCTGTGAGATCGTCCTAGGGGGTGGCCAGGCCAAACTGGGCGAACGTGAAATCGTGTCTGTCACGAGTTCCACCTGCCGCGAAGGCGGTCAATTTCTTGTCGCGAAAGCGAAAGTGCCAAGATCTCTCGGGGTATGGAACGGGCCGCTGGAAGGCTTCTGGGTCCAGCAAGGCGACATTCGCGCCCTTGCTTCGATCACGAACCGATTCATACCGAATGAGCTGAGTGTCGATTTTGCGAGCTTCGGTAGCGAGCCGCTGGCACGGGCCATAATCCTGGTCTCGCGTCCAAAATGTGCGGCCGCGTTTCAGTGGCTTGTCTGTGAGATCAAGTGCGCGTTCAACCTTGATCGGGATACTGAACCCAAAGCGCTCAATGGTTGTCGTGGGAAGCTTAACGCCCGGCGAAGCCGAGAAGAATCGCATCGCGTAATAAGCGGCTTCGGCAATTGCAGTGACTTCCGACTCTGAAGCGTAAAATATGCCAGGCCGTTCCTTCGCTCGTCTGAACCTCGTCGCTTTCCAGTATCCGTAACGGAAGGGAGTGCCGAGGAGATGGTGCAGGGACTTCGCGGCTGCCGGCATTGTGGGCTTCACATCCTCCACGAGACGCTCAAGCACATCTTGTTCTGCCGGACCGTCAGTGAGGCGGTCCGTTGAAATCTTGTATTGTTCCTCAACAATCCGGAGCACTCGATGAGAATATTCTCGAAATTCCCTCGAGGATGGGATCGGCTCAGATTTTGGCGCGGAAGTCGTCGACATAGTTTGACACTTCGGTGAGGCCCTTCACGGTTTTGATGCGGTCGATGGGTCGTCCGCCCAAATCCGTATTCACAGTGGTCAGCCAAGAGATCGCCGATTCGTCGTCGCTTCCTGTCAACGCGTCCAGAGACCTAAAAAGTCGAATGAAGTACTGACCCAATTCAAAGGGTTTGGTATCTCGCAGCAGTCTCTTCTGACCCGAGCGAATCCGAGATGCGGTCGGACTCGAGACCCCGATAATCCTGCCAAGGGTTTCGTTGGTCAGTTTCCAAAGATCAGCCGCACGCGCAACGGCAACAGTCAGGACCTGCTCATCGTCGGGTAGGACGGTGACTTCCGCGAGTTCGACCGTTTCGCTCATCTATCGTTCTCCAGAACATTTGAGTATCATATTGTTCTACAGAACGCAATAAGACCGTTCGGGTTGCTTCGCCCGCACGCTCGCGTAGAGGTCACCAGGATTTTGAGGGCGAGAAGGATGGCGACGCAGCATGAGGCCGAGCAACGCGCGGGAATGGCCGACCGCCTGTTTCTGGAACATCCGCGCTCGCTCGGAATGAGCTGGGCGGGGCATGGCGTCGGCGCGGTCGCCATTGGCGCAAGGCTCGTCGCGGCTGGGCTCGCCTGCATCGTGCACGCGGTCGTACCTGGCGTCTTCACGCAAACCGCAGGCAAGACCATTACGAGCATGTACGACCACATGGCCAAGCGCAAAGCCGGCGCCGCAAACCCGGAGGCATGGCCTGACTACGAAATCTGACGGCGAGGTTGAGGTCGCGATCGTTGGTGGAGGCGCGTCAGGCACAATTCTCGCCGCGCAGCTCGCCCGGCGCGGGATCAAATCTGTCCTGATCGACGGCAGTGGACGCGCAGGCGTCGGCGTTGCCTACTCGACGATCGAGCCCGCGCACCTGCTCAATGTGCGAGCGGAAGGAATGAGCGCGCTGGCCGACGACCCTGACCATTTCGTTCGCCGGTTCGAAGCGGAAGGCGGCAACCGCAAAGGATTTGCCGAGCGGAGATTATTCGGCCGTTACCTGCGTGAAATGCTCAGCGACGCCACTGACAAGGGTTGCGCCAGCATCGAGCAATCGACGGCGGTCTCTGCGCGCCGGGACGGCGGCACGTGGCATGTGGAACTCGATGATGGCCGAACGGTCAGCGCCGCTGCGCTGGCGCTGGCGATTGGCAACCAGGACCCGGAGCCACTGCGGGCGCTCGCAGGCGCCGGCGACCGGTTCGTCAACAATCCCTGGGCCGAAGATTCGCGGAACGCTGTTGATGATCTGGTCGAGAATGACGGCTCGGCGTTGCTCGTTGGGACCGGGCTGACCATGGTCGATCTCGTGCTCTCACTTGGCGCGGCGGGGTATCAGGGCCGGATCGTCGCGCTGTCGCGCCGCGGTCAAATCCCGCGTGCGCACGCCGACTTTGAACCGGCACCGGTCGGGTTGGAGGACGTGCCGCAAGGCCACGTCGGCAAGCTCTGGCGCTGGCTGCGCGAGCGCTCGGCGCAAGTCGGCTGGCGAGCCGCTGTCGATAGCCTGCGTCCCCATAGCCACGCACTTTGGCAAAGCCTCGATGTCAATCAGCAGAAGCAATTCATGCGCCACGCGCGCCCTTGGTGGGACGTACACCGCCACCGCATCGCGCCGCAGGTTGCCGCAACGGTGCATGGAATGATTTCGTCGGGTCAGCTCGAGATCGCCGCGGGGCGGATAGTCAGGGCGACGCAAGCTCCAGACGGAATGGAGGTCGAACTCCGTCGCCGCGGGTCGCAGGAAAGCAGCAAAGAGCGCTTTGCCTACGCCTTCAACTGCACCGGTCCGCTCCACGCGATGGAGAAGACGAAGAACACGTTGCTGCGGGGGCTGCTCGACGCTGGCGAAGTCAAACCCGACCAGCTCGACATCGGCCTGACGGTCGATGAAAATTCGCGGGCCGGAAACCGGCTCTGGGCGTTGGGACCACTGAGCAAGGGCCGCTATTGGGAAATAATTGCGGTGCCGGACATTCGGGAGCAGGCGGCACAGGTGGCGGAAGACATAGCGCGGAGTTTTGCGGAATGAGTGAACACGGCGACCCCGAGGACGGCGACCTGGTCGAGTCCACGCCCGCGGTCGACATTCCGGGTGATGTTCGGGAGGCGGTGAAGACGCTGATCCGCTGGGCCGGTGACGATCCGGAACGGGAAGGGCTGCTCGATACGCCAAAGCGGGTCGCGAAGGCGTGGCGCGAATATGCGCGTGGTTATGCGGAGGACCCGGCGGGGCATCTCAGCCGGACCTTCGAGGAAGTCGGCGGCTATGACGAGATCGTGCTTTTGAAGGACATTCCCTTCCAGTCGCACTGCGAGCATCATATGGCGCCGATCATGGGCAAGGCGTCGATCGCCTATTTGCCGCGCGACAGGGTGGTCGGGATCAGCAAGCTCGCGCGAGTCCTCCATGGTTATGCTCGTCGCCTACAGGTGCAGGAGCGCCTGACGGCGCAGGTCGCGGACACGATCTGGGAGCATCTTCAGCCCAAAGGCGTCGCGGTCGTGATCGAGGCGAGCCACGCCTGCATGACGGCGCGCGGGGTCAACACGCCGGGGGTGGTGATGACCACCAGCCGGATGATGGGCACCTTCCGCGAGGACGAGCGCAGCAGGCGCGAAGTGCTCGCTTTGATGGGTTACTAACATCCCCAAGCGGGGCGGTCCCGCTGGCCTGAGGACCGCCCCGCAGCCCCACCTCCCGAGATAGGGGGTGGTGGTTGTTCTATTCGGCCCCGCTAGGCGGAGGCTTCCAATCCGTGCTTCAGCTGGCTCATCTGGTCATGGCCTTCGCGCACCGATTGAAAGGCGCGCTGGACTGCCTCACGGCATTCGCCGCTGAGCTCATCGCTATCGAGCGCCGTCTCGAACTTCTCCTTTAGATAGTCCTCACCGCGCTCGACTTCGTTGACGATCGCCTGGTCGTCCCGGCCGGTGATCGCCGCCTTGAGATCGAGGAAGCGCTGGTGCGTCTTGCCCATGAACGAGCCGTCGTCCTCTGGATTGCCGCCCAGCCGGCGAACTTCGGCGCGCAGATCTTCAACACATTTCTGGCGCTCGTTCGCGCGCTTGCGAAACATCTCGGCAAAGCGGCCGGCGGCGCTGTTGGAAGCGGCATCCTCGTAGCCGGTGACGCTGTCGATCAGCGTCGCGATGAGGGTGTTCAGGGTTGAGATTTCGTCCTTGCGGTCGGTCATTCGTACGCACTCCTGTGTGATTTCCCGCAAACAACGCTTGAGGTCGTTGGGCGATGCGGATCGCCTGTCGAATTTTCGGGGCGCAGACCGCGAATTGCTGTCAGTCTGCCGCTCCCGCTGGCCGAGTCGCCGGCGAAGACAGGGGGGGAATATGGCACTCACGCGTCGGGCTCTGCTCGAGCATGTTGGGGCCGTCGGCGGGGCCGGCGCGATGTACCTCACGATGGAGGCCCTCGGCCTCGCGATCCCAACGCCGGCGGGAGCCGAGAATTTCCAGGTTCCGCCTGGGAGCGGGAAGGGGCGATCGGTCGTCATCCTCGGCGCCGGAATTGCCGGGCTGGTCTCGGCCTACGAGCTCCAGAAAGCCGGTTACAAGGTGACCGTTCTTGAAGCCCGCGACCGCATCGGTGGAAGGGTGTGGACGATCCGCGGCGGCGACAGGATCGTCCAGCATGGCCGCCCCGATCAGCAGGCGACCTTCGACCCTGGCCTCTATTTCAATTCGGGCGCGGCGCGCATCCCGAGCACGCATCGCGTCATTCTCGGCTACGCCCGCCGGTTTGGCGTGCAGATGGAGACGTTCGTCAACGTCAACCGCAACGCTGGCTGGGATTTCGGCGGCAAGGTCCAGCCCGAGCGGCGAATGGTCAACGACCTTCGCGGTCACCTTTCCGAGCTACTCGCCAAGGCGATCGATCAACACGCGCTCGATCAGGCGGTGGGGAAGGGCGAGCTCGAGATGGTTCGCCAGTTCCTCAACTTCTACGGTCAGCTCGACGACAAGGGCCGCTACTCGCCAGACGGGTCGTCGGGCTATGCTGTCGAGGGTGGCGGGTACAATCAGGCTCCGGTCCCGCTGCCGCCACTAGGCTTCCACGACCTCGCACCCTCGCAGGCGGTCGGTCTTCCCTATGTGTTCGAACATATCTGGGACATGCAGGCGACGATGCTCCAGCCGGTCGGCGGGATGGATCGCATCGCTCATGCCATTTACGAGCGGGTGAAGCCGACCGTGCGCCTGCGCAATCCGATCAGTGCAATCCGCCGGGTCGGCAACCGCGTGCGCATCGAGCATGGCCCGGGCAAGCAGATGACCGAGGCGGACTACTGCATCTGCACGCTGCCAATGCCAATCATGGCCCGGCTCGACACTGATTTTTCCGCTGCCAAGAAGGCGGCTTTCACCGCAGCGCCGCAGCTTCCAAGCGTAAAGGTGGGCTTCGAATCCCCACGCTTTTGGGAACGCGATGACTATATTTTTGGCGGCGCGGCCTGGACCGATAAGCTCAACGAAAACGTCCTGTACCCGTCGAACAACTATGGCGCCGCTAAAGGGATCCTGGTCGCCGCTTATTGTGCAGGCTGGACCCATCAGGACACGCCGCAATCCTTCGCCGCGCTGAGCCACGAGGAGAGGTTCAGGATAAGCCGCGAGTGCGTCGAAGCACTGCATCCCGGACGGTCGAAGTTGATGGCCAAAGGCGTGACCGTGGCATGGGGCCTGACACCTTATTCCGAGACTGTCGGGGCGCTGTGGGGCGGTTTTGCCAGCCGGGAGGGGGGTCGCTCACCCGCCTACGCCGAGTTGCAGAAGCCCGAAGGTCCAGTCCTCTTCGCTGGCGAACATCTCAGCTATCAGGGCACCTGGCAGGAGGGTGCGGCAATGTCGGCGCATGAAGCCTTGAAGGTGCTCGCCAAAATGGCCGCGGAAAGACAGGTGACAGCATGAGCCGCGAAGGAGGCTGCGCCTGTCGGGCCGTCCGGTACCGGCTCAACCGTGATCCAATGTTCGTCCACTGTTGCCATTGCACCAGCTGCCAGACAGAGACGGGATCGGCATTCGTTATCAATGCGCTGGTCGAAAGCGACCAGGTCGAAACGCTGAGCGGATCGCCCGAGCCGATCATGACTCCGTCCGAAAGCGGACGCGGGCAGCAGGTCTGGCGCTGCCCCGACTGCAAGGTTGCGCTGTGGAGCAATTACGGCGGTGCACGCGACATCATCCGCTTTGTCCGCGTCGGCACACTTGACGAGCCGGGTGAGGTCCCACCCGACATCCACATCTATACGCGATCCAAACTGCCGTGGGTCCGGCTTCCGGACGGCGCGCTTGCAGTCGAGGAATATTACGACAGCAGCCAGGTCTGGCCGGCGGAAAGCCTGGAGCGCCGCAAGGCCCTGTTCGGTTGAGTGGAAATTGACGCTAGCCCGGACTAGCGACGGAGCGCGATTGTCACTCCACCTGTGGTCTGGGGGATAGCCGAAAGGTAGGCTTGCGTGGCTGGCGCGCGCCCCGGACAATGGTAAGGAAGCGTCAACTCAACCCCGGGGGTACCAGCCATGCGCGCAGTCAAATTCGCCGCCCTGCTTCTTCTTGCCGCTACGCCGTTGTCGGCCAAGCCCGCAGCCCAGCCCAGCGCCATTGCAGCGGCGGTCGCGTCGCCCGATCGGTCCGCAGACAATGTGAAGCTCGATGAATCGCGCAAGCCGGCCGAGGTCCTGAAGTTCCTGGGCCTGCGTTCAGGCATGCGCGTCGCCGATCCGTTCGGTGGCAATTTCTATTGGGCGGAGATCACCGGTCGCGCCGTCGGGCCGCATGGCCACGTGACGGTGTGGCAGCCGCAGCAATTTTATACGCAGAAGACCTACGACACGTACCAGGCAGTGCAGGCGAAAGAGCCGAATGTCTGGCTGCGCATGAGCCCGATGGAATCACCGGACATCCCGGCCGGCAAGTACGATTTCATGCTGATCAACATGGATTACCACGACATCTATTGGGAAAATGCGAAGCGCGGCATTCCGCGGATGGACCCCGGGGAGTGGCTGAAGACGATCTATGCCGCGATGAAGCCGGGCGCGACCGTCGGTGTCATCGATCATGTCGCCAATCCCAATGACGATACCCGGGCGACGGTCGAGAAATATCACCGGATCGATCCCAACGTCGTGAAGGCCGACTTCAAGCGAGCCGGTTTCCAGCTGGTCGCGACGAGCGACATGTTGCGTAACCCCGCCGATCCGCATGATGTCCTGGTCTTCGATCCCTCGATCCGCGGGAAGACCGACCGCTTCGTCTTCAAGTTCCGGAAGCCGCGTTGACCGAAAAGGCCAGCGGACCCGGCTTCCGCGCTTATTACGCGCTTGCGGCGCTGTTGATCGGCCTGACGCTTGGCGCAATGTCGGGCGGGATCGCGCAAGGGCCGCGCGGCGACCTGCTCGCGGTTGCGGGTTTCGTCGGAACGCTGTGGCTCAATGCGCTCAAGATGACGGTCATCCCGCTCGTCGTGGCGCTGCTGGTCGTGGGCATCGCGAAGAGCGCCGAGGCCGCGATGGGCGGCCGCATTGCCGGCCGCTCGGTGCTGTGGATCGTGATCATCTGCACCTTGTCGTCGGTGCTTGGAGCGGTCCTCCTGGTGCTGCTGACCCGCATCTTCCCGCTCGCTCAATCGACGGCGGCTGGGCTTCAGTCGGCGCTTGCGGGGGTCGAGCAGAAAACGTCGACGCCGCTCCCCGGCATTGCCGACTTCTTCAAGGGCGTGGTGCCCGACAATGTGTTTGCCGCCGCGACCAACGGCGACATCCTCCCGCTGGTCGTGTTCGCGGTGCTGTTCGCGCTCGCACTCGGGAAGATCAGCGCCGAAGGGCGCCGTTCGGTAGTCTGGCTGTTCGAAGCAATCGCCGATGCCTCGATTGTGATCATCGCCTGGGTGTTGGTTATCGCCCCGCTTGGCGTCTTGGCGCTCGCATTCACCGTTGGTTCGGCGGCAGGCGGTGCGGCTTTTGCGGGGCTCGGGCATTACGTGGTGCTGATTTCTGCAATCGGCATCGTTGTCACCCTCCTTGGCTATCCGCTGGCGGTCATCGCCGGGCGAGTTTCGTTGACGACGCTGGCGCGGGGTCTCATTCCGCCGCAGGCCGTCGCGATTTCGACACGGTCGTCGCTGGCCTCCCTTCCGGCGATGCTCACGGCAACGCGGGCAATGGGCGTTCGCGAACAGGTCGCCGACGTTACCCTGCCGATTTCCGTGGCGCTGTTCCGGGCGACCGGTCCGGCGATGAACACGGCGGTGGCGTTCTATGTGGCGCACTGGCTTGGCTATGAGCCGACGCTCGCCCAGATGATTGCCGCAACCGCGGTTGGCGCGGTGATGAGCTACGGCGCAGTCAGCCTGCCGGGCGAGGTCAGCTTTATCAGCTCGATCGCGCCGATCGCGCTAGCGCTCGGCGTGCCGATTGCACCGCTGGGATTGCTGGTCGCGGTCGAGATGATCCCCGACATTTTCCGCACCGTCGGCAATGTTACCCTCGATGTCGCGCTGGCGACCGTCGTCGACAAATCCGCCGGAAACGCGTCCGAAAGCTGAACGCCAGCTGACCACCGTTCGTCGGTTAGGCCCGTAACGAACGGCGTTTGTCGGCGCGCCGACTCCGCCCCATTGCCGGTCGAGGAACGCGCGACTTCGACCCCTCTAAGCGAGCATTAGCGCCCTTGCGACGCGGGGGCTTTCCCTCTGATCGATTCCCCAGCGCCTCCGTGTCGCCACTAAAAGGGAGACGCGAGATGTTGAAACCTACCCTAGCCCTCGCGGCAGTCCTCTTCGCTACTGCGCTGGTCACCCCGACCGTCAGCCAGGCTGCCGAGACCAACTCCGTTCGCGTATCTTATGCCGACCTGAACCTCGCTTCGAAGGTCGGGCAGCATCGCCTCCAGGCGCGCATCGCTGGCGGTGCGCGCATCGTCTGCGAGATCGAGGACAGCCGGCAGATGGATCTCGCCACTGCGACCAACCTGTGCCGCAGCGACGCCATCGAAGGCGCGCGTCCGGCCTATGAAGCAGCGGTGTCGGCCGCACTGCATCCGTCGGTCGAAGTGCTCGGTGCGGCGTCGATCGTCGTAACCGGCGAATGAGCTTACCGCGGGAAGCCGTCGCGTCCATCCCCTTCGGGCGCGGCGGCTTTCTTGCGTCAGCGGCCGGCGATGCTCCGGACGCGGTCTGAATAAAGGCGGCCTACGGGCTGCTCCGTGGTATCCGCCAGACGGGCAATCCAGCGTCCCGACGGATTGCGCGTGAAGCCCGTGATAAAATCCTTCCGGACGATCGCCGAGCGGTGCAGGCGCACAAAATATTCCGGATCCAATCCTTCTTCGAGCGCGGCCATCGAATGATGGATAAGCCAGCTCCTGCGGCCGACATGGAGCCGCATGTAATCGCGCTCGGCCGAGACCCGGTCGATGTCGCGCGCCGCGATGCGCACGAGGCCGGTAAGGTCCGACGCCCAGAATTCCTGGAGGTGCGCTGACGGCTCGGGTCGAGGAGCCGGCTTCGTCTCGCGCCGTTCGAGATAGTCGCGGCCACGTTCCAGCGCGCGCTGCAGCCGCTGCGGCTCGACCGGCTTCATCAGATAGTCGACAGCCTCGACCTCGAAGGCGGCAACGGCGAACTGGTCGAAGGCGGTGATAAAGATCACGGCGGGTGAGGGGCGGTTCGCGGCAAGCGCCTTGGCGACCCCGATGCCGTCGAGCCCCGGCATGGCAATGTCCAATAGGAGCAGGTCGGGGGTTAGTGCTTCCGCCATCCGCACCGTGCTTTCGCCATCGGTCGCGGTGCCGACCAGGTCGATGCCCGCGCATTTGGCCAGCAACAGCTGCAGTCGCTCCGCCGCGAGCGGCTCATCGTCGGCAATGAGCACCCGCAAGGGAGTGTCAGACATCGGAGCGGTCCAGCGGCAGGGTCAGAAGCACGCTGTATCCGCCGTCGCCGCGCGGGCCGTAAGCGCATTTGGCCATCGACCCAAAACGGGCGGACAGGCGCTGGCAGACGTTTGCGATGCCAACGCCTGTTCCGGCGATGCCATTGCCGTTCTTCGCCGTCGCTGGACGTCCGCCGGTGTTGCTGACCTCGATCGTGAAGCGGCCGGGGCCGGCCTCGCGTGCGGTAATCTGCAAGGTCACCTTGTCGCGGGTCGGCGACACGGCGTGCTTGATTGCGTTCTCGACGATCGGCTGGAGCAGAAGAGCGGGAAGGCGCGCGGTTTCCAGCTCTTCGGGAATGTCGAATTCCGCCTTGAGGCGGCGGGGAAAGCGCACCTTTTCGATGTCCAGATAAAGCCGCTGGAGCGCGATTTCCTCGGCGAGACTGATGTCGGCGGTGGCATCGAGCGTCAGGCTCGAGCGGAAGAAAGTCGAGAGCTTCAGAACCATCGCTTCGGCTTCATCGGCGCGGCCCGCGATGATCAGGGAGGACAGCGAGTTGAGAGTGTTGAACAGGAAGTGCGGATTGACTTGGTATCGCAGAGCCCGGACCTGAGCCGAATGCGCCGCGCTTTCGGCCTCGGCGGCGCGACGTTCGGCGCCGTGCATCTCGGCCTGCACCTGGTTGGCAAGATAGAAGGCGCTCCAGGCAAGGAAGAAGAACAGCCAGGTAACCGAGATGTCGAGCGCCATCCGGAAGCGCTTCATCGGATCCAGCTCGTACACCTTGGGGAAGGTCAAGGTGACTGGCTCCTGCGCAGTACGCTCGATGCGGATCTGCTCCCCTTTCTCGACCACGGTGAAGCCTTCGCGAGCCTGGAAGCGGAACTCCTCTTTGCTCTCTCGCTGGTAGTCGTCGATGAGGACGATCATTCCGCCCATGGCGACCGCGCCGATCAACGACGCCGCAGCCGCCGTAATCGCCCTGCGCCGGATAGTATGTCCAAAACCAATCGAGGCGATGGCAAGATAGATGAGGCCAGTGACGACGATCCCGATACTGATGACGCTGAGCTTGTTGATGAGGGTCGTGGTGGGGTCGGTGCCGAGGAAAGCACGGGCGACAACGGTGGCGGCATAGAACAGCCAGAAGCCAAGGATCGACTTCAGTGCGAGCGGCCAGTCGCTGAAGCGCGTCCGCGCCAGAATTTCAGTCATCATGAGCATTGCGACGGTGTTGTCCCAAAGTGACGGCCTTGCAAACCGCCCGCTGCCCATTCGCCGAAACATCCCGCCAGCCGGTCGAAACCGTACGTCCCGCTCTTTCGGAACGGCGGGAGAGCCCGCTCGTTACAGGCTTGGAATGTCATGGACGGAGATGGTCGGTTGAACGACGACAAAAAGCAAGATTCGCCGCCGCCGGTGCTGTCCGGAGAGCCGGAGAAGGAGCTCGAGCGGAAGCTCAAGCGCAATCCGGAGGACCTCGACGCCAAGGTCGATGTCGGCAGCGATGAATCCATGGATGCCTCGGACCCGCCGGCAGCATCCCAGCCGGGGCAGAAAGACGAACCTGTCCCATCCTCGGGCTTCCCGGAAGAATAGGTTTCGCAGCCGTCACAAAAACGCACCGGCGTTGCAATAAATCAACAATCCACAGTTTTGACGGCCGACGTCAATTTCTAGCCTAGACGCGCTGACTCCCCTCTGATTCAATCTGAACGAGGGGTGGGATTGTGGTTAACCATATCGCAAGTAGCCAGGTCGCATGATCCCACCCGGACAAAAGGAGTCGGGTTGATGATTACGCGGACCAGCCAGCCAGCAAGCGGCGCGATGCTGATCTCGGAGATGAAGGAGTTTGCGAGCTTTCCGAAAGCTACGCAGCGCTACATCCGCAGGTCGCTCGATGTGGCTTATGGACGCCGCGATCCGATTGAATGCTGGGCCCGCGACGAAGGCGAAGCCGCCTCGATCCGCGCCCAAGCGCGCCTTTACAAGCAGCTCGATCATCTGCGCCTCCAGGTTCCGGATGACAGCGGCCTCGATATGATCGAGCCGTTCATCGGCATGCTGATCACGCTTTCCGCTTTCGACCTTGGCCAGGACCGCCTGCCGAACTTCGCCGCTTACCGTTTTCTCTACGAGCGGCTGATCGGCGCGGCTTCGCGGCCGTGGCTGCCGAGCGCTTTCTGTTCGGCCGCGGCGCTTCCGCACCTTCATCCGGATCGCCGCCGGACCCTGCTTCAGTCGATCAGCGAGAGCGCTGCGACGGCGCCGGGCTGGTCGAGCCGCGAGCCGGTGTTCTGGCCGGAGTGGGTCGAGAAGGTCGACCAGCAGCAGGCCGCTTAAGGCGATTGCTCAGGCGCTTTCGGGCGCCTTCACCGACGGAAAGATCTTCGCCAGCTGCGTGAGGCTGTCCCCGGCGCTCGTGTGGCGAATGAAGAGGACTCCAGCCTCCTCATAAGCGGCGCGGTGCTTTTCGCGGTCGTCGACGAGCACGTCACCGGGGTGCATGTGCAGATGCTTGTCGGCCGCCATGCAGGTAATGATCGGCACACCGGGAAAATGGTCGGTCGCCCACTCGACCTTTTGCGGCGCCGCCCAGCTTCCGGTCGGCAGACCGGTCAGGATGGTCGGCTTCAGATGCTTCACCGCGTCGAACAGGATCCGGGCATCGGGCATTTCGGAAAGTGAGCCGTAAAAGTTCGGCGCCGTTGCGAGTCGCTTCCAGAACTCGCCGCGGCCGTGCTTCTCGATGAAGGCCTTCGGCTTCATCCCGAGGAGCTCAACGGCGCTGCGGTCGAAGTCAGCGAGCACGCCATCGCAGTCCAGGAACAGGCGCGGCATCAGCCCGGGGTTGTTTCCGCCAGCTTTTCGACAAGGTCGCGGGCGAATTCGCTGAGCGTATCGTCACGGGCACCCATGATGATGATGCGGTCCCCGCAACGGGCTTCGGCCAGCAGCGCTTCGCCGAGTTTGGCGCGCTCGGGGATGTGCTCGGCCGACCCGCCGCGTTCCCGTACTTGCTCGGCGAGCCAGTCGGAGCCGCGGGTCTTCTCGACCGTGCCGCCGAAGTAAGCGGGGTCGGGGAGGTAGAGCCGGTCGCCGGGCGCAAAGCCTGTCGCGAAGCTGTCAGCGAGCTCTTCGCCCATCTTGGTCAGCGGGCCGTAGCCGTGCGGCTGGAACATGATGAGGAGGCGGCCTGGCTGGGCGCGGAGCGTCGCCAGAGTCGCATCGATCTTGTCCGGGTTGTGGGCGAAGTCGTCGATGACGGTGACGCCGCCGGCTTCGCCGACGGTCTCGAGCCGGCGCCGAAGCCCCTCGAAGCGGCTGATTGCAGCGGCGGCATCCTCGATACGAACGCCGACGGCGTTGGCGGCGGCGATTGCGGCGAGGGCATTCGCAGCATTGTGGCGGCCTGGGACCCGCAGCTGCACGTCGTAACGCTGTCCGTCTGCCTCGAGGGCGAAGCTCGCGCCGCCGGCTTCGAGCTTCAGATCTTTGCCCATGAAGGTCGCTCCGGGGCTGTCGAAGCCGTAGCCGACGAGGTTGGCTTCCGGAACGACGTCGGCGAGCGCGCGTGTTTCGGGATCATCGAGGTTGAGCACGGCCCTCTTCGCCCGCAGCACGAATGCCGCGAACAGCGCGCGAAGCTCGTCCATCTCCTTGTGGTCGAGGCTGATGTTGGTCAGCACCGCGACCTCGGGCTGGTAGAGCGAGATCGAGCCGTCGCTCTCGTCGACCTCGCTGACGAACAGCTCGGGATCGCCGACCAGGGCGCTCGCGAACGGCGCGGACGGAGTTACAAAATTCTTCATCACCGCGCCGTTCATGACGGTCGGCTGGCGGTGGCAGGCGTGGAGGATCCAGCCGGTCATGCCGGTGACGGTCGACTTGCCGCTGGTGCCGCCGACGGCGACGCTGCGCTGCGCCGAGTTCAGGAGCCTGGCCAGGAATTGCGGGCGCGTGAGGTGAGTTAGGCCGAGCTCGCGGGCGCGGACGACGTCGGGAACCGTGTCCTCGACCGCGGCCGAGGTGACAAGCGTCATTCCGTCCTTGAGGCCGGAGCCGTCCTGCGGGAACAGCTGGATCCCGAGCGAGCGGAGATAGTCGAACTTGTGAGGCGTGCGGCCCGCGTCGAGCGAGCGGTCGGAGCCTGCGACCCTGCCGCCCGAAGCGCGAACGATGGAGGCGAGCGGAAGCATTCCACTGCCGCCGATACCGCTGAAGAAAACCGGAGAATCGATCATGGACGCGGCCCTATTGGGCAGCGACGCGGTGGGCAAGCGGAGGCGCCGACGAACTGACGGACTTGTCGTACGACGGCTGTCATCTGCTCACCGAGAGCATGCTCGACGTCGGCGAGACTGTGGAACTTGTCTTCCCGCGAATGCAGCACATCAAAATGCAGCACATCAACGTGCACGTGCGATGGTAGGACCAGGAGGCTGCCGTGCGCTTCATCGAGCACGGTACCGTCGCCGACGACCGCAGGGCTGAGTTCCCCGGCCGACCGGATCGACCGGCGCCAGTCCAACATTACATTTCGATAAGGTGACGACCCACCGGTTCGCGATTAGCAACGCGCCGGAGCCGCGGGGGATCGTGTCAGAGTTTCAGGAATATCTTGCGCGGCTGGAGCGGCAGCACCCGGAGGTCGAGCGCATTCGTGACTCGGCGAAGGCTCGGGGCGACCTGACGACGGTGCGGAATGCCGAGGCGTTGCTGTCGGAATGGTCCGCGATGATCGCCACCTATCGTCCGGCCAACGACGGCCACCCGCCGCTTCATCGAGTGTCGAGCCAGCTGCCGCAAATCTGGCCTCGTGCTTTCGCCGCCGAGCCCGTAGTGCAGCGCCATCGATCGTTCGCTTTTGCAGCGGCCAGCGCGCTGCGGCGTGACCTCGGGGCCATGTGGCTGGCTTTGCTGGACGGCCGGACGCCCTGGTATGCCAAGGTGATTGCGGCGGTGGCGTGTTTCCTCGCCATCTCTCCGATCGACTTCACGCCCGACGTGGTCCCGCACCTCGGCTATTTCGACGATCCGGTGCTGCTCGTGCTGGGGACTGTGCTCGCCGCGCGGTCGCTGTCGCCGCTACTGATGGCGGAGCTACGCGAACGCGCTTCGGTCGAGCACGTGCGGGCGCTGCGCGGATCGTTCGCCATCTCAGCGACGTGGCTGGTGGCGGCGCTGATGACCTCGCTGCACCTGTGGAGACCGGTCATCTAGCGCGGTTCGTAGTGGCAGCGACCCATTCCTGCCATTCGCTCAAACCAGCATCGACTGCTGTGCGAAGATACCCGCCATCGCGCCCTGCCATGATGCCGTGGTGACCGAGGGCATGAGGGGGTTGGCGAGGTCGCCGGCGGCGTAGATGCCTGGCATGCTGGTTTCGCGGCGCTCGTCGACCTTGAGGACGGTGCCGTCGGGCCTATCAACCGTGGCGAGGCCCAGTGATTCATGCAGGCTTGCGGACGGCTTGTTGCGCGGAACGGCGAACAGGATGTCGACCGCGACCTTGGAGCCCGTATCGAGTATGACGATGGCCTTATGGCCCCCGGGGTGGCCAATTTCGGTGATCCGGCCATCGACGACAGGTATCTTGCGGCGCGTCAGGTCGGCCCGGATATCGGACGGAATGTCGTGACCGTCGGCCAGGACCGTCAAATTGTCGGTCCAATCGTGGAACAGCCTGGCTTGATTGTGCGACTGAGGGCCGGACCAGACGAGGCCCCAATGCTGGCCGGCGACTTCAAAGCCGTCGCAATAGGGACAGGGCACGATCGACCTGCCCCAGCCTTTGGCGAAGCCCGGAACATCAGCCATCTGGTCGATGACGCCGTAACTCAGGATCAGGCGGCGCGCTCCAAGGCTTTCGCCATCATCGGTGCGGACGGAGAAATCGTCGATGGCGCCGGAGATGCTGTCGGCCCGGGCATTGGCTAGCCTGATCGTGGGATAGCGTGCCAGCTGCTGCCGCGCCTCGGCCAGGATGTCCAGCGGTGGCTTGTGATCGTGGCCGAGCAGGCCGTGCGAACGGCCGGCGAAGCGGTTGCGTGGCAGGCCGGTATCGAGAACAGTGACCTTGCGACGGGCACGGCCGAGCTGCAGGGCGCCGGCGAGACCGGCAAAGCTGCCGCCGATGATGATGACGTCATCCATGGTGATGGGCTCCGTTTGTAGAATTGCGCTCAGCCAGCGTGCGCACCGCTTCCCGGGCCGCGGCAAGAATGCGATCGGACAAATCGGTTCCCTCGGCGGCGCGGGCGAGCTGAACCGAGCCGATCAGGGTCGCATAGATGGCTATCGCCACCGCCTCGGGGTTCTCCGTCTTCGCTGGCAAGGCTAACGCCAGCTCTCGGGTCAGGGCGAGAAAATTGTCGGCATAGACGCGCCGCGTCTCCAGCGGCTGGCGGGCAAGCTCGGGCAGAAGCGCGGCCAGCGGACAGCCTTGTCCCGGATCGTCGCGATGTTCCGGCGACAGATATGCGTCAAGGGCTACATCTAGGCCCCCTTCGGCAATGAAGTTCCCAAACCTGGTGGCAATTGTGGCGGCCGCGATGGTTTCGCGGACGAGATCGGCCTTGGACGGGAAGTGCGGATAAAAGGCGCCATTGGTCAATCCCGCATCGCTCATGATGGTCGCCAGCCCCGTCGCGGCGATGCCGTCGGAGCGGAAGCGCTCTGACGCGACTTCGAGGATCTTCTGGCGCGACGCTTCCTTGCGTCCCTTCTCATACCGCATCGACGACTCCTGTGAATCTTTCCATTTGCATTACGATCATAATATTACTAAGTGGTCATAATTCAATACCGGCTCTCAGCCAGATTCACAAGGGAAATCATCATGAGACTCACTGGTCGAACCATCCTCATCACCGGCGGGTCGGCCGGCATCGGCCTCGCGTTCGCCCTCAAGTTCCTCGAGCTTGGCAACGAAGTCATCGTAACCGGCCGCCGCCAGGAGGTGCTCGATGCAGTGAAAGCCCGGCATCCTCGCTTGCACACGATACAGAGCGATATCGCGGACCCGGAGCAAATCGCCGCGCTGGCGGCGCGCCTCAAATGGGATTTCCCCAAGCTCGACCTGCTGATGAACAACGCCGGAGTTGGCGTTGCCAAGAACCTCAAGACGCCCGTTACTGATCTCGCCGGACTGCTGATAGAGATGGAGGTCAACGTTGGCGGGGTAATCCGCACGACGTCCTCACTGATCGACATTTTGACCGCCAACCAGGGCACGGTGATCAACGTCTCGTCCGCGCTCGCTTTCGTCCCGGTGCCGGCAATGCCGGTCTACAGCGCGACCAAGGCCGCGGTGCACTCCTACACCCAATCGCTCCGCTTCCAGCTGGAAGATACGGGCGTCGAGGTCATCGAACTGATGCCGCCGGCCGTTCGAACCGACATGACGAGCGACTTTGACGAAGCCGGGATCAGCACCATCACCACCGACGAGTTGGTGAAACAAACGATCGCGGCCTTGCGCGCGGGCAAGCACGAGATTCGCCCCGGCCAATCGAACTTGCTGGCATTCATGCGCCGCCTCGCGCCGAGCTTCATCAACCGCCAGCTGTGGAAAGCATCAAAACCACTTGTCCCGGCTGTGGCCGCCTGAACTGCGCCGCCAATTCGATCGGAGTAATTCCCGTGCCGCTAATTTCTCTCGTCCGGTTAGCCGGAGCCTTCACCATGGCCGCGCTGCTTGCCGGCTGCACCAGATCCGCCGCCGATCCTCGCACCGATCCGCCGCTGGTCCGAGTCGCGACGGCCGGAGCAGTTGAGGGAAGCGAGCGCGAGTTCACCGGGACCGTCGGTGCGCGAGTGCAAAGCGACCTCGGCTTTCGCGTTGGCGGCAAGGTGGTGGCTCGATTGGTCAACGCCGGCGAGGTCGTCCGGCGGGGACAGCAGCTGATGCGGATCGATCCCACGGATTACACGCTCGCGGCACAAGCGTCCGCGCAGGCTGTCGCTGCCGCTCGGGCCCGTGCGGTCCAGGCCAGCGCCGATGAGCTGCGCTTCCGCAAGCTGATTGCGCCCGGCTTCGTTTCGGGTTCCACCTACGATCTGAAGAAGGCCGCCGCGCTTGCCGCCCGCGCCGATCTCGCGGCGGCGGAATCACAGGCGCGAGTCAGCCGCAACAATGCGACCTACACCGTTCTTGTCGCTGACGCCGATGGCACCGTTGCCGAGACGCTGGCCGAACCTGGGCAGGTGGTCGGCGCCGGCCAGGTCGTGGTGCGGCTCGCGCACTCCGGTCCGCGTGAGGCCATGGTTGCTTTGCCAGAGACTCTACGTCCGCCGCTCGGTGCGGTCGCACAGGCGCGAACCTACAGCGGCCTCGCCGGTGACGCTCGCCTCCGGCAGCTGAGCGACGCCGCCGATCCGACGACGCGGACCTTCGATGCCCGGTTCACCCTCGCCGGCGCGCCGGCCGGCGCGCCGCTCGGCTCGACGGTCACCATCCGGCTCAATATTCCCGGTCAAACGGCCGCGATGGCGGTTCCCATAGGGGCCATTTACGACCGAGGCCAAGGACCGGGCCTTTGGGTCGTTGGCGGCCAGAATAAGGTCAGCTGGCGGCCGGTGAGGCTGGCGACCGTCGGCGAAGAGACCGCCGTCGTAGCCGCCGGGCTACAGCCGGGAGAACGCTTCGTCGCGCTTGGCGCCCACATGCTCCACCAGGGTGAAGCGGTCCGCATCCTTGCGGGTGCGGTCCGTTGACCGACGCTCCTCAGCAAGAGAGCCGGTTCAACCTCTCCGCGCTCGCCGTGCGCGAGCGGGCGGTGACGCTCTTCTTCATTATCGTCATCTCGATTGCCGGGATCGTCGCATTCCTGAGCCTCGGCCGGGCTGAGGATCCAGGCTTCACCATCAAGCAGATGACGGTGGTGACGGCCTGGCCCGGCGCGACCGCACAGGAAATGCAAGACCAGGTCGCCGAACCGCTCGAAAAGCGCCTCCAGGAGCTGCGCTGGTATGATCGGACCGAGACCTTCACCCGGCCCGGCCTGGCATTCACCACTTTGGTTCTGCGCGACCAGACGCCTCCCTCCGAGGTCCAGTCAGAGTTTTACCAGGCGCGCAAGAAGCTCGGGGACGAGGCGCCGAAGCTGCCGCGCGGCGTCGCCGGACCGTTCGTCAACGACGAATATGGCGATGTAACTTTCGCCCTCTACGCGCTGAAGGCGAAGGGCGAACCCCAGCGCGACCTCTCCCGGCAGGCGGAGACGCTGCGCCAGCGGCTGCTTCACGTTCCTGGGGTCAAAAAGGTGAACATCATCGGCGAGAGGCCGGAGCGCATCTACGTTGAGTTCTCCCAGGATCGCCTTGCGACGCTGGGCGTCACCCCGGAGACGATCCTCTCCGGCCTGTCACAGCAAAACCTGCTTACCCCCGCCGGGTCGGTCGAGGCGAACGGCCCGCAGGTGCAGGTCCGCATCGACGGCGCCTTCGACGATCTCGACACAATCCGGAGCGTTCCTATCGTCGCCAACGGCAAGACGCTGCGCCTTGCCGACATCGCCGAAGTCCACCGCGGATATGAGGACCCTGCGACGTTCCTCGTCCGCAGCCAGGGCGAGCCCACGCTGCTCCTTGGCGTCGTGATGCGCGAGGGATGGAACGGGCTCGAGCTTGGAAAATCACTGCGGGGCGAGATTCAAGCAATCGTATCGGAGCTGCCGCTGGGAATGTCTTTCACCCAAGTGACCGATCAATCGGTGAACATCACTCAGGCCGTCGATCAATTCATGCGGACATTCCTCGAAGCACTGGCAATCGTGATGATCGTCAGCCTGATCGCGCTCGGCTGGCGCGGCGGGATCGTCGTTGCGGCCGCGGTGCCGCTGACTCTGGCAATCGTCCTCGTCATCATGTGGGCAACGGGGCGGGTGCTCGACCGGATCACGCTCGGTTCGCTGGTCCTCGCCCTTGGCCTGCTCGTCGACGATGCGATCATCGCGATCGAGATGATGGTCGTGAAGATGGAAGAGGGTTTCGACCGCGTCAAAGCGTCGGCCTACGCCTGGAGCCATACTGCCGCGCCGATGCTGGCTGGAACTCTGGTCACCGTCATTGGCCTCATGCCGGTCGGTTTCGCCAAGTCGACGGCCGGTGAATATGCCGGCAACATCTTCTGGATCGTCGGCTTCGCGCTGCTAGCCTCGTGGATGGTTGCGGTTGTCTTCACGCCCTATCTCGGCGTGAAGCTGTTACCCGACATCAAGCCGGTCGAGGGTGGCCACGAGGCGATCTACCAGACACCGCGATACCAGAAGTTGCGCTGGATCATCCGCCAGGCTGTCGAACGCAAACGGCTGGTGGCGATCGTGACGCTCGGCGCATTGCTCGTCGCCGGCGCCGGCATGCCGCTGGTCAAGAAGCAGTTCTTCCCGACTTCCGACCGGCCCGAGGTTCTGGTCGAGGTTCAGATGCCCAAGGGCACGTCTATCGAGCAGACGAGCGATGCAACGGCTGAGGTCGAAGCATGGCTTCGCAAGCAGCCTGAGGCGAAGATCGTCACAGCTTATGTGGGCCAGGGCGCCCCGCGCTTCTTCATGTCACTCTCGCCCGAACTGCCCGATCCCTCGTTCGCCAAGATCGTCGTTCGCACTTCGTCCGAGGAGGAACGCGACGCGCTGAAGGAACGCCTGCGCGCCGCGGTCGCAAACGGGCTCGCTCCGGCGGCAAGGGTGAGGGTGACCCAGCTCGTCTTCGGCCCGCCTTCGCCTTACCCTGTCGCGTTCCGAGTCAGCGGCCCCGACGTCGGTCAGCTCCGTGCGATCGCCGAGAAGGTCCGGGCGATCATGATCAACGACCCGACGATGCGGACGGTGAACACCGACTGGGGCGAGCGGGTGCCGACGCTTCACCTCGCCCTCGACCAGGACCGGCTCCGCGCCATCGGGCTTACGTCCGGAGATGTCGGCCAGCAGCTCCAGTTCCTGCTGTCGGGAGTAACCATCTCGCAGGTCCGCGAGGACATCCGCACCGTCGATGTTGTCGCCCGTTCCGCCGGCCCGGCGCGGTTCGACCCGGCGCGCGTCACCGACTTCACCCTAGCGGCCGCCAATGGCGCTCGCGTCCCGCTGAGCCAGGTCGGCAGGCTCGAGCTCCGTATGGAAGACCCGATCCTGCTTCGTCGGGACCGCGTGCCGACCATCACTGTCCGCGGCGACATCGCCAACGGCCTCCAGCCGCCCGATGTCTCGACCGCGATGCTGAAGAAGCTGCAGCCGGTCGTTGATAGCCTGCCGTCCGGATACCAAATCGCCGAAGGCGGCTCGATCGAGGAAGCAGGCAAGGCCAACCGGGCACTGGCTCCAATTTTCCCGGTCATGTTCCTGCTGATGATGATCGTCATCATGTTCCAGGTTCGCCGCTTTTCCGACATGGCGATCGTCCTCTTGACCGCTCCTCTTGGGCTCGTGGGCGTGGTGCCGACTCTGTTGATCACCGGCCAGCCCTTCGGTTTCAACGCGATCCTCGGCCTGATCGCGCTGTCCGGCATCCTCATGCGCAATACCCTGATCCTGATCGGGCAAATTGGGGAGAATCGAGCGCACGGTCTCAGCCCCTTCGACGCGGTGATCGAAGCCACGGTGCAGCGGTCGCGGCCGGTAATCCTGACGGCGCTGGCCGCAGTCCTCGCCTTCGTCCCGCTCACCCATTCGGTCTTCTGGGGAGCAATGGCCTTCTCGCTGATCGGCGGAACGCTGGGGGGAACCGTGCTGACCCTCGTCTTCCTGCCTGCGCTCTATGCGCTGTGGCACCGGATTGGACCTGTGCGCGACGTCGAGCTTTCGCCAGCGGAGGCCACAGCAGGATGATCGCTACGGCGTCAGCGGACCACTCGCCGGATGCAGCTCGCCTCGAGGCGATCGAGGGCCGCTGGACATTGCAGATACTGCTCTGCCTCAATGGTCGCGACCTCCGCTTCTCCGACCTCAAGGAGGCAATCCCTGGCATCAGTTCGAACGTGCTGACCGAGCGGATGCGGGAACTCCAGAACTCGGGGCTGGTCGAGCGCCATTACCTGCCGCCACCGACCGCAAGGCATCTCTACGGTCTGGGGCCGCAGGCGACCGGCCTCAAACCGGTGCTGGATGCGCTCTCGATATGGCACTCTGAGGATTTGTCATCCAACGGGCCACGTGAGGGCTCGCGAGCTTATAAGAAGGAAAAACGGCAATGAAGTTGAAGGAGACCATGCGTCGGATTTGGCGCAATATCGAAGCGTATGCATTTGCCATGGATTACGACGAAAAGGACGAGCTTAGGTCGCGAATTGATCGGTTGGAACGAGCGGTGGCGGAGATCGACAAACGCAAAGCTCGAAAACCCTAACGGCAGCAATCGACCCAAAGCGGACATTCGTTTGTCGTCGCCACGTGACGTTCGGCTGCGTTCGAATTGACACGGACCCAGGTAACGGATGCAGGGTCCACGCCACGCTCCAGGGAGTGGTTGCAAATGATAATGCTTGCTGCGGCCGCGGCCGCGCTGATCGCCGCATCGGCGCCGGCCAATCGGGACGCCTCGCTTACGGCCCTGCTGAAAGCCAGGACCCAGGCCTTGGCGGACGCCGTCGCTCCCGGCGATGTCAAAACCTGGCTGTCGGCGACCGATCCGCATCTCCTCTTCGTCTCGGAGAACAATGAGGTGCTGACCAGGGACCAACTGCTGAAACAGCTCGAGCCGCTGCCGAAGGGGCTAGTCGGCAATATCAAGGTGATCGACTTTCAGCTTCAGCGGCACGGTGGCACGGCAGTGTCGACCTATATTGCCGACGAAACGCTCGACTATCACGGCCAGCTTTTGAAGACGAAGTTCCGCACGACCGACACCTGGCTTCAGGCACAGGGCAAGTGGACGATGATTGCGTCGATGACCCTGGCGGTTCTGGGCGATCCTCCGTCAATCAGCCTGCCGGCCGCAACGCTCCGTGAGTATGTCGGCCGATATCAGCTTAGGCCCGAGATCCACTACACAATCCGCGAGGAGGGCGGCCGGCTATTCGGGCAGCGCGAAGGTGGCAAGGAAGCCGAGCTTAGGGCCGAAGCGAAGGATTTGTTTTTCGTCGCGGGCTCGCCGCGCTCCCGCAAGGTCTTCTACCGTGACGACAAGGGCAAAGTGGTCGGTTTCGGCGACCGCCGCGAAGGCCAGGACATCAAGTGGAAGCGAGTGCCCTGATCGAAAGGCTAATGGCACCTTTCCACCCAATGCGGACGCGAGCCGATGATCGCTTTCGACCCAAAGCCGACATCCGCTGCTTAGGTCAGCCATTCGCGCGGAATCACCAGCCCCAGATGCGGTAAACCCCACCGGTTTGACCCGGCGGGGTTCCCCATACTTCAGATCCGAAGATCCAAAGCACAAAGTCACCATACCGCTGATGCGCCCGGAGTCTAGGGCCGCATCAAATATTTTTCAGACAGTTTTTCCACCCGTTCCGGGCCGCAACCGACCCAATGCCGAGATTCGACTTGCAGTCAGTGCGTCTGCAGGGTGCGGAAGCGGAGCGCATCCGCCGATCCGCTGGTCAGTTCTGAATGCAGGGTCTTGCCGTGGTGCTCGTCGACCGCGACCAGGCCGAGATCGGGGCAATAGCTCTTATATTCGGTCGAGCCCTTCTCCAGAGCGGAGAACTCCTTGGTCACGATGCAATTGCTGAACGTGCCGGGCGGGTAGGCGTCCTCGCGCGCGAGCTTGACCGTCACCCCGGTCGAAGTCACCGTCGCTTGGTCTTCGGCGATCCCGGGAGCATTTTCCTGAAAGTAGGTGTCGCCCGAGCGCGGGCTCGCGAGCATGAAGATGCCAGGCTGGGCGCCCGCCACCCCGGCTAGCCAGGAACCGCTGCTCGGCGTGCAGTTGGCGGCGCCTTCGCAGTTGGAACTGTCCTCGCCGAAGTACCAGACGTTCCCGCTGTTATCCTGCGCGTGATAGTCGAGCGTATCCTCGACGAGCGCCGAGGCTGCAGTGGTGCAGGTTGCGCCTTCGAAGGCCTGGTCGTGGAGCACGCGGGTGGTGACGCCGTCAATCACACGCGTGTCGCTGGTCACCGTCACCACGTCTACTTCGCAGCCGTCAACGGTATCGGCTTTGTAGGTGAACGTCGCTCCCGAGACGAGCGGGAAGTAGGTGTTGTCGATGTCGAGCGGGTCGGAGAAATTCGACGCGCTGAATGGAATCTTGACGGTGCGGGCGTGCGCCGCGCCGGCCGCAAGCAATGCTGCGGCAACGGCGAGCGATGAAGTTGTGACAAGCTTGAGCATGACGACCTCCAGTCGTCGCGATCTGGAATTTCGTGGTCGGGGCTCGCGAGCAGGGCGGCGGCCACGCGGCCGAGGCCATACTCCTTTCGGCAGTGCAACGCTATGCGGTTGAGCATAACGTCCGCTTTCCACCCATTACGGACATTGGCACCTGGCGGGCCCAAGCGGTGCACCCCGAATTCGTTAATTGGGCAAAGGAACCCTAGCATCCTCGAATGAGCGTGTTGGAAGACCGTGGGCGCTGCAAAATCGGTAGGTTCCATATCGCGACACGCGATCCCGGGTAATGGCAGGTGCTGGAACCATCCCTTCCTTCACGATGTGGTCGACCATCTGCCCCGACAGCGTATCCATGAACATAGTTCGGCCTCGTAGCTCGGAGAGCGTCTGAAGCAGCAACCCGCGAACGGACGGATCCATCGGGATGGACAGGGTAAGCATGTGTAGCCGATCCTGATCGACGAGATTGCGGTCCGTCAGTTCGGTCAACATCTGTGCTTTGGAGTAGTGGCTGGACAATTCATTCCGGAGACGAGGGTCGAGATGCGCAATGACCCCGTCGCCGATAATCGCCTGCCAGACCGAGCTATGATATTCCTTGACCGGTTGGCGGAGCTCGTAGGGGGGTAGGTCCGGCTCAGTATAGAGGGGCGCCGGAATGAGCCGATCGCCACTGCCAAGCACTCGCCGCTCAAGCGTGTCGATTTGAGCGACGATGCAGGGGGAGACCATGCGCCATTCGACCGACCACGCATAATGGTCGCTGACCTCATCCTTCAGGTCTTCGGTCGCGGTTCGCGCCTTGCTTTGCCAGCTTCGGTCTTCCGCCCACTGTTGCGCCGCCAGCGCCATGAACACGCCGACCGTGACAATGAGAATTTCCCACACGATCTCGCGCCATCCATGAGGAGGACGTGCGAGCTGCGGAAGTCTCAATGATCTAAGCACCCCGGGGCACAGAATAGGCCGCACCCGCTGATGCGCAAGCACTCGTCTTGATCGCCCAATGCAGTCTCATCCGCAATGTCCGCTTTCCACCCAAATGCGACGTTAGCGGCTAAGGTCTGATTTCGACCCATTCCTGCCGCTAGCGGACGGTTAGGTTTGGGCACATCTGACAGTTTGAGCTGAGAAACGCTTGCTCAGCCGTTTTACCAGCGGACCGTACTATCGATGAACCACCACAGCCTTTATCCATTCATCCATGGACGGCCGCGATTCACTGTGGAGGTTGACGGAGCGCGAGAAGGTTTGCCTGCGGCAATGGCTGCAGCATAAGTCCGCCAAGGAAATTGCCGCGGATATCGGCATCTCGCATCATGCAGTCGAGAAGCGCCTCAAGATGGCGCGCACCAAGCTTGGCGCGACGTCGTCTGTGGAAGCCGCTCGAATGCTCTGTGAGGCCGAAGGGTACGGTCAATCGGTACCCCAATCGTCGGAGGTAGTTTTGAAAGCCCTCCCGCCACAGTCAGGCTTCTCTCGTCAAGCATACGTGGGAGCAGGCATTATGATCTTGGTCGGAGTAGTTGCGCTGGCGTTGCTTTTGCAGCCGGCAGCCTCGTCCCAAGCGGCCAAAACGCAATCGGTAGAGGCGCCTGCAGAGCGGGCATTCACCCCGGGCGCCGTGCCGTCACCGGGCACCGAAGCAACGTTGCGAAAGCTTGTCGCCGGGCTGGCGAGCGGCTCGCCTGACTACGACGCGCTCTCTCCACAGTTCGCCGGGGTCGTACGCCGAGATCTTCCGATGACACATCCGCTGTTCAGCTCCATGGGCGAGCTGAAGTCGGTGACTTTCCTAGGGCGTGCCGAGACCAACGACGATGTCTACGACCTGGCGTTCGCCAAGGGCGGCGCGATAATGTCCGCCTCGCTGGACGCCGATGGTAGGATGGCCGGCGGCATCCTCCGACCGATGGGGCCACATGAAGAACGGGTCTCGGTGCCGACCGCCGGCACGGAGGCTGCTTTGCGAAGCCTCGTTGCCGGTCTGGCGAGCGGCTCGCCCGACTACGGCAAGCTCTCTTCACAGTTCGCCGGAGCTGTCCGCCGGGACCTACCGATGACACATCCGCTGTTCAGCTCGATGGGTGCCCTGAAATCGGCAACCTTCCTCGGGCGCGGCGATGTGGGCGATGATGTCTACAGCCTCATATTTGTGAAGGGTGGGATGATCATGTCGACCGCGCTCGACGCCGACGGTAGGATGACAGGCGGCATGCTCCTGCCGGTGGCACCGCCACTAAAGTAACGGTAGGCTTTCGACCCAAACTTGCCGCTAAGAGCCTGGCGTCCGAGATCGACCCGTTGCGGACACTAGGACCCGCCTTAGGGTGCAGGGAATGGGACTCTACCGAAGCAGCGCCCTCATTGCCTTCATCATCTCGTCGTCTGCGTGCGGAAGAACCTCAGAGCAGGACGAGATAACGCTTAGACATTGCATGGGCGATCATGCTCGCGCGTTGCCGGGCGGCCAGCGTCCGTCATTCCACGAAGCCATCACTTTCGCGCGTGATTGTGGGGCCTTGCCGAAATCAGCGACCTCGCGACAGAAAGTCACGCTGAATGTCGACCAGGACCGGATTGATACGCTGGCGTGCGCCTACAGCCGACAGTGGAATCGCTGTGGCCGCGAAACGCCAACAGATTAAGCGGGAGCGTCCGCTTTCGACCCATTTGCTGCCATTTGCCCGTCTGTTAAGCTTGCTGCTGTTGCTGGGGGGGCCAGTCGCATGCGAGTCAAACTGCCCAAGCCGTTGCACGGCTGGCGAGAGTTCGTCGGCGAAGTGGGGATCATTGTGCTCGGTGTGCTGATCGCACTGGGGGCTCAGCAAGTCGTCGAGA
>Ga0207676_10000552_pt1 | contig 31180 bp, 30 predicted proteins | sample KBSSwiS72_FD_184307 | JGI IMG/M metagenome (GOLD analysis project Ga0207676, IMG submission 184307) | Switchgrass rhizosphere microbial communities from Kellogg Biological Station, Michigan, USA - KBS Switchgrass S7-2 (SPAdes) (version 2) | ecosystem: Host-associated > Plants > Roots >...
GAGGAGTCTTCTCGCCGAGGCCGTGAGGTTCGACACTTTGTCTGCTCGCAACTCGCGAGGAGAAGGGGTGATGGTCGTGTGGCCGAGCCGTCGTTCTCGCTTACCGGTACTGGCCGTGGCTGCGGTCTTCGGGCTGGCCGCGTGCGCAACGACGCCCGGGCCGACCAATCCGGTGCAGAACCCCAACCAGTCCAGGGTGGGCGTGGCGATGGTGACCCATGCCAACTGGTCGCGGATCGACGGCGAACGCGGCCATGCCGAACGCGACGTGACGCTGACCGACGTCTCGCGCAATGGCGACTGGAGCGCGGTCCGGATGTGGTATCGCGACATGGATGGGCTCGGCAGCACCACCTACCCGGTCTATGGCTTCATCTACGGCACGCCGGCGACGCAGACCCAGCCACGCGCGAAGGCCGCACCCGAGCTGAGTGGGCGCGACCCTGATTATGTCGGCGCCCTGATCGACGCCTATGTACGCTGATCGGTTCGCCCGCTCCCCGCCCGGAAAGCCGTTAACTCTTTGTGATCGCATCGTAGAAAGCTGAAAACCGGCACTACTTTTCAGCACGATGCTCCGATCACTCGTGGATGCGCCAGGCGGTTTCGGTGCAGACGTTGAAGCTACGGCGAATCGTCGAGGTATCGTCCGAGAACACCGCCTTTAGGTCGAAGCTGCAATAGCAGGTGCCGTCGTCGAAATTGACCGTGACGGTGTTGCCGGGGCCGAGCACCTTGCGCCCGAGCACGTCTTCCTGCCACGAATCCGCCCCGACATTGGAGCCATAAAGTTCGCGCATCGAAAAGGTCGTGTCGTTGATCACCTTGATCCGGCGGTTCTTGCCGTCGCGACACTGCGCCTCGGCGCCACTCGCCAGGAATAGGGCGGAAAAGGCGACCAACCCAAGGCCGACAAACTTCATCTTCATGACAACCCCCGTTGCTGCTTCTGCGTCGGACAAAGGCCCGAAGCGGCCTTATGCGCTTTTCGCGCTGACATGATTGGACAAAAACGCACATTGTTGGGGCCTGGTGTGTCGTCCGGGAGCATGTTGCGGCGTGCGGCGATCGGTGACAGCGGCGGCAGAAGGCGATAGCACCGGTTTATCGACCGAGCGCCCTGAAGAAGTGACCCGCCATGTTCCTGAACTTTCTCGACGAACTGCGCGCGGCGGGCATAGCGGCGAGTCTCAAGGAGCATCTCGTCCTGCTCGAGGCGCTGGACCGCGAGGTGATCGAGCGCACGCCGGAGGATTTCTATTATCTGGCGCGGGCGACCTATGTGAAGGACGAGGGCCTGCTCGATCGCTTCGACCAGGTGTTCGCCAAGGTGTTTCGGGGCATTGCCACCACCTTCGGCACGCAGGGCGCGGAGGTGCCAGCCGACTGGCTGCGCGCGGTGGCCGAGAAGTTCCTGACGCCCGAGGAGATGGAGGCGATCAAATCGCTCGGTTCATGGGAAGAGATCATGGAGACGCTGCAGAAGCGGCTCGACGAGCAACAGGGGCGACACCAGGGCGGCAACAAGTGGATCGGCACTGGCGGGACCAGCCCGTACGGCAATTCCGGCTACAATCCCGAAGGCGTGCGGATCGGCGGCGAGAGCAAGCACAAGCGCGCGCTGAAGGTGTGGGACCAGCGCGAGTTCCGCAATCTCGACAACACCAGGGAACTGGGCACCCGCAACATCAAGATCGCGCTACGCAGGCTGCGGCGTTTCGCGCGCGAGGGCGCGGCCGACGAGCTGGATATCGACGCGACGATCGACGGCACCGCCCGGCAGGGCTGGCTCGACGTCGTGATGCGGCCCGAGCGGCACAATGCGGTGAAATTGCTGCTGTTCCTCGACGTGGGCGGTTCGATGGATCCGTTCGTCAAGCTGTGCGAGGAGCTGTTCTCGGCGGCTACTTCCGAGTTCAAGAATCTCGAATTCTTCTACTTCCACAACTGCCCCTATGAGGGCGTGTGGAAGGACAATCGCCGCCGCTTCGCCGAGCGAACGCCGACCTGGGACGTGCTGCACAAGTTCGGCCATGACTATAAGCTGGTGTTCGTCGGCGATGCCTCGATGAGCCCGTACGAGATCACCCATCCGGGCGGCTCGGTCGAGCATTTCAACGAGGAATCGGGCGCGGTGTGGATGCACCGCATGACCACGACCTATCCGGCCGCCGTCTGGCTCAACCCGGTGCCCGAGCAGCAATGGGGCTATTCGCAATCGGCGAAGATCATCCGGGAGTTGATGAACGACCGCATGTATCCGCTGTCGCTCTCGGGCCTTGACGATGCGATGCGGGAGTTGACGCGGAAACGGTAGCCGCGAAGGTCAATATAGCAGATGCGGCGCCCGAATGTCGGCCCAGGCCGCTTCGTCGGGCAGCGCCAGCGCATCGAGATCGACGGGCACCGCATCAACATCATCGACCCACTCCCGCAGCCCGCGCCCGGCGTTGATCACGTCGATGGCGAGCTTGTCGAATTCATATTCGTACGGGAAATCGCGCCACAGATCATAACCGGGGTAGAGCGACCGGATCGCCTTGAAACCCAGCGCCTGCAGCCGCCACGGGCGGAACGCTGCGTGGTCGTAGGACGGCCCCTCGGCATGGATGAAGACGCCATTGCACAGCTGTTTGGCATGCTTGTGGAAGGTTGGTTCGAACCAGATGTCGCGTAGCGTGCAGCCGGCCAGCCAGTGCGGTGCGATGCGGCGCATCTCGGCGATCACCGCGCGCGCGTCGATATCGGGCGCGCCGAACAGTTCGAGCGGGCGGGTCGTGCCGCGGCCTTCGGACAGGTTGGTGCCTTCCAGCATCACCGTGCCGGCATAGGCGCGCGCCATGTTGATATTGGCGGCATTGGGGCTGGGGTTGATCCACACCCGGTCGGAAGGCCAACCATGGCCGGGCGCCGCATCGGGTTCCCAGCCCTCCATCGCAATGACATGATAGTCGACGTCGAGTTTGAAGTGATCGATGAACCAGCGGCCCAGTTCGCCGAGCGTCAGGCCGTGCCGCATCGGCATTGGCCCCGCACCGACGAAGCTCTCCCAACCAGGCAGCAGCGTCAGCCCCTCGATGGGCCGGCCGGCGGGATTGGGGCGATCGAGCACCCACACCGCCTTGCCGTGCGCTGCGGCGGCTTCGAGCACGTAGAGCAAAGTCGTGACGAAGGTGTAGATGCGGCAGCCGACATCCTGCAGGTCTATCAGGATCGTGTCGAACGTGCCCATCGACTGGCCCGTCGGGCGGCGCACCTCGCCGTAGAGACTGAACACCGGAATACCGTAAGTCGGGTCGGTGAAGTCGGGCGACTCCATCATATTGTCCTGTAGGTCACCGCGCAGGCCGTGCTGTGGACCAAACGCCGCGCTGACCTTCATGTCGCCGCACGCGATCAGCGCGTCGAGCGAATGGGTCAGGTCAGCGGTGACCGAGGCGGGATGCGCGAGCAACGCGACACGCTTGCCGACGAGCGGCTTGCGCAGCTCGGGCTCGGCGAGGAGGCGATCGATACCGAATTTCATGGGCGCTCAGGTGCCGCGAGGCGAGCGGTAAAGCAATCCGCGTTGTGGAAATCGGGTGGGCCGGCTGCGTGGGCTAGTGCCCAATAGGATTTAGTGCCGTCCTTGGCTTCGATGATGGCTGAGAGGCCGAGGCGCCAGAGCGGGCTGTCGATCAAATGAGGGAAGGAAACGAACCCTCTCATATGTCCGGCCCGCCATGTCGCCGGATCCGCCATGAAAGTAAGCCCTGACGTAGCTACTTCTTGCGCTCGCTGCATTCCGGTCCGGTAGCTGTCAAATCTATAGGCAGCCCATTGGGTGGATGGTGCAAGGTTGAATTCGATGTACGCATACTCCTCCTCCAAAACGAACCCTTCGAAACATGTGTGCTTCCAAAGCTCATCGACAAAAATGCTGTCGTCATGCGCGGGCCAGATCACCTCATCTATCGCGCCCGATACGACATAACCCACACCGAGCCTGCCATCCGGCCAGCGATCGACCATTACGGAGACTCGCTCAATTGCGACGCTAGGGAAATCGGGGTGGGGGATCAGATCGAAGCTCGGCATCGCCCCCCTCCTTCCTTCCCCGGCGAAGGCCGGGGCCCAGTTGGGATGGCGCTCATGGGATGGTGATCCGCTCGTACAAATCTTCCCATTCCGGGTTCAGCCCTTCGATTTCGCGAATCTTCCATGCTCGTTTCCAGTCCTTCATCTGGAATTCGCGCCGACGTGCCAAGGCCAGGTCGCCGAACGGCTCGTACCAGACGAGCAGAACGCATTTATATTTGCCTGTGAACCCCTCGATCAGACCGTTGCGATGTTCCCAGGCGCGACGGACCAAATCGTTCGTCGAGCCGAGATAGATCGTGCCGTTCCGACCGCTCGCCATGATCTAGACATAGGCAGTTTCGTCCATCGCGCCGACTTTCCCAACTGGGCCCCGGCCTTCGCCGGGGAAGGTGAAGGTGTAAAGCGAAAGGCCTCACTGGAAAAACCCGCGCACTTGGCCTATGTGCCCCGCTTCCCATGGCTACTGTCCTCCCCTCCCCGCCGCGCGTCGGCATGGTTTCGCTCGGCTGTCCCAAGAATCTGGTCGACAGTGAGCGCATCCTGACCAAGCTGCGCGCCGACGGCTATCACATGTCGCCCGATTATGCCGGCGCCGATGTCGTGCTGGTCAACACCTGCGGCTTTCTCGATTCAGCCAAGGAGGAGAGCCTGGAGGCGATCGGCGAGGCGATTGCCGAGAATGGCCGCGTCATCGTCACCGGCTGCATGGGCAAGGAAGCGGAAGTCATCCGCGCGCGCTTCCCCGGCGTGCTGGCCGTGACCGGCGCGCACCAATATGAGGAAGTGGTCGGCGCGGTGCACGAGGCGGCGCCGATGCCGCCGTCCGCGTTCCTCAACCTCGTGCCCGATGCCGGCCTCAAGCTGACCCCGCGCCATTACAGCTATCTGAAGATTTCCGAGGGCTGCGACCATCGCTGCGCCTTCTGCATCATTCCCAGCCTGCGCGGCGATCTGGTCAGCCGTCGGCCTGATGCCATTCTACGCGAGGCCGAGAAGCTCGTCGCCGCAGGGACAAAAGAACTGCTGGTGATCAGCCAGGACACCTCGGCGTACGGCGTCGATATCCGCCACCAGCCCCGCCCCTGGCATGGCGGCGAGGTGCGCGCGCACATGACCGATCTGGCGCGCGAGCTGGGCAAGATCGCACCCTGGGTGCGGCTGCATTATGTCTACCCCTACCCACATGTCGACCAGGTCATCCCGCTGATGGCCGAGGGGCTGGTGCTGCCCTATCTCGACATCCCGTTCCAGCATGCCGCGCCCAATGTGCTGCGCGCGATGAAGCGGCCGGCCAATGAGGCCAGGGTGCTCGAACGCATCCGCAAATGGCGCGAGATCGCCCCCGACATTACGATCCGCTCGACCTTCGTGGTCGGCTTCCCCGGCGAGACCGAGGCCGATTTCCAGTATCTGCTCGACTGGCTCGACGAGGCGCAGCTCGACCGCGTCGGCGCGTTCCGCTTCGAGCCTGTCGAGGGCGCGGCGGCCAATGCGCTCCCCGATCATGTGCCCGAAGAGATCAAGGAAGAGCGTTACGCACGCATCATGGAGAAGACCGCGGCGATCTCAGCCGCCAAACTCCAGGCCAAGATCGGCCGCACGCTCGACGTGATCATCGACGTCGTCGACGAGGATGGCGCCACCGGTCGCTCGCAGGCCGATGCGCCGGAGATCGACGGCGAGGTGCATCTGCGCGACGCCGGGCATCTCGCGGTCGGCGATATCATCGCGGTCGAAATCGAGGAGGCCGATGAGCACGACCTGTTCGGGGTGCCCGTCGCGGCCTGAACGAGGGCGAGGAATTTGGCCGATTGCCGCGCTGCACAATTGGCTTAACGTCGCCCGGATGCGAAGCGGATTCGTCGCAACCCTGTCCATGATCCTGGCGCTTGCGCTCGGCCGCCCTGCCGCGTCGGTGGCGCAAGCGGCACTCGCATTGCCCGTACCGCCTTCGCCGACCGTGATGCGACCGCTGCCGCTGCCGGTCGTACCGCCCGCATGGAGCGAGGCAATCGACCCCCTGACCATCGACGACGAGGACTTCGCGCGCCACCGCGATCCCCATGAATGGACCGGTCTGTCGGTGCGCCGCCTGATCTTCAGCGACGGCGAGATCAACTGGACCGTCTGGCGCATCGTCAACGAGCAGCGTCGTGACGGGCCGCTATGGGTCCTGCCGCACGACAATGAGAACGCAACCTTCGACGCGGTGCTTGTCGCCCTGCACAGCTACGGCGGCATTGCCATGGCGATCGACGACCGCGCCGGTCGGATGAACTATGATGCGACGAGCGGCGCGTCGGTTGACCCCAATCGCCATTTCTACGATGCTATCCCGCTCTATGCTGGCCGGATTCTCGCCGACCTCGGCGACCCGCCACGGCTGATCATCGCGCTGCACACCAACACGCCGGGATTCGACCCCAGCCTGTCGCTGTGCCCGATCGCCGGGCTGGGCGGCGGCGGCGACATCTCGATCCGGCTGTGCACGGCGCGCTATATCCCCCACCCGTCGTTGACGCATCCGTGGCCGTTCGACGATGACGACACCGTGGCGCTGGTTCCCTACGCCGTTGACGGCGACTGGCGCACGGGATTTTGCGCACGGCAGCTGAGCACGGCAGGGTTCAACCTGATCACCGAACGCGTCGCGACGAGCGACGGGTCATTGTCCAACTACGCGCTGTTCCACGGACTGCAGTACATCAACTTCGAGACCCGCGAGCGCGGCTCGGACGCCGTCGGCCTCGCCAACGCGCGCGCTCGGCTGGTGGCGATGATCGACCGCATGATGACGTTGTGCGGCGACCAGCAACTTCTCGCCTTGCGCCCCGTGGCTGCCGACAAGGGCAGACGATAATAGCCGGCACTTACGCCGCATCTGGCGCGCCGCGCGCCATTCTGTAAGGATCGGCCCCATAGCACGTCACAGTTCAAGGATTTCGATGCGTCCCCTCCGCTCCCTTGCCGTTACCATCACCTTGCTGTTTGCAGCACCGGTCGCCGCGCAGGACCTGACCGCCGCCGAGCGCGCGCAAGTCGACAAGATCGTCACGTCGCAGCTGGCCGCCACCGGCACGCCCTCTGCATCGATCGCGGTGGTGCGCGGCGGGCAGATCGTGTTCGCGCGCGCCTATGGCAAGGCGTCGGAGACGTTGCCGGTCGCCTCGCCTGCCCTGCCCTACCAGATCGCCTCGATCTCCAAGCAGTTCGCTGGCGCGGCGGTGCTGCTGCTCGCCGATGACGGCAAGCTGAACCTCGACGATGTCGTCTCGAAATATATCCCCGGTATCACTGAGGGCGACCACATCACCATCCGCCAGCTGCTCAGCCACACCTCCGGCCTGCAGGATTACTGGCCGCAGGATTACAGCTTCAAGGCGATGGCCACGCCGGTCACGCCGCAGGATATCGTCGATCGCTGGGCGAAGAAGCCGCTCGACTTCGTGCCCGGCACGCAGTGGCAATATTCCAACACCGGCTATGTCGTCGCCGGCATGATCGTCGAGAAGGTGGCCGGCGAACCGCTGCTCGCCTTCCTCCAGCGCCGCATCTTCAGGCCGCTCGGCATCACCGCCTATGACCAGGACCTGGCGGTCGGCCCCGCTTTCCCGCAGGGTTATGGCCGCCATGCGCTCGGTCCGCTCAGGGTCGAGCCGCCCGCCGCGCAGGGCTGGCTGTTCGCCGCCGGCGAATTGTCGATGAGCGCCAGCGACCTCGCCAAATGGGATATCGCGCGGATCGACCGCACCATTCTGACGCCGACCGACTGGCAAACCCAGGAAACGCCGATCAAACTCACCGACGGCAGCAATTCGCGCTACGGACTCGGCGTGTTCATCGGGTCGCAGGACGGCCGCAAGATGGTCGAGCATAGCGGCGAGGCGGTCGGCTTCATCTCGGAAAACCTCGTCTTCCCCGACGACCGAGCGGCGTTCGTCGTGCTGACCAACAGCTGGTCGAGCGGTGCCGCCTCCGACATTGCGACGAAGCTCTCCCGGGCCCTGCTGCCGCCAGTCCCGGCCAGCGCGGCCGATCTCGCGGCGGGCGAGCGGGCGCGAGCGCTGTTCGATCAGCTGCGTGCCGGCCAGCTCGACCGCACGCAATTGACCGACAACGCCAATTTTTACTTCACGCCCGTGGCGATCGCCGACTTCAAGGCCAGCCTCGCACCGCTCGGCAAGCCCGACAGCTTCACCCAGGCCGGGCCGATGCGGCTGCGCGGCGGCTTCGTGCTGCGCAGCTACCGGCTCGCCTACAAGGGCAAGACCTTGATCCTCAGCACCTTCCTCGAACCCGGCGACCAGGGACGGTTCGAGCAGTTCCTCATTGCGCCGGCGAGCTGATGGGGGAGCGTTTCGCAGGATTGCTTAAGGCCGATCGCGGCCAGCCGGCGCGGCTGATCCATGTCGTGCATCCCGAAGCCTGGGAAAAATGGCTCGCCAAGCAGCCGCCGCGCGTCCGCACCGCGGTCGCCGCGCACCGGCTGACCGGCAAGGCAGGCAACCGCGCGGTGCTCCCCGGCGACAAGGCCGACGAATGGTCGATGCTGCTGGTGTGCAACGAGGCGGCCAACTCTCCATGGCGCATCGCCTCGCTCGCCGACCAGCTGCCCGAGGGAAGCTATCGGCTGGCGGACGGCGAGCCGGGGGCGGCGATGCTCGGCTGGCTGCTCGCGCAATATCGCTTCGAACGCTACCGCAAGGAGGACAAGCCGGCCGGCGCGCGCGTGCTGCTGACCGGTGAGCCGGCGCGGATCGAGGAGATCACGCGCATCGCCGAGGCGACCGCCCGCGTACGCGACCTGGTCAACACCGCCGCCGCCGATCTCGGCCCGGCCGAGCTGGAGGCCGAGACCGCCGCGCTGGCCAAGACGCATGGCGCGATCTTCGGCGTGACCAAAGGCGATGCGCTGGCCAAAGGCTATCCGATGATCCTCGCGGTCGGCCAGGCAGCGGCCAAGGGCCGCGAGCCACGGCTGATCGAGCTCGAATGGGGCAATCCGGCGCATCCGCGCGTGGCGATCATCGGCAAGGGCGTATGCTTCGATTCGGGCGGGCTCGACATCAAGCCTTCCCCCGCCATGCGGCTGATGAAGAAGGACATGGGCGGCGCGGCGCACGCGCTGGCGCTGGCCGGGCTGGTGATGGCCGAGCGATTGAAGGTGCGGTTACACCTGCTGATTCCGGCGGTTGAGAACAGCATCGCCGGCAACGCCTTCCGCCCCGGCGACGTACTGGCGACGCGCAAGGGCCTGACGGTCGAGAATACCAACACCGACGCCGAGGGGCGGCTGGTACTGGGCGACGCGATCACCAGGGCGGGTGAGGACAGGCCGGCGCTGATCATCGACTTCGCCACGCTGACCGGCGCGGCACGCGTCGCGCTCGGCCCCGATCTGCCGGCGACCTTCGCCAATGACGAGGCGCTGGCCGAGGAACTGCTCGCGGCGGGCACGGCCGTCGGTGACCCGCTGTGGCGCCTGCCTTTGTGGGACGGCTATGACGAGATGCTCGCCTCCGACGTCGCCGATTTGGTCAACGCGCCCGAAGGTGGCTATGCTGGAGCGGTGACGGCGGCGCTGTTCCTGCGCCGCTTCGTGCCGGAGGGCACGCCCTGGGCGCATTTCGACACCTTCGCCTGGCGCCCTTCAGCCAAGCCGGGGCGGCCCAAAGGGGGCGAGGCGCTGGGTCTTCGCGCGGCGTGGGCTGTGTTGAAAGGGCGGTACAGTTCTTAATTTCTACCTTCTGTGATCAGTCCGCCGCTTCGATAATCGGCACGAACTTCGCCGCCGTCAGGCTCGCCCCACCAACTAGCGCGCCATCGACATCACCGGCCCCGAGCAGCTCCGCCGCATTGTCCGCGGTCACCGATCCGCCATAGAGCAACCGCATCGCCTCGGCGTCTTCGCCAACCAGTTCGCGCAACTTCGCCCGAATCGCCCCATGCATCGCAGCGACATCGGCAACCGTCGGCGTGCGGCCGGTGCCGATTGCCCAGACCGGCTCATAGGCGATCGACAGCCAAGACGCGGCCGCGCCCTCGGGCAGCGAGCCGTTGAGCTGTTCCGTGACCACGGCAACCGCCCGCCCCGCATCGCGCTCGGCCAGCGTCTCGCCGACACACAGGATCGCCGACAGGCCATGGCGGCGCAGCGCCTCGGCCTTGACCTTCACATCGGCGTCGGTCTCGCCATTGTCGGCGCGGCGCTCGCTATGGCCGACGATCGAGAAGCGCGCGCCGGCCTCGCTGATCATGGGTGCGGAGACGCAACCGGTATGCGCGCCCTTGTCGGCCGGATGGACATCTTCTGCTCCGATGGCGAGCGTCGGCGCGCGCGCCGCCGCCGGGGCGATCAGCGTCGCCGGCACCGCGATCGCCACGTCGATCGCGGGATGCGCAACCGCGGCGGCGGCGATGCCGTCGAGCTCGGCCAGCCCGGCGAGATCGCCGTTCATCTTCCAGTTTCCGGCCACCAGCTTGCGTCGCATGCGTTCCCCCATTCGATTTCAGGCCCGCTTAGCGTGCCGTACCACGCGCACAAGCTTGAAGCGGCCGGCACCTGTCCGTAAAGCGGCCGCTTCGCGCTTCGTTTTTCCGCATAGATCGGCCCTGTTCCACCATGATCAGCCTTCTTCGCCGTTTGATCAATTCCAAGGTCGGCCTGACCATCAGCTTCCTGGCGCTATTCGGCTTCGCGTTGCTCGGCCTGGGCGGCGGCGGCATTTTCAGCGGAAGCGGCATTGGCGGCGGCGCGACCAAGGATGATGCTGTCACCGTCGGCAAATATCGCGTGTCGAGCAACGAACTGCGCACCAAGATCGAGAGCGACTATGACAATTATCGCCAGCAGCAGCCGGGCCTGACGCTCGCCCAGTACGTCACGCTCGGCGGGATGGACCAGACCTATAATCAGCTGGTCGATGGCCTGGCGATCGAGCAGTTCGCGGCGCAGCAGAAGATGACGGTCAGCGACGCCTATGTGCAGGGCGTGATCAAGGCGATCCCCGGCCTGCAGAATGCCAGCGGCAAGTTCGACCAGCACGCTTTCGACCAATTGCTCGCCGCGCGGCACCTCACCTTGGCGCAGGTCACGCGCGACCTGACCCAGGAGGCGCTGAGCAAGCAGCTGATCATCCCGGTGGTCCGCCAGCCGCAGGTGCCCGACAAACTCGCCCTTCCTTATGCCTCGCTACTGCTCGAGCGGCGCGATGGGCAGATCGGGCTGATCCCGGCCAGCGCGATGCGTGCCGGCCCCGTGCCGACCGATGCCGAGCTGAACGATTTCTACAAGCGCAACACGACGCGCTATATCGTGCCGGAGCGCCGTGCCGTGCGCTACGCGATCATCACGCCGGAGATCGTCAAGGCCGAGGCGACGCCGACCGAGCAGGAGGTCAGCGCGACCTACACGGCGGATCGCGCGCGCTATCTGCCGACCGAGAAGCGCACCATCGTCCAGGTGCTGGTCGCCGATCAGGCCGCCGCGAACGCGCTGGCCGCCAAGGTCAAGGGCGGTACGTCGCTCGAGGCGGCGGCGCAGGGCGTCGGCCTGTCCGCCGCGACGATCAAGGATGTCGACAAGGCGGCATATACCACCCAGGGTTCCGCCGCGCTGGCGGATGCCGCCTTCGCCGCAGCCAAGGGTGGCGTGGTCGGACCGGTGCGCACCCCGCTCGGCTATGCCGTGGCGCGAATCGACGCGATCACCCAGGTGCCTGGCAAATCGCTCGAACAGGCGCGGCCCGAGATCGTCAAGGCGCTCACCCAGACCAAGACGCAGGTCGCGATGAGCAAGCTGCACGACGCGATCGACGATGCGATCAGCGGCAAGGCAAGCTTCGGCGACGTCGTAACGCGCTACAAGCTGTCCGCCACGACCACCGCCCCCCTGCTCGCCAGCGGCGCCAATCCGGACGACACCAAGGTGGCGCCCGACCCCAAGCTTACCCCGATCCTCCAGGCGGCGTTCGCCATGGACCCCGCCGAGGGGCCGCAAATGGCGCCCGTCGGCCAGGACGGCAGCTTCGCGCTGGTCGCAATCGACAAGATCGTCGCCGCCGCGCCGCGCCCGATGGCGCAGATGCGCGACGCGCTGGTCAAGGACTTCATCGCCGACCGCAACCTGCGCGCGGCACGGAAGGTTGCCGATGCGGTGTCGGCGCAACTGGCGAAGGGCGTGCCCTTCGCCCAGGCGCTGAGCGCCACCGGCCTCGCCCTGAAGCCGGCGCAGACGGTGTCGGCGGCCCGTGCGCAATTGATTCAGCGCCCCAATTCCCCGCCCCCGCCGCCGCCGCTGGTGCAGATGTTCAAGATGAACGAGCGCACCGCAAAGGTGATGGAGACGCCGGATCACGCCGGTTACCTGATCCTGTGGATCAGCAAGATCACGCCCGGCGACGCGACCACCCGGCCGAACGTGATCGCCGGCATTCGTAGCGATCTCTCCGGCACGATGGGCCGCGAATATGCCGAACAGTTCGCCAAGGCGATCCGCGGCTCGGTCGGCGTGACCAAGAACAACAAGGCAATGGCCGCCCTGCGCGCCGCCCTGTCCGGCCAGGGTGGTTCCGATCAGCCCTGATATGCAAGACGGCCGCGCGGACGCCGCCGCCGCACTTGCCGGCGGACGGCCCGCTTTGGTGTGGCGTCGGCAGATCGCCGACACCGAGACGCCAGTGGCCGCCGCGCTCAAGCTGATCGAGCCGGGGCGTGGCGATTTCCTGCTCGAATCGGTCGAGGGGGGTGAGACGCGCGGGCGCCACAGCCTGATCGGGCTCGCCCCGGACCTGGTATTCCGCGCGCAAGGCAGTGAAGCGGCGATCAACCCGCACTGGCTGACCGACCGCGCGGCGTTCACGCCGTGCGAACATCCGACACTCGACGCACTGCGCGCGCTGGTCGCCTCGTGCCGCATGGACGTGCCGGCCGAACTGCCCCGTGCGCTGGCCTGTCTGGTCGGCTATTTCGGCTATGAGACGATCGGGCTGGTCGAACGACTGCCCCGGCCGGAAAAGGACGCTCTGGGCTTGCCCGACATGATGTTCGTGCGGCCGACCATGATCCTGATCTTCGATCGCCTCGCCGACGAACTGTTCCTCGTCGCCCCGGTCTGGCCCGACACGACGCGCACGCCCGACGCGATCGTCGCCGAAGCGGTCGAACGAATCGACACTGTCGCGGCAAGGCTCGCCAGTGCCGGGCTGCCGCCGCCGGTGCGCAGCGCGGACCTCGGCGACGTAGCACTCACCCCGACCCTGCCGGCCGGGCGCTATGGCGAGATGGTCGCCCGTGCCAAGGACTATATCGTCGCCGGCGACATCTTTCAGGTCGTGCTGGCGCAGCGTTTCACCGTGCCGTTCACCTTGCCGCCGTTCGAGCTGTACCGCGCGCTCAGGCGTATCAATCCCTCGCCGTTCCTCTATCATCTCGACCTGCCCGGCTTCGCACTGACCGGGTCGAGCCCGGAAATCCTCGTGCGCGTGCGTGACGGCGAGGTGACGATCCGCCCGATCGCCGGCACGCGGCCGCGGGGGCGCACGGCGGCCGAGGACGAGGCCAACCGGCTCAGCCTGCTCGCCGACCCCAAGGAGCGCGCCGAGCACCTCATGCTGCTTGATCTCGGCCGCAACGATGTCGGCCGCGTCGCGGAGGCCGGCAGTGTGCAGGTCACGGCCAGCTACACCACCGAATTTTACAGCCATGTCATGCACATCGTGTCGAACGTCATCGGCCGGCTCGACGCGAAGCATGATGCGCTCGACGCCCTGTTCGCCGGATTCCCCGCCGGCACCGTCTCGGGTGCGCCCAAGGTCCGTGCCTGCGAAGTCATCGCCGAGCTGGAGAATGAGGTGCGCGGCGCCTATGCCGGTGGCGTCGGCTATTTCTCGCCCGACGGATCGATGGATTCATGCATCGTGCTGCGCACTGCGGTGGTCAAGGACGGCACGATGCACGTCCAGGCCGGTGCCGGCATCGTCGCCGACAGCGACCCAGCCTATGAGCAGCGCGAATGCGAGGCCAAGGCCGGCGCCTTGCTTGCCGCCGCGCGCGAAGCGATCAGGCGCGCCGGGGAAGCCGGCTTCGGGCAATAAGCGAGCCCGTAATTTACGGCTGGGTCGAATCGTCGACCGGCTCGCCGCGCCGCTTGGCCTTCTGCTCCGCGGTCCATTGCCGCAGCATCTGTGCGGTGCACCCCGTCGCACCGCCGGAACCGACCGGCGAGCAGGTATCGGGCAGGCCTCCCGCCTTGCGCCCGACCTCGTCCATCGTCGCCGTGCGATTGACCCAGCTCTGGTTCTGCGGCGCGATCGGATGCTGGTCGCGGAGCGGCTTGGGAATGCGATAGGGGTCTTCGAGCTGGCGGCACACCACCACCTCGTCGGCCGCCGCTGGCGGACAGGACTGCCCCGCGGCGAGCGTGACGTCACGAATGCGCTTGGGCGGCTGGCCCGATTCGGCCTGTTGCTGACTGGAGGTTGCGGCGGGAGCGGCCGGCGCCGCCGTGCTCTGCGCGAAAGCGGCACCGGGCACCGCCAGCAATGCCAGGGCAACGAGAAAACGGGGCATCGAACGTCCTCCTGATCGGCACGCAAGGTCTGCCGGCCCGCCTTGCTCCATGCTGAACAAGGCCGCGCGACACACCTGCAAGCGCCAAATAGGGAGGTGGCGATGCGCAGGGCGATTGTCGAGTCCCCACAAAAGCGTTAGCGGCGCTGCGCATGATCCTCGTCATCGACAATTACGACAGCTTCACTTGGAACCTGGTCCATTATCTGATGGAGCTGGGCACCGAGGTTAAGGTGGTGCGCAACGACGAGATCAGCGCCGCCGACGCGCTGGCCAGCAACGCGCATGGCTTCCTCATTTCACCCGGCCCCTGCACGCCGAACGAAGCCGGCATCAGCCTCGACCTGGTCGCCGCCTGTGCCGAAGCGGGCAAGCCGCTGCTCGGCGTCTGCCTCGGCCACCAGTCGATCGGCCAGCATTTCGGCGGCCGCGTGGTGCGCGGCGGGCTGATGCACGGCAAGACCTCCCCGATCAGCCATGACGGCAGCGGCGTGTTCGAGGATATCCCCTCGCCGTTCACCGCCACGCGCTATCATTCGCTGATCGTCGAGGACATTCCCGCCGCGCTGGTCGTCAACGCCACCGCCGACGATGGATCGGTGATGGGGTTCCGCCACGTGACGTTGCCGATCCACGGGGTCCAATTCCATCCCGAGAGCATCGCCACGGAACATGGCCACAAGCTGCTCGGCAATTTCCTCGCGCTGACCGGGCAGAGGTCGACCGGACTCCCCAACCGGGCGCTGGTGTGACCAGTCTCGCACTGCTGCCCGACCCGTCGAGCCCGCTGTCGCGCGAGAGTGCGGCGCTGGCCTTTGCCGACATTCTCGACGCGAAGACTTCGGAAGAGACGATTGCGGAGTTCCTGATCGGCCTGTCGAACCGCGGCGAGACGGCGATCGAGATCGCCGAGGCGGCAAAGGCGTTGCGCGCGCGGCTAATCCCGATCGACGCGCCGACAGGGGCGATCGACGTCTGCGGCACCGGCGGCGACGGGCACCATACGCTCAACGTGTCGACCGCCGTATCGATCGTCGTCGCGGCGTGCGGCGTGCCGGTCGCCAAGCACGGCAACCGTGCCGCCTCGTCCAAGGCGGGCGCCGCCGATACGCTGGAGGCGCTCGGCCTCGACATGGAACGCGCCGGCGCGGCGGCCGAGGCGAGCCTCAACGATATCGGCATCTGCTTCCTGTTCGCCGCCAACCATCATCCGGCGATGAAGCGCATCACCCCGATTCGCCGCCGCATCGGCCGCCGCACGATCTTCAATCTGATGGGGCCGCTGGCCAATCCGGCGCACGTCACGCGCCAGCTGATCGGCATCGCGCGCCCCGATTACGCACCGGTCTATGCCGAGGCGCTGCGCCAGCTCGGCACCGAGGCGGGGCTGATCGTGTCGGGCGAGGAAGGCCTGGACGAACTGTCCGGTGCCGGCCCGAGCATCGCGGTCAGCATCGGCGCGGTCGCCCTGCCCGACCATGTCGCGCCGGAAGATGCCGGCCTGCCCCGCCACCCGATCGCCGCGCTGCACGGCGGCGACCCTTATTACAACGCCGTGGCGCTGCGCCGGCTGCTGCTCGGCGAGCAGGGCGCCTATCGCGACGCCGTGCTGCTCAATGCCGCTGCGGCTTTGATCGTCGCGGGCAATGCCGATACTCTCACCGATGGCGCCGAAAAGGCTGCCGAAGCCCTGGACAGTGGCGCGGCCAACGCACTGCTCGACCGCTGGATTGCCTATTCATGAGCAATATTCTCGACCGGATTCTGGAAACCAAGCGCGCCGATGTCGCCGCGCGCAAGGCGACGATCGCGCTCTCGACCATCGACGCGCGCATCCACGTCCAGACGCCGCCGCGCGGTTTCCGCGCCGCGCTCGACGCGAAGGCCGCGACCGGTCACGCCCTGGTCGCCGAAATCAAGAAGGCGAGCCCCTCCAAGGGCCTGATCCGCACCGATTTCGATCCGCCGGCGCATGCCCGCGCCTATCAGGCCGGCGGCGCGGCGTGCCTCTCGGTGCTGACCGACGAACGCTGGTTCCAGGGTGCCGACGACTATCTCACCGCCGCGCGCGCGGCATGCGACCTGCCGGTGCTGCGCAAGGATTTCATGGTCGACCCATGGCAGGTGCCGGAGTCGCGGGCGCTGGGAGCGGACGCGATCCTGCTGATCATGGCCGCGCTCGATGACGGCCTGCTCGCCGAGATCGAGGCGAGCGCGCTCGATTGCGGCATGGACGTGCTGGTCGAAGTGCATGACGAGCGTGAAATGGAACGCGCGATGAAGCTCAAATCGCGGCTGATCGGCGTCAACAATCGCGATCTGCGCGACTTCACGGTCGATTTCGCCCGCACCTATGAACTGATCGGCAAGGCGCCCGCCGATTGCACCTTCGTCGCGGAGAGCGGCCTGATGACGCGCGCCGATCTCGACGAGATGGCGGCGCATGGCGTGCATTGCTTCCTGATCGGCGAAGCGCTGATGCGTCAGGCCGATGTCGAGGCAGCGACGCGGGCGATGGTCGGGTGAGCAAGCTCACCCATCTCGATGCCGCCGGCGCGGCGAACATGGTCGATGTTTCCGACAAGGCGGTGACGCTGCGCGAGGCGGTCGCCACCGGTCATATCGCGATGTCCGCCGCGGCGCGCACCGCGATCCGCAACGGTGCGGCGGCCAAAGGTGACGTGCTCGCGGTGGCGCGGATCGCCGGCATCATGGCGGCGAAGAAGACCGCCGAGCTGATCCCGCTGTGCCACCCGCTGCCGCTCAACCGCGTGGCGGTCGATTTCGCCTTCGACGACGATGGCCTCACCGCCACCGCGACCGCCACGACCCAGGGCAAGACCGGCGTCGAGATGGAGGCGATGACCGCCGTCTCGGTCGCATTACTGACGATCTACGACATGGCCAAGGCGGTCGACAAGGCGATGACGATCGGAGGCGTGCGTCTCGTCAGCAAGACCGGCGGCAAATCGGGCGACTGGCGCGCCTGACGCAGGTCAGTGCGCCGCCACATGCTGGAAGCGTATCGTGCGGCCATAACGGTCGAGCAGCAGCGCCCCGCGCTCATCTTTCAGCGCCGTGCCGCGGAAATCGACCTTGCCGAGATCATTGGGCTCGAAGCCGAAGCGCAGCCTGTTGCCCTTGCTGGGGTCGATCGCGACCCAGTCGCCGTGCAGGCTGAAGATCGACAGCACGATCATCACCCGCGTCGGCACCGTGCCGTCAGCCAGCGGGATCACCCTCTCGTCCTCGCTCAATTGCTCCTGCACCGTATGGCCGTCGGCGAAGGTGATGACGGCGTCGAAATATTGTGGATTCATGCCATGCGGCACGTCGATCGCGAGGCGCAGTTCCCTTGCCGGCCCCGCCTTCTGCTCGACCAGCGTGAAGCGTGGCGGCGTGACGGGGTCGCTGGTCAGCACGACGGACCCGTGATCGGCCAGCCAGCTGCCTTCGGCTTGCTCATCCAGCGCGCCATAGGACAGGCCATATTGAAACCGCCCATCGGCCTTTAGCTCCAGCCCGGCCGCCATTTCCATCTGATGACCGTCATATTCGCCGACCAGCGCGGCGGGATGCGCCGGATCGGCCGGCGCTGCGCCAGTCGACAGCAATATCATGGCGAGCAGCGGCTTGAGCATGGTCGGCCTCCCGGCGCCGGAATACGCCTTCGTGCCGCCAACGCCTAGCCGTCGGGCGCGACACGGGATAGGAACGCGCGGATGAGCACCGCCCCCGCCCTGATCCCGGTCGCCGAAGCACAGACGCGGCTGTTTGCGCTGGGCTCGCCGCTTGCCGTCGAGATCGTCCCGCTCGCCCAGGCGGTCAATCGTTGGACGGCGGAGGATGTGGTCGCGCGGCGCACCCAGCCGGCGGCCGATCTGTCGGCGATGGACGGCTATGCGATCCGCTTCTCCGACCTGCCCGGCCCGTTCCGCCTGGTCGGCGAAAGCGCCGCGGGCCGCAGCTTTTCCGGCGTGCTCGGCGCGGGGGAGACGACACGGATCTTTACCGGCGCGCTGCTGCCGGCGGGCACCGACAGCGTGCTGGTCCAGGAAGAAGCAGATGCGCGGGGCGACGAGATCCGCGTCACCGGCAACGGACCAAAGGGTCAGGGCGGCAATGTGCGGGTGCGCGGGCTCGATTTCCATCGCGACGCGGTGCTGATCGGCACCGGCGAGCGCATCACGCCGGCCCGAATCGCGGTGGCGGCGATGGGTGGCCATGCCGCGCTGCCGGTCCGCCGCCGCGTCGTCGTCGCGATTGTCGGGACGGGCGACGAACTGGTGCGCCCCGGTATGCCGCTACGCGACGATCAGTTGCCAGAATCAAACGGCGCGATGCTCGCCGCGATGCTCGCCGACTGGCCGGTCGACGTGGTCGATCTTGGCACCCTGCCCGACCGGCTCGACACGCTGCGCGACACCTTCGCGGCAGCGCGCGCGGACATTCTGGTGACCACCGGCGGCGCCTCGGTCGGCGATCACGATCTGGTGCGCCCGGCACTGCTCGCCGCCGGCGGCAGCCTCGATTTCTGGCGCATCGCGCTGCGTCCGGGCAAGCCGATGATGGCCGGCCGCCTCGGCGACGCGATCGTCCTCGGCCTGCCCGGCAACCCGGTCTCGGCCTTCATGACGGCGACCCTGTACCTCAAGCCGCTGATCGCGTTCCTGTCAGGCGCTGCCGACCCGCTGCCTTCGACGCGTAGCGCAATCCTGGGCGAACCACTCAAGGTCAACGACCATCGCACCGACTATCTGCGTGCGGCGACGCGCGACGGCCGCGTGTTCGCCGCCGCGATCCAGGACAGTTCGATGCTGCGTACGCTCGCGCGCGCCGACTGCCTGATCGTGCGCGAGCCCCATGCGCCCGCCGCCGCACCCGGCGACGAGATCGAAATCTTGCCCATTGCTTGACAAGCGCGCGGAACATTGCATAAACGTTCCTCGTCTGTTCCGACGGAGGATTGCCGGATGTTAACCCGCAAGCAGCATGAGCTGATCTGCTTCATCCATGACCGTCTGGAGGAGAGCGGCGTCTCGCCTTCGTTCGAGGAGATGAAGGAGGCGCTCGACCTCAAATCCAAGTCGGGCGTACACCGCCTGATCAGCGCGCTGGAGGAACGCAAGTTCCTGCGCCGCCTGCCCAACCGCGCCCGCGCGCTCGAGGTGCTGCGCATGCCCGAACGTGCCGAGCCGGCACGCAAGACGACGACGGCCGCGACGCCATCCAATGTACGCAACCTGCCCCAGCCCGCCAATGACGTTGTCGAGATCCCGCTGCATGGCCGTATCGCCGCGGGTGTGCCGATCGAGGCCTTTGAGGGTAGCGCGATGCTCGCCGTGCCCGCCGCCTTGCTCGGCGGTGGCGAGCACTACGCGCTCGAGGTTGCCGGCGACTCGATGGTCGAGGCCGGTATTCTCGATGGCGATTATGCGCTGATCCGTCGCGCCGACACCGCGCGCGACGGCGAGATCGTCGTTGCGCTGATCGAGGACAGCGAGGCGACGCTCAAATATTTCCGCCGCGAGGGCGCAATGATCCGGCTCGATCCCGCGAACCGCGCCTATGATCCGCAGCGCTATCGCCCCGAACAGGTGCGCGTGCAGGGCAAGCTGGCCGGGTTGCTGCGGCGCTACTGAGCGGGCACCGGTCGGTGGATCCAGCAATTGATCGAAAAGCGCGAATCCGCGAAGCGGCCTGAAGGACAAGTGATCGGCATCACCTCATGCGGCGCCCATGACGGGAAGGCGACGAGTTGATTCTGCCGCGGCGCGATGTCGGTAAAGGCGCGACCCTCGCCACGCGCAAAGGCGTGGAGACGTAGCGCTCCGCCGGCGAAGCCTTGTGGTTCGGTGTGAAAATAATAAACCGCGCTGATCGTCCGTGTACGCCGATTTTCGTTCCTGATCGCGGTGTCGATATGGCGCCGATAGAAATCACCGTGATTGTGCCGCACCACGTTGAGCTCGATCATATCAATGACGAATGGCTGCACCGCGAGCGCCTCGATCATCGTCGGCACGAGCGCACGCGCACGTGCTTCGAAACTCGCCTTCCAGGGGCCGGGCACGTCGACGGGAAGCCGCTGCGACGAGCGGATCGTCGTCCTGACCGTGCCGCCGACCAGACGCGAGACACGAAATGCGGTTTCCTGTTCGAGCGTCCAGTCGAGCAGGGCGCGATGTTCGTCGGTTGGCAGGAAATCCGGATAAAGGACGAACGGCGCGACGCGATCGAGCGGCGATGAGGGCGGGGATGCTGCTGCCATGGGTCCTTTTCCACCAGCGTGCGCGCCGCCGCAACCGCGTCAATGCGCCTGCCAGGGATGATCGGTCAGCCCATGCCTGACGGTGCGGATCGATCCATCAGGCAGTGCGATCGCGACGCCACCGGTGCGCGCCAGCGTGGCACGGTCGAGGCGTAGCCAGCGCGGTGTGCAGCCGCGCGGCAATTGCCGCTCGCTAATCACGATATCGACGCTCGAACAGGCGGCAATCAACTGGTCGGCCGGCACGAGATAGGCGCTACGTGTCGCCAGGATGCGCCAGCGCCGCCCGCCGGCGATGCGCTCGACGAGGCACAGGTCGCGGCTGCAGCGCGCATCGGGCTGATCCGACAACAGCATCGGCTCGCCATCGGCGCCGCTATTCTCGCTCATCATGTCCGAGACGTAATCACCGGTGCGATCGCGCAGCAGCGCCAGCCCGCCATCGGCGGTACGCACCGCGACGTGCCGGCCATCACCCGTCACCAGCAGGTCGGGCGCCGGCGTCAGCAGCGCCCAGAGCGCACCGATCGCGAAGGGAATCGCGCCGAGCCGGCGCCAGCGCGTGCGCCACAACCCGATCCACAGGCCGCCGAACACCATCAGGGCGAAGGCGCCTGCCGGCATCGACGGCAGCGCCGCGCTCGACCCCGGCAGGCTCGCCGCGCCGTGCGCGATCCACAATAGCAGGTCGAGCGACCGCGCCGTCAGCCACCACAAGGGTGCGCCGGCGCCGATCGTGTCGAACAGCAGCGCCAGCGCTTCGAGCGGCATGGTAACGAAGGTGGTCAGCGGGATCGCGACGATGTTGGCGACCGCGCCGTACACACCGGCCTTGTGGAAATGGAACAGCGAGATCGGCAACAGCGCCAGTTCGACCACCATGCCGGTGAGCAGCAACGAACCCAGCTCGCGGCCGAGCTTGCGCAGGCGGCGCTCGTCGCGCTTCATGAACCAGCCGCGCACGCGCGGATGCTCATGCAGGCTGACGATCGCGGCGACTGCGGCAAAGGATAGCTGGAAGCTCGGCCCGGCGACCGATTCGGGAAAGACGAGCAGCACGATCAGCGCGCCGGCTGCGACGAGCCGCAGGGTTATCGCCTCGCGCCCCAGCGTCAGCGCGACCAGCACCAGCAATGCCGCGACGCAGGAGCGCAAGGTCGGCACTTCGGCACCGGTGAGGATGGTGTAGCCGATCGCCGCCACGGCGCCCGCCCCGGCGGCGACCAACGGCAGGCGGAAGCGCAACGCCATCCACGGGCTGAGCGCGAGCAGGCGGGTCACGAGAAACATCGTCGCGACCACCACCGCGGTGATGTGCAGCCCGCTGACCGAGAGCAAATGCGCGAGCCCCGATCGACGCATCGCATCGGCATCGTCCTGTGGAATGGCGCCCTGGTCGCCGGTCGCCAGCGCCGCGGCAATCGCGCCCGCGCCGCCTGGGGCGCTGACCTGGATATGTCGTGACAGCCGTTGGCGGAGCGTCGGCCCCGGCGCGGCAGCACCGGTGACGATCGTCACCGGCGCGAATCCGCGGCCGGTGCCGCCAATCCCGTCGAACCACGCCACGGCCGAATAATCATAGGCGCCGGGCACGGCCGAGGTCGGCGGCGGCATGAGCCGGGCGCCGAGCCGGATCACCGCGCCGACGGCGAGTCCCGACGGCACATCGGCATCGGCGATATTGACGCGCAGATGCGGCGGCAGGGTCGGCAGCGCCGGCGGCTGCCGGGGCGCGCGATCGCGCCGGCCATGACGGCGCCGGCGATCGTCGAACCCGCGCTTGTCGGGCACCGCGATGACCCGGATCGGCGCCAGCCGGACCCGCACGAGCTGGCGCGGCGGCAGCGGCTCGACACGCTCGACACGCGCCTCGAAGGTGGCGATGGTCGACCGGGCCAGCACCGGCGCGGCATGGGCGTCCGCCCGCCACCAGATCAGCGCCAGCCCCGCCGCCGCCGCCATCGCGCCGATCGCGATGGCGCGGCCGGCGCGCCCGCCCCGCCCGATCGCCAGGGCGACCAATGCGAGCGCGAGCAAGCCGAGGATCGCGCTCCGCCACTGGTGCGCCAGCGGCAGGACCAGCCAGGCGGCGATGCCGGCGCCGAGCGCCACGGGCAGCCACAGCACGAGCTGGTCGCGCTCCGCCTCGAGCCACAGCTCCAGCCCGCCACGAACCCGTCGCCCGACAGCGACCAGCCGCGCGATTTGAAGCCGCCCGGACGGTGTGCTAGCGGCGTCGGCGGCTGAACTGGCCATCGAAATTCATTTTCTGGGAGCACGCGCGTTTGGGCGCAAGGTCTGATACTGCGGCCGCCGGTTCCGGCGCGCCCGACACACCGGCAGTGGTGACGCGGTTCGCGCCATCACCGACCGGCTTTCTGCACATTGGCGGCGCGCGCACCGCCCTGTTCAACCTGCTGTTCGCCCGCCACCATGGCGGCAAGTTCCTGCTGCGAATCGAGGACACCGACCGCGCACGCTCGACCGAGGCGGCGATCGACGCGATCCTCGACGGCATGCGCTGGCTCGACCTCGACTGGGACGGCGATACGATATTCCAGTTCGAACGCGCCGCGCGCCACGCCGAGGTCGCCCACGCGATGGTCGAGGCGGGCGCCGCCTATCGCTGCTACCTGACGCAGGAGGAGCTCGCCGCGATGCGCGCCGAGGCGGAAGCGGCCAAGAAGCCGCTGCGCATCCGCTCGCCCTGGCGCGACAAGCTGGCGAACGAGGAGGGCAAGGCCTTCGTCGTGCGATTGAAGGCACCGACCGAAGGCGCGACGACGATCAATGACCGCGTGCAGGGCGAGGTTACAGTGCAGAATGCCGAGATCGACGATCTCGTGCTGCTGCGCTCCGACGGCACGCCGACCTATATGCTCGCGGTGGTGGTCGACGACCACGACATGGGCGTAACGCACGTCATCCGCGGCGACGATCATCTCAACAATGCCTTCCGCCAGCTGCCGATCTATCGTGCCATGGGCTGGCCCGAGCCGGTCTATGCGCACATCCCGCTGATCTTCAACGCCGACGGCACCAAGATGTCGAAGCGCAAGAACGCGGTGGCGGTCGATGTCTATCGCGACGAGCTCGGCATGCTGCCCGAGGCGGTGGCCAATTACTTGCTGCGCCTCGGCTGGGGACATGGCGACGACGAGATCATCAGCCGCGAACAGGCGACCGCCTGGTTCGACCTCGACGGCGTCGGGCGCTCGCCGTCGCGCTTCGACATGAAGAGGCTCGAGAACCTCAACGGCCATTATATTCGCGAGGCCGATGACGCGCGACTCGCCGAGCTCGTCGCGGCGCGGCTCGACTTCACGCCTTCGCCGGCGCAGCGCGACCTGCTGCGCCGCAGCATGGCGTCGCTCAAGCCGCGCGCGGCCAACCTCGTCGAGCTGGCGAGCGGCGCCGCCTTTCTGTTCGCCACGCGCCCTCTGCCGATCGACGAAGACGCCGCACCACTCCTCGCTGGTGATGCGGCAGCGTTGCTGACGCTTGTTCACGCCGCACTTGACGCGGTCGAAAGCTGGGATACGGGGGTTTTGGAAGATGCGGTTCGCCGCGTTGCGGAAGAAGCGGGGGCCAAGCTTGGCCATGTCGCGCAACCGCTGCGTGCCGCGCTCACCGGTCGCCGGACGTCGCCGGGGATTTTCGACGTGCTCGAACTGCTCGGGCGCGACGAAAGCCTGGGGCGGATCGCCGACCGGATGGCGGCATGACGAATATGAAGAAAGGGCACGCGCGATGACCGACACAGCCTCGATCAGCCTGGGCAATCACGATTACAAGGTCCTGTCGGGCAGTGTCGGCCCGGACGTGATCGACATCCGCCGGCTCTATGCCGACACCGGCATGTTCACCTACGATCCCGGCTTCACCTCGACGGCGAGTTGCGAATCGGCGCTGACCTATATCGACGGCGACGAGGGCGTGCTGCTCCATCGCGGCTACCCGATCGGCCAGCTGGCCGAACAGTCGAACTTCATGGAAGTGTCGTACCTGCTGCTCAACGGCGAACTGCCCTCGGCCGCCGAGCTCGACAATTTCAGCTATACCATCACCCGCCACACCATGCTGCACGAGCAACTGGCGACCTTCTATCGCGGCTTCCGCCGCGACGCGCACCCGATGGCGGTGATGTGCGGCGTGGTCGGCGCGCTGTCCGCCTTTTATCATGATTCGGCCGACATCACCGACCCGCGCCAGCGCATGATCGCCAGCCACCGGCTGATCGCCAAGATGCCGACGATCGCCGCGATGGCGTATAAATATTCGGTCGGCCAACCCTTCCTCTATCCCGACAACTCGCTGAGCTACACCGGCAATTTCCTGCGCATGACGTTCGGCGTGCCGGCCGAGCCCTATGAGGTCAACCCGGTGGTCGAAAAGGCGCTCGACCGCATCTTCATCCTCCACGCCGATCACGAGCAGAACGCCTCGACCTCGACCGTGCGCCTCGCCGGCTCGTCGGGCGCCAATCCGTTCGCCTGCATCGCGGCGGGTATCGCATGCCTGTGGGGTCCGGCGCATGGCGGCGCCAACGAGGCGGCGCTCAACATGCTGCGCGAGATCGGCACACCCGACAAGATCCCGCACTATATCGCCCGCGCCAAGGACAAGAACGACCCGTTCCGCCTGATGGGCTTCGGCCACCGCGTCTACAAGAATTACGACCCGCGCGCGACGGTGATGCAGAAGACGGTGCGTGAGGTGTTCACCGCGCTGAAGGTGAGCGATCCGGTGTTCGACGTCGCACTGCAGCTCGAGGAAATGGCGCTGAGCGACCCCTATTTCATCGAGAAGAAGCTGTTCCCCAATGTCGACTTCTATTCCGGCGTAATCCTGTCGGCGATCGGTTTCCCGACGACGATGTTCACCGCCTTGTTCGCGCTCGCCCGCACGGTCGGCTGGGTCGCGCAGTGGAACGAGATGATCGCCGATCCCGACCAGAAGATCGGCCGTCCGCGCCAGCTCTATACCGGCCCGACGGCACGCGATTACGTGCCGGTGGACAAGCGCTGATGCGCGCGTTGCGCCCGATCATGCTGGTGATCGGCGTGCTCGCCGTGCTCGCGGGGGGCTTGTTCTTCCTGCAGGGGCTGGATGTCGTGCACTGGCCGGCGTCGAGCTTCATGCTGGCGAAACAGGAATGGGTCGTGAAGGGCGCGCTGATCGCGGTGGTCGGCGCGGTGCTGATCTTCCTCAACAGGCCGCGGCGCTAAGACCTTCGTCTCTCCGCCGCAGGGCGGGGAAAGCTAGAGCATCGCGCCCGAAATCGGCACCGGTCGCGCTGCTCTAGATATTTGTTGTCGCATCGTTTTCGCTGAAAACCGGTTCCCACTTTTCAGCACGATGCTTTATTCCTTTTGACACGGCAGCGTGAACACAAACCGCGCCCCCTGCCCCGGTGCGCTGTCGACGGTCACGTCGCCGCCCATCGCCCGCGCCAGGCGGCGCGCGATGTAAAGGCCAAGCCCGCTGCCGCCCGGTTCGCGCGGGTCGACGCGCTCGAATTTCTCGAAGATGCGCTCCTGGTCGGCATGCGCAATGCCCTTGCCCTGGTCGGCGACGATCACCGCGCAGATATCCGCCTCGCGCTCGACGCGGATCCACACCATGCCGTCAGGCGGCGAATAGCGCACCGCATTGCCGATCAGATTGACCAGTACCTGCAGCGCACGACGGAATTCGCCGGTCGCGGGAAGGGTTTCCTCGGGGGCGGGTTTGTCGATCCGCACCTGCGCCTCGGCCGCGCGCACCGCCAGCAGCCCCGCCGCGCGCCGCGCGACGTCGGCAAGATCAAGGGCATCGGCAGCGACCGCGAAGTCTGGCCGCTCGACAAATTGCAGATCGACCAGATCGTCGACCAGCGCGGCGAGATGCCGCCCCGCGGTAGCGATGTCGGCCGCGTAATCGGCATAATCCTGGCGCAACGGCCCTTCGGCCTTGGCGCTGATACTGTCGGCATTGGCGATGATGCGGTCGAGCGGGCCATGCAGGGCCTGGTCGAGCCGCGCGGCGAACGCGGCGGTCGCGGCATCGGCCTGCGGCATGTACGAGGCGATCTTCGGATCCTCGGCGATCGGTTCGGCCGCGCCGATAAAGCCGGCAAAGGCACCGCTCTCGTCGGTGCGCGGCGTCGCCGACAGCTTGAATCGGTGCCCGGTGGCACGGACCATCGCGCGTTGCCCGCTAAAGCCCTTTTGCAACGCCGCGCCACCGAGGATCGGAAAGTTGCCCTCGCCATCCTCCCCCAGTGCGAACAATTTGGTCAGCGGCTGGCCGAGCAGGCCGGCGGCGTCGAAGCCGTAACGCGCGCCGGCCGACAGCGAGATATAGGTCAGCCGCAGCGCGCCATCGACTTCCCACAGCCACTCGCCGGTGCTGCGCAGGAAATCGCCGTCGCGTTGCTGCGCCGCGCCGCCGGGCTGCCACGGCGTACGTATCCGCCAGCCGGTGATCGCCAGCCGCACGCCACTGCTGTCAGGCTCGGCACGGACCCACAATTCGACATCGTCATCGCCATCGGCCGCGACCACCGCGCGCGAGACGAGAATGCCGAGCCGCCGCGCCAGCCGCGCGATCGTCGCGATCGACGGCACGGCGATCGGCGCGCCGATCGATCCGCCGGCACGCGCGTTGAGGTCGTGCAGGCGCTGCTCGGCTTCGATCAGCCGACCGTCGGCATCGACCCGTCCACGCACCGGCGGCAGCAGTGGCCCTGCCATGTTCATGCGCCGCGGCTCCGCGCCAGGGAACGCATCGCGGCGCGATAATCGGGGTGCAGCAGCAGCGGGGCGAGCGCGGTCCGCGCATGCGCCGCAGGCAGTTCGGCGATGGAATCGAGCCGGTCGGCAAAAACTTCGAGATCGCGCCGCGAATCAGCCTCGGCCAGCGCCAGCCCGATCCGGGCGATCGCGGCCCGATCGAGTTCCAGCGCGCGGAGCACCGGCCATAGCTGGTCGCCATCGGGATCGAGCACGATTTCGCGCGCTTCGCCATAATCGAGGCCCAGCGCATGAGCGATCAGCGCGACGAACAGCGGCAGCCGCCGATCGGCCAGCGCCTCGATCAACAGGGTCGCCAGCTCGTCGGCATGCGCATCGACGGCAGCGGCAAGGCGCATCGCCGCCGCCTCGACCCGGTCGCCCTCGTCGTGTGCGCCGACCTGGCGCAACGCGGCCTCGCCCAAGGCGCGATCGAGCAGGCCGAGATTCTCGCCGGCGCACACACAATTGCGCTCGCGGAGCGCCGCGGCGACCCACCACACCAGGCGATGATGCAGTTCGCCTGGCAGATCGCTCCATCCCTGCATTTCGCCCGGCGGCGCGGCATGTCGCCGGCTTTCAGCACTCAGCATCGCCATGGCGCTGCTCGAAATCAGGGTGTCGGGGCTTTGCGCGAGGCGCGCGAGCAAGCTCGGGCGGTCAGGTTCGTCGGGCGCCTGTATCGGCAGCGTCTCGCCGAGGATGTCCACCCTTACCCGACCGACCATTTCACGCATGATATCATTATCACGCAGCAGGCCGGCCGATGCCAGCCGGTCGAGCACCGGCACATCGTCGGCAATCAGCGCGCGGGCCAGTTCGGGCTCGCCCCGCCCGGCGAGCAGGCGCGCCGCATGCTGGCGCAAGGCGGTTTCCACCGCCCCGGTCATCCCGGCGATCGCCGTGGCGAGCGCGGAGCGCGTGCGATCGTCGAGCCGGTCATCCTCGGGCAGGAAAAAATCGTCGATCGCGACCAGCAGCCGTTGATCGGCGCGCGGCAACGCCGCCGCCGCACGCGCGAGCAGCCCATGGATGTCCTCGCGGACGTCGTCCTTCGTGTCGCGACGGTTGATCGACATAGGCAGCGGTTTAGGCAAGTGTCGTTAAGACGAGACTAAGGCTTTTCGCGAAGTGCCTCAACGGCGGCGGCAAGGGTCAGCGCGGCATAGCCCGCCGCGACCGCCAGCCCCGCGATTACCTGCCCGCCAATCGCCAGCGGCAGCATCAGAACCGGATAGGCCACCGGACTCGCCCACCAGCGGCGGCGGATCGCCGCGCCCCCGGCGCGCTCGACCAGTCCCGCCGCGACGATTCCCGCCAGGGCGATCGCCAGCCCGGTCGCCGTGCCATTGGTCAGGCGCACGGTGTCGCCGAGCAGCAGCGCGGTCAGCGCGGCGGTGGCCAGCGCCCCGCCGCGCCCGAACCGCACCAGCGCGTCCTCGTCACGCAACCAGGCGAGCACCGCGCCTACCGAAAACAGGATCACCGCGCCGATCGCCGCGCCGACCCCGCTCGCTACCCAGCCGAAGCGGATCGCGACGCCGCCGAGCACCGCGACCAGGATCCCCGCCCCGCCCAGCGCCGCTGTCGGCACCGCGCGCGCGACCAGCCGCGGCAGCGCGAGGCGCACCAGCGGCGCGAGGATGTAGCGGTCGGCCCAGCGGATCGGTGGCGCGACCAGCGCGGCGAGGATCGCCTTGCCGCGATCGGCCAGGTCGCGCGAATCGCGGAAGATACCGTGCGCCGGTTCGGCCGCCGGCAGGCGCAGATGGGCGACGCCGCTCTGCGCCGCGACGCGCAGCAGCGTCGACTGGAAGTCATAGTCGCGCGGCAAGGCGGCGACCTCGGCGACATGGCGCGGGTCGAGCCGCGCCATCCCGGCCCAGGCGGTCAGCGCGCCGACCCGCTCGAACCCCGGCGGCGCCTCGCGGTCGTCGATCACCAGCAGCGCATCGTCGCCCTCGGCGGCGAGCTGCGCGACGATGTCCGCGGTGGTGACCAGCCCATCGGCCACGACCAGCAGCCGGGCGAGCGGATGGAGCTTCTCGACCACCTCGGCGGCGGTGCGCACCGCGTCGACCGCCGCCCCGCGCCGCCCGATGCGATTGATCGCGCCGAGCAGCTCGGGCGTCATCCGCGCGACGACGAGGATGATCTGCGAGGCACCGGCCCCGATCAGCAGCCGCGCCTGGAACTCGACCAGCGTCAGCCCGCCGAACGGCAGCGTCGCCGCGAGCACCCCGGGACGGTCGTCAGCATCCTCGGTCGCGAAAATCAGGCCGGCCAGCATCGCGAGGCTGTTAGGCGGTCATGTCGAGAATGGCAAAGGGGTACGCACCACTTCTCCCTCTCCCCACAGGGAGAGGGAGAAGTGGTGTCACACCTGCGCGCTGAACGGCGAGAAGTCGGTCCCCTCGTCATACACGTCGACACCCTCGCGCCTCTTGAGGAACCCGACCACCGCATAGGTGACCGGCGTCAGGATCACCTCCCAGCTGACCTTGAGGATGAACTGGCTGAGCATCACCATCAGCATCGCCTTCACCGGCCAGTCGGCCATGCCGTAAAAGGCCAGGGGATAGAAAACCAGGCTGTCCGCCCCCTCGCCGACGATCGTGCTGCCGATCGTCCGCGTCCACAGCATGCGCCCGCTGGTCCAGATCTTCATCTTGGCCAGCACGAACGAGTTGAGCAGGTCGCCGACCCAGAAAGCACATAGCGAGGCGAAGGCGATCCGCCCGCCAATCCCGACATCGACATAGGGAAAGTGATCGATCAGGTGCGGCGGCAGGCCGAAGACATATTCATAATGGCCCTGTCCGGTCCAGTCGGCGGCGGGACGGAGCGCCACCACCGTCCACTCCATCACCACCAGAAAACAAAGCGCGGCGAAGCCGACCCACACCACGCGCCGCGCCCGGGCATAGCCATAGACTTCGGTCAGGATGTCATCGAGCACATAGGAAATCGGAAAGAACAGGATCCCCGCGCCGAACGGCCACAGCCCGATCCACGGCAGGTCGACCACCGCGCGCTTGCCCGCCCCGACGACGTTCGACAGCACCAGGATGACGACGAACGCCGTCATGACGATATCGAAATAGCGGAAATGCGCGCCCTTCATGTCGCGCGCCGTCACCCGCTGCAATCTCATGGCCCTGCCCCCATTCTACCTGTCGCGCCGGTTATGATCGGCGTTTCCCCGCCGCGCAATCCACGCTAAAGGCGGCGGCGGGCGCCCGTAGCTCAGCTGGATAGAGCACATGCCTTCTAAGCCTGTGGTCGCTGGTTCGAATCCAGCCGGGCGCGCCAATTCACCGCGGCGGGAAGCGATGCGCATCGACCAGGTCGTTCGCCGATCAGGGCGCACTTCCCGAAACCGGTCGTCCTGCGTCAGGGCTTCACGAAGCGGTAAGCGAAGCGATCGGTCGCGCCCTTGATCGCGGGATCGAACACCTTGATCGCGTGCGGATCGTCCTTGTTCGCG
>Ga0207676_10000560_pt1 | contig 30827 bp, 30 predicted proteins | sample KBSSwiS72_FD_184307 | JGI IMG/M metagenome (GOLD analysis project Ga0207676, IMG submission 184307) | Switchgrass rhizosphere microbial communities from Kellogg Biological Station, Michigan, USA - KBS Switchgrass S7-2 (SPAdes) (version 2) | ecosystem: Host-associated > Plants > Roots >...
CCTCTGCCCCCTCATCCAGCAACGGCTACGCTTCAGGCCCGCGCTGGACGATCAGGGCAGGCCCATCCCCTATTCGCTGCAGTACGTCGCGACCTGGCAGCTGTAGCGCGCTTTACTTGGCCGCCGTCGTAATCGTCCCGCCTTGGCCCAGTTCCGCCAGCCGCGCCTTGTCGCGTCCGTAGACGTCGTCAAAGAAAGCGATCGACGACCCGTTCGGCATCGCGGTCAGGTAGGTGATGTAGACCGGCACCGGCGGGTCGAGAGGCACCGGCTCCTCGGTCCCCGCCCCTTCCCAGGTCAGCTCGCGGTGGAACAGCCAGCTGCTCAGCCGCCACGCATCCTCGAGCCGGACGCAGCCGCCGCTGTACAGCCGCGAAGCCTCGGTGAAGAGCTCGCGTTCCGGATTGTCGTGCAGGTACACGCCCTGCTCGTTGGGGAACATGAACTTTATTCGCCCCATCGAATTGTGCGGTCCCGGCTTCTGCCGGATCAGCACGTCGACGGTGCCGTTGGCGACCCCCTTCCAGTCGATCGTCTTCGGATCGATGATTGCCGCGTCCTTGGTCCAGTCCGACATGACCTCGTAGCCAAGCTCATTGAGGTAGCGCATGCCCTGCTTCAGCACCTTCGGCGCGATGCGCTCGGTCGCAAGGTCGGGCGGCACGTACCAGTAAGGGTTGAGGCTGGCGAAGCGGATGTAGGCCGCCATCAAAGGCGTCGGGTTCTTCGGCTTGCCGACAACAACGACCATTGAATCGACGGGCTTGCCATCTTCCCACATGTAAAGCCGCTGTTCGGCAGCGTTGACGACGACAAAGCGGCCCTTGCCGGTCGGAAGCGCGCGGGCGCGCTCTAGGTTGAGTTCGAGCAGATCGCGCTCATGGTCGCCGGCATAATGCTGGTCGACGATCGCCTGGCGCAGCTGGCCGTAGAGCGGGTTCATCCAGCCCATCGACCGGACGTAGGTCTCCAGCGACGGCGCCACCGCCGCCTTTTCGAGGATGCCCCGCGGCAGCGGCATTCCGGGCTTCAGCTGCTGGTCGACATAGATGATGCCGATGTCGGGCTGCTGCCTCAAGTCGCTGACGTATGCCGCGAACGCCTGGCTGAACATCGCGTCGGCGCGGCCGATGTCCTTGCGCTTGCCGCTGGCCGAATCCGCCAGCGCCTTTTGCAGCGCGTCGAGGCCATAGCTTTCCGGATCGAGGCCGTCGCTCTTTGCATTCTTGAGTAGCTCGACGAACGCCTGCGCGGCGTATCCGGAGGTCGGCGAGAACCACAAAGGCTGGCCATGGCGGGCGGTGTAAAAATCGCCCACGCTCATGCCCGCCGCAGTAGCAGGAGCTGCAGCGGCCGACGCCGACAGCACGGGCGCCGCGGCAAGCAAAAGGCTCATCGCGACGCCGGCACTCTTCTTAAAAAAGTGCACCGGCCGTCGGCCGGTGCACGAGTTACGCAAACTGATCACGGATTGTCCGATAGAATTAGCCGCGCTCGCCGCTACGGGTCGGCGGCGGAGCCATCGGAGCGGGAGCAGCGGACGGAGCACCCGTGTAGTATTGGCCGTTGTAGACGTATCCGTCCACCCGCCCGTCGTTGTCACGGTCGGCCCAGACCGCGCCGGCGAGACCGCCGACAGCAGCGCCAATCACCGCGCCTTCGAGGACACTGACGCCGGGGATCACAGCACCAGCAACTGCGCCGAGAGCTGCGCCGCCGAGGGCGCCCGTGGCTACGCGATGCAGAGTCGGATCATAGCCCGACGGGGTGCCCGCATAATATTGGCCGTTCTGGACATAGCCGTCGACATAGCCGTCATTGTTGTTGTCGGCCCACACCGCGCCGGCGAGACCGCCGATCGCTGCGCCAACAGCCGCACCTTCAATCGTGCTGATGCCCGGAACAACCGCGCCAACAGCCGCGCCACCGACCGCGCCAACAGCCGCGCCCTGCGCGATGTCGCCATTGGTCCGGTTCGCTGCACACGCGCCAAGCGTCACGGTGCTTGCCAGCGCAACTACGAGGAATGATTTACGCATCGTCTTTCTCCCGTTCTATTGATCTCAGAGGATCATGCTCCCGGATTTACGACCCCTAATGACAGAGCATGCCACGGACGCAGGAACGACGATTTAGCGTCATCGTTCCGCAACCGCGACAAAGGTTTTCATCAAAACCGGCGCGAGCGGGTTAAACATTGATTTAACTGGTTGAATCAGCAGTTGGAAAAGAAGCAGCAATGAAAGCAACAATTTATCACAATCCGATGTGCGGAACGTCCCGAAAGACGCTCGATATCCTGCGCGACTCGGGCGCCGACGTGTGGGTCCATGAATATCTGAAAACCCCGCCAGCCCGCGACGAGCTGGCGCGGCTGTACGAACGCGCCGGCATCAGCCCGCGCGAGGGCCTGCGGACAAAGGAGCCGCTCGCCGCCAAGCTGAACCTGAACCGGGCCGACGTCACCGACGACGAGGTGCTCGACGCGATGGTCGAGCATCCGATCCTCATCGAGCGTCCGATCGTGGAAACTCCCAAGGGCGTGCGCCTCTGCCGGCCACAGGACACGGTGCGGGAGATCCTGTAATCTCCCACCCATGAGTCACCTCGATCCGCGGCTGCTCCTTCAGGGATATGCATCGGGCATCTTTCCAATGGCCGACGGGCGCGACGCCAATGAGCTTTACTGGGTCGAGCCGCGGACCCGGGCGATCATCCCGCTCGACGGGTTTCACCTCTCCCGCTCGCTGAAGCGCACGATCCGGTCGGACGTGTTCAGCGTGACCCGCGACCGGGATTTCGCCGGAGTCATCGCCGCTTGCGCCGACCGCGAGGAGACCTGGATCAACGATGAGCTCGAGCATGCGATGATTTCATTGCACGGCTCGGGCCACGCCCACTCGATCGAGGTCTGGAGCGGCGAACGGCTGGTCGGCGGCCTCTATGGCGTCAAGCTCGGCCGCGCTTTCTTCGGGGAAAGCATGTTCAGCCGCGCGACCGACGCATCGAAAGTCGCGCTCGCCTGGCTGGTAGCACGCCTCAAGGCCGGCAATTTCGCTTTATTGGACTGCCAGTTCATGACCGAGCATCTGGCCTCGCTTGGCGCAGTGAACATCCCTCGCGAGACCTATGTCGCGTTGTTGACGGCGGCGCTCGGCGGCGGCGTTTCGGCGGCTGGCGGGGGCGCTGTCGCATCCGTCGCGTCGACCGTCCCACCCGCTGGCCCGCCAGACTTCTTCGCGCTCGACAGGTTGCTCGAGCTGACCGGAGCAGCCGGGGCCGACGGCCCGGCGGGGAAGGTCATCTCGCAGCTCTTGGGGGTCACGTCGTAAACCGCATTCTCGACCACGTTCAGCGACGGCGATTCCTTGTAGAGCCAACCCGAAAAGACCCGCAGCCAGCGGCGGTCCGGTTGCTGGACGTCGACCTGGACGAATGCTCCGGTCAGCTTCTCGTCTTCCCACGGCGCCGTCGCTTCGCACGCCCGAAGTCGGACGATCACATCCTTCCAGCGGACCGACTGCCCGGGGTGGAGCGTCACGTCCTGGACGATGCCATTCCGCTTGTTGAGGATGCCGAGCACCGCAACCCGCTGGCCCATCGGCGTTACGCCGGGCGCGTTGGGGCTCAGCGGCACGGTCGAATTGGTGATGACCGGCTTGGACGCATTTTCCTCGGTTCCCTTGCCGCATCCAGCAACAAGGGCGAGGGCGATCAGGAGCGGGATAGCGGCTCGGTTCACGCTTATTCGGGAATCCAAGGCTCGTAGTCGCCGGTCGAGGCAGGCCGGATCTTGCCCGAGCCAAGCGCTCCGTCCGGGCGGAATGCCGCCATTGTCCCCGTCAGATTGACGGTCGGTGGCGTCTGGAACTTGCGGACCGGGGGCAACGCCTCGTCCGGCAGCTCATCGATCGTTCCGCGCAGCCACGATTGCCACCCCGGCGGAACGCCGCTGCCGTCATTCGCACCGGCGTAGATCACCCAGCGCCGCGCCGAGTTCTTCTTGTCCTGGTAATAGACGTTACCGGCATCGTCCTGCCCGACCTTCAGGCCGTGGCGGCGGGTGACGATGCTGGTGCCCCACGAGGCACCGTTCCACCAGGTGAATGCGTTAGCCAACCATCCCATGATGCAGCGCCTCTGCCCCGTCAGGCCGGGCTTCGCAACCCGTCAGTGCCGCCAGTCGACCTTGTCGCCTTCGCGAATTCCGAGCTCGGCTGACCGCCCGCCACGGATTTCGAGTACGGCGCCGATTGGTTCGCCCGACGGCAACGGCGTCAGATCCAGCTCCTTGGCTTTGGTAATGCGGGCAATGCTCCCGTTCGCGCGAATGTAGATGATGTCGAGCGGAATCAGCGTGTTCTTCATCCAGAAAGACACGGTCGCCGGCGGATCGTAGGGAAAGATCATGCCCTCGTTCGGCTGCAGCGCCTTGCGGAACATCAGTCCCGTTTCCTGTTGCTCAGGGGTCGCGGCGATAGCCACGTCGAACTTGTAGGTTCCGTTCGTGGAATGGATGGTCAGCGGCACTCGTTCCAACCCCGTCTGTGCTCCGGCTTGAACCTCGGCAGCGGTCGGTCCGCGCGCACTGCTGCACGCCGCCGAACTCGCCGCGGCAAGCGCCAGTACTAGAAGTCGGAAGCGCCGGAAACGCGCAGTTCGGTTGCGGTGAGGCCCTTGCCGCTCGAGGCGATGCGCGCTTCGAGCCGCTGCCCCGGTTGAAGATCGCCGAGATGCGACTGCCGGACCGTTTCCATGTGGACAAAGACGTCCTCGCCTTCCGCATCGATGCGATTGACGAACCCATAACCCCGAACCCGATTGAACCATTTGACCTCCACCTGCTCGAACTCGCCGGCGTCTTCGGAGAGCGCCTTGCGGTCGGCACGTTCGGCCGCGGGAATGGACGAGTGAGGCTGCTGGGGCAAGGCCGATGACAGGTCGATCGACAGGACCTTCTTCGCCTGGAGCCCGCGGTCGAGGCGGACCGGCACGCATTCGATGGTCGTGCCTTCGGGAACGCTTCGGCGGCCGTGCTCGCGAAGGACGCTGAAATGCAGCAGGATGTCGCCTTCAAGGTCATCGCTGACGATGAACCCGAATCCGCGCGTCGCGTCGAACCACTTAACGCGGCCGGCGACGGCTTCCATTTCGGGCGACAGGGCGGGCGATTCCGAAGTCAAGTCGGTCCCAGCCTCCCCCCCGGAGGTCTTGGTTTTAGAACGCGGCACAATTTCTATTAGCATCCGGCTGTTGTGTCGGCAAACCGACTTTATCGAAAGTTAAAACGCAAACGTTCACATAAGTTAATCGTTTCGACGTCCGCTTCAGGCGGCATGCACACGATCGTCCGCGCCACTTCGAAACCGTGCCCGGCGCGCACCATTGCCGCGATCGCCTTCTGCCGTTCCTTCGGGTCCGTCAGCTCACGAATGGCGTAGGGGCCGAGGCGCCGCTTCTCCGCAAACCGGAGCGCCGCACCGACCGCTTCTTCATCGGCAAACTCGCGCGCGGCTTCGCGGTCGCTCTCCTCGACGCCCGCCGCGCGCATCGCTTGGATCACGCGTTGCTTGCCATAGCCGCGGCCGGTCAGGCTGCGCGATTTGCTGAGGGCGTAGCTAGCGTCATCGACATAACCGAGCTCGGCAAAGCGCTCGACGATCGCCTCCGGATCGGCGCTCCTCGCACCGTCCCACCCGCGCTCGCGCAACTTCCGTCCGAGATAGGCGCCGAGCTTCGCGCGCGTCGTCGCGAACCGCTCGACATAGCGTAGCGCGAGTTCATTCAGCGTCTCCTCGTTGAGCGGCTTTGGAGCCCGCCGTGCTTTCAAATGTGCCATAGCGCCGTTTTTGTGCCACACTCACCGACCATTCAGGAAGCCGGCGCCCGCGAGGCGCATGATCTGTGCGCAATAACAAAAAGGAAAAGGGCGTGCTCGACTGCGACGCCAAGGCTGCTGAAACCGAGCTTGCCCCTCCGGGCGCAACACCCACCACCGACACCCTCGCCCGACGGCTCGCCGATTTTCACACGCTCGGTGAGGCGCTGGACTACGCGGCGACGGGCGAGCGTGGGCTCAATTTCCACGACGCGCGCGGTTCGCTGACGCAGCCTTATTCCTACGCCGAGCTGCGCGAGGATTCGCTCGCACTTGCGCAGCGTTTCATCACCCTCGGCATCAAGCCCGGCGACCGGATCGCGCTCATCGCTGAAACTGGTCCCGAGTTCGCCGGCTGCTTCTTCGGCGCGGTCTACGCCGGCGCCTGGCCGGTGCCGCTGCCGCTTCCGACCAGCTTTGGCGGCCGCGAGGCCTATGTCGACCAGCTCCAGGTCCAGCTCGACAGCTGCGACCCAAAGCTCCTCCTCTTTCCCGCCGAGCTGACCGAGTTCTGTAGCGCCGCTGCCGCCAAGCGCGGTATCGACGCCCGGGAATGGGAAAGCCTAGCTTCGGTCGAGGAGGCCAACGCCGATCTCCCGACGCCCGACGCCGACGACATCGCTTATCTCCAATATTCGAGCGGCTCGACGCGTTTCCCACACGGTGTCGCCGTCACCCACCGCGCCTTGCTCGACAACCTTCGCGCGCACGGCATCGGCCTCGAGGTGAAGGAAACCGACCGCTGCATCTCGTGGCTGCCCTGGTACCATGACATGGGCCTGGTCGGCTGCTTCCTGTCGCCGATTTCGCTGCAAATATCGGTCGACTATCTGAAGACCGAGGATTTCGCGCGCCGCCCGCTTGCCTGGCTCGACATTATCAGCCGCAATCCGGGTACCAGCGTCAGCTACTCTCCGACCTTCGGCTACGACATCTGTTCGCGCCGGATGAGCTCGCAGACCCGCGCCGAAGACCGCTTCGATCTGTCGCGCTGGCGGATCGCCGGCAACGGCGCCGACATGATCCGCCCCGACGTGATGCAGGCCTTCGTCGACAGCTTCGACGGCGCCGGTTTCCACGCCAGCGCTTTCTGCCCGAGTTACGGCCTCGCCGAAGCGACCCTCGCCGTGTCGCTGATGCCGCCGGGCGAAGGCATCCGCCTCGAGCTGGTCGAGGAAAGCGAGCTTTCGGGCGGCGAGTCCGGCGACGAGGACCGCCCCCGCCGCTACCGCGCGGTAGTCAATTGCGGGAAGCCGGTCACCGGAATGGAGATCGAGATCCGCGGCACTACGGGCGAGGTCCTTCCCGACCGCGGCATCGGCCGCGTGTTCGTCCGCGGCACTAGCGTCATGCACAGCTATTTCCGCGACGAGGAATCGACCGGCGCGTGCCTGATCGACAATTGGCTCGACACTGGCGACATGGGCTACATGTCGGGCGGCTACATCTTCATCGTTGGCCGCGCCAAGGACATGATCATCATCAACGGCCGCAATTACTGGCCACAGGACATCGAATGGGCGGTCGAGCAGCTGCCCGGGTTCAAGTCCGGCGACATTGCCGCCTTCGCGATCACCGGCCCGTCGGGCGAAGAGACCCCAGCCGTGCTGGTCCACTGCCGAGTCTCAGACCCGGAAGAGCGCGGACGGCTTCGCAACGACATCCGCGAGCGCGTCCACGCCATCACGGGCATCAGCCCTGTGGTCGAGCTCGTGCCCCCGCGTACCTTGCCGCGTACCAGCTCGGGCAAATTGTCGCGGACTAAGGCGCGCTCGCTCTACCTGTCGGGTGAGATCCAGCCGTACGATATTGCAGCTTAAGCTTCGAAGCGCGGCGATGCGATTGCAGGGCAATCGTTGCGAGCGCGAAGAGATAGTGAAAGCCGGCCAGCGGGTCGCGTAGCGAACCCGACTGGAAGCGAAGCTGAGCGAAGCTCACCTTACGGGGTTCACTGCCGTGTGACGGCCCGTTCCCGAGAGGTCATCCGGGTTTAACCTGAGTGTAATGCAGTCGCGCAACGTCCTGCGGCAACCACGGCCCGCCGTCGTGGCCCCGGCGTTTGCGCCGGGGCCTTTTTATGGTCAGCCGAACGACACCATCTTGGCGTGCTGTGCCGGCTTCGCGGGCGGGACCTCCTTGGCCTCGCCTGCCGACGTGATGTCGTCAGAAACTTTCCAGCTGCCGTCCGCCTGCTTTTTGTAGACGGTGACGTAGCTGCCGCTGTGGGTCATCACCTTGCTGGTCTTCGGGTCGGTGTAATTCTCGGTGAAATGCCCGCGCGAAACGGCCATGTCGCCGGCGCTCGAAACGTCGACTTTGTCGCTGGCGAAACTGACCGAGAAGGCGGGGTCGGTCAGCGCTTCGGCATAGATCTTGGCAATCGCGGTCGCCCCGTTCGCGGGCTCGACGCCCGGTCCAGCGAAGAACGCGTCGTCGGCGTAGCGATCGGTCAGCTTGTTCTGGTCCTTCGCCTTGAACTGCTCGTTCCAGGCTTTCTCGTCGGCCTTGATGACATCGGTGACAGCCGCGGCGTCGGTCGCTCCCGCCTTATTGTCATATTTCTCACAAGCGCTGGTGCTCGCGATGAGCGCTGATGCGCCCAGCAATGCGAATAGCTTCGTCATACTCGCTCTCCCCCTTTTGAGAGGAGCGGGGACAAACCACCAACCGATGAGTCGCGCAATGGCTGTTGAGACACCGAGCGTAGCGACGCGATTGCCATAAGCGATCGCTAGCAGCGCGAAGAGATGGCGAAATATGGCCGACGGGTCGCATAGCGAACCGATCGACGTCACGGGAATTACTCCCGTGACGAGGTCACCCTATCACGCCCGATCACATGGTCGAGCGCCCAGGATCCGGGGCCCGCGAAGATCAGGTAAAAGAACACGAAGCAGAACAGGAGGGCCGCCTCGCCCATATTTACCGCCGGCCAGAAACCCCTGGGCGCATGCTGGATGAAATAGGCAAAGGCCATCTCGCCTGACGCAATAAATGCCGCCAGCCGAGTGAACAGGCCCAGCGTAATCAAAGTCCCCGCGACAAGCTCGATCACTCCTGCCGCCATCAGCATCGCCGGAAGCGGCCCCGGCATCGGGAACGGCGCGGGAAAGGCGAAGAACTTCATAGTCCCATGTTCAAGGAACAGCAGGCCGGACATGATCCGGAGGATGGAGAGCGCGCGCGGCGAAAGTGACGAGAGATAGTTCATCTTTTCCTTCCTGGATTACCAACCGCGCTCACTGCCTCGGGCCCATGGCAGCATCTGCCCGAGTACCCGATCCTTGAGAGCATAATGGTGATAGAGCGCGGCCAGTGCGTGCCCGAAGGCTATGATCACGATCGCCCAGCCGATCTTCTCGTGAAAGCCATGGAACAGGTACCGCGTGCCTCGATCGAGCTGGCCGTACGGCCCCGGAATCCCGAATAGCCCGAAGAAGCCGACCGGATGCCCCTGCGCCCAGCGCCAGCCGAAGCCCAGCGCGGCCTGCGCGACCAACAGCAGGTAGAGCAGGTAATGCACCGCCTTGGATGCAGCGCTTACCCAACCCCGAACAAGCGTCGGAACCTGGTGTCCCGGAATCCAGCGCCAGACCAGCCGGGCAATGATCACGGCGGCCAGCAAAACACCAAGCGAGACGTGGATGCTCTCAAGGCTCTGGCGCGTCGACTTTGCGAAATAGTCCCAGGTGATCGCCATCACGAATTGCACGATGACCAGTGCGGCAGTCGTCCAATGCAGAGCCATAGCGACGCCGTCGTAGGTCGTGCCATCGTCGCCAGCGGCGATCCGGGTAATGGTGTCGAAGTTCGTGCGGTCGTTCACTGGGCTCTTTCGTTTCGGCTGCGAGTGAACGCGCCATATCTTCCACAGTCCCTATTGCAAGCGATTCGCAATAATGGCGCGAGTTGCCGCCACTTGCGCCCCATGCCAAGGCGCGCTTCGGGAGAGTCGCATGCACATTGGAAAGTTCGCGTTTGTTGCAGCTCTGGCGTCGGCCGCAGCCGCCACCGCCGACGTCCAGCCCGCGGTTCAACCGGGCGGCGACATCCCGCCGCACTTCCAGCCCGTTCCCGCCATCCCCAAGGGCGGCGACGTCCCGCGTGTCTTCACTGCCCCGCGCGCCGAATTCCAGTACGTCCGCCGCGAGGCGATGATCCCGATGCGCGATAGTGTGAAGCTCTATACCGTCCTGATCATCCCCAAGGGCGGCGGCCGCTTCCCGATCATGCTCGACCGCACACCTTACTCAGCGGAGAAAGGCACCGGTCGCGGTTTCGGCCCGTGGCCCGAGAACATCCTCTCGGCTGCCTATGCCGAGCTGGTCCGCGCCGGCTACATCGTCGCCATCCAGGACGTTCGCGGAAAGTATAAGTCCGAGGGCGAATATGTAATGAACCGGCCCATCCGAGGGCCGCTCAACCCCACTGCGGTCGATCACTCGACCGACGCTTACGACACCATCGACTGGCTGGTGAAGAACACGCCCGAAAGCAATGGCCACGTCGGCACCATCGGCACCAGCTACGACGGATTCACCGCGCTGATGAGTCTGGTGAACCCCCACCCTGCACTCCGCGCCAGCGTCCCGATGAACCCGATGGTCGACGTGTGGAAAGGCGACGACTGGTTCCACAACGGCGCCTTCCGGCAGGAGATGATCAGCTACGTCTACGGCCAGACCGCGGACAAGAAGTCCGACGAGGAGTGGTTCGCCGGCGGCTACGACGACTACAACACCTACCTCCGTTACGGCACCGCAGGCGCCTATGGCCGGGCGATGGGCATGAACCAGCTGCCCTTTTGGGTGCGCCTCGCCCAGCACCCGGCTTACGACGAATATTGGCAGAGCCAGGCCGTCGACCGGATCCTCGCCCGTGCGCCGCTGACCATCCCGACCCTATTCGTCGGCAGCCAGTGGGACCAGGAAGACATTTACGGCGCTCCGGCCGCGTTCAACGCCACCAAGGCCAGCCCCAATGCGCACCTCGTGCTCGGCCCTTGGCACCACGGGCAGGAGAATGCCGCGGCGACCTCGCTCGGCCCGTTCGACTGGGGCTCGGACACCGGCAAGTGGTTCCGCGCCAACGTCATGATCCCATTCCTCAACCAGTATCTCAAGGACGGCCCGCCCGCGAACATCGCACGTGTGACCGCATTCGAGGGAGGCACCAACCAGTGGCAGCGCCTGCCCGACTGGCCGAGCGCCTGCGCCAGCGGCTGCCCCGCGAACCTCGAGCGGCTTTACCTCTCGCCCCATCGCCGCCTCGATTTCGACGCCGAGCCGGGCAACACCTTCGATGTCTACATCTCGGACCCCTCGCGCCCGGTGACCTACCGCGCCCGCCCCAACCTCTCGCCCTGGGCCGCCGGCTCGACTTGGCGCTACTGGCTCGTCGACGACCAGCGCTTCGCCGAGGCCCGTCCCGACGTCCTAACCTACGAAAGTGAGCCGCTGACCGGGCCGCTCAAGCTCGCCGGCACCCCGCTCGTCCACCTCGTCGCTTCGACGAGCGGCACCGACAGCGACTGGGTGGTCAAGCTGATCGACGTTTACCCCGACCAATATCCGCAAAAGCCCGACCTTGGCGGCTATGAGCTCGCGATCGCGATGGACGTGATGCGCGGCCGCTACCGCACCGACCCCGCACGCCCGCAGGCGCTCACCCCCAATGCGCCCCTGACCTACGAATTTGCGCTTCCCTCGGTGAATTACACGGTCCAACCGGGCCACCGTCTGATGGTTCAGGTTCAGTCGAGCTGGTTCCCACTCTACGACCGCAACCCCCAGACGTTCGTTCCGAACATCTTCTTCGCGAAGCCCTCGGACTTCCGCCCCGCAACGCAGCGCGTCTACACCGGCCGGGATGGGACGTGGATCGGCCTTCCTATCGTCCACTGACGCACTTGCGTCAGCGGGAGCGGCTAGCTACCTGCCCTCGCGGCCTAGGGGTATAGCTCAGTTGGTAGAGCATCGGTCTCCAAAACCGAGGGTCGTGGGTTCGAGTCCCTCTGCCCCTGCCAGTCGCTTCTTGAAGACTCACGCGGCGCTCGCTAAGTGACCGGCAGCTCCGCTGGCCGCCGCGCCCGCGGAGCGTTTCTTTATCTGAAAGAGAGCAAGGTAATCGTGGCCAAAGTCTCCCCCGGCGAATTCGTCCGTCAGGTCCGCCTGGAAGCGATTCAGCGCGTCCATTGGCCGACCCGCAAGGAGACTATCTCCACCGCGATCATGGTCATCATCATGACCAGCATGCTTGCTCTGTTCTTCTTCGGCGTCGACGCTTTCTTCTCGACACTCGTCAAGTTCCTGCTCGGCCTCCTCGCCAAGTAAACTCAAGGCTAAGAACTCATGTCCCGCTGGTACATCATCCACGCTTATTCCGGTTTCGAGAACAAGGTCCGCGACGCGATCATGTCCGAAGCCAACCGCATGGGCCTGACGCCCTTCGTCGAGCAGATCGAGGTCCCGACCGAGACCGTGACCGAAATCAAGCGCGGCAAGAAGGTCCAGGCCGAGCGCAAGTTCATGCCCGGCTACGTCCTCGCCAAGCTCGAGATGAACGACCAGGTCTACCACCTCGTCAAGAACACGCCAAAGGTCACCGGCTTCCTCGGCCCCGGCGGCAAGCCGCAGCCGATTCCGGATGCGCAGGCCGCGCGCATGCTTGACACCAAGGAAGAAGCAGCGGTCCACGGCGCCAAGCCCAAGATCAACGTCGATTACGAGATCGGCGACAGCGTCAAGGTGCTCGATGGCCCGTTCGCAAGCTTCAACGGCGTCGTCGAAGAACTCGACTTCGACCGCGGCCGCGTGAAGGTCTCCGTGAGCATCTTCGGCCGTGCCACGCCGGTCGAGCTCGAGTTCGAGCAAGTCGAACGAGTGAAATAGCGCGTTTTCCTCCTCGAGCTTGTCTCGGGGAGGGAGACCGCGAAAGCAGTGAGGGGCAAATGGCTCACGGCGAGAAATTCGAACGCCACCGCCAGCCCTGGCGGACCGACGAGATCCAGAAGCTTCACCAGCTCGCCGCGAAAGGCCTCGCGCTGAAAGCCATCGCCAAGGCCCTCACCCGCAGCGAGGAATCGGTGAAGGACCGGGCTAAGCTGGATAAGCTCAAAATCAGTAAGCTACGGTAGCGCAGCCCGTTCCCCGGCTCAGGCCGGATCCTAAGAGCCCGTGAAGGACTGCGCCTGGCCCGCCTTCGCCGGGGAACAGCATCCCTACTTCGCCCCGCGCGGATCATCCTTCGGATCGACGTAGGTGATCTCGAACGGCCCCATCCCGGTCACCTGGACCTCGACCGGGTCGGAAGTGAAGGCGTAGTGGTTCATCCCTGCGGCCATGGTCACGTGATAGCCCTTGGTCAGCGAGCCGACGTTGGACTTATCGAGCTTGTCACCCATGCCGTAGGACAGAGTGCCGTCGCCCATCACGCGCACCGTTTCGTCGGTCGGGTGATGATGCGGCGGGACGACATAGTTGGCGGGCATCTTGATGAGCACTGTGAAGTCGCCGGCCTTGCTCGGATTGCCCTTGGTGACGGCCATCTTCGCGCCAGCCGGGAGCCCGGCGCCGGTGGCGTCCATCCACTTCATGGCCTTGCCCTTGGCCTGGATTCCGGCGGCGGAGCCGGCAAGCAATGCGGTCGCAGCTACGAGAACGTGAACGCGCTTCATGGCGTACCTCCCTGTCGATGTCAGGTTCCCCGGAAGCGGCTGTTAGCAGAAGTCATCGCTTGGCTTAAGCGGTTGCTTCGTGTAGGGGCGCCGCCTTCCGGAACATCGGAAAAACGTCCGCGGGAGATTGCCTCCGGGTGATCGTTCGTACCGCTAAACTTGAAACGAGAGTGACATGGCAAAGAAAATCACCGGCTATATCAAGCTGCAGGTGCCCGCTGGCGCGGCTACCCCGGCTCCGCCGATCGGCCCAGCCCTGGGCCAGCGCGGCGTCAACATCATGGAATTCACCAAGGCGTTCAACGCCGCGACGCAGGAGCTGGAGCGTGGCGCTCCGATCCCGACCGTGATTACGGTCTACGCGGACCGCTCCTTCTCGTTCACCACCAAGACTCCTCCGGCCTCGTTCCTCCTTAAGAAGGCGGCGCGGATCCAGAAGGGCTCGTCGGAAACCGGCAAGTCGTCGGCGGGAACGATCAAGCGCTCGCAGCTGCGTGAGATCGCCGAAGTGAAGATGAAGGACTTGAACGCCAACGACCTCGACGCCGCATCGAAGATCATCGAAGGCTCCGCCCGCGCGATGGGCCTCAACGTGGTGGAGGGTTAAGAGATGGCCAAGCTGACCAAGCGCCAGAAGGCTCTTTCCGAAGTCGACCGCGACAAGTTCTACGGCGTCGATGAAGCGATTGCGCTCGTGAAGGGCAACGCGACCGCCAAGTTCGACGAAACGGTCGAAGTCGCGCTCAACCTCGGCGTCGACCCGCGCCACGCCGACCAAATGGTCCGCGGCGTGGTCAACCTGCCCAAAGGCACCGGCAAGACCGTCCGCGTCGCAGTGTTCGCCAAGGGCGCGAAGGCTGAGGAAGCCACCGCTGCTGGTGCTGACGTCGTCGGCGCCGAAGACTTGATGGAAACCGTTCAGGGCGGACAGATCGACTTCGATCGAGTCATCGCGACCCCCGACATGATGGGTGTCGTCGGCCGCCTCGGTAAGGTGTTGGGTCCCAAAGGCCTGATGCCGAACCCGAAGCTCGGCACCGTCACGATGGATGTCGCCAAGGCCGTGACCGACGCTAAGGGCGGCCAGGTCGAGTTCCGCGTTGAGAAGGCGGGCATCGTCCACGCCGGCATCGGCAAGGCCTCGTTCTCGGAAGCCGATCTCGGTGAGAACTTCCGCGCCTTCATGGACGCGATCATCAAGAACAAGCCTTCGGGAGCGAAGGGCAAGTTTGTGAAGAAGATCAGCGTCAGCTCCTCGATGGGCCCGGGCGTCAAGATCGACTTGGGCGAAGTCGCCGGCGCCTAAGCGCACCAATTTCTTCTCTTAAGGGGAGAGGGTCGAACAGGAGGGCTCGGGCAGCGATGTCCGGGCCCTTTCTCTTCCAGCGTTCGAGTGCCGACCCGCTGTGTCGCCGGGGCAACAGTTTTTGGCCGATTTGTGCCGACCATTCCTGTTGTGAAACTAACCGGGACGGGTAACGTTGGCAGCGGGACTCACAGTAGCGCTGAAAGGGGCATCTCAATGCGCAAATATCTTCTCGCCGCTGTTGCTGCAGCGGCTTTCGCCACTCCGGCGACCGCTCGCGACAACTCCGGCTACGTCGGCATCGACGCGGGCATCCTGTTCCCCCGCAATCAGGACATCGAAGCCGCAATCGACTTCACCACGCCCCCTGACGGAGTGACCGACTTCGCCACCGCCGACGTCGGCCGCGCTCGCTGGAAGAACGGCTACGACGTCGACCTGCGCGGCGGCTACGACTTCGGCATGTTCCGCCTCGAGGGCGAGCTTGGTTACAAGCGCGCCAAGGGCAAGGACCTCCGGCTAGACGACAATTTCCTGGTCGCCCTGAATTCTGGCGCCGGTACGTCGCTCACTTCTGACGACTTCGACCTCGGCCACGTCAGCGTATTGTCCGGAATGGTCAACGCTTTGCTCGACTTCGGCGGCAACGACGGCGTAGGCGGTTTCGTCGGAGCAGGCGCAGGCTATGCCCGAGTCAAGGAATTCAGCGATAGCGATAGCGGCTTCGCCTGGCAGGTGCTCGCCGGGGTCTACACGCCGCTCAGCGACAATATCGATATCGGCATCAAGTATCGCTATTTCTCGACCGGCAACCTCCACACTGCCAACGACGTCGCCTTCGCGGCCGGCACCGGGGCATGCGCGCCGGGAGGACCGCCGTGCAGCGGCGGCGTTGCGACCTTCGGAGTGCACGACAAGTTTACGTCGCACTCGGTGCTCGCGAGCCTGACGTACAACTTCTTCTCGCCGGCACCTCCGCCGCCACCGCCGCCACCGCCGCCGCCGCCGCCGCCTCCGCCGCCACCGGCGACGCAGACGTGTCCGGATGGATCGGTGATCCTGGCGACGGACACCTGCCCGGCGCCGCCGCCTCCACCTCCGCCGCCGGCCCCAGCGCCAGAACGCGGACTTTAAGGCGCAATAGAACTAGCTGAACTCAAGGGGAGCAAAGGTCCCGGGTCAGGCCCAGCCTGGCCCGGGATTTTTCATGATTGCGCCAATGACTTGATTGCGGAGCCGATTTCGCTATAGGCGCCGCTCCGCAGCGGGCTTCGGCCCGGTGCAACCGTCCGAGACAGCTGCTGGGGGTTTCCCTCTTAATTTGCAGCCGAGACGGGGACAGGAATCATTCGAAGCGCTTTGGCGCGCTTCGTCGTGCGTTGCTTGCAGCGCCAGCGAAACCAACTCCCCACGGACACGAGTGCCTGAGTGCTTGCGCTCAGGTTTTGTTGAACCTCGTTCGGGGATTGCCCTGAGCGAAATACGGAGTTGGCATGGATCGTTCGCAAAAAGCCGATCTGGTCGACGAGCTGAAGAACGTCTTCAACGAGACGAGCGTGGTTGTGGTCACCCGCAACAACGGTCTCTCGGTTGCGCAGTCCACGGACCTGCGCTTGAAGATGCGCGACGCCGGCGCCCAGTACAAAGTTGCGAAGAACCGGCTTGCACTCATTGCGCTGGACGGCACGCGTTACAGCCCGATCGGAGACCTGCTGAAGGGTCCGACCGCGCTTGCAACGTCAACCGACCCGGTCGCGGCCGCCAAGGTGGCCGTCGAATTCGCCAAGTCGAACGACAAGTTCGAGATCGTTGGCGGCGCCATGGGCGACACCGTGCTCGACGTGAACGGGATCAAGGCGCTCGCCGCCCTCCCGTCGCTCGACGAACTGCGCGCGACAATCGTGGGCCTTATCCAGGCGCCCGCGAGCAAGATCGCCCGCACCGTCAACGAGCCGGGTGCACAGCTTGCCCGGGTCTTCGGTGCCTATGCGGCTCAGGCTGCTTAAGGCCGACCTTTCTCGATCAACACGACAACATGGGGCTGATGCCCCGCAAAGGAGTATCAAATGGCTGACATTGCTAAGCTGGTTGACCAGCTTTCCGAACTAACCGTCCTCGAGGCCGCGGATCTCGCTAAGGCCCTCGAAGAGAAGTGGGGTGTTTCCGCTGCGGCTGCGGTTGCGGCTGCTCCGGCTGCTGGCGGTGGCGCTGCTGCCCCGGCCGCTGAAGAGAAGACCGAGTTCGACGTCATCCTCACGGGCGACGGCGGCAAGAAGATCAACGTGATCAAGGAAGTTCGCGCGATCACCGGTCTGGGCCTGGGCGAAGCCAAGGCGCTCGTCGAAGGCGCGCCGAAGGCCGTCAAGGAAGGCGTCAACAAGGACGAGGCAGAGAAGATCAAGAAGCAGATCGAGGAAGCCGGCGGTACCGTCGAGCTCAAGTAAGCTTCTTAGCTACTCGCTTGATTCGAAAGGGCGGCTCTTCGGGGCCGCCCTTTTTGCATCCGCCTAGATCACCGGTCGCCAGGCGTGGAGGATGGTGACCATGATCGCGAGGACCCAAATTGCACCAATCGCAAAGGAGCCCCTGACCGCCCGTGAGTGATCAATCGAGGCGGCGCGCCCGCGAAGACTGGCAATGAGCTCGGGTTGCAAGAGTCTCGTCGCGACAATCGTCCCGAGCGCGAGGATGGCGAGGTCATCAAGGAAGCCCACGCCGGGAATGACATCCGGTGTGAAATCGATCGGCGAAACCGCAAGCAGGCAAGCCATAACCGCAATGGCCTTTACGGCCCACGGCGTCCGTTCATCCCAGAACGCCAGCCACCGAACTTCGACGCCTTTCTTGGCCACCTCAACCCAACGTGCCACCTTACGGTCCAGGGATTCCCGAGGCGCAAGCGCTTTCGTTGTCCGGGCCAGAGCAGCGAGGTCGGCCACAGCATTGAGCTTTGCATATTCGCCACTCGGACAGGCGAGAATCAGCAAGCCTTTTTCGCAGTCCTGGAAGTGGATGAGGTCGAATCTATCCCCGACCTTCTTCAACAGCCAGCTGGTCGGGTGGCTCGCAACCGCGGCCGCGAAACTTCGATGAACAACGATGAGGGTGAGTTTGCCGGTCATGGAGGCAATCTCGTCAAGATAGACGTCGATTTGCCCCGGTTCGAGATCGTCGAGCGCATCGATCGAAAAGACAAGGTCGCTCTTGTCCTGAGCCACTGTCCCCGGCGCTTCGATCGCCAGTTTCTGACGCCGCTCGTAGGCGAGCGCATCATAATCTCTGCAGTTCCGGCAATCGGCCTCGTCAAGCAATGCCGACACGAGCGGTATGTAGCTCATGAAGGCTGCATCGTCCGACTGCGTAGATCGATTGAGCCTCATGCACGACAACAGTGCGGCAGACGACGGTCGAACGTCAAATGACTTTGTGTTCAGGGCGATACGGTCGCCGGCAGCAATATTGTCGCGACCAACCCTCCACCTTCACGATTGACGAACCGCAGCTCACCATCGTGCCCCTCAACGATCGATTGGACGATCGCAAGGCCGCGCCCGGCTCCGCCGGTTTCGCGGTTTCGTGAGGGCTCCGCACGGTAGAAGGCGCCGCTGATCCGCTCGAGCAATCCATCAATACGAGGCCGCGATTGGCATTGACGGAGATTTGGACCCCGGGTGTCGCACAACTATCCTGCGAAAGGCCCAAATTTGTCGCAAATTGTCGCAATTCAGTGCCCGGCGCCGCGAAGGTTGCCAAAACAATCAGCCGTGGCAGATTTCGAGGCAGGGGGATCGCCATGCTTCGCATAGTACTTGTTGCAGTCATCGTTCTTGCGGCTGTCGTTGCAGTTCGTCGTGGGCTGGTTCGCGCGCGCGAAAGCATCCTCGCGAGAGTGGGAAACGGCGACGTTGGGCGCCACGATTTCTCCTTGCTGGTGCGGGGCTGGAGCGAAAGCGAGCTCGAACGAATCCTGTCCGACTATTGCGCGAAGTATGAGCTGCCGCGCGATACGTTCTTGATCGAGCCGGCGGAGAATGGAACGCTTCAGGTGCGTTCGCACAGCGCGATTGGCGCGTCGCACCCCTTCACGCTGGTAAACTACATATACTATCCCGAAGGCTTCCAGCTGACCGGCCGAAAGTTAGCTGCCGTCTGCGCGTTGAAGCTGTCCCGGCCGACCGGCTTTCCCCCGGGAGCAAGCGCCGGTGAAAGCGTGGCGATCTACGTTCCTGCCGACGACCAGGACTATGACTTGACCTACGTCCAGCGGGCGTCGGGCCAGACCTATCGCGTCTCGTTCACGAATTTCGGCTGGGTGTCGGTCGAGAATCCGCGGCTGACGACGGACATTCGCCAACTGATCGGCCGGGCAACCGCCTAGCAGGGCTCGCCTAGTTGGCGTCACCGCGCAAATCGGCCACAATGGCGTCGATGAAATTCGATAGCTCGTTCCTGAAGCTGCCCATCCAGTTCGACGCGGATATGCTCCAGCGCGAGACCGGCGAGCTGCCCGAATCTGCCTGGGTCCCGCATCCGACCGGGTTCAAGGGCAACGAGGCTGTGCGGCTGGTGACTGTCAACGGCGGGCCCAACGACGCGTTCGATGGACCGATGCGCCCGACCGAGAACCTCGCGCGCATGCCCTACGTACAACAGGTGATGGCGACACTCGGCGGAGTCTGGACCCGCAGCCGCCTGATGGGCCTGGGTCCCGGGGCCGAAGTGCCAACGCACCTCGACGCGCACTATCACTGGCGCACGCACATGCGCATCCACGTGCCGATCACCACCGACCCGAAGGTGCTGTTCACGTGCGGCGACGAGACCATCCACATGGCGCCAGGCGAGTGCTGGCTGTTCGACAGCTTTCGCTGGCACCGGGTGGAGAATGGCTGGACCGAACGGCGCGTCCATTTGGTGCTCGACACGGTGATGACGCCAACGCTCCAGTCGCTGGTCGAGGCCGCTCGGAACAAGTCGGAAACCAAGAATGTCGCGCCCGAAGCGTCCGCGCCTCCCGAGCTCCACTTCGAGCAGTTCAACGCCCCGGCGATCATGTCGCATTGGGAGATGCGCTGCCATCTCGAGTTCATCTTTAGCCACGTAGCAGACCATCCGAAGGTGCCGCTCATTCGTGAGCGGCTCGACCATTTTGCCGATGCCTGGGCGTCCGTCTGGGCAGAGTTCGGTGCGAGCCCAACGGGCCTACCTGCCTACCGCCGCCTGCTTGCTGAATGCCGGCTCGAGGTAATCCAGATGGCCAGCGACGAAGTGCAGCTGAAGAGCGAATATTTGCTTCGCAACGTGCTGGATTCGCTGATCTTCGGGCCAGCGCTTGCCCCGGTCGCCCCGGCTGGAGGCGTCGTTTCCTCGAGGCCGCGACAACTCTTCGCTTAACTGTCGCCGCTCCCTCTTGCGCATCGTTCGCAAGCGACTATATCGGTCAAATCCAACAAATAAACGGCTCCGCCGCACGGTGACGTGCGCCCGGGGCTTTTCCCGTCCTCTCCGGGACAGGGTCCGAACGGCGCACGGACCACACGCATTGGAGGGGGAAACGGGACAAGCGCTCCACGAAACGGCCCGGCAAAGCCGGGAAACCTAGCGGGGACGCTTCCGTGCGTCTTCGCATAGCGCAGGGAAGCACATGGCCACCAAAGCGATCGACTCGACCCGTAAGACCACGAGCGGGCTGAAGACCAATTCGCGGCGTATCCGCAAAATTTTCGGCAACATCCACGAGATCTCCGAGATGCCGAACCTCATCGAGGTTCAGCGCGAGAGCTACGAGCAGTTCCTCCGCTCGGATCCCAAGACGGGCTACGTCTCGGGTCTCGAAAAGACGCTCCGGTCGGTGTTCCCGATTGTCGACTTCGCCGGCACGGCGCACCTCGACTTCGACCGCTATGAGCTTGAAGAGCCCAAGTATGACACCGACGAGTGCCGCCAGCGCGGGCTGACCTATGCCGCGCCGATGCGCGTGACCCTGCGCCTGACCACCTTTGAGATCGATCCGGAGACCGAGGCCAAGTCGGTGATCGATATCAAGGAGCAGGACGTTTACATGGGCGACATGCCGCTCATGACCATGAACGGCACCTTCATCATCAACGGCACCGAGCGCGTCATCGTTTCCCAGATGCACCGGTCGCCGGGCGTCCTCTTCGACCACGACCGCGGCAAGACCCACGCGTCGGGCAAGTATCTCTTCGCTGCGCGGGTGATCCCGTACCGCGGCAGCTGGCTCGACTTCGAGTTCGACGCCAAGGACATCGTCAACGTCCGCATCGACCGCAAACGCAAGCTGCCGGTCACCGCGCTGCTCCATGCCCTCGGCATGACCAGCGAGGAGATCCTCAACACCTTCTACAACCGCGTGAGCTACGTCCGCGGCAAGAACGGCTGGCAGATTCCCTACTCGGCGGAAGCCTGGCGCGGACTTAAGCCGAACCACGACGTCGTCGACGCCGACACCGGCGAGGTCATCTTCAAGGCCAACGAGAAGATCACGCCGCGCCGCGCCAACCAGGCCGGCAAGGACGGGGTCAAGAACCTCATCATCCCGACGGAGGAAATCTTCGGCCGCTATTCGGCCTACGACCTCATCAACGAGAAGACCGGTGAGATCTACATCGAGGCCGGCGACGAAGTCAGCGAGGAGAATCTCGCCAAGCTCGACAACGCGGGCGTGAAGACGCTCGAGCTGCTCGACATCGACTTCGTCAACACGGGCCCGTGGATCCGCAACACACTGAAGGCGGACAAGAGCGAAGACGGCGACAGCGCCCTCTCCGACATCTACCGCGTCATGCGCCCCGGCGAGCCGCCGACGCGCGAGACCGCCGATGCGCTGTTCTACGGCCTGTTCTTCGATCCCGAGCGTTACGACCTGTCCGCGGTTGGCCGCGTGAAGCTCAACATGCGCCTTGGCCTCGACGCCGAGGACACCGTTACGACGCTGCGTAAGGAAGACATACTCGCGGTCGTCCAGGAGCTGGTGAACCTCAAGGACGGCAAGGGCGACATCGACGACATCGACAACCTCGCCAACCGCCGCGTCCGCTCGGTCGGTGAGCTGCTCGAGAACCAATATCGCGTCGGCCTCCTCCGCATGGAGCGCGCGGTCAAGGAGCGCATGAGCAGCGTCGACGTGTCGACGGTCATGCCGAACGACCTCATCAACGCCAAGCCGGCGGTTGCCGCGGTCCGCGAATTCTTCGGCTCATCGCAGCTGTCGCAGTTCATGGACCAGACCAACCCGCTGTCGGAAGTCACCCACAAGCGCCGCGTGTCGGCGCTTGGGCCGGGCGGCCTCACCCGTGAGCGCGCGGGCTTCGAAGTCCGTGACGTCCACCCGACGCACTATGGCCGCATCTGCCCGATCGAGACCCCGGAAGGTCCGAACATCGGCCTCATCAACTCGCTCGCCAGCTTCAGCCGGGTGAACAAGTACGGCTTCATCGAAACTCCGTACCGCAAGGTCGTCGACGGCAAGGTCACCAACGACGTCGTCTACCTGTCGGCGATGGAAGAAGCGAAGCACACGATCGCGCAGGCGAACGCCGAGCTCGACGCCAAGGGCGGTTTTGCGGAGGAAATCATCTCGGCCCGCCGTAACGGCGAGTTCCTGATCGCTCCGCGCGACCAGATCACGCTGATGGACGTGTCGCCGAAGCAGCTCGTTTCGGTCGCTGCCTCGCTCATCCCGTTCCTCGAGAACGACGACGCGAACCGCGCCCTCATGGGCTCGAACATGCAGCGGCAGGCCGTTCCGCTGATCAAGGCGGAAGCACCGCTGGTCGGCACCGGCATGGAAGAGACGGTTGCCCGTGACTCGGGTGCGGCCATCGCCGCGCGCCGTTCGGGCATCGTCGACCAGGTCGATGCGTCTCGCATCGTCGTCCGCGCCACCGGCGAGCTGAAGCCGGGTGAATCGGGCGTCGACATCTACACGCTGATGAAGTTCCAGCGCTCGAACCAGAACACCTGCATCAACCAGCGTCCACTGGTGAAGGTCGGCAACACGGTTGAGGCCGGCGAGATCATCGCTGACGGTCCGTCGACCGAATATGGTGAACTCGCGCTCGGCCGGAACGTGCTCGTCGCGTTCATGCCGTGGAACGGATACAACTACGAGGATTCGATCCTGATCTCCGAGCGGATCGTGAAGGACGACGTCTTCACCTCGATCCACATCGAAGAGTTCGAGGTCATGGCCCGCGACACCAAGCTCGGGCCAGAAGACATCACCCGCGACATCCCGAACGTCGGCGAGGAAGCGCTGCGCAACCTCGACGAGGCCGGCATCGTCTACATCGGCGCCGAGGTCGAGCCGGGCGACATCCTGGTCGGAAAGATCACGCCGAAGGGCGAAAGCCCGATGACTCCGGAGGAAAAGCTCCTCCGCGCCATCTTCGGTGAGAAGGCTTCGGACGTCCGCGACACCTCGCTTCGTCTCCCGCCGGGCGTGGCCGGCACGATCGTCGAAGTGCGCGTGTTCAACCGCCACGGTATCGACATCGATGACCGTACCCGCGCCATCCAGACCGAAGAGAAGGAGCGCCTGAAGAAGGACGCCGACGACGAACGCGGCATCCTCAACCGTGCCACCTTCTCGCGCCTTAAGGGGATGCTGCTGAAGCAAACCGCGACCGCGGCTCCGAAGGGCGTCAAGAAGGGTGCGGTGCTCGACGATGCGACGCTGGAAGGCGTCGAGCGTCACGAGTGGTGGAAGATCGCCGTCAAGGAGGACAAGCGCCAGGCCGACATCGAGGCGCTGAAGGCGCAGTATGATGAGGCCGCGAACGTCATCAACCGGCGCTTCGAGGACCGCGTCGAGAAGCTCGAGCGTGGCGATGAGCTACCGCCGGGCGTGCTCAAGATGGTCAAGGTCTTCGTCGCCGTGAAGCGCAAGCTTCAGCCGGGCGACAAGATGGCTGGCCGTCACGGCAATAAGGGCGTCATCAGCCGCATCCTGCCGCAGGAGGACATGCCGTTCCTCGAGGACGGAACTCCGGTCGACATCGTCCTGAACCCGCTGGGCGTGCCGTCGCGCATGAACGTCGGGCAGATCTTCGAGACGCACCTCGGCTGGGCTTCGCGCGGCCTGGGTCGACAGATCCAGGAAATGCTCGAGGGCATCCACGAGCGCGGCAAGGACATCGCCGGCAAGGACGCCAAGGCGATCCGGACCAAGCTTAAGGACGTCTATGGCGACGGTTACGCCAAGGACATCGACAATCGCGACGACGAAGCGGTGATCGAGCTTGCCTCGAACCTCACTGCCGGCGTTCCGATGGGCACTCCGGTGTTCGACGGCGCCCGTGAGCCGGATGTCAGCGCGATGCTGGAGAAGGCCGGTCTCAACACGTCGGGACAGGTCACCCTGTTCGACGGCCGGACTGGCACTCCGTTCGATCGCCAGGTGACCGTGGGCTACATCTACATGCTGAAGCTTCACCACCTCGTGGACGACAAGATCCACGCGCGCTCGATCGGGCCGTACAGCCTCGTCACCCAGCAACCGCTGGGCGGCAAGGCGCAGTTCGGCGGACAGCGCTTCGGTGAGATGGAGGTGTGGGCGCTGCAGGCTTACGGCGCTGCCTACACCCTTCAGGAGATGCTGACGGTCAAGTCGGACGACGTGATCGGCCGGACCAAGGTCTACGAAGCGATCGTCAAAGGCGACGACACCTTCGAAGCCGGCATCCCCGAGAGCTTCAACGTGCTCGTCAAGGAAATGCGCTCGCTCGGCCTCAGCGTCGAGCTGGAGAGCGTCGAGTCCGAAGACGACGCCCCGACCGCTCTCGCCGCCGAATAACCAGGTACCAACCCAACCCCTCCCGTTCGCGGGAGGGGTCAGGAGCTCAAAGAATGAACGAACTGACCCCCTTCGCCAATCCGATCGCCAAGCCGGAGACTTTCGACGAGATCCGGATCGGCATTGCTTCGCCAGACAAGATCCGCAGCTGGTCGTTTGGCGAGATCAAGAAGCCGGAGACGATCAACTATCGCACGTTCAAGCCCGAGCGTGACGGCCTGTTCTGCGCGCGCATCTTCGGCCCGATCAAGGACTACGAATGCTTGTGCGGCAAGTACAAGCGCATGAAGTACAAGGGAATTGTCTGCGAAAAATGCGGCGTCGAGGTTACCGTCTCGAAGGTCCGCCGTGAGCGCATGGGCCATATCGAGCTCGCCGCTCCGGTCGCGCACATCTGGTTCCTGAAGTCGCTCCCGAGCCGCATCGGTCTGCTTCTCGACATGCAGCTGAAGCAGCTCGAGCGCATCCTCTACTTCGAGAGCTATGTCGTGATCGAGCCGGGCTTGACCGCGCTCGAGAAGTATCAACTTCTGACCGAGGACGAGCTTCTCTCGGCGCAGGATGAGTATGGCGAGGACGCCTTCTCGGCCGGCATCGGCGCTGAAGCGGTCAAGATCATGCTCATGGACCTCGACCTTGCGGGTGAGAAGGAGATCCTTCTCAAGGAACTCGCCGAGACGAAATCCGAGCTGAAACCGAAGAAGATCATCAAGCGCCTCAAGGTCGTCGAGAGCTTCCTCGAGTCCGGCAACCGTCCCGAGTGGATGATCCTGGAAGTCGTTCCGGTCATTCCGCCGGAGCTTCGCCCGCTCGTCCCGCTCGACGGCGGCCGCTTCGCGACCTCGGATCTCAACGATCTCTATCGCCGCGTTATCAACCGTAACAACCGCCTGAAGCGGTTGATGGAGCTGCGCGCGCCGGACATCATCGTCCGCAACGAAAAGCGCATGCTTCAGGAAGCAGTTGACGCTCTGTTCGACAACGGCCGCCGCGGCCGCACGATCACCGGTGCCAATAAGCGTCCGCTGAAGTCGCTCAGCGACATGCTCAAGGGCAAGCAGGGCCGGTTCCGTCAGAACCTGCTCGGCAAGCGCGTCGACTATTCGGGCCGTTCGGTCATCGTGACCGGTCCGGAGCTCAAGCTCCACCAGTGCGGCCTGCCAAAGAAGATGGCCTTGGAGCTGTTCAAGCCGTTCATCTACTCGCGCCTCGACGCAAAGGGTCTCTCGATGACCCTCAAGCAGGCGAAGAAGTGGGTCGAAAAGGAGCGCAAGGAAGTCTGGGACATCCTCGACGAGGTGATCCGCGAGCATCCGGTGCTCCTGAACCGCGCTCCGACGCTTCACCGTCTCGGCATCCAGGCGTTCGAGCCGGTGCTGATCGAGGGCAAGGCGATCCAGCTTCACCCGCTGGTCTGCGCCGCGTTCAACGCGGACTTCGACGGCGACCAGATGGCCGTGCACGTCCCGCTGAGCCTCGAGGCCCAGCTGGAAGCTCGCGTCCTGATGATGTCCACCAACAACATCCTGTCGCCCGCCAACGGCAAGCCGATCATCGTTCCGTCGCAGGACATGGTTCTCGGCCTCTACTATCTCAGCCTCGAGAAGGAGGATGAGCCGGGTCAGGGTTCGATGCTCAGCGACATGGCCGAGGTCCACCAGGCTCTCGCTGCCGGCGTCGTGACTCTTCACTCGAAGATCATCAGCCGGGTCCCGCAGACCGATGAGCAGGGCAACACCTACATGAAGCGGTTCGAAACAACCGCTGGCCGAATGCTGCTCGGCGAAACCCTCCCGAAGAGTCACAAGGTGCCCTTCGAGACGGTCAACCGCGTCCTGACCAAGAAGGAGATCGGCGACGTCATCGACATCGTCTATCGTCATACCGGCCAGAAGGAGACCGTGCTGTTCGCCGACGCGATCATGCAGCTCGGCTTCCGCCACGCTTTCGCCGCCGGCATCTCCTTCGGCAAGGACGACATGGTCATCCCGGGCGACAAGGAGAAGCTGGTCGAGGAAACTCGCACGCTCGTGAAGGATTACGAGCAGCAGTATCAGGACGGCCTGATCACCCAGCAGGAAAAGTACAACAAGGTGATCGACGCCTGGAGCCGTTGCGGCGACCAGGTGGCGTCGGCCATGATGAAGGAAATTTCGGCGACTCCGAAGCTCGACAACGGCCGCCAGGCTGACTTGAACTCGATCTACATGATGGCCCACTCGGGCGCTCGTGGTTCGCAGGCTCAGATCAAGCAGCTGGCTGGCATGCGCGGCCTCATGGCCAAGCCGTCGGGCGAGATCATCGAAACGCCGATCATCTCGAACTTCAAGGAAGGCCTCACCGTTCTCGAGTATTTCAACTCGACCCACGGTGCTCGTAAGGGCCTCGCCGACACCGCGCTCAAGACGGCGAACTCGGGCTACCTGACCCGTCGTCTCGTCGACGTGTCGCAGGACGCCGTCATCATCGAGGACGATTGCGGTACCGACCGCGCGCTCGAAATGCGGGCGATCGTCCAGGGCGGCGCGACGATCGCGTCGCTGGCGGAGCGTATCCTTGGTCGTTCAACGGCGGAAGACATTGTCGATCCGAAGACCAACGAGGTGGTCATTGCCGAGGGCGCTCTGCTCGACGAGGCGATGGTCGCGAAGATCGAGGAAATCGGCGTCCAGGGCGTGAAGATCCGCTCGCCGCTGGTGTGCGCGTCGAAGCAGGGTGTTTGCGCGACCTGCTACGGCCGTGACCTCGCCCGCGGTACGCCGGTGAACATCGGTGAGGCGGTCGGCGTCATTGCCGCCCAGTCGATCGGTGAACCCGGCACGCAGCTGACGATGCGGACCTTCCACATCGGCGGCGCCGCGCAGCTCAACGAGCAGTCGAACTTGGAGTCCCCGGTCGACGGCACGGTCGAGCTTCGCGACATGCCGACAATCGTCGACCCGCGCGGCCGCCACCTGTCGCTGTCGCGTTCGGGTGAGATTGCGATTCTCGACATGGACGGTCGTGAGCTTTCGACGCACCGCGTCCCGTACGGCGCTCACTTGCTGTGCGAGAGCGGCCACATCGTCAGCCGCGGCGACCGTATCGCCGAGTGGGATCCGTCGTTCAGCCCGGTCATCACCGAGAAGGCCGGTACCGTTAAGTACCAGGACCTGATCGAGAACCGGACGATGACCGAGCAGGTCGACGAATCGACCGGCATCACCCAGCGTGTGGTCACCGACGATCTCGCCAAGTCGAAAAAGGACACGCCGCACCCGCGCCTCACCCTCACGGGCGACAAGGCGAAGGAAGCGGGCGTCTATCGTCTCGCGGCTGGTGCGATCGTTGCTGTCGAGGACGGCCAGCAGGTCGAAGCCGGCGAAGTGCTCGCCCGTATGCCGCGGGAAGCCGCTCGTACGCGTGACATCACCGGCGGTCTGCCGCGCGTCGCCGAGCTCTTCGAGGCCCGCAAGCCGAAGGAGAATGCGATCATCGCCAAGGCGTCGGGCAAGGTCACCTTCATGCGCGACTACAAGGCCAAGCGTAAGATCGCGATCGTCCCCGACGACGGGTCGGAGCCGGTCGAGTATCTCGTGCCGAAGTCGAAGATGATCGAAGTCCAGGAAGGCGACTTCGTGAAGCGCGGCGACAATCTCGTCGGCGGTTCGCCCGATCCGCACGACATCCTGGAAGTCCTCGGTGTCGAGGCGCTCGCCGAGTATCTCGTGAGCGAGATCCAGGAAGTCTACCGACTGCAGGGCGTGAAGATCAACGACAAGCACATTGAGGTGATCGTTCGCCAGATGCTGCAGAAGGTCGAGATCACCGAAAGCGGCGACACCACTCTGCTTCCGGGCGAACAGGTTGATCGCGAGGAGATGGATGAGATCAACTCCAAGCTCGAAAAGAAGCAGAAGAAGGCCGAAGGCAAGCCGGTGCTCCTGGGCATCACGAAGGCGAGCCTGCAGACCCGCAGCTTCATCTCGGCGGCCTCGTTCCAGGAGACTACGCGAGTGCTCACCGAAGCGGCCGTCCAGGGCAAGAAGGACGACCTGATGGGCCTCAAGGAGAACGTCATCGTCGGACGTCTCATCCCGGCCGGCACGGGCGCGGGCATGAACCGCCTGCGTGTCGCCGCGACATCGCGCGATACGGCGCTTCGTGCCGCTCACCGCAAGCTCCAGGAGTCGCTGATCCTTCCGAACAGCGCCGCCGAAGAGCATGCGGCCGAGCTGGCCCAGGGCCCCGAAGCGGCGATCCACTCGGATCCGCTCGCCGACGTGGCACCGTCGGGCCACGGCCTCGACGCAGACGCGGGCGATTACCTCAAGGACTGATCGTCTCGCCTGCTAGTCAAAAATGAAGCCCCGCCGGAACGATCCGGCGGGGCTATTTTTTGTCGTCGGCAGGAAGGTCAGTGCGTCAGCACTTGCCTCCATGCATCGCGTTCTCGGTGCAGCTCGCTGCGGAATTCACGTCCGCCGCTGCGCCACGCACCGTGTTGCAGGCCGCAAGGGCGAGCCCGCACGCAACTAGAACGACGACCGCAATCTTCTGACCCATGACCGCTCCCTTTGTTTAGCTTGTGGAACGATCATGCCTACGAACTGCTGTTTGTCCAGAGGCTGAACGATTAGCAGGCGCGCTGGCCGTTGATCGCATTCTCCGTGCAGTTCGCGACCGAATTCACGTCACGGGCGGCGCCGCGGACGGTATTACAAGCCGCGGTGGCAAGAGCCGCACCGACAAGCGCGACCGTAAGAACCTTCTGGAACATTGTCTGTCCTCCTGTCTGATGGCGTGACTAACGCCGTTCAGAGCCAACGGCTCCATTGCGCGTTCGGAATGCCCTTTGCAGTTAGCGGCGGAGCGGTCTCAAACGGCGACGGGCGCCGAGATATGCGGGTGCGGATCGTAGGCTTCGAACACGAAGTCGTCGGACTCGTAGTCAAACAGGCTTTGGCCGCGATCCTTGATCACCAGCTTGGGCAGCGGCCGCGGTTCGCGGATCAGCTGCAGTTGCGCCTGCTCGAGATGGTTGGAGTAGAGGTGGCAATCGCCGCCAGTCCACACGAATGTCCCCGGCTCCAGCCCGCATTCGCGTGCCAGCATGTGCGTCAGCAGCGCGTAACTGGCGATGTTGAAGGGGACGCCAAGGAAAATGTCGGCGCTGCGCTGGTACAGCTGGAGGTTGAGTCGTCCCGCCGCGACCTGCGTCTGGAACAGGCAGTGACACGGCGCCAGCGCCATCCTGTGGATTTCGCCTGGGTTCCAGGCGGTCACGATCTGGCGCCGCGAGTAGGGGTCTTTGCGGATCAGCTCGACCAGGCTGGCTATCTGGTCGATGTGACCGCCATCGGCAGACTTCCAGTCCCGCCACTGCTTGCCGTAGACCGGCCCGAGGTCGCCGCTCTCATCGGCCCACTCATCCCAGATGCGGACGTTGCGTTCCTTCAGCCAATTGATGTTGGTGTCGCCGCGCAGGAACCAGAGCAATTCGACGATGATGGAACGGAGGTGCAGCTTCTTGGTCGTCAGCAGCGGGAAGCCGTCGGCGAGGTCGAACCGCATCTGCGCCCCGAACCAGGAGAGCGTACCGGTCCCGGTGCGGTCTTCCTGCTCGACTCCGTTGTCGAGAATCGTCTGCATCAGGTCGAGATATTGCCGCATGCAAATATCCTAACTGTCGCTAAGTCAGCGTCCAAGAGCCTTAATCGACTCCGTTGTGGATTAAGTCCTGTTCGGTCCGGATTCGCTTCCGTTCGCGATTGGATCGGTCACTGCGTACCTGTTTGGCATGCGGTATCAGCGTGCCGAACTCCCGCTGAAGATCGACGGACTGAAGGCTGCCAAAGCCTTCTTCGGCAGCTGCTTCGCGGAATGCGATCCCACCAGGGAAAGCCTGTGGGTCGCCCATGTCGACGACGGCGCGCGCTGCATCCATCTCACCCGGCACGACGGTGACGAGGGCGCCGCTGCTTTTCCGTTGAGGGATATCATCGCCGATGCTGCCGAGCACCGCAGCGCGGGCATTGTCCTTGCCCACAACCACCCGAGCGGCGATCCCAAGCCAAGCGAGTCGGACTGCCGCGCAACTCGGCGGCTCGCATCGGCGGCCGAGGCGCTCGACTGCACCATCGTCGATCACCTGATTTTCGCCAGCGACGAC
>Ga0207676_10000561_pt1 | contig 30807 bp, 32 predicted proteins | sample KBSSwiS72_FD_184307 | JGI IMG/M metagenome (GOLD analysis project Ga0207676, IMG submission 184307) | Switchgrass rhizosphere microbial communities from Kellogg Biological Station, Michigan, USA - KBS Switchgrass S7-2 (SPAdes) (version 2) | ecosystem: Host-associated > Plants > Roots >...
CAATATTCCGATGATCCCGCACATGGAGAACCGTCCCGCTCACTGATAATTATAAGGCTTTCATCGACGTCTTCGCGCGCATTGCAGCGCGGAACCGGGCGGCCCAGCCGCCCCGTTCCTCCTGTCTGCCCCGCGCCAGCGCCAGCGCGTCCTTCGCCACGTCACGGGTGATCACCGATCCCGCAGCAATGATCGCGCCGTTCCCGATCGTCACGGGCGCCACGAGCGCGCTGTTCGATCCGATAAACGCGCCATCGCCGATCTTAGTCGGATATTTGAGAAACCCGTCATAGTTGCAGGTAATGGTCCCCGCGCCGATATTCGCGGCGCTCCCCACCTCGGCGTCGCCGATATAGGAAAGATGATTGGCCTTGGCGCCGACCCCGAGAACCGCTTTCTTGATCTCGACGAAATTGCCGACCTTGGCGTCCTTGCCGATCTGTGCCCCCGGCCGCAGTCGCGCAAATGGACCGATTTCGGCGCCGCTCTCGACCGTTGTCCCTTCGAGATGGCTGAAACCGCGGATGATGACCTTGTCGGACAATTTCACGCCGGGACCGAAGACCACATTTGGCTCGATCACCACGTCGCGGCCGAGCACGGTGTCGTGGGCAAACCAGACCGTCTCCGGCGCGATCAGCGTTGCGCCGTCCGCCATAGCGGTGAGCCGGCGGCGGTGCTGCCACTCGGCCTCGACCGTGGCGAGCTCGGCTCGGCTGTTGACGCCGGCGACCTCCCAGGCTTCGGTCTCGATCACGGCGGAGCGGCGACCGGCCGCAGCAGCGATCATGACGATGTCGGGCAGATAATATTCTCCGGAGGCATTCGCCTTGCCGACCTGACCGAGCAGCGACCAGAGGTCGGCGGCTCGAGCAGCCATCAGACCCGAATTGCACAGGTCGATGGCCCGCTCGGATGTGCTGGCATCCCTATATTCCACCATCTTCTCGATCGTGCCGTCGTCGCTCGCGACGATGCGGCCATAGGCCAGCGGATCGTCGGGCCGAAAGCCCAGCACGACGGTTGCGGGCTGGTCGTGGTCGGTCAGGCGTTCGAGCATGCGGGTCATGGTTTGCGCGCGTACCATCGGGACATCGCCGTAGAGGATCAGGATATCCCCGTCGAAGCCTGCCAGCGCCGCCTGCGCCTGCTGGACGGCATGCGCGGTTCCGAGCTGGGGGTCTTGTGTCACCACTTCGGCGCCCAGCGGCGCAACGAACGCCTCGACCTGCTCGCGCCCCGCTCCGGTCACCACGACCTGCCGCGCTGCGCCCAACGCACCGACCGTCGCGATCAGATGGCCGAGCATCGGCCGTCCGGCAATCGGATGCAGAACCTTATGCAGATCCGATTTCATGCGAGTGCCCTTGCCGGCGGCAAGGATGACGGCGGCAAAGGGGCGCTTGCTCATGCGGCCGGCTTTACGACGAAGCGCTTGCCTTTTCCATATCGGACGGTGATGGAGCCGCCATGCCCGCAGATTTCCCCTTCGATGTGGTCGCTTTCGATCTCGACGGCACGCTTGCTGACACCGCGCCCGACCTCACGGCGGCGTTGAACCATGCGCTTGGCCGTTTGGGCCGACCGCCCGTCGCCGCCGATGACGTGCGGCACATGGTCGGTCATGGCGCGCGCGCGCTTCTCCAGAAGGGCCTCGCGGCCACCGGTGAGATGACGGAGGCGCTGGTTGAGCAAGGCTTCCCGATCTTCATTGCCTATTATCTGGACCATATCGCCGACGGTTCGACGATCTATCCCGGCCTCGATCAAGCGCTCGACGAACTGGCAAGGCGGGGCGTTCGCCTCGCGGTCTGTACCAACAAGGCCGAGGAACTGGCGCGACGCTGCATAGACGAATTAGGCTGGCGTGATCGTTTCCACGCGCTTGTCGGTGGTGACACGCTGCCGGTTCGCAAGCCCGATCCGGCACCCCTGATGGAGGCGATCATGCGTTGCGGTGGCGGCCGCGCCGCATATGTCGGCGATTCGATCACCGATACCGATACTGGCAGATCCGCCAACATCCCCACCATAGCGGTCAGCTTCGGCTTTTCGGATCGTCCGGTGGATCAGCTCGATGCTGCGGCGGTGATCGATCATTTCGACCAGCTCATACCGACGCTTGAACGGCTCGGGCAGACCGAACATGGATGAACCGCGACATCCGGGGTTTCGCCACGTTTGAGGCGGTCGCGGTCGTAAGTTTCTGTGAGCTTAGCGGGTCCCGGCGGGCTCCCAGACCAGCGGCAGCGAGCGCGGCTGGACGACGCCGATATAGAATTCGATCTCGTGGCCTGGTGCGACCGAGAAGTCGGGAATGCGGGCGAGCAGTTCCTCCATGGCGATCCGCATCTCGCGCCGGGCGAGGTGCATGCCGATGCAGGTGTGGATGCCGAAGCCGAAGCCGGTGTGGCGGGGCTTGCGATCGAGACGGACCTCGCCCGGATTATCGAATTCTGCCGGATCGCGGCCGGCAAGCGTTGTCGACATCACCACCTTGTCGCCCGGCCTCATCGTCACCCCGCGCACGGTCGTCTCTTTGGCGCACGTACGGAAGGTGGTGACGGCACCATAGGCACGCATGAACTCGTCGATCGCGTTGGGGATCAGCGCCGGATTTTCGCGCAGCAGCTTGCGGTGTTGGGGATTGCGCGCGAGGTGCAGCGTCTGGTTGGTGATGTTCGCCGTCACAGTATCCAGCCCGCCGACGAACAGGTTGAACGAGAAGCCGATCTGCTCGTCCTGGGTCAGCGGCTTTCCTTCCTTGGTCGCGGTTGTCGTCCAGGTCAGCAGGTCATTGGCGGGGTTCCGGCGCCGATCCTCGAGCAGCTCGGCCAGGTAGCCGACGACATGGTGCGTTCCCTGAGCGATTACATCGATGCTGGTGGAGTGGATCAGCATGGTCTCCCACTCGAGGAACTGGTCAACGCGATCGAGAGGCAGGCCCATCAGTTCCATGAACACCTTGATGGGAAATTTGAGCGCGAAGTCGCGCTTGAAATCGCAGCTGCCCTTGGACCGGAAGCTTTCGATATATTCGACCGCGCAGGCACGGATCCTGTCGTCGAGCGCGGCCATGGCCTTGGGCGTGAACAGCGGGTTGGCCATGTGACGGAAAGGGCCGTGCAGCGGGGGATCGAGTTCGGCGGGACTATTCGTCCAGCTGCCGCCGGTGATTGGAGCGAAGGGCGAGAAATCCTTGGACGAGAAATGCTCGGTATCGAGGTAGATCGCGCGCAGGTCCTGCATGCAGCGCGGAACCCAGGCCGAGCCGCCGCCCGGATAGGACAAGGGCGCATAGATCAGTTCCGGACCCTCGTGGATCGCGGGCACGAAATCCTCGAACGGGTTGGACTTAGTGGTAGACCCGAAGATAAAGGGAAACGGACGCACAAGTTCGGTCGGAACATGCTCTGGCACGTCCTTCGTCGGTACCGATTGATCCATTTGCATCTCTCCCTTTATAGCCGGTGAAATCGCCGGAAGCGCTCGGCCGGGCAAGCCGGGCGTAACGGTTTTCCTGACACGCATGGCGGCATTGTCTTCCCGCAAACAGCCGGATTTGCCGGCGCGAAGAAGGTCATTCTGTACGAATGGCGAAAGGTACAATCAAGGAATTTGGAAATTCCCGGTTCTGCGGGATGACCGGTTTGGGCCTGACCGAACCGCCAATATCTCAGCGGTGCTGGCTATGCCTCAACCCGGATCGGCAAAGCCCTAGCAGACGAGGATCCGGTCTTCTGAACCCATGCTCGTAGTTTATCACGCCTTTTCCAGCGTGCACTGCAGCGGGTGCTGGTTTTGGCGAGCAAAGTCGACGACCTGACTGACCTTGGTCTCGGCTACCTCATAGCTGAACACGCCACAAACGCCGACGCCCTTCTGATGGACGTGAAGCATCACCCTCGTCGCATCCTCGATGTTCATGCGGAAGAAGCGCTGAAGGCACAGGACGACGAATTCCATCGGCGTATAATCGTCGTTCAGCATCAAAACTTTATACGGCGACGGCTTCTTGGTGCGCGTACGCGTGCGGGTCGCCAGGCCGAGCCCGGTGCCATGATCCTCACCGTCCTTCCGGTTCGCCATGTCTCTCGGCTCGATAGTGACGGGAAGACTGTTCATCGGATACGGGGACTCACACATAGCATGAATGAGAATATGGCACGCGGGTTGGCTTCGGCAAGGCCCTCGGCCATCGCGCCGCTTCAAAGATCGACCGTTAAACGAAAAGGCCGCCCCTGACGGGGCGGCCGATTTCAACGCAATGCACCGGAGCCGGATAAACCAACTGCCGGCCTTCGCGCCGACAGGTTCAGAGCGTGGCCGATTTGATCTTGTCTGCGGCCAGAGCGTAGCGACTCGAGAGCGGCTGGATAACGTCACCGGCCAGCTTGAGCCAAGCTTCGCTGAGCTTCGACGCTTCGGCGACCGCGCTATCGAAAGAGCTCTTGGCGTAATCGCTCTGGATCTGGAACAGCTCGGTCGGCGTCTTGACCGTGGCGAGATTCTTGATCGTTTCGGAAGCGCTTTCGAACCGCTTCTTGCTATAGTCGACCATCTCCTGGCCCAGCGACTCCGCACCCTTGGCGGCGGTCTTCGCGGAGGTTGCGAAGGCCTCCATATTGCCCTTGGTGAATTCGGTCAGCTCCTCGCCGGCCTTGGTCGTTTTTTCAAACATCGCCTTTGCGCGCAAATTCAAATCAGAAATCATCGAGTTGACCTTTTCAGCAGCAGCCTGCGGCTTGGGTGGGATAGTGGTAGCGGTAGCCATGATATTCGGTTCCTTCTTCTCCGATGCTGGCGCAGCCGGCGCGAGCATGACCGCCGGACCGGCGGAAGGGGGAGGTTCTTTGGTGGTTTTGGGCTGCGGCGCGGTCGCCCCTTTCAAAGGGGGCGTAGCCGCCTCGGCCTTGCCGATCGCCTTCAGGACGGCCGGTTTGACGATGCGTGGCTCGACAATAGCAGGCTCGGCGCCAACCGGCTTCACTGTGGGACGCATGGGCTCCACCGCCTCGACAGATTTGCTCGCGATCTGCGCTCGCGGGGAAGGCGCAACGGCTTCGATGGGGGCAGGCTCTACAGCCACGGCAACAGCGTTAGGCGCAGCACCGGCCGGCGCCGTCGTCGGCTTAGCGCTCACCTTGCGCCTAGCCCCGCCGCCAGCAGTCATCTTGCTCTTGTCGGGTATTTTCCGCACCATCTCTGCAGCCGATCTCCCAATGTTGCGACGCACAATACATCGCCAGATTCGAAAATGCAAGCGCTATTGTGCAATGCAACATGTTGCGGATGTGCAAGTCCGCGCGGACGCCGCGAGACTTCGTCCTAGCCTAATCGATGACCTCGCTCAGATGTTCTCGAGGCGATCAGATGTTCCACAGGCCAAAGTATCGTAGCGCGCTCAGCGGGAACGCACATAGCGTCCAGGCGCGTCTTCGATCGCCTTTAACTTGCCCTGGCCGGGAAGCCGCCCACCCTTTACCGGAACAGTCACCGCGCCTTGTCTCTCTATCCAGGCACGCCAATCGGGCCACCAGCTCCCTTTGGTTTCCGTCGCCACCTCCATGAACGCATCGAGGCTGTCGACCGCATGCTCGTACGTCCAATGCTGATATTTCTGCGCTTCAGGCGGGTTGACCACGCCGGCGATGTGGCCCGAGCCGGCAAGAAGGAAGCGGTTCGGGCCAGACAGATGGTGCATCATTTTCCAGACGCTGCGGCTCGGCGCGATGTGATCCTCGCGACCTGCCTGAACATAGGCTGGAGTCCGGATCCGCCGCAGATCGAGCGGCACGCCATCGATCTTGAGCCGATCGGGTTCGACAAGAAGATTGTCGCGATAGAGCTGCTCGATATAGGCGCGGTGCCATTTCGCGGGCAGGTTGGTGGTGTCGCTGTTCCAATAAAGAAGGTCGAAGGCCGGATAGGCTTCGCCGAGCAGATAATTCTCGACGACGTAATTCCATATCAGATCGCGACCCCTCAACAGGTTGAACGTCGCCGCTATATAGCGGCCGTCGATCACGCCGCTGCCTTGCGTGAGCGTGTCGATCATGGCCAGCTGCTCGTCATCGACGAACAGGTTGAGATCGCCGGCTTCGCTGAAATCCACCTGGGCCGTGAAGAAAGTCGCGCTTGCGACCTTTTCCGCCTCGCCCTTGGCTGCGAGGTAGGCGAGCGTCATCGCCAGGGCCGTCCCCGCGACGCAATAGCCTATCGTGTGGACCTTATCCACGTTCAGCGCCTTGCGGACGGTGTCGATCGCCTCGACCTGGCCACGCACCACATAGTCGTCCATAGTCAGGTCGGCCATGCTTTCGTCAGCCGATTTCCATGAGACGACAAATACGGAAAGTCCCTGCGACACCGCCCAGCGAATGAAGCTGTTCGCGGGATTGAGATCAAGGATGTAGAAGCGATTGATCCACGCCGGAAAGATCAGCAATGGCGTTTCCAGCACTTCGTCCGTAGTCGGACTATACTGGATCAGTTGATAGAGTGGCGTCTCGTATATCACTTTGCCGGGCGTGGTGGCGATATTTACGCCCAGCTCGAATGCGTCCGCATCGGTATGGGTCAGTTGTCCCTTGCCGACGTCGGCGAGCATATGTTCGAGACCGCGCAGCAGGTTCTCGCCGCGCGTCTCGAAAATCCGCTCGAGCACAAGCGGGTTGGTCAGCGGAAAATTGGCCGGCGACAGAGCATCGGCCCACAAACGGGTTGCGAATTTCAGCTTCTCATGTTGCCGTGGATCGAGACCCTCGACCGCGTCGACGCCCTTGAGCCAGGCGTCGCATATCAGCAGATAAGCATCCGCAATCACGCCGAAGATCGGCGTTTCCCGCCATTGCTGCGCCTTGAAACGACGGTCCTGCGCCGCAGTTGCTCCTGACTGGCCATCGAGGAGCTTGCCGAACAGCCCGAGGCCGGCCTGGATGAGATCGTTGTTCTGATCGGCCAGTTTCGCGGGATCGGCGAGCATCGGCAACGACATCGGCGAAGCGATCATCTCCGCCGGGAGTTTATCCGTCATCTTGGCAAGCTGTTCCATGAGCATCTGCTGCGCCTGGCCGATAACGCCGGTCCAATGTTGAACCTCTGTCAATGAGGCGGGTGCCGCTGAGCCGGCACCGGGAGAGTCATTTGCCGGCATCGGCTGTTCGTCGACGATTTTGGCCATATCGCGCTCCCGCCAAGCATTTTTTTAATGCGCCTGCAATCGAGGCGCATAAGCTGTATAAGCAGCGAGGGCGAGGATGGGCGATCAATGCCCTCACGCCAAGTCCGAAACGCTTAAGGAATCGAGATGTCCGAGGAATTCTACCGCATCAAGCGCCTTCCGCCTTATGTCATCGCCGAAGTCAATGCGATGCGGGCGGCGGCGCGAGCGCGGGGCGAGGACATCATCGATCTCGGCATGGGCAATCCCGACCTGCCTCCTCCTCCGCACGTCATTGAGAAGCTGTGTGAGGTCGCGCGCAGGCCCGATGCGCATGGCTATTCGGCGTCCAAGGGTATTCCGGGGCTGCGCAAGGCTCAGGCCGGCTACTATCAGCGCCGCTTCGGCGTGGACCTCGATCCCGAGACCGAGGTCGTCGTGACGCTCGGCTCGAAAGAAGGCCTCGCCAATCTTGCGCAGGCGATCACAGCGCCCGGCGACGTGGTCCTGGCGCCGAACCCGAGCTATCCGATCCACACCTTCGGCTTCATCATCGCCGGCGCGACGATCCGTTCGGTGCCGACCACGCCGGACGAGCGCTACTGGGAAGCCCTGGATCGCGCCATCAAGTTCACCGTGCCCAAGCCTTCGGTCCTGGTCGTCGGCTATCCGTCGAATCCGACCGCCGAGGTGGTGGATCTCGCCTTTTACGAGCGACTCGTCGCATGGGCGAAAGAGCACGACGTTTGGGTGCTATCGGATCTCGCTTATTCCGAACTCTATTATGACGGCGTGCCGACGCCGTCGATCCTCCAGGTGCCGGGCGGGAAGGACGTGGCGGTCGAATTCACTTCTATGTCGAAGACCTACAGCATGGCGGGCTGGCGGATGGGCTTCGCCGTGGGCAACAGGAAGTTGATCTCGGCGTTGACGCGGGTGAAGTCCTATCTCGATTATGGAGCGTTCACGCCGATCCAGGCAGCCGCGGTGGCTGCGATCAACGGACCGCAGGATATCGTCGAAAAAAATCGCGAGCTCTACAGGAAGCGCCGCGACGTTCTCGTCGAGAGCTTCGGACGGGCCGGCTGGACTATCCCGCCATCGCGGGCATCCATGTTCTGCTGGGCGCCCTTGCCGCCTGCGGTAGCCCACCTCGGAAGTCTGGAATTCTCGAAGCAGCTGCTGACGCATGCGGGCGTGGCGGTGGCGCCCGGCGTGGGCTATGGCGAGGATGGCGAAGGCTTCGTCCGCATCGCGATGGTGGAGAATGAACAGCGCATCCGGCAGGCCGCTCGCAATGTGAAGCGCTATCTTGTCTCGATGGGGGTCAATGTCGGTTCCCAAAGTGCGGGCTGACGCCGGGTCGAGCAAAGGAAGCGAGAGCGATCACGGGCTCCTCGCTGTCGCTTCCACATTTAGCTGATGGCGGGCGAATGATCGGCGAGCGGCGGTTGCTCCAGATCGTGATCGCGCTTGCCTGCGTCGTTCCGATCTGCGCGGGGCTGGACGGCGTTCTGCGGGGAGCGGCGATGGTCTCACCCGGCCGGGTGACGGCCGACCTGGACAGCCACTTCCGCTACCTGTCCGGAATCTTCCTGATGCTTGGGCTTGCCTTCGCGTCGACGATTTCGACGATAGAGCGCGAGGGGCCCCGCTTTCGTTTGCTCGCCGCGATGGTGGTGGCCGGCGGCCTCGCCCGCGCGCTGGCGTGGGCGACGACGGGCGCGCCAGGCCTCGCCCACCAGTTGGGCCTGGCAATGGAACTGGGTGTGGTGCCTTTGCTCGTGCTGTGGCAGGCCCGCATCGCAAGGCTCGCGGCATCCACATATGAAAAGAGTTGCCGGGGCTCTCGCTCCGGCAACTCTCAACATGGTCAGCGGCCGGAGTGCCGGCCCGGGAAACCTGGGCGCTAGTTAGAAACGCATTCCCCGAACGGACAGAACCGACCTCCATGCTGAACCATGAGACATCGGATCACCTCCTTTCGCTTGTTGCCGAGGACCCCAACATGAGTCATTGCTGCATCGCAAACAAGCCTTGAAAATCAAATTATTTTCGGCAATCTTCGATCACTCGCGCCGGTTCCGCCCAAGCAGGCAGCACGAGATCAGGCAAGTTGGGCGACGTCACGGCGAACTTTCCCCTGCTGAACGCGATAACGTCGAGGAATATGTCGTTGGCGCTCAGGATAACCCCACTCATGGCGTCGCTGCTATGATCGACATGCCCGGCGGGGAACCGCGCGGTCCGCGTCGTGGCGATGATTGTGAGCTCGGCGGTGGTTCCGGCCCGCATCAGGGTGACGCGCCGCGTCGCTCGATCGCAGAGGATCACGAAATGGGGGGCCTGGCCGTCGGCATATCGTGCCATGGTTGACGCGCCGGCCGACATATATTGCCACCTGCCCGCGGTGACCGGCCAGTCTCGCCAATCGGGGGCGCGGACCGACGGCGGCGAAGGAGAAACGACGGGCACCGGTGGGGCAGGCTCGGGCTGGGGCTGGGGTGCACAGCTGAGGAGCGTCAACGGCAGCAGCGACGGCCAAAGCCGCATGAGATCGGGAGATCGGGATTTCATCTTCCGTCCATGGAGGATCGTGCCGACAATGAAAACCCCGTGTGGAGGACGCCGCGGCCGCGCCTTGCCTCTCCGGCCGCCGTGCCGCTCACCCTTGGGATCAAATTTGGCACGTCCCGACCAGGAGATATGAGCAAAGCCGCCTATGTTCCTGCCAGATGACCATAGCCGTTTGCGCAGGTTCCTTGCAGGTGCGCTGGCTGCCGTCGCGCTCGCTGCGCTGAGCGCCTGCATCCCGCGCGGTCGCGAGCCGTCGTCGGTCTGGCGCCCGCCGGTAGAAAGCCGGGAGCGGTTCGCACGATGTGTCGCGACGATGGTGGCCGAAGGATCGAAGGTCCAGCCGTTGCCGGACAGGCAGTTCGACAATGGTTGTTCGGCGACGTCGGCGGTCAAGCTGATCGCGATCGGCATTCCGGTAACCAATCTCGGTGCGGTGAAATGCCCGCTCGCTGCCTCATTCGCCCGCTGGGTGCGGGAGGACGTACCGGCGGCCGCGGCCCGCTGGTTCGGGGGATATGTGGTGAGGATCGAAAGCCTGGGCTCCTTCGCGTGCCGGCCGGTCAACAATCAGGCCGGCAATCGCCTGTCCGAACATGGTCGCGCCAATGCGATCGATATTGGCGCCTTCGTGCTGAGTGGGGGCCGGCGTATCACCATCGCAGAGGGATGGAAGAGCGCCGACCCCGCTGAACAGGGCTTCCTGCGAGCGCTGCACATGTCGGCTTGCCGGCGTTTTTCGGTCGTGCTCGGGCCGGACGCCAATGCGCTTCACCACGATCATTTCCATTTCGATATGGGCAGGGGCCCATACTGCCGCTAGACCTCGATTCAGCGTCTCGACGAAAGCGCAAAGCGCTTCCACCTCAAACCATCTGGCTCTAGAGCGCGCGGATCGCCGGCCTCGCGGCCAAAACAGATGTGAACAGTGAGAGCCGATGGCCCATCGAAAGATTCCCAGTCGCGTCTTCCCGCGTGCCAAGGAAGACGCTGCGGTTGCCAGGACCGCAACCGAAACGCCGCAGACGGTCAACACGAGCTACAAGCTCGCCTTCCAGGACAGCGAGTTCCTGCTGCGCGAGGATTTGCGGCCAGTACGCTTTCAGCTCGAGTTGCTGAAGGCGCAACTGCTGCTCGACGAGGCGAAGGTCGGATCGACCTTTGTCTTTTACGGCTCGGCACGCATCCCCGAACCGGCCAAGGCCGAAGCGTTCGTGGCGGCCGCGACGACCGAGCGGCAGCGCCGGATCGCGGAACGGCTACGCGCGAAGAGCCGTTATTATGACGAGGCGCGTCGACTGGCACAACTTGCCAGCCAGTGCCCGGTCGACGAGCAAGGCCGGAAGCAGTTCGTCGTCTGTTCGGGTGGCGGTCCCTCGATGATGGAAGCGGCCAACCGCGGCGCCGACGATGTCGGTGCCGAATCGATCGGGCTCAATATCGTCCTGCCGTTCGAACAATCGCCCAACCCCTATGTCACCCCCCACCTCAGTTTTCAGTTCCATTATTTCGCGCTCAGAAAGATGCACTTCCTGTTGCGCGCGCGCGCGGTCGCGGTTTTTCCCGGGGGCTTCGGCACGTTGGATGAAATGTTCGAGCTCCTGACGCTCGTTCAAACCGGCAAGATGGCGCAGCTGCCGATCTTTCTATTCGGCGCGGAGTTCTGGCGGCGCGTGGTCGACTTTGAGGCCCTCGTCGAGGAGGGCGTGATCGGCGAGAACGACCTCAACCTCTTTCGGCTCGTGGAAAGCGCCGACGAGGCGTGGGAAAAGCTCCAGCTCTATTACGCGACGCGCGAGCGCGAACATCTTCACGGCGATGGTGCCGCCTCGCCATGATATGAGGCCAGGCTGCGGAAGGTTATCGACCAACGCGGCACCGCAATCGGCGCGATTGAATGTTCCCAGGCCCGGCGCGCCTCGCCGCGCAAATGATAGACCGAGCGCTGCGCCACCGCGAGCGAGAAGCGGTCGAAGCCGCCAGGCCTCCTGCGGCGGAAGCGCAGGGTTGCCGGATTGCCCAGCGAGATACCGACGATATCGCCGAAAACCGATCGATCTCGGTGCCAGCCGATGCCGGCGCCCGGATCATAGCGGGTAAGCAGCGCCTGCACGAGCCCGTCCGATCCTATGCCCGCGAAGGTTGCCGCACGATCGCGCAGGGCCAGCAACCAGGCGGGGAGCGGCTCCGTTGGAGCGAAGCTGGCGTCGTCGAAGTCGTAGCGCCAACCGAAGGAAGCGGTGAGTCGCTTGCCCACCCATCCTTGAAAGCGGAACGGCGTAAGGTCGGCGGCATCGACGCGCGCGATCACCGAAGATTCCTCGGCCGGCGAGATGATCTCCTCCCGATATGCGAGGCCCGGGAGAAGCTGACCACCGAAGAGATCGCGCATGGTCAGGCGGGTGCCGGCCGCACCACGCCGCCGCCCTGAAGTGGCGCTTGCTCTCCGCGGGAATAGGTTCCGACGAGCATGCCCGCCGCGAGGACCCGCCCGGTAATCCCCCGGATAAAGCCTGAGCGGCCAGGGTTGCTACCGATATCCAGCGTCTCGCTCAGTGCGAAGAGCTGGAACACATAATCATGCGAGCCATGCCCGGTCGGCGGATCCGGCGGCAGCCAGCCTTCCCCGAAGAAACTGTTGCGGCCGACGTCCCGGCCATCCGCATCGCCGCCTCCGTCTGCGGCGACCGTCCCTTCGGCGAGCCGCCGTTCGCTGGACGGGATATTCCAGACGAGCGCATGGACGAGCGGTTGCAGTGCAGGCGCATCGGGATCCTCGACGATCAGCGCGAGGCTGGCCGTCGCTGGAGGCACGTCGCCCCACAGGAGCGGGGGAGAGACGCCGTCGCCGTCGGCGGTGAACCGTATCGGGAGGCGCGCGCCATATGCAAAGGCCGGACTGGACAGATCGATCACCGCCTCGGGGATCTGCAACTCCGGATGGGCGATGACCAGCTTGGAATGGCCCGCGCGAACGTTGCGAAGCAACGCACCGAGCCAGCCTGGAAGATGTTCAAGCATCGATATTCAAACTCCTTCGCTGCATGACAATGCTTCACCGTCTGGAAATGTCCGCATGCCGGTCGTCGGACCAGCGCGGTGCTCGCGGTCATACCATTCGAATAGAGCCAGATTCGGCTTCTCGGTGGAAGCGCAAAGCGCTTCCACCCTAAACCATCTGGCTCCAGGGCATCGAACGCGCGCTCCCGGAGCACAAACATCCCATTGCGCCTTTCTGGCAAGGCGATAAACGCAGACCATGGATCGCATAATCATCAGAGGTGGCAATCGCCTCAACGGGCGCGTGCCCATCTCGGGGGCCAAGAACGCGGCTCTGACGCTGATGCCCTGTTCGCTGCTGACCGAGGAGCCACTGACCCTCACCAATCTGCCGCGGCTCGCCGACGTCGACAGTTTCGGCCATTTGCTTAACGAACTCGGCGTGTCGACGACGGTGCGGCGCGGCAAAGGCGACAAGGTCGGCCGCGAGATGACGATGCGGGCCAAAACGATCGCATCGACAGTCGCACCCTATGACATCGTGCGCAAAATGCGGGCTTCAATCCTCGTGCTGGGGCCGTTGCTTGCGCGCTCGGGCGAGGCGACGGTGTCGCTGCCCGGCGGCTGCGCGATCGGCAATCGCCCGATCGATCTCCACCTCAAAGCGCTCGAGGCGTTGGGAGCGGAGATCGAGATAGCGGCGGGCTATGTCAAGGCGACCGCACCCCGCGACGGGATCGTCGGCGGCCGGATCAGCTTCCCCGTTGTTTCGGTGGGGGCGACCGAGAATGCGGTAATGGCCGCGGTGCTCGCCCGAGGGGAGAGCTTGATCGAAAACGCCGCGCGCGAGCCCGAGATCGTCGACCTCTGCCGTTGCCTGGTCGCAATGGGCGCGAAGATCGATGGTATCGGTACCGAGCGTTTGACGATCCAGGGGGTGTCGAGCCTGAACGGTGCCGACTATGAAATCATGCCCGATCGTATCGAAGCGGGGAGCTATGCCTGCGCGGCCGCGATAACCGGGGGCGAACTTACGCTTCTGGGTGCACGGTCAGAGGACATGCAGGCCGTCATAGATGCATTGCGCGGATCGGGCGTCGACGTTGGGCCGAGTGCCGACGGGATATGCGTTAAGGCCGATAGCGTGCTCGGCCCGTTGACGCTGTCGACCGCCCCTTTTCCGGCATTCCCCACGGACATGCAGGCCCAGTTCATGGCGATGCTGTCGACCGGTGTCGGGGCGAGCATGTTGACCGAAACGATCTTCGAAAATCGCTACATGCACGTGCCGGAGCTGGCGCGCATGGGCGCGGACATCCAGGTCCGGGGCCGCACCGCGGTCGTGCGTGGGGTTGACCGCCTGAACGGGGCGGAGGTGATGGCAACCGACCTGCGCGCGTCGATGAGCCTCATACTCGCGGGCCTAGCCGCATCGGGCCAGACCAACGTCCACCGCGTCTATCATCTCGACCGTGGCTACGAAAGGCTGGAGGAGAAACTGTCCGCAGTGGGCGCCGATATCGAACGGGTCAGCGACGGCTGAGGTCAGATGCGCTGGACCTCATCCGGCTGGGCTTCGCTAGTCTTGCCCGTCTCGCCAGTGGCGGCGATATCGTCATAAAGCTGCGCCTGCCGGCTACGCAACTTCTCGCCCAGAGCGTCGAGATCGATCTTGCCTTCGGCGTGCGCGGCCTTGCTGTTCTCGAACAGCTCCTCGTCTTCTTCGTCGATATGATGCACGGTCTCCTCGCCCAGCACATGCACCTTTGCGGCGAACAGCTCCTCCGTGCCATCGAGCTGATCGAGTTCGGCGATGATGCGCTTGCCCGATTGATGCTCGACGATCCCCTCGTTGATCTCGTCCTCGCCGATGATCGGTTTCATGGCCGGATAAAGGATTTCCTCTTCGATCGCCATGTGCACGCTCAGTCGCATGCACAACTCTCGCGCTATCTCGACGAGGCGGCGTTCGTCGCTTTGCTCCGCCTGGTCGAACAACGAACGGAAGATGCGGTGCTCGTCCTTTAGCAAGCGAATTGCGAGCGGGTCATCGTCCGCTACCGCGTGCTTGCCTTGCTGATTTCGCTGCTCGTATTTTCCGCTCATCCCGGCTTTCCTTTTTTGGCGAGTGTCCAATGCTGGCGGAACGAGGCGTGAGGCCGCCAAGTTCCGGCCGCGAAGATCCCTCCGAATTGGACCAATCATAGGCTGACTTGACGATGCTGGGCGTTAATCAGGCGAACAGATACCGAACAACGATGCGGAACCCGGATGACGTCGGCGGGCGATGATATGATTGGGAACTGGGGTATCGAGCCCAGGGTGCTGCTGTTCGGCGATACTCCGCGCGGCCTGGAGGACATGTCCGAATGCGTGAGACGGGGAGGCGGCCGGCTTGTCGCTGCGCTGCCGGTCGAACAGGCATGCTCGCGGCTGCAGCAACAGGTGCTGCTTGATCTGCTCGTCATCGACATCTCGCGGGACCATGGAGATATACTGGATGCGTTGTTCCGGAAGGCCGAGGAGGGGCGGCAGTCGGGGCGGTTTGAGAGCATCTTCGTGGTATCGCCGGAGATGGTGGACATCGCCGCGGGCGGACTCGGTGATAGCGACTTGCTCATCCTGGTCGGCAGGGACCGGGTAGAACTGGATGCCGCGGTCCGCAGGAAGTTGACACGAAAAGCGCCGCAGTTGAACGACGCCGGCGACGACGCGCCCGATCTGGAATTGCGGGATCTCTTCGGCGCCATGGAAAATAGTTGGCGGAGGATAGTCGAGGCCGCGGATGGCTCGTCGCTCCTTCGCGAGGATGAACCGGCCAGGTTCGCTGGGCCCTCGGCAAGCGCCGATGAACTGAAGCCCGAAGCCGCATTGGCGATCCGAGAAATCATCCGCGGGCGTCGGCTCCGAGAACAGTTTTTCGAGAGCGGCATGTTCGCCGACCCGGCATGGGACATCTTGCTCGATCTGGCCGCTGCGCGAATAGAGGGGAGGTCGGTCGCGGTCTCCAGCCTCTGCATCGCGGCGGCCGTCCCCGCGACAACCGGTTTGCGCTGGATCAAGCTTCTCACGGCGGCCGGATGGCTCCAGCGCGTTGCCGATCCCGACGATGGACGACGGGTTTTCATTGAGCTGACCGATCGAGCGGCCCAGGCGATGTTCGCCTATTTCAATGCGCTGCTCCGCATGAACCGCTGATCGTTCATCGGCCGATCGCGGCAAGCGCTTGCGTGAAGTCGGCGATCAGATCCTCGGCGTCCTCGATGCCGATCGAGATACGAACCAGATTGTCGCTGATGCCGAGCGCACGCTTGCGATCATCGGCAACCGAAAGATGGGTCATGGCGGCCGGGTGACTCGCCAATGTTTCGGTACCGCCAAGGCTTACTGCCAGCTTGGCGATACGCAAGGCGTCCAGGAAGGCGAAAGCTTCCCGCTCGCCCCCTTCGAGGTAGAGCGAGAAGGTCGACCCGGCGCCCTCGCAGTGGCGCCGATATATGTCCGCCTGGCGACTGTCCGGGGGAAGGAAGCCGAGATATCCGACCTTCTCGACCTGGGGTTGAGCGCGCAGCCACTCGCAAACCAGGGCGGCGTTCTCGCCCGCCCTCGTCATTCGCAGCTCGAGCGTCTCCAGCGAACGGAGCAGCATCCACGCGGTGTTCGGATCGACGATCGTGCCGATCGTATTGCGAATGGCGCGAATTGGCTCCAGCAAGGCGGTGGCGCCCGCCACGCCGCCGGCGACGAGATCGCTGTGTCCCCCGGCATATTTCGTCAGCGAATAGATGACGAGATCTGCCCCATGGCGCAGCGGCTTGGACCAGAGCGGACCCAGGAAAGTGTTGTCCATGACGATCGGAGGGCGGTCGGCATCCGCGCCGAACAGGGCATTTCGCGCATCTCGCACCGCCTCGACGTCGACAAGGGCGTTGGTCGGATTGGCGGGGCTTTCGAGATAGATGAGCGCGATACGTCCGCGTGCGCGCGCTTCCGCCAGTGTCGAGGCTATCTCCGCCGGTTCCGCTCCAGCCGGGAAGTCGAGCCAGGAGACGCCCAGCTTGCCGAGAACCCTGCCGATCAGGGATTCGGTGGCCGCATAGAGCGGCGCCGAGTGGACGATCACGTCTCCCGCACGGACGAAACTCAGCAACAAGGTGGTAATCGCGGCCATGCCGCTGGAGAAGCTCAACGCATCCTCCGTTTCCTCCCAGACGCTCAGCCGGTCTTCCAATATTTCCTGATCGGGGCCGTTGAACCGCGAATAGACAAGCCCCTCGGCACCGCCGGGACGCCTGCCGGTGACACCCTCGAAATGTCGTTTGCCTGCGGCCGCATTTTCGAACACGAAGGTCGAGGTAAGGAATATCGGAGGCTTCAGCGCACCTTCCGACAGCATGGGATCATAGCCATGTCCCATCATCAGGGTCGAGGGCTTGAGCCGCTTCCCCTCGATCGCACCCGGCTGCGGGCGAGGGCGCCGACGCGGCGCGCTTCGATCAGGGCTGTCGCCTTTACCGGTCATGTTTCCCTCATCCTTTCGTCCCGAGCAACGCGTCGAGAGACTGGATGGGTGCGTCGGGCGCGGCCGGGCTGGCATCTCCAGCCGACCGCGCTTATCTGCGGTCCGCGGCAGGGAGCATATATGGCGAAGCTGAGTTGGGGTAAGGTCTTGACCGGTGTAGCGGCCACGGTGGTAGCGGGCGCGGCCTATGTCTATCTCAAGCAGCGGACCGCCAAGGCGCCTATGCATGAGGTGCTTCTCGCCGACGGCGCATGTGAATTGCGGCAGTATCCGGCGTTGCACATTATCGAGACGATCCAGCACGGTTCGCGCGACCGCGCGCTCGGGAACGGCTTTGGACTGCTTGCCGACTATATGTTTGGCGAGGGACGCGATGGTGATGAGATCCCGATCGTGATGCCGGTCCTTACCGCCCCAGCGGCAGCTGGCGGCTGGCGCATCCGCTTTATCATCGCCGACGAATACCTGCCCCTGTCGGAGGCCCCGGGCGAGGGCATCATTGCTGGTGACATCCCCGCGCGGCAGGTGGCCGCCATTGCGGTTCCGGGCAAAGCGACCGATCGCGCATTCGCCGCCAGGACCGCCGAGCTCGAACGCTGGGTCGCGGCACTCGATCGCGTCGCGGCGGGGCCGGCCGAGCACGCCTATTATAATTCACCTCTGAAGCCCGGGCTCAACCGCGCCAACGAGATCCTGATCCCGCTCTTGTAACGTTCGAACTGTTGCACAAACATCACAGATCGAGACGTATACGAAATTTTTTGCGGCGGGAGGCAACCGAACCTTTAGCTCGTCGTTGAGCCGCTGTCTGGGAATACCGATACGGTGCTGGAACGGATTCCTGCCGCCGCGTTCGGAACGCCTCAGAAACAGATGCGCTTGCGTGCAGCTGTGGTAATGGATTAGGTGGTTGGGTTCCCTACGGAACTCGTTGGAAAGGGGTATTGATATGCGCAAGCTCGCCATATTGGCAGCGCTAGCTTCGACCGCGCTGGCCGCTCCGGCCTTTGCGAAGGACGGTGCTTGGTACGTCGGCGTCGAAGGCGGCGGCATGATCGTCGAAGATCTGAAGTTCGACGTTGGCCCGTCGACCCTGCCGGGTGCCGGCACGGGTCAGACCACGGTCGACACGAAGCGGGGTTGGGATGTCGACGGCATCGTCGGCTACGATTTCGGCATGTTCCGCCTCGAGGGTGAGGTCGGTTACAAGCGCGCTCGCGTGACGAGCATTTCGACGACCGCTCCGCGCACGCCGGCAAATCCTGGCGGCGTAGGTGCGGCTCCAGGAACCTATGTGGATGCGTCGGGCAAGATTTCCGCGCTCAGCTTCATGGTTAACGGCCTGCTCGACTTCGGCGCGGATGACGGCTTCTCGGGCTTTGTCGGCGGTGGTGCCGGTATCGCTCGCGCGAAGTTCTCGGGCTTCAACGTCTCGGGCGCTGACTTCCTGAACGACTCGGACTCGAAATTCGCTTGGCAGGCGATCGCCGGTGTCCGTTACGCCGTGTCGTCGAACGTCGACGTGGGAGTGAAGTATCGTTACTTCAACATTCCAAACGCGAAGGTGCTGGATGTCCGTCAGGCGCAGTACAAGGGCGACTGGAAGTCGCACAGCCTGCTGCTGAGCCTGGTCTATAATTTCGGCGAACCGGCCGCGCCGCCGCCTCCCCCGCCGCCGCCGCCGCCGCCTCCCCCGCCGCCGCCTCCGCCGCCGCCTCCGCCGGTGGTTGAGACTCCGGGTCCGTTCATCGTGTTCTTCGACTGGGATAAGTCGGACATCACGGCCGAAGCGGCGTCGATCCTCGATAACGCGGCCAACGCCTATGCAACGACGGGCCAGGCTCGAGTTGTTCTGGCTGGCCACGCCGACAAGTCGGGTAGCGACCAGTATAATGTCGGGCTGTCGCAACGCCGTGCAGATGCCGTCAAGGCTTATCTGGCCGGCAAGGGCGTGCCGGATGGCGCGATCTCGACCGAGGCGTTCGGCGAAAGCCGTCCGCTGGTCGACACCGCCGATGGCGTCCGCGAACCGCAGAACCGTCGCGTCGAAATCACTTTCGGCACCGGTTCCTGATCGGCTGGCTCATCGCCTAGGCGATGAGGAAGAATTGGGGTCGGCTCTTCGGAGCCGGCCCTTTTTCTTGACCGGGCCACTGCGATTTAATGGTTTATCGCCGCGACCGCATGCGGCATGATCCGGCTGCGGGGGTCCGCAGGAGAGCCATATGTCCAGTATCAAGCCGATCCTCGTCGCCATCGCGACGATATCGTTCCTTCCCGCGATCGCCGCCGCCGCCGCGACCCATGGCGGCCATGACCATGGTGCAGGGCGCGCCGTGGCCGACCTCATCGACGCTCAGGGGCAGACGCGCGGCAAGGCATCGCTCAAACAGGCAAAGGACGGCATTCATGTCCATGTCCAGGGCGTCGGGCTTCCCGCCGGCGTTCACGCCGTCCACCTCCATTCGATCGGTATGTGTACCGGCCCCGATTTCACGAGTGCCGGTAGCCACTGGAATCCGGGCAACAAGCAGCATGGACATGAGAATCCGGCGGGGGCGCACCTGGGCGACTTGCCCAATATGACCGTGGCAAGCGATGGCACCGGAACGATGGACGCCCTGATCAAGGGCGGGTCGCTCAAGGGCGAGACAGGGTCGTTGCTCGACGCAGATGGCGGCGCGGTGGTGATCCACGCCGCAGCCGACGACTATAAGACCGATCCGACCGGCAATGCGGGGGGGAGGCTCGCCTGCGGTGTCATCAAGGCTCCATGAAGCGCAGGGGGCGCCAGCCCTCCTATTTGTCTGTCTCGGTAATATCTGCCGCTCCCCCCTCGCCGAAGGGGCGATGGGGAGCGCGGCGGAAAGGGCCGGCCTCGCCGTTATGGTCGACTCCGCCGGCACCGGAGACTGGCATGTCGGCCTTCCGCCCGATCCACGCGCCATTGCGACCGCGGCACGCCATGGCGTGGACATCAGCGTATTGCGCGCCCGACAGGTTGATCGGGCGGATTTCCAGCGGTTCGACCATATCGTCGCCCTCGATCCGGCCAACCTGCATGACCTGCGCAGGATCGCGCCTTCCTCGCCGCGTGCGAGCCTTTCGCTGCTGCTCGATCATGTTCCCGGCCGGCAAGGACAGGGGGTGACCGACCCCTATTTCGGAGACGCGGCAGGGTTCGAACCGGTCTGGCGAGATATCTGCCAAGGCGTTGAAGGGCTGCTCCACAATCTCCGTCAAACAAGCGGATAGCGCTCGATCACCGAGTAGGCGGGCCCCGTCGCGGTCAGCTCGCTTTCATAGAGCAGGAACCGGTCGAAGCGCCCCTCGATCGGTGGAGGCCAGAGTCGATCCAGGGCCAGCGGCGCCGATGGCTCCTGTCCTCGCGAGAAGCGCGCGATCGTTATATGGGGGGTGAAGGCGCGTTCATCGGCACCTATGCCGACACGGGCAAGCTGACGGCTCACTGCCGCATGAAGCGACCGCACCTGATCATGGGGCGTCACACCCGCCCAGATCGCCGCGATGTGGCCGCGGCGGTCAAAGCAGCCGATACCGTGCAGCTTCATCGTCAGCGGGGGATGGGCGACCGCGCCGAGCGCGGCGACGATGTCCTCGGCCTGGTGGCGATCGACCTCGCCGAGAAAGCGCAACGTAAGGTGCAGCTGGTCGTCATTCTGCCAACGCGCGCCGGCTATCCCGCCCATATGAGCAAGGAGCGCCCCGCGCAAAGCCGGCGGCGGTCGTAGAGCGACGAAAAGCCTGTGCATCCATTTCTCCGAACCATGAGACGGTAACTCAGGGCCGTTCACGCAGGTGTAACGTTCGATGTGCTTGAAATGCCCTTCGGATGCGACGATATTCGGTCCGAGCGGCATTCCGTCGTTTTCATTTCTGGAGAGAGTTTTACATCATGGCAAACTGGTCTGACCCCCGCGCAACTGCCGCGCCCGGCGCGACAAGGGCCGGTGTGGCCGACGCAGCTTTCGATGCTGGGCTGCGGTCCTACATGCTCTCGATCTATAATTACATGGCATCGGGTGTGCTCCTGACGGGCATCGTCGCGCTGCTCTTCGCGCAGTCCGGCCTGGCTGCGCAGGTCTTCGCCACGCCGTTGCGCTGGCTGATCGTCCTCGCCCCACTCGGCTTCGTCATGGTGCTGAGCTTCGGGATCAATCGCTTGTCGACTTTTGCGGCGCAGGCGTTGTTCTGGGCGTTTGCGGCGGTGATGGGCCTGTCTATGGCCTCGCTCTTCCTGCTATACACCGGATCGTCAATCGCCATCACCTTCTTCGCAACGGCAGCCGCGTTCGCATCGCTCAGCCTGTGGGGATATACCACCAAGAAGGATTTGTCGGGTTTCGGCACCTTCCTGATCATGGGCGTCGTCGGTCTGTTGGTAGCGTCGCTGCTCAACATCTTCTTCAAGTCGCCTGCCCTGAACCTGGCGATTAGCGCGATCGGCGTGCTGCTCTTCGCGGGTTTGACGGCTTACGACACCCAGAAGATCAAGAGCATGTACAATTATGTCGCCGGCACCGATTTCATGGGCAAGTCGGTGGTGATGGGCGCGCTGACGCTCTATCTCGACTTCATCAACATGTTCACCTTCCTGCTGCAGTTCCTCGGCGATCGCCGCTGATCCTGAAGAGGACGAACGCGAAAGGGCCCGGCGGCGACGCCGGGCCCTTTTTGCTTGCCTACCAGCTTGGCGAGAGGGATCGAGCGCGGCTGAAGCGGAAATGATGCCGCCCGCTTGCCAAGACCATCGGTTCGTCACTCATGCCAGCTTCTCCCTGAAAAAGGCCAGAGTGCGCCCCCATGACAGCGCTGCTGCCGCGCCATCATAGCGTGCCGTCAACGTCTCGTTGTCGAAGCCATGCTGCGTGCCGGGATAATCGAAGCGGCGAACATCGACCCCGGCCGCGCGCAAGGCGTCGCTCCATGGCGCGGCACCGACATCGCCCCCGTCGCCGGTGCTCGCATCGTGCAGCATCACCCCCGCCTTTACCTTCCCGGCCTCGGCGGGTGGGGGAGGTGGGCCATAATAGGCGACGCAGGCGCTCAGCGCCGGACCAGCCGCGACCGCCAGACGATCGGCCATGGTGCCGCCCCAGCCAAAGCCGAGGACTCCAACCTTGCGGTTGAGCAGCCTGTGCCGGGAAAGCCAGTTGATCGTGGCGACGCCATCGGCGGTTGCCTCAGCAAGATCGAGGGCGCCAATCATCTGCCGCGCGCGCTCCTCGTCGACAGGGGTCCCGCCCTGCGGCGCCAGGACATCGAGCGCCAGCCCGATGAAGCCAGCAACCGCCAGCCGGCGCGCGACGTCCTTCATATCGGCCTGAAGCCCCCGGCTGTCATGCAAGACCAGAACCGCGGCGGGTTTCCTCGGATGCTTCTTCGGTATCGCCATATACCCGAACAGCTGATGTCCCGCCGCCCCCGGCCAGTGGACCATCCGCGCGTCGAGGCGCTTGTCGTCCTCGGCGACCATCGCGGCAACCGCCGGGTTCGCCGTAACCGATCCTGCGAGCAGCCGGGCGGCGGCAGCGCTGGCCACCAGTTTCATCATGGCATTGATGAAGCCGCGGCGGTCGTGGCCGCCACCGGCGAGCCGGTCGTGGAGCGTGATCGCTTTTGCGGGCGGATCATCTTTTTCCACGATGGCCTCCGGCTCATTCCCCCTGGGCGGGGTCCGGTGCTGCCGGGGGAGGCGGGGGCGCGATCTGCGGCGGCGCTGTGGTTGGCGCCGTTTCGTTGGCGGCAACGATCGGCTGGGGTTCGGGTTTCGGCGGGGTCACCACGCCGCCACCGTCGGCGGGCATTCCGCGCGCGTCGCCGGTCGCGGCATCGATCGCGGTGACCTGCGCGGATCTGTCGACCGGGAGCGAGAAGTCGTCGATGCTCGTCGCCACCGGCTGGCCGGCGCCTTCGGCGGCCTTCGTCTTCGCGTCCTGGTCCTTGCAGCCGGCGAGCGCCAGCAGGCTCAGTCCAGCCATGGCCAGCCGCATCATGGTTCAGAGCCCGTGATAGCCGCGGAACCAGCGCACGAAGCGGGGCACGCCTTCGGCGATGGTCGTGGTCGGATGGAACCCAAGGTCGCGCTCGATCGCGCTGATGTCGGCGAAGGTTTCGGGCACGTCGCCCGGCTGCATCGGCTGCATGTCCTTGATCGCGGGTCGGCCGCACGCCGCCTCGATCGTTTCGATGAGATAGCCCAGCTCTTCGGACCGATGATTGCCGATATTGTAGATCGCATGTGGGGAATGGCTGCCCCCGGCCTTCGGCTTTCCGTCGGAAGCGGGCGGGTGATCGAGCGATGCGACGACGCCGGTGATGATGTCGTCGATATAGGTGAAGTCCCGCCGCATGGCGCCCTGGTTGAAAACCGCGATCGGACGTCCGTTCAGGATCGCGTCGGTGAACAGCCAGACGGCCATGTCGGGGCGGCCCCAGGGACCATAGACGGTGAAGAAGCGCAGTCCGGTCAGCGGCAGGCCGTAGAGATGCGCGTAGGTCTCGCTGATCAGCTCGTCGGCCTTCTTGGTTGCGGCATAGAGCGAGAGCGGGTGATCGACCCGATCCTCCACCCGGAACGGCAGGCTGTCATTGCCGCCATAGACCGACGATGACGAGGCATAGACCATGTGCGACACGCCGCGCCCGCGGGCGATCTCGAGCATGTTGAGGTGGCCGACGAGGTTGCTTTGCGCATAGGCGCGCGGGTTCTCGATCGAATAGCGCACGCCGGCCTGCGCGCCGAGATGGACGATCCGGTCGAATTCCTCGGTGGCGAGCGCGGCCTCGAGCGCCTGATGATCGGCGAAATCGCAGGCGATGAATCGAAACGCGCCGCCCGCCGCCTCGATATGCGCGATGCGATCGCGCTTGAGCTGCACCGAATAATAATCGTTGAGATTGTCGATGCCCACCACGCGCTCGCCGCGCGCGAGCAGGCGCAATATGCTGTGCATGCCGATGAAGCCGGCGGCGCCGGTGACCAGGATCGTCATCGTCCCTCCTTAACCGAGCGCCACCGAATGTAAAACCGCTCTTGGCGGGGCTTCCCATCTCGGCATCGATCCCTATAAGGGCGCCTCGCGAGCGATGCTGGGGCGTCGCCAAGTGGTAAGGCAACGGTTTTTGGTACCGTCATTCGGAGGTTCGAATCCTCCCGCCCCAGCCAGATCAAATTTTCGTTTGTCCTGCGCTTGCTGTTGCCGCTGTCCAGAAGCTTTTGACGCGGTAGCCGATGGACCGCGCGGCTTGTCCGCAACGGGATGCAGGATATGCTGCGAGCCAGGAGGCCGACGCGCCGGGTGCGGGAAGGCGAGGGGAGGGGAGAGTGTCAGTCGCGGTCGCGGGGCGGGTGTTCGGCCCGGTCGCGGGCGATCTGGCCCACCGATTTCATCCTGCGGAAGCTGCTATTCTGTTTTCTCCGCTTGCGCCTGATCCAGCAGAGGCGGCCGAACTCGAAGGCGAGATAAGCGAGGGCGGCGCCGAGAAAGATCAGGATCGCGCCCCAGTTTTTTTCGGCGCTCATCGTCAGGGGACGGACGAGGGGGCGCTGGCGGAAAGGTCGCGCCTTCGCGTTTGCTGCATGGCTTGGCTCCCCGTGGCTGTGTGCCGGCGCATCGAGCAGCTAATAGCACGGATCACCACCGGCGAATAGCGCCAGGCCGAGCGCCGCCGCGCGGGACTGTGGCGCTATGAGCATTCGGCATGCTACGCCGTTGCCATGAGCCGACTGCAAGACCGACATCATGCTGCTTCGGAGCCGATGGCTCGCTGCGGTTGAGATGAGGGCGATCGTTTCCGGAGCCGGGCCTCTTTTGCGGCGCCTCTTCGGTGGTGCGGGCGCCGTCCGCGCCGAGCCGCCTCGCCTGGCTCCGGCGCGAAGGATTTATGCCATCGGCGATATTCATGGCCGCGACGATCTGCTCGAGGCCTTGCTCGACCGGATCGACGGCGATGGTCGCGCGCGGCCCGAGGTCGCGACCACGCTGGTGTTCCTCGGCGACTATATCGATCGGGGACCCGGTTCGGCCGCGGTCGTCGAGCGGCTGATGGCTCTGGAGAAGCATGCGATCTTTCTGATGGGAAATCATGAGGAATTGCTGCTGCGTTCGATGGCGGGCGACCAGCGCGCAGCGGCGATTTTCGCCTGTGTCGGAGGGGTCGAGACGATGGCGAGCTATGGCGTCGACCCGGCGAGCTTCGCGGCGGCCGAGGCCGAGGAGCAGATTGCCCTGATGAAGGCGGCGATATCGCCGCGGCATCTCGATTGGATGGAGAGCTTGCCGTCCTCCTATGTCGAGGGCGACTATATGTTTGTCCATGCAGGCATTCTGCCGGGTCTTCCGATAGAGGATCAGCCGCCCGAGATCCTGCGGTGGATCCGGGGCGATTTCCTCGCGTCGCGAAAGGACCATGGCAAGATGATCGTCCATGGGCATTCGGTTCTTTCCGGGATCGACGAGCGAAGCAATCGCATCGGCATCGACACCGGCGCCTATTTTTCGGGAATATTGACCGCGGTCGGCCTTGAGGAGGACCATCGCTGGTATGTGCAGACCGGCGATGCGATCGGGCCGTCGGAATGAGCGCGCACGCGCGTTTAATATGCGGATTTATGGGAGAGGACGGTGGCTGCGGTTTTGGCGAGGATGTAGAGGTCGAACCATGGAGACCAGTTTTCGATATAGTATAGGTCGTGTTCGAGGCGTTTGACGAGTTTTTGTTCGGTATCGGTTTCGCCGCGCCAACCGTTGACCTGTGCCCATCCGGTGATGCCTGGTTTGACCTTGTGCCTGGCGGCGTATGAGGAGACGACGTCGGAGAAGAGGCGTCCGCCTGCGCGTGTGGAGGGGGCGTGAGGTCTTGGTCCGACGAGGGACATGGAGCCTGTGAGGACGTTGATGAGCTGGGGGAGTTCATCGAGGCTAGTGCGTCTGAGGAAGGCGCCGACGCGTGTGACGCGTGGGTCGTGTCGGCTGGCCTGGACGATGTTGTCGATCTGGTTTTGATCGGTGAACATCGAGCGGAATTTCCAGACGAGGAAGGGTTGGTTGTTGAAGCCTTCGCGGGGCTGTTTGAAGAAGACGGGTCCCTTTGAGTCGAGCTTGATGGCGATGGCGATGACGGCGAGGAGGGGAGCGAGGAGGAGGAGGGCGAGGCCGGCGAGGATGCGGTCCTCGAGCCATTTGACGGCCTGGTCGGTGCCCGAGATCGGGCGTTCGAACAGGGTCATGACGGGGACTTCGCCGAGCAGGACGACGGGTCTTTGGGCGAACATGAAGCTGACCATGTCGGGTGCGAGGCGGATGCGCACCGGGGTCATGGCGAGTTGTTCGACGACGATCTTGAGGCGGCTGTCGGCGGACCATGGCAGGGCGACGATGACCTGGTCGATTTCGCCCCTGCGGATGGCGGCGACGAGGTCCTGGAGCCTGCCCTTGAGGGGGACGGGGAGCTTGGCGGTATCGAGGCGTTCGGGGGAGCGGTCGTCGTAGAAGCCGGTAAGCGCGAGGGTGAGCTTGTCGTGGCCGAGGATATATTGGGCGAGGCGGGCGCCCTGTTCGCCGGCGCCGAAGATGGCGGCGCGCTGGTCGAAGACGCCCTGGCGCTTGAGGCTCCTGGTCCAGATCGTCATGGTGCCGCGGGCGATGGCGAGGCCGGCGGCGCCGAGCGCGAAGAGGCTGAGGGTCCAACCGCGGGAGAAGTCCTCGGAGACTTTGAGCATGAAGCCCAATGTGGTCATGAAGAAGGCGGTGACGAGCCAGGTGGTGAGGACGCGGCTCCAGGCTCTCGAGAGCGAGAGCTGGGCATCGACGTCGTTGGCGCCGAGGCTTTCGGCGAGGACGAGGTAGAGGATGGCGGCCATCAGGGTGACGCGGCCGTAATTGGCGGCGAGTTCGGGGGGGATGCGTTCGTCGAGGAGCCACAGGCTGATCAGGCTTGCGGCGCAGATCGCGGCGAATTCGGTGAGCCTGAGCAGCCATCCGATCAGCGGCAGCGGGACGGTGAGCCGCGCGCCTGGCGCAGGCGTTGCCGGCGCTGCCTGTCGCGTCCTGCGTTGCGAGCCCCTGGTCGATGTCACAAACGCTGCCCCCGGCGCGGATGGCGCCTCATTGTCCCGGTGGCATTTCGCCTGAATCGGCGTCTTTTGCTAGGGGCTTTAATGCTTTATGTGCGCTTTGTTCCCAAGGGTCGGGTGCCGGCCGGCGGTCATTGCGGGGATTTTGCGCCGGGTCGGGGCCCGGGCGTCGGGCTCTATCGCAAAGCCTGGGCGACTATGATAGGAGCCGGCCGTGAAGCTTGGGGGATCAGAGTCAGTGTCGGTCGACATGGCTGCGCTTATGCCTGGTGGGGGCCGGGTGTGGCGGGCCTGGCTGCCGTTGGCGGCGGGTGCTGCGGTCTTTGCGCTGCCGACCTTCTATGCGCTGGCGACCGAGCAATGGACGACCGAGGCGGGAGCGCACGGCCCGATCGTGCTGGCGGCCGGGCTCTGGCTGATCGTCCGGCAATGGCCCGATGCGCTCAGGGTCGCGCGTCCCGGGCATCTCGGGCTGACGCTCGGGCTGCTCCTGCCGGCGCTGCTGCTCTATGTCTTCGGCCATGTCGTGGGGGTGCTCGGGATCGAGGCGTTCGCGGTGCTGGCGGCGCTGCTCGCGGTGCTCTATGGCCTGGTGGGCATGGCGGCGCTCAGGCTGCTGTGGTTTCCGCTGCTCTACCTGATGTTCCTGGTGCCGCCGCCCGACACGGTGGTGGCGGCGGTGACGCAGCCGCTGAAGCTGGCGATATCGCATGTGTCGGCCGAGCTGCTCGGCTGGCTCGGCTATCCGGTGGTCAACACCGGGGTCATCCTCCAGGTGGCGCAATATCAGCTGCTGGTTGCGACCGCCTGCGCGGGGCTCAATTCGATCATCAGCGTATCGGCGATCGGGCTGCTCTACGTCTATCTGCTGCACGGCTCGAACGGGCGCTATGCGGCGCTGCTCGTGGCCGCGGTGCTGCCGGTGGCGATCTTCGCCAATTTCGTCCGCATCCTGATCCTGATCCTGATCACCTATCATTTCGGCGATGCGGCGGCGCAAGGCTATCTGCACAGCTCGGCCGGGATCCTGACCTTCGCGATGACGGTGCTCGGGCTGTTCGCGGTCGATGCGCTGCTGGCGCCGGTCAGGCGGCGGCTCGAGCGCGGCAAGCGGCAGGCGACCCCACCGCAGGCGCCGGGCGGCCGCGCATGACCGGGCTGTCGCGCCGCAGCCTGTTGTTCGGGGGACTGCTCGCCATGGCCTCGGCGGGGGCGTTCGCGCTCGAGCCGCGCCGCCGGATCGACTATCGCCGCGGCGTGCCGCTCGCCAGGATGGTGCCCGAACGCTTCGGACCATGGCACCATGAGGCCGGCGGCGGCTTCGTGCTTCCGCCCGAGGAGGCCCGGCAGCAGGGCGAGAACCGCTACGACCAGGAATTGTCGCGCATCTATGTCGACGAGCAGGACAACCCGGTCATGCTGCTGATCGCCTATGGCAGCACCCAGAGCGACACGCTCCAGGTCCACCGGCCCGAATTCTGCTATCCGGCCTCGGGCTTCCAGATGGGGCCGGCGCGCCACATCGAGGTGGCGACCGCGGCGCGGCGCGTGCCGGCAAGCTTCTTCACCGGCGTCCGCGGCGACCGGGTCGAGCATATCCTCTACTGGACGCGGCTCGGCGAATATTTCCCGGTGACCTGGCTTGGCCAGCACTGGTCGCGGGTCGAGAACAGCTTCGACGGGGTGCTGCCAGACGGCATTTTGGTCCGCATGTCGGTGATCGGCGGCAATGCCGACGACGCCCTCCCCCTCCTCCAGCGCTTCGCCACCGACCTCGTCGCAGCCATCCCTCAGAAAAATCGTCCCGTCCTCATCGGCACAAGAGCCGAGCTCCGAAAGCCGGCTAGCGGATGATGTTGTCGATTGGGGTAAGTTTTTGGTGATGGATTATTCTGTAGGTGTTTGAGGATTGGGATTATACCGGCGTGGATTTGGCATGTTTTTGCCTTGTGGGCGGGTGTGTCGGGCGACTTGGACGAGGGGGACGACGGTGGGGTTGAGGTTGACGGGAGCCGGGGCGATTGCGGCGATGCTGTTGGTTGCGGCCTGCGACAAGGGCGGGAGCGCGCCGAAGGGTCAGGTGGTGGCGCAGGTGAACGGCCAGGACATCACCTTGTCGGAGCTGAACGCGGAGCTTTTGGCGAACAAGGTACCGGCGGATAGCGACGACAAGGCGGCGACGCAGCTGATCCTGCAGCGGCTGATCGCGCGCAAGCTTCTGGTCGAGCATGCGCGCGACGAGAAGCTGGACAAGAACAGCGAGTATATATTGTCGCGGCAGCGTCAGGAGGAGAATGACCTGGCGGGTCTTGCGCAGCGCCAGGCGGCGAGCAAGGTGAAGCCGCCGACGCGGGAGGAGGCGGAGAAGTTCATGCGGGAGAATGCGACCGTGTTCAACAACCGCAAGCTGATGGTGCTCGAGCAGATCCGTTTCGCGCAGCCGGCCAATGCCAATGATCTCAAATTTCTGGAGCCGGCCAAGTCGCTTGACGAGGTGGCGGAGCTTCTGAAGCAGAATGCGATCAAGTTCGAGCGGGTGCCGACGGTGTTCGACACGACGAGCGTCGATCCGAAGCTGGCGCAGCGGATCGACAATCTGCCGCCTGGCGAGGTGTTCGTGATCTCGACCGGCAATATGGTGCTGGCCAATGCGATCCGGGAGAAGCGGCCCGCCGCGATCCCGCCGGAGGCCGGTCTGCAATATGCCGCCCAGCTGCTTCGCCGGCAGCAGACCGCCAAGGCGATCGAGGAGCAACTGAACACGCTGCGCAAGGCGGCGCAGATCAGCTATCAGCCCGGCTATGACCCCCCCAAGCCCGGCGCTAAACCCGTACCCGCAAAAGATAAACCCGCCTCCACCACGATCAGGGGAAGCTGAGGCAGCGCTGTCGCCATTGCCCGGTAGGTCGCCAAGGATGCACGATGGCACCACGCCTGCGGAGCGCCCGGACAGGCCGGTCGGGACCAGCGAATTTCTCGGGCTGGCCTTCGATCCACTCGATGCGCGCCAGGCGATCGAACGGATCGCCGGCCGTCCCGCCGACGCGCCCTTCGCTTATGTCGTCACCCCCAATGTCGACCATGTCGTGCGCTTCGAACGCCGCCGGGCGGCGCTCGAGGCCGCCTATGCCGGCGCTTGGCTCACCTTGTGCGACAGCCGCATCCTTGCCCGCCTCGCCGATCTTGCCGGCCTGTCCCTGCCGGTCGTCCCCGGCAGCGACCTGACCGCGGCCATCCTCGACCAGGCCGTCAGGCCTTCGGACCGGGTCGCCATTCTCGGCGGATGCGCCGCCGACATCGAAGCCCTCCGCCACCGGCTTGGCCTCACCGACCTCGTCCACCATGACCCGCCGATGGGCTTCATCGACGATCCGGTCGAACGCCGGCGCGCCGTCCGCTTCGTCGTCGAGGCCAGCGCCCGCTTCACTTTCCTCGCGGTCGGCTCCCCCC
>Ga0207676_10000562_pt1 | contig 30797 bp, 27 predicted proteins | sample KBSSwiS72_FD_184307 | JGI IMG/M metagenome (GOLD analysis project Ga0207676, IMG submission 184307) | Switchgrass rhizosphere microbial communities from Kellogg Biological Station, Michigan, USA - KBS Switchgrass S7-2 (SPAdes) (version 2) | ecosystem: Host-associated > Plants > Roots >...
CGCCAGCGGCTCGGTATTTCCTATTGGCACTACCACAGTTACTCATCAGGTGACTGATGCATCCGGAAACACGGCTTCCTGCAGCTTCACGGTGACCGTGAAGTCCGTTGCACAAACTATTAACGACATGAAGGCTTTCGTTAATACTTTGTCGCTCAGCGGAACGCAGAAGCAGGGTTTGAATTCCAAACTGGACCAGGCCTTAACGCTCTACAACGGCGGTCAAACGAGCGCAGCGTGCAATAAGCTCAATGACTTTATCAGCCAGGTTCAGGCGTACATCAGCAACGGCACACTAACGTCGGCGCAAGGAAATTCGCTCATCACGTCAGCACAACACGTGCGGAATACGATCGGGTGTACCAACAACCCGTGTACTTGAGCCAGCCGCTGAAAGCGGCTTAACCAGGGATGTTTGATGGTTAAGTATTTTTTGATGACAACGGGAAGATTCGGCGCAACAGGGACCGGAACGATCCGCGTTCAACTGGCGGCCATCCCCAACTTCAACTGAAAAAAGGAGACTCCAAATGAACAAGGTTCGGTTCACAATTAAGCTACTGGCAATCGCTACTTTCGTGCTCGCAGTTGCCTCAATGGCCCAGGCGCAGGCGACCCGCACCTGGGTGTCCGGCGTCGGCGACGACGTTAACCCCTGCAGCAGAACGGCCCCCTGCAAGACATGGGCGGGCGCAATCTCCAAAACCGCCGCCGGCGGTGAAATTGACGCGCTTGATCCAGGTGGTTTTGGAGCCGTCACCCTTACCAAATCGGTGACCCTCGACGGCACGACCGGTGCGGGCTTCGGCTCGATCCTGTCGAGCGGCGTCAATGGCGTCAACGTGAACGACTCGGCGACGGCAACGCCGAACACGATTATTGTTACCCTGAGGAACCTGTCCATTAATGGCGCGGGAACAACACTCGGTCTCAACGGTGTCAATTTCACGTCCGGAAAAGCCGTACATGTTGAGCACTGCCAGATTTTTAACTTCTCGCAGAATGCCATCAGCATGAACGTCAACAACACCGGCGGCAGCCTGCTCCACGTGGAGGACACCAGCATTTACAACGTCAACCAGGGCATCCGCGTGGCCAACGCGGGTAGCGGATTTGCCGTTGCCATAATCGACGGCGCCAATATCAGCCAGATTACCGGGTCGAACGCGAGCGGGGTACGACTCGAGAACAACGGCGCAGCTGAGATTCGCGATAGCGTGATCTCTTTCGCCTTAGCCGGCTCTACCGCCAGCGGAGTCAACATAACCACGGCGAACGGTACCGCTTCGATTGTCAACACCCAAATTTCTCGCTGCCTCATCGGCATAAACATTGCCGCCGCCTCAACCAATCGCATTACGCATTCACAGGTGATGCTAAATGGTGTCGGCGTGCAGTTTGCCGGCGGTGGCACCCTCCGATCATATGGCGACAACGTTTATGATCAGGCTACCAACTTCGCAGGTGGCGCGATTTCGCCTCAAGGCCAGCAATAGCTGAGGCGTTTCCTTCTCCAACCAAGCCCGCCGGTAGAGCTTTATCGGCGGGCTTTTTCAACGTTCAGAGACCTGAATGCCTCATTGGTCGACCGCTAGACGGAAGTGACCGGTTTAAGTTATTAATAATCTGCATCAACGGAAGTCTCGCAACTGAGTCGCTCCTTGACGATTAAGCGGCCGCCGAGACTTTTTTTACGCGCGCTATAATTTGATGAACACGATCGCGCAAGCGACACCGCCAAACATTGGCGCTGAATCTGATTCGAAGCCAGTGATGCGCTCGGTTCCAATTGTGCTGGAACCGACGACATCTTTGATTCCGGTCAACCTCGGCGACCTATGGGCCTATCGGGAACTGCTGTATTTCCTGATCTGGCGCGACCTCAAGGTTCGCTATAAGCAAACAATGCTGGGAGCGGCCTGGGTAGTAATGCAGCCACTGGCAATGGCGCTGGTGTTCACGGTTTTTCTGGGTCATTTCGCACGTGTACCATCAGCCGGCATTCCTTATCTGTTGTTGGTCTTTAGCGGACTAGTTCCGTGGATGTTCTTTTCCAGCGCCGTCGTTAGCAGCGGCAACAGTGTCGTCGGCAGCGCCCACTTGATTACGAAGGTTTATTTTCCACGGCTGATCGTACCACTCGGTGCGATCGCCGGACGGCTCGTCGACTTTGCAATTTCGTTTCTCGTGCTCGCCGGGTTGATGTATTACTACGGAGTTAGTTTGAGCTGGAAGTTACTGGCTCTGCCGGTGTTCGTATTGCTGCTGACGGGGCTCGCGTTCGGAGTTGGAACTTTAGCTGCCGCGTGGAATGTAAAATATCGTGACGTCAGCATACTGTTGCCGGTGATCATTCAATTGTGGATGTTCTCATCACCAGTGGTATACCCGGTCGACGTTGTGCCGGCGCGCTGGCGTCAACTCTATATTTTGAATCCTCTGACGGGTCTGATTGACGGGTTTCGCTCCGTCTTGCTAAACCGCAAAGTGGACTTAGCCGCCGTTCTGATTTCGTCTCTCATCACCATCGTGTTATTCGTCTTCGCACTATTTGTCTTCCGCCGCATGGAAAAAGACTTCGCCGATGTAGTTTAAGTTTCAATGGCTAAGCCAATCATCAGAGTTGAGAGTCTCGGAAAGAAGTTTCGACTGGGGGCCAAAGCCCATTCCAATCTGAGGCTCGCTGAAGCATTTGCCGCACGGCTGCGCGCGCCCCTAAAAATGAAACAGCGTGAAGCTGATTCTGAGGCGCAAACGGTTTGGGCCCTGCGTGACGTTAGCTTTGAAGTCGAACCTGGAGAGGTTGTAGGCGTTATCGGCCCTAACGGCGCCGGCAAATCGACGCTGCTGAAAATCCTTTCGCGCATTACCGAGCCCACCTCCGGTCGCGCTGAACTGTATGGACGCGTAGGCTCTCTGCTTGAAGTAGGCACAGGTTTCCATCCGGAGTTGACTGGCCGCGAAAACATTTTTCTGAATGGCGCTGTCCTGGGAATGAGGCGATCTGAGATCGAACGTAAGTTTGAGCAGATCGTAAGCTTTGCCGAGATCGACCGCTTTCTCGATACTCCGGTTAAGAGATACTCGAGCGGTATGTACATGCGACTCGGTTTCGCCGTGGCTGCACATCTGGATCCGGAGATTCTCGTGGTCGACGAGGTGTTGGCTGTCGGCGATGCGCAGTTTCAGGCCAAATGCATAAGCAAAATGGGAGACGTTGCTCGGGGTGGACGAACGGTACTTTTTGTAAGCCACAACCTTAACAGTATCCTCAGTCTCTGCCGTCGCTCGATCCTCATTAGCGGCGGCAAGGTAGTCTACGACGGGTCGTCGGATGGAGCTGTCCAACGATACGTCACAGCCGGCACGCTGCAGCATAAGGGGGAGCGAATTTGGGAGGACCCTGAGTCTGCGCCCGGCAACGAGAAAATTCGTCTCCGCGCTGTAAGAATAGTGTCTGGCAATGAAATCACCCAGGACGTTGATATTAAGAACGATATTCGGGTTGAGATCGAATTTTGGAATTTTCGCCCCGGAACCCGTATCACTGCCAGCATACATCTCCTGGACAAGCTCAAAACCGGTGTCCTGGCTTCTGCTAATTTACAATCTGCTAATCTCATTGAGGATAAATGGTTCGACAAGGCTTATCCGGTTGGACTCTTTCGCACGGTGTGTACGCTGCCGGGGAATTTTCTCAATGAAGGGCGTTATCACATTAACGTAATTCTGCTTACGAATGTCACCAACATGGAAGTGTTCGCAGACAATGTTACCAGCTTCAATGTCTACGAGAGTGGCGCGATGCGCGCAGATTACGGTGGCTATTGGTTAGGTGTTGTGCGACCAAGACTCGCGTGGCAGACTGAACAACTAGATGGCAACGCGGTTGAATTACAGGAGCAAACGGCGTGAAAGTTGTCATCCTCTGCGGCGGTCAGGGCACGCGCCTTCGGGAAGAGACCGAATACAGACCAAAGCCATTGTTGGAAATCGGGGGTCGCCCGATACTCTGGCACATAATGAAGATCTACGCGGAAGCCGGCTTTCGTGACTTCGTACTCTGCCTGGGCTACCGAGGACAGATGATTAAGGAGTATTTCCTTAATTACGAAGCAATGAACAACGACTTCACCATCTGTCTCGGCCAGCAACAGCGGATCGCCTACCATAACGCTCACGCCGAGCAAGACTTTAATGTGACGATGGCGGACACAGGGTTGGAAACTATGACGGGGGGCAGAGTTAGCATCGTCAAAAAATACATCGACGACGACAACTTCATGGTGACGTATGGAGACGGCGTTGCCGATGTGGACGTTAGGGCGGTGTTCGACTTTCATTTGTCGCATGGTCGCGTCGCAACAGTCACCAGTGTTCGTCCGACTTCCCGGTTCGGCATCCTCGATCTCTCAGAAAAGGCCGAGGTTCGTGGCTTCGTCGAGAAGCCTCAACTGGATGGTTGGGTGAATGCGGGCTTCCTGGTTTTCAACCGTCGCATATTTGATTATCTCAGCGGTGAAAGCTGCATTCTGGAGCGGGAACCGTTGGAACAACTCGCGCGCGAAGGAGAGCTCATGACTTATCGTCACGAAGGCTTCTTCTACGCCATGGATACGTATCGCGAGTACCTCTATCTCAACGACCTGTGGACTTCCGGGAGAGCTCCCTGGAGAATTTGGAAATCATGAACGGCTTCTGGCGCGATCGTCCAGTATTCGTAACTGGCGCGACTGGCTTGGTAGGTGGTTGGCTGGTGCGCCATCTCGTCAACGCGGGCGCCGACGTAGTCTGTTTGATACGCGACTGGATACCTCAAAGTGAATTGGTACGCGCTAAGCTGATCGAACAGGTAAAGGTAGTCAGGGGAGATGTGCGCGATCAGGCGGTGGTCGAACGGGCGCTGGGCGAGTACGAAGTGGTAACTGTTTTTCACCTCGCGGCTCAAACAATCGTAGGCATCGCCAACCGTAATCCGGTTTCTACTCTTGAAAGTAACGTACAAGGGACCTGGTCGTTGCTCGAGGCTTGCCGTAGAAGTCCCGCTGTCAAACAAATCGTGGTTGCCTCTTCGGACAAAGCTTACGGTGATCATGACAAGCTGCCGTATGACGAGCGGGCGCCGTTGCAGGGCCGGCACCCATACGACGTGAGTAAATCTTGCGCTGACTTAATCGCACGCAGCTATGCTGATACTTACGGCTTGCCAGTGGCGATTACCAGGTGCGGCAACTTTTACGGTGGCGGCGACCTGAACTGGAACCGCATTATTCCCGGATCGATCCGCTCAATCTTGTACGGTGAGCGTCCGGTCATTCGGTCCGACGGTTCCTACATTCGGGATTACTTCTACGTCGAGGATGGCGCCGCTGCCTACGCGTTGCTTGCGGAACGTCTTGCCGAGCGCCCCGAACTTATAGGTCAAGCATTTAACTTCTCGAACGAGATTCAGGTGACCGTCCTGCAGTTGGTCCAACGTTTGTTGGAGCTGATGGATTCCAAACTCGAACCTGACATTCGTGATGAAGTAAGCAATGAGATTCGCCACCAGTATCTTAGTTCAGCAAAGGCTCGGCGCGAGTTAGCATGGTCTCCGCTGTTCAAACTGGACGACGGCCTGCGACGAACGATTGATTGGTATCGTAAATTTTTGGCGTATGACTGATCGTGCCAATGAGCTGCGTGCGCGGATCCGGGATTTAGTTGCCGAGTACTTTGACGCAGCTTTTGCCTCGCACGAATTCGTTCCCGGTGAAACTTCGGTACCGGTGTCGGGCAGGGTCTTTGACGCGGTGGAGCTGCAGCATTTGGTTGACGCCAGTCTCGATTTTTGGCTGACCACTGGTCGTTTTGCCGCGCAGTTTGAAGACGAATTCGCTGCCTTCTTCGGTCTGCGGCACGCGCTGCTCGTCAATTCTGGTTCTTCCGCGAATCTACTGGCGCTCACGTCTCTTACTTCCTCTACCCTTGGCGAACGCGCGTTGCGCCCCGGCGACGAAGTGATTACGGTGGCCGCCGGCTTTCCGACAACTGTAAATCCGATTGTTCAGAATCAGATGGTTCCGGTTTTTGTCGATGTCACGATTCCCACCTACAACATTGATACCAGTCAGCTCGAAGCGGCGCTTAGCCCGCGGACGCGTGCGGTCATGCTGGCCCATACCCTTGGAAATCCCTTCGACCTGGCCACAGTCTCGGCGTTCGTGAAGCAACATAACCTTTGGCTCATTGAGGATTGTTGCGACGCGGTCGGCGCTACTTACAAAGGACGACATGTAGGAACGTTTGGCGATTTCGCGACGGTCAGCTTCTATCCGGCGCATCACATCACGATGGGAGAAGGCGGCTGCATCCTTACCGATCGTCCCGCACTGAAAAAACTGGTTGAGTCTTTTCGTGACTGGGGTCGTGATTGCTGGTGCGACCCGGGAAAAGAGAACACCTGCGGCAAACGTTTTGACTGGCAACTGGGTGGTCTCCCGCACGGTTACGATCATAAGTACATCTACTCTCACGTCGGTTACAACTTGAAGCTGACGGACATGCAAGCCGCTGTGGGTGTCGCACAGTTGCGAAAGGTGCGGGATTTCATCGAGACGCGGCGCCGTAACTTTCAAACCCTGTTCCAGGGACTGACTGACTTACAGGAATTTTTCGTCTTGCCGGAGGCGACCGACCTTTCGGAGCCGAGCTGGTTCGGGTTTCCGCTGTCTGTTCGGCCCGACGCGCCATTCTCGCGCGACCAACTGATTCGCTACCTGGAAGAACACCAGGTCAGGACGCGATTGGTGTTCGCCGGAAATCTCCTGCGGCAGCCTGCGTATCGAAACGTTCAATCTCGTCTTGTCGGAAGTTTGGAAAAAACTGACTTTGTGATGACGCAATCCTTTTGGATCGGTCTCTATCCTGGTCTTTCCCGCGAAGCTCTAAGTTATACGATAGACACCATGCATCGAGCCGTTCAGAAATTCCGCCACTGACGATTGCGACTGGACACGAGGCCGCCCTTCATGACAAAGCCGGCAAGACATCGGATTATTGAAGAGGACCTGGCACTGATTGCCGCCGCCGATCTTCCGTGGCATCTGTTCGAGAAAAAGACGGTACTCATCTCCGGAGCAAATGGCTTCTTGCCTGCTTATATGGTCGAGTCTTTGCTGCGACGTAACGAAGTAGACAAAAGTTTACAAGTCAAAGTAATCGCCCTCGTTAGAAATCAAAAGAAAGCCTTCACCCGGTTTGCGGCATACCGCGAACGACACGATTTGGAGTTTATTGTCCAGGACGTGTGTGAACCCGTCGTCACTGATCACAAAGTTGACTACGTGATTCATGCTGCGAGTCCCGCCAGCCCGAAGCAGTTCGGACTTGATCCGGTCGGAACAATGGCGGCAAACCTGCAAGGCACTCAGAATCTCCTTCGCTTTGCCAGGGATCAGGAGGCGGAACGATTCCTTCTTTTTAGCAGCGGGGAGGTTTACGGCGAAGTCAGCGCCGCGAATATCCCTACCAAAGAGGACGCATACGGCTATTTGGATCCGATGGCTCTGCGCTCTTGTTATGCTGAGAGCAAGCGCGCTGCTGAGGCGCTGTGTGTCGCCTGGTTTCACCAGCATAAAGTTCCGGTAGTGGTCGTCAGACCTTTTCATACATATGGACCAGGCATGGACTTAGAGGACGGCCGCGTCTTTTCCGACTTTGTGGCCGATATCGTCCACGGCAGGGATATCGTGATGAAGAGCGACGGGAGCGCGCGACGGGCCTTCTGTTATTTAGCTGATGCGACGATGGGTTTCTTTACCGTTCTTTTGAAGGGTGAAAACGGCGAAGCCTATAACGTCGGCAACGACCAGGCAGAAGTCACCATTATGGATCTGGCGCAGTGTCTGGCGCGGCTATTTCCGGGGAAAACGCAAGTCATCCCGAATGCGCCGAATCAATGTTCAACTTATTTGCCAAGCACTGTTTCGAGAAATCTCCCGGACATCAGTAAAATCTGCGCTCTTGGGTGGTTACCAACAACTTCAATCGAGACTGGTTTCAGGCGAACGATCGAGAGTTTTCTATGAACCTGTTCAGCATCAACGAGAAATATCAGGCCGGCTCGATTTCCAAACCACACTATATTGACGAAATGCATAGTGTGCATCGAACCCTTTTCGATTACGCTGAATTCATTCGGCACACAGATATTTCGCGAATAGAAATTACCGACGGTCTCGTGGTAATGACTTCGCGCGAAGCGGGGATCAAGGTTGTGTGTAACGCCGTCGACAAACGGATTGCGCCGATTGAGATTTTGAACTTTGGCCGCTATGAACCAGCTGAAACGGAGATGATCCTGAAACTCATTGAACCGGATCACCACGTTTTCGACATTGGCGCAAATATAGGATGGTACTCGCTTAGCATAGCGAAGCGGTTTCCGGATGCTAAAGTGTTTGCCTTCGAGCCGGTCCCGGCGACCTTTGAATATCTGCAGTCTAATTTGCGATTAAATGAACTGCCGAACATCCATCCCTATAATTTTGGGTTTTCGGATCGGGAAGCTGACCTGGTGTTCTATTACCAGGCGGACGGCGCGGGCTCAGTTAATGCATCAGCGGTGAATCTGTCGGATAGCGCCAGCGCCCACGAGGAAAAATGTCATGTGCGAAAGATGGATGACTTCATCAGCGAAATGGGTGGGCGGGCCGACTTTATCAAGTGTGATGTTGAGGGGGCAGAGCTTTTTGTGTACCTTGGTGCGCTGGAGTGCTTGAAACGAGATGCCCCAATTGTGTTCACGGAAATGCTCCGTAAATGGTCTGCAAAATTTGGCTATCATCCCAACGAGATCATTCGATTGTTAGCGGGCATTGGTTACCGGTGTTTCGTGGTAAGCGGCGACGGTTTGACCGAGTTTCACGAAATGGACGATGAGACCACGCAAACAAATTTCTTCTTTTTGCACTCGGAGAAGGACGCTGCCAAAATCGATCGTTATCTCCAGGACTCGCCACGATAGCAGAAGCTACATTTCATACTTCGTCAAACAGTGATGACCATACAAAACCATCCCGCCGCAGAGTTCGCGAAGGCCATTCGCGCGCATGCCCTGCGCATGGTGTACCGGTCTCGCGCGTCGCACATAGGAACATGTCTCAGTGTCGCCGATCTACTGGCGGTGCTGTATGCGTGTGTACTTCGAGTCGATCCACAAAACCCGCAGTGGGAAGAGCGGGACAGGTTCATTATGAGCAAAGGGCACGCCGCAGCCATAACGTACGCCGCCCTGGCGGAGCGCGGGTTTTTCCCGGCCGACCGGCTGAATTCTTATTGCGAGGATGGCTCAAAACTTGGCGGTCACGTTACGCAGTACGGGATGCCAGGCGTGGAATTGTCAACGGGTTCGCTGGGCCACGGCCTGCCCGTCGGCTGCGGGATGGCGCTCGCCGGCAAGCGCGATGCGAAGCCGTACAGGGTCTTCGTTTTGCTCAGCGACGGCGAGCTCGACGAAGGGTCGAATTGGGAGGCGGCGCTGTTTGCTGCACATCATCAGTTGGACAATCTGCTTGTCATCATCGACTACAACAAGATTCAGAGCTTCGGAACGGTCGAAGAGGTCCTGGATCTCGAACCGTTGGCCGAAAAGTGGCGCGCATTCCGCTGGGCCGTGCGCGAGATCGACGGCCACGACTACGCTCAAATCGAGGATGCGCTTGTTAGTGCCCCGTTCGCCTCCGGCAGACCTACCGTCATCATCGCCCATACGGTGAAGGGCAAGGGTGTCAGCTTCATGGAAAACCTGCTGGCGTGGCACTACAAGTCACCCACTGAAGAGCAGTTGCGCCTCGCCTTGGCCGAGTTAGGGATAGATATTGAGGAACACATTCATCAACACATTGTGTGAACTCGCGGAGGAAGAAGAGCGCATCTGGTTACTCACCGGCGATCTCGGTTTTTCAGTGCTCGAGCAGTTTGTCGACCGCTTTCCCAACCGCTACGTGAACGTGGGCGTCGCGGAGCAGAATATGACGGGAGTAGCAGCGGGGCTGGCGATGTCCGGGAAGATTGTGTTTACCTATTCGATTGCGAATTTCCCAACGTTCCGCTGCCTTGAGCAAATTCGTAACGACGTCTGCTACCACCAGTTGGATGTGAAGATCGTTGCAGTGGGTGGAGGGCTGGCGTATGGTTCAGCGGGCTATACACATCACGCGATCGAAGATTTAGCCGTCATGCGGGCGATGCCCAACATGAAGGTCGCGGCGCCAGGAGATCCGTTTGAGGCGCGTGAGGTGACGCGCGCGATCGCACGTGAGCAAGGCCCATGTTACCTGCGGCTCGGCAAAGCTGGTGAGCCCAACGTTCATCAACGCCCGCCGGCCTTTTCCATTGGCCGCGCAATCCCGGTTCGCGAGGGCTTTGACGCGGCGGTTCTCTCCACGGGTGGCATGCTCCAAACGGCTGTGGCGGCCGCCGAGATTTGTGCGCGCCGAGGAGGCAGTGTTGCTGTTTACAGTGTTCCCTGGATCAAGCCGCTAGACGTGGAATTGATCCGCGAATTGGCCCAGCGCTTCGCCCTGCTGGTAACCGTCGAAGAGGCGCGGTCCTCGGGAGGTTTGGGCGGCGCAGTGGCAGAGTTGGTCGCTGAGACGCAGGCGCCCAAAGCGCGGTTAATAAGGATAGGTCTGGAGGACTCAGACATCTGCGACGTCTTGCACCACTCGGTCTTTAGCCAGGAGTCAGCGCGAGCAGTACTGCGCTTCGACTCCCAAGGCATCGCTGACCGTGTTTTGGAAGCACTGCGTTAGACTTTCGGTTAATCCTGCGACAATAAACTGAACTCACATGAATATTCCTCCGGAACTCGTATGTTGTACACACCGGCAGTCGCTCGCGACCGGCGATGGGAAGCGTGTCGACGATAGCGACGTATTGCGCTGTCCGGCGGGGTGCGCCATTCCCGTCGTAGGCGGCATCCCTCGCTTCGTTACTGATCAGTACGCTACCGCCTTTGGGCTGCAGTGGAACGCGTTCCGAAAAACGCAGCTAGACTCGTACACAGGCACGACTATTTCGCGCGATCGGCTGGCGCGGTGTCTCGGTGGCTCACTCGATGTGCTTCAAGGGAAAACCGTTCTGGAAGTTGGATGCGGTGCGGGTCGCTTCACTGAGGTGATGCTCGCCGCGGGCGCGCGCGTCTGCGCGTGCGACCTTTCAAATGCAGTCGAGGCGAATTACGCAAATTGTTCTCAGGCGTCGAATTACTTCGTATGCCAGGCGGATGTGCGGCAGTTGCCATTTGCGAAGCAGTCTTTCGACTTTGTCGTTTGCCTCGGCGTAATTCAGCACACGCCGAACCCCGAAGAAACGATGGCGGAGTTAGCTAAGTACATTAAGCCGGGCGCGTCGCTCGTCATCGATCATTACAGCTACAACTATCCCTCGACTAGGCCCCGCCGCGTGCTGCGCAAACTCTTACTGCGGCTGCCGCCGCGTATGGCTAAAGCGGCAGCTCTTGCAATCGGACGTTTGCTGCTGCCATTTCACAAGTTAAGCTGGAGCGAAAAGCGGGGACGTTGGCGGCTGCGAAGATTGCTGCAGAAAGTATCGCCGCTTTTAGATTATTACGAAGCGTACCCACAATTGGGCCGTAAGTTGCTGGCTGAATGGGCACTGCTGGACACGCACGATACGCTGACGGACTATTACAAACACCTGCGGAGCGTCGACGAGATTGAACAGTGCTTGACCGCTTGCGGTTTCGTAACCTGGAAGTTTATTACGGTGTAAACGGCGTCGAGGCCCGCGCGCGCGGCAAGCGAGCCAGCGAAAGTAACGGCTAGTTAACAGGCTTGAATGATCCGCAGAGCTTCGGTAATGGAAGAAACAATGACTGGACATGCAATCCAACCACCCGTTGCAACGCCCACGCTTTCATTGTGTATTCCAACGTACAATAGGGCGCACTTACTCGAGTCGGCCCTCATGTCCGTCGTGCCCCAAGTGAAAGAGCTGGGGCCCGACGTAGAACTAATCATTTCTGACAATTGTTCCATCGACAATACCAGACAACTTGTCGAGAGTTTCCGTCAGCATTGTCCGATTCGTTATCACCGCCAGGAGCGGAACGTCGGCGGTGTCAGGAATGTGTTGAGCGTCGTGGCGAAGGCGGCCGGAAAATTCTGTTGGGTCATCGGAGATGATGACATGTTACGGCCCGGCGCATTGCGCAAACTGATCGACGTGATCGAGAAGTATCCGGACCTTGATTACTTTTACGTTAATTACTCGATCGATGAGTATGGCCGCCGAGACGGTCGCGTGGTGGATCCGAGTGAATTTCTGACTTGGAATCGAACCGGCAATGAAAACCTGGACGAGCGCGTAGTTCCCGACTGGACCACACTGCTCCGCGAAGATTTCAGTTGTCTCACTCCGATTTACGCGTCCGTGTTTCGCCGCGCTGTTTGGTTGCGCGGAGCCGCAACGTTGCGCCTTGCTACCGAGTTCGACGAAACCTCATCATTTTCCTCAATTGACGAAAGTTTTCCGCAGTCCGTCATTTTTGCACGAACGATGATCGGAAAGCCGGCCTGGGCAAGCGGCTATCCGTGGGTCATATGTTGTAGCATTGAAAGCTGGTTGGACTATGTACCCTTAATAGTGCTGCTGCGTTTTCATGAGTTGTTCGATGAATACGCCCGACTGGGCGCCGATCCGCACCTCTTTCGTCGTCAAAGACAGCGGATGTTTGGATATGCGACCAGTTTCTTTACCCAAATCTTTCAGGGCGTGCAGCTGCCGGGTCTGGCAAATTTTTCCATAGCTCGGTTTATGAAGAAGCATTGGAGCCAGCGGGACGCGTGGCGCGCCATTTACCAGGCGACACTAAACGCCAGCATGTCGGAAATTGTGCGGCACTCGCCGCTCGTGGCGACGTTCGCCGTCGCGGCGAAAATTTGTTTTCGCGTCAGGAACAAATTAAGCCGCTTTCGAATGCGTTTTCAGCCGGTTCATTCCACCAATCCTGAGAGGACTGCTGACTGAGTTCGTAAAACAAAACTACGCTTGCGAATTTGAGCGGAAGATTCGACGGCGTAATTAATCATGCCAACGCCTTCATTCGAGACGGATCCATATTCCGGCCGCACTAAAATCCTTTTCATTGGTAGTGGCAAGAGTACGCACACGCACGCCTGGATCGATCTACTTCAAAACGAAAGGTTTAATGTACGTCTTTTCTCCACCGAAGGCGCGCCGCCAGATTCCTGGTGGGCAAAAACTTACATTACTGAGTACCCAGGACCGGCCATCGATTCCGAAACACGCCTCGGACTCTTCAACAAGCGTCGCGCGTTGCGCGCGACGGAACGACTAATAGCGCGCGTCCACCGTAGAAGCTGGAACCCCGAGCAAAAAGTATTTAACTGGCTCGCTGAGATCATAGATCAATGGCGCCCGCACATCGTCCACACACTCGGACTAGAACCGGCGGGATATTTATATGCTCGAGTTCTTAAGCAGACGCACAGCACAAACGGAAGCCGATGGGTGGCGCAAGTGCGTGGCGGGCCGGATCTGGCACTGAATCGGTTATTGCCCGAGTATCAACCGCTGATAAAGTCGGTATTTGCTAGTGTGATCGAGTACTGGCTGACAATCAGCAGAACTATGATTTCGCACGGGGGATGGGACTGGACGAAAAGCAAGTATCGGAAATCGGCAGCGTGCCGGGGACCGGTGGAGTGGATGTTGATTTATTGGCTGAATTCAGTCAGGGCAATCCATCCACGCGCCAGGCAATCGTTTGGCCGAAAGCATATGAGTGTCCGCAGAGCTCGGCGTTTCCGGTACTCGAAGCCTTTAAACTGCTGTCGCATCGTTTGCCGCCCTGTGATGTGTACATGTTTGGCAGTGAAAAGATACAGTACGCGGTTCGGTTGTGGTTCCAAACGCTGCCGGCAGATTTTCGCGCGCGTGCGAATTTGGTCGATCGCATCCCGCGTGAGGAGGTACTTCGCTTATTCGGTCGCGCGCGCGTAATGTTGGCGCCCGCGCTGGCTGATGGCGTTCCGAATTCTCTGTATGAAGCAATGGCCACCGGTGCTTTTCCGATTGTGTCGCCGCTGGAAACCATTACCAGCCGGGTGACGGCGGAAAAGAACGTCCTCTTTGCCCGCAACCTTTATCCGGAAGAGATCGCCGCGCAACTGTTGCGCGCAATGACCGACGATGCTCTGGTCGATAATGCGGCAAACGAAAACCGGCGGCTCGTCAAGAGGACTGCCGACAGAGATCAGATTCGGTCCCGCGTCGTCGAGTTCTATGAAAACCTTGCACAGACGAATGCATGACTACGTCTTGCGCAGTAACCGCGGAAGCGCGGAAGCCATCTTTTGGCGTGCTAGAATGCTTGTCATCCGAAACAGAACCCGTTAGCTGAATAGATAAGACAATGTGTGGCATTTGTGGAGTGTGGGGCAAACAACACCACGACAGCGTTCGCGGCATGGTGAGGGCCATGCACCATCGCGGGCCCGATGATTCCGGTCAGTTTAGCGATGGTCAAGTGTCTCTGGGTATGACGCGCCTGGCGATTCTCGATCCCAGCAGCGGCGGTCATCAGCCAATGATGACTCACGATGAACGCATCGTCGTAGTGTATAACGGCGAGCTTTATAACTTTCGCAGCGAAAAAGCTTTGCTGGAAAAACAGGGCCACACGTTTTCCTCGAGTTCCGACACAGAAGTGGTGCTCCGCATGTACGAGCATTATGGCGACGACTTCGTTAAGCGCATGCGTGGCATGTTTGCTCTTGCCATATACGATCGCCGGCGCGGACCCGGCCGCGAACGGCTACTGCTGGCGCGCGATCAGATGGGAATCAAGCCGCTGGTTTATGCGCACGTCGATGGAAGACTGGTTTTTGCCTCCGAGATAAAAGCGCTTCTGGCGAGTGGTCTAGTCACTGCCGAAATTGATCCGGTTTCGTTAAGGTTGTTGCTCACTTACGGATCGGTCTATCAACCCCGCACAATCATCCGCGGCGTGCAGATGCTGCTACCTGCGCACAGGTTGGTCATTGAGAATGGTCGTGAACGCATCGAGCGTTACTGGTCTTTGGGGTTGGATCGCGACGCGTCACTCAGAACTCGTTCGTACGAAGAGCAAGTGGAACGCGTCGCGGCAGCGCTCGAAGAGTCAGTACGGTTGCAAATGATATCCGATGTGCCGCTGGGTGCATTTCTCTCTGGTGGCGTCGATTCAGCGTTGCTGGCCGCGCTCATGGCGCGGCAAAAAGGCGTAGGACGCCTGAAGACTTTTTCCGTCGGATTCGAAGGTGAGGCGGAAGACATCGACGAAACCGATGATGCCGAACGGACGGCGCGGCACATCGGCACCGAACATTCCCGAATCGTGGTTCGCGGCGCCGATGTGCGCGAACGGATTTGTCACATCGCGCGCGGTCTCGATCAGCCGACGGTCGACGGGGTTAATAGCTATTTTGTCTCGCTCGCGGCGCGGCAAGCGGTGACCGTCGCGATTTCAGGAACAGGCGGCGATGAGTTGTTCGCCGGCTATCATTGGTTTGCGCTGATGGCGCTTGATGAAGCTGAACGACGCGATACTCCAGCATGGAAAGCGTTGGCGCGAGCCGCCGTCGCACCTGCCGTTCGACTTCGCTGGTTCGATTCATTGCCGGAGGGCGCACGCGTACGCGCGTCAAGCAACTGCGGCTCACGACTGACTTTCGCACGCGCTATGTTGGCACCTATCACATTTTCGGAAGCGAAGACGCGGCTCGCATACTCGCACCACAGCTAAGAAATGGCGCGGGCGTCGGTCGATCCGCATATTACGATCTGGGTGCGATTGACGAGTTGCCAAACGGTTCGGCGATCGAGCGCGTCACCGGCGTTTGCTTGCGTGGTTATACGACCAACCAATTACTCCGCGACATCGACGCTGCTTCCATGGCCCATTCACTCGAGGTACGAGTGCCGTATTTGGATCCGATCGTTGCGGACACAGCGCTGTCATTGCCTGATCGTGCAAAGCTTGGGATCGCGCCTGCGAGCCGTGCGGCAGTCACGCGCAGTTACCGCGACGCCGGTACAAAGCGAGTGCTCCTCGATGTGGCGAAGCCACTGCTTCCTGCCGGTTTTGACGAAAGACCCAAGCGCGGCTTTGCAATGCCGTTTGGTAATTGGTTGCGTGGATCGCTGCAGGATGTGATGGCAGACACTCTTTCAGAAATTTCAGTACGGCGGCGCGGGCTTTTGGATGCGAACGAAGTTGCCGTTGTGCGCGATGACTTTCTCAGCGGCCGCTCCGATTGGTCACGCGTCTGGCTGTTGATGATGACGGAACTATGGGCCCGGGAGGTCCTCGACCACTCTGCGATTAACGTTATAGAAAACGAACGCGACGGAATTTCGCCGGTGATGGCGGCGCGCCGGGGTACGGCGTAACCGGGTCGCGCTCGAACGGATGAGTCAAGACTTCAAAAAAAGACAATTATTCAGGCAGGTCCAAAATCCTCTTCGGCGGTCTTGATGACAGCACTCACAGTCATGGATCGAGCTGCTGAAAAGAAAAAATTAGACGGGGTGAATGAATGCGAATTCTTGTTACGGGTGGTTTAGGAATAGTTGGTACTGGATTAATAGCGGAACTGCGATCGCGCGAACATCACGTCGTCTCATGTGACCTTTACCATCAACCCGACGAAGTTGGCTTCAGTTTACGAACAGACGTCGAGAAACCTCTCTACGCGCGCTGCGACGTTGGCGAGTTTCGGCAAATCGAGCGAGTCTTCGAGCGCATGGGGCCGTTTGATTACGTCTATCATTGCGCCGCCGAATTCGGACGCTGGAATGGCGAAGACTTCTATGAGAGTTTGTGGCGCACGAACGCGATCGGGACCAAAAACATTATTCGCCTTCAGGAGCGACTCGGTTTTAAGTTGATTCACTTTTCGTCTTCGGAAGTCTATGGTGACTGGCCTAAGCTGATGACCGAGTCGGTCATGGATGAGTACGAGATCAAGCAGATGAATGACTATGCGATGACGAAGTGGGTCAACGAAATGCAGGTCAGAAATTCGGGTATTCAATACGGCACGCAGTCAGTCGTCGTCAGGCTGTTCAATACGTACGGTCCAGGTGAGTATTACAGTCCTTATCGCTCGGTGAATTGCCGCTTCTTGTATTGCGCGTTAACGGGTCAGCCCTTCACCGTCTTTCGCGGCCACCATCGCACTTCGACTTTTCTCGCTGACACAGTGCGCACTGCCGCTAACATCAGCGACAACTTCAAACCCGGCGAAACCTACAACATTGGCGGCGCGGATCATCATTCGATTGAGGAACTCTCAGATGTGGTGCTCAAAGTAACAGGCGCCGATCCGTTGCTGGTCGAACATCGTGACTCAGAAATCCTGACGACCAGGATCAAGCGAGTCGACATCTCGAAATCAGTAAGAGACCTCGGGCACAAGAACAGCTACAGCCTCGAAGATGGCATGCGCATAACTGCCGACTGGATGCGTGGCGTCTATAACCTGAGATAGCTTTGCGCGGACGGGGCTTTGCCCGAAAAGTCCTTCTCTGTGCAACCTCTGTGTTCTCTGTGTCTCCGTGGTTAATGAATTTCTTCGGACAACAACCACAGAGTTAGGCATGCGCCGCTGGCGCACCACCGAACACGAAAATGGATTGAAGGAAGATGGTGTCACTAGTTACCATTTCATCTGACGATCGACATTCACTCAGCCTCGGAACTGATTGGTTGATTGGCCGACAATCAATTCGTTTCTCCTCTGCAAATTGCTGAGGAGGTTTTTGTATACCTGCTCGACGCATTTATTTTCAGAGCAGACACAACGGACACAGAGGTTGCACAGAGAAACCGGCTCAATTAAACACTCTTTGGGCAAAGCGCGCGGCAGGTTTGGTTTAAGCCTGCGGAGCAGGCGCAAGCATAAAGCCTGGGGCGCAAGCCCCAGGGCATTACGAGAAAATAGAATTCGCAGCCCATGAAATGGGCGACAGCATTTGCGTCGCATGTTTCTATCGCCCGCATTCGCGGGCTTGAAACTGTTGGTGCTTTTACACCTGGGGCTTACGCCCCAGGCTTTATGCTTGCGCCTGGCCCAACGTTCTGACTATCATTGAGCCTGGTCTTATACAGTGGCACCTTGAACACCTCGCCTGAGCTAGTGTCCTGTCTCTAAAGTTCTAATAACTAAATGTTCGTCCTTTTCGTAATAGAATACCAAGGAGGTAACAATGCGAAGAGGACGACAACTTGCACCGTTGAAGCTTACAACGGATGAACGAGAGACGTTGGAGCAATGGACCAGGCGAGCGAAGACGGGCCAAGCGCTGGCCCAACGAGCCCGCATCATTCTGGAGAGCGTCACCGGAAAAAGTAATACTGAGGTGGCGAGATGCTTGCGCGTAACTAATCAGATGGTGGGCAAATGGCGGATGCGGTTTCTGGAAAAGCGGCTCGATGGTTTGTTGGACGAGCCGCGTCCCGGAACACCGCGCCGACTCAGTGATGTGGAAGTTGAACGTGTGCTGACGATGACCTTGGAGTCCACGCCTAAGAATGCGACGCACTGGAGCACGCGCTCGCTGGCGGCGGCATGCGGGTTGAGTCGCAGCAGTGTGCATCGCGTGTGGCAGGCTTTCGCTTTGGCACCGCACCGTAGTGAGACTTTCAAACTTTCTCGCGACCCGCTGTTTATCGACAAGGTGCGGGACATTGTCGGACTTTACCTGGACCCGCCCGATAAAGCTCTGGTGTTGTGCGTTGACGAGAAGTCTCAGATTCAAGCCTTGGAGCGCTCGCAGCCAATTTTGCCGATGCGTCCCGGACAAGCCCAGCGGCGGTCTCATGATTACCAAACGCAATGGTACGACTTCGCTTTTTGCGGCGCTGGATACTAAAAGCGGTAAGGTGATTGGCCAACTGCATCGTCGTCATCGAGCACTGGAGTTTCGCAAGTTCCTGGACACGATCGACGCCGCCGTGCCGCCAGACTTTGAAGTTCATCTTATTCTCGACAACTATGGCACTCATAAGACGGCCACCATTAGGCGCTGGCTGTTGAAGCGTCCGCGCTTTCAACTCCACTTCACGCCGACGAGCGCCTCTTGGCTCAACCTTGTCGAACGCTGGTTTGCACTCTTAACCGAACAGCAACTGCGTCGTGGTGTCTTCCACAGCACGCGCAATCTGGAGACGACTATTCGCAACTACATCGATGCCCATAATGAAGAACCAAAGCCCTTCATATGGACCAAAACCGCTGACGAGATCCTCGCTAGTGTCGCCCGATTTTGTCAGCGCACTTTAGAGACAGGACACTAGCGCGATTGACGGTTTTATTTAGAATGCAGAATTTGAATGCGTTGGACCGCTAATGCCTAAGGGAGGGGTTATAGTTTTTGACGAGATTAATCAGATACCGTTCGCCGGCGAGAAAAGGCAGTCAAAGACGCGCTAGGAATTAGCAACTTGAGAGTGAATCGTTTCATCTGGGAGACAGGGCTGTCTTACGCTGTTTTGGAATAACGTCCGCCCTGTATCATCGCACTGGCATGAAGCCATTACTTTCCATTTGTGTACCGACTTACAATCGCGGCCACCGATTAATGGTGATGCTGCAGGCGGTATTACCCCAGGTGGCAGAACATTCTGACATCGTTGAACTCTGGATCTCGGACAACGCCTCTACTGATGATACTCCTGGTATGATTGAAGCAGCGAAAGCACTCGGCCCGTTCCAATACTCACGGAACCGATCAAACCTCGGAGCTGTTCAGAACATACTGCGGCTCACAACGGAACTGGCGCGAGGCGAATGGGTCTGGGCCTTGGGAGACGATGATCTGCTTATGCCCGGCGCGTTATCTCGAGTCGTCGCTCAACTACAAGCTTCGCCAGAGCTCGACGCTGTCTATTTTAACTTTCGGTGCGCCGACTACCAGAGAGACTGGCCGACCGAGGCAGTAGGGGGTTTTGACGGCTCGTTCGATTATCTCGGTAATACGGAATTGACCGATCGCTATGTGTCTCAGTGGCAGGAGTTGATCCGCCCGGAGAACGTCCTGTGCACGCAGTTGTATGGGCACGTTATTCGACGTTCTGTGTGGATCAATTACTGGTGCGGGAGAGAGTTGCGCGAGATGTTCGCGGACGTACGCCATACATATCCGCACACCTGCATGCTGGCTGAGACTATAATGCATAAGCCGAGTTGCTACGTGGCCGAGCCGGTGTTAACTATATTCAATAACGGTCAGAGCTGGACAGATGAACAGCCTGTGATTGTGCTTTTAAGATACCCTGAATTACTTGGTTTATACGGCAAGCTGGATTTGCCCGCGAAACAGTTGTCTGCCTGTGCAACTGCGGTGTTCTCGTCAGTTGAGCCTTTTCTTGTTAAGATCCTCCAAAAGGAAGCCGGGCCGAGAAGTCCGACCCTTGGACAATACTTGCGCGCTAACTGGCGGTTTCGAGAAGCCTGGACAGCGATAGGACGCGCGAGTGTAGTTGCGGGAAGGCCCTGGCCGCTTACCCAACTCTGCCGTGCGTCGCTGAAAGCTGGGCAACTGTTTAGCAGAGCGCGGGGCAAGCTTCAGCTCGAGGGAACACGTTTGAGAGGCGCGCTCGACCGCCTTCGATAATCTCCTCTCCCCCAAGCCACGTAGGATCAGAAACACATTAGATAATTTGAGTTCGTGACTCATGGAGAATATAGAAAAAGAGACCATAACCTTCTCGTTCGGAAAGAACTGGCGCGATTTCGTCGACCACATGTCCGATGAAGCCGTCCAAGGTGCGCGATCGGATATTGAAGAATGGTTTGGGCAGGAAAACGTGTCGGGCAAGACGGTCCTCGATATTGGCTGCGGATCTGGCATTCATTCCCTATGTTTCCATATGCTCGGCGCCAAAGAGATTGTATCGCTGGACGTCGACCCGCACAGCGTGTCCACAACGAAATTGCTTTGGGAGCGGGCGGGTAAGCCGTCAAACTGGACGGTCTTGCAAGGCTCAATCCTCGATCGCGATTTCGTGGACCAACTAGGTCAACACGAGCTCGTTTATTCGTGGGGGGTCCTACATCACACCGGGGCCATGTGGCAGGCACTGGAAAACGCGTGCACCCGGGTACAACAAGGCGGCCGCTTCTGGATTGCGCTCTACGTAAAGGGACCAACCTATCCGGAACATCTGGCCTTGAAGCAGCGATATAATCGTCATCCCTGGTGGCGAAAGAAGATCATGGTTTGGAGATACATCTATCACTACTACATGGCCCCGCGCTGGAGGGCAGGTCTCAATCCGTTTGGATGGAATACGACCAGCACGCGCGGCATGAATGTCTATCGTGATGTCATAGATTGGTTAGGCGGTTTGCCTTACGAGGTCGCCAGCAAGGAAGAGGTGGTGAGCTTCTGTGGAGAGCGGGGCTTTACGATTGAGAAGATTCTCGAGACAGGCGAACAGGGAAATAATATCTACTTGTTTTCGCGTGGCAGTTAATTCGGACATTTTCCCAGAGAGTGAATACGGAATATTCGCGTGTATTGCATGCTAGCGTTATGGAGTTAAAGGCCTCCGAAAAGAAGAGACTTGAGGGAACTCGGATCATTTTTGTTGTGGGCGATCTCGAGCTTGGAGGTGCTCAACGTCAAGCGCTGTTATTAGCTCGACACCTCATCGATAACGAGAAGGCGAACGTTGAGATGTGGGGCTTGAGCACGCACGCTGGTGACGTCGCCAAAATCTGCGAAGAAGCGGGCATTCCCTGGCGTCTGTTTCCAATAAATTGGTACACCCACCGAAAAAGAGAGAAGTTCAGAGATCTGACCAGATTGACTCTCACATTGCGGCGGGCCCAACCTGATGTGATTTTATCGTATTTGATCGTGCCAAATGTGGCTTGTGGTTTGGTTTGGCGCTGGACTGGAGCGCAGGTTTGTGTTTGGAATCAACGCTGCGCCGGGACCGAGAGATTGGGTAAGCGGGTAGAACGGATTGCTATAAAACGCGTGCCTTGGTTTGCAACGAATTCCGAAGGCGGCGCCCAATTTTTGGTACGAACGCTGGGCGCACCAGCCAAACGTGTGCGTGTGATTCACAACCTAGTCCAGTTGGCTCCACCCCGAATGGATCGTACCGGCTGGCGCAGGGAACTCGGTCTGAGTGACGACGCCTTCGTGGCCTGCATGATCGCAAATCTAAGCAAACACAAAGACCACGCAACTTTATTACGCGCGTGGCGGCATTTCCTCAACAACTGGGACGCCAAAGGCCGCTCTGCCGTCTTATTACTGGCTGGCCGTTACGACGTCAGCCCCGAAACTCTAAAGGCCCTGGCTTTCGATCTGGATCTGGGAAAGAATGTTCGTTTTATGGGTCAAGTGCAAGACGTCACCGGCCTCTTGAGCGCTGTTGATCTAGCGGTTCTTAGCTCGCCCTCTGAAGGAACGCCCAACAGTGCGCTCGAAGCCATGGCCCAGGGCTTGGCCGTTGTCGGCACGGATAATCCCGGCATGCGCGAAACTCTCGGAACTGGTGGGGAAGAATACTTGTCGCCAGTGGGGGATGCAGAGAGCCTGGCAAATCAAATTCTGCGACAGGCCTCAGACAGCTCTCTGCGGGCTCTAGTGGGATCAATGAATCGCAAACGAATTGAAAAAGAATTCCATCCGCATATTGCGGGCAATCAAATGGTTTCCTTGATTCTCGAGGGTTTACAAGAATCGGAGCCTCGTCCAAGCAACTTAACTCCCAAAATGCAAGGTACTTCACCGACGAATTACTAGCTGCGCGTTAAGGTTATCAATGAGAGCCAGAATCAACAAATACTTTGAACGTCGTAGATATATTCACAGCGAGAAGGAATCGCTTGACCAAATTTCACCCTTGACCTGCAACGGCGAATCTCTGAGAACCGTGACGAAACAGGACTTGGCAAAGATGTTCAATGCGAACGAGATTCGCCAGGAGTGGACGCTGGCGGAGCTGGAATTGAGGAGCGCCTGCCAGATTAAAGATGGAACGACGGGTGGTGTAAATCCTGGGGATCGTAGGGCAGTGTGGTATCTGGTCAAGGCACTGCGCGCGACCTCGGTGTTGGAAATCGGCACCCATGTAGGAGCCTCCACGGTTCACATTGCTTCAGCTTTAAAAAACCTACAACAGCGAGAACCACACCCGACCCGCCACATGATTACTGTTGACAGGGAAGACGTCAATAGTGCCGCTTCGGGAGCCTGGGTGAAATATGGCCTGCCTAAGTCACCTGCAGAGATGATCAAAGCCATACAATGCGAGCATCTAGTCAACTTTGTAACAGAGCCCTCGCTAAAATTGTTGGACCGTTGCCAGGATGAGTTCGACTTGATCTTTCTTGATGGTGATCACTCGGCCGCCACGGTTTATGAGGAAGTTCCGCGAGCGCTGAAGCTGCTCAAGCTGAACGGCGTAATCCTACTTCACGATTACTTTCCAAAGAATCGGCCACTTTGGAATAATGGCTCACTTATTCCGGGGCCATACCTTGGGACTGAGCGGTTGCGCAGTGAAGGCGCCGAGATCAAAGTAATTCCTTTGGGTCAGCTGCCCTGGCCAACCAAACTCGAGTCAAGAATTACCAGTCTGGCCATTCTGAGCCGATAATCAGCGGAGTTCTAATTCCTAAGAACGGCTGGCATTTGCAGTATTAATTGGACCTCTCTGCACCTTTGCATGTGGCTTATCAATGCCGAATAACGACCAAACTGCGCACGGGATTCTAAACGGCGTGCGTATCGTTGTTGTCATCGGACCGTTCGAGCTGGGCGGCGCTGAACGCCAGGCTCTGTTGCTGGCGTGCCACCTAGTACATGAGCAAAAAGCGGATCTTGAAGTTTGGGGTCATGGACAGCCCGGCCGTGTATCGGAACTTTGTGATGAGCAAGGAATCGCATGGCGTAGCGTGCCCCTGCCTGTGCCATGGTCATCGCGTCGTAGCGAGCAAATAAAACGTCTCGCCATTTTTGCCCGCACTCTGCGGCGCGCGCGTCCCGACGTCATACTTCCTTTCATGTTTTTTCAAAGTGTGGCATGCGGCCTGGTCTGGCGTCACACCGGCGCACGCACTTGCATCTGGAACCAGCGCGACGAGGGCCGCGACCGATTACGTTATGCAGACAGGCTTGCAGTTCGCTTTACGCCGCGATTCGTTGCTAACTCTCAAAACGGCGCGGAATTTCTGATTAACGACCTCGGTGTTGATCCTAAGCGGTTGACTCTGATCCATAACGGCGTCGAGATTACTTCTGGTAAATGGGACAGAGCAAAGTGGCGTGCACACCTGGGCGTTAGTGATGAAGCTTTTCTTGCATGCATGGTGGCGAACCTGCAGCAGTTCAAAGATCACGACACGCTTTTGAAAGCATGGAGAATCGTAGTGGATCGTCTCCAGTCAAGGGGTCGGGAAGCAGTGCTCCTGCTGGCCGGCCGGCCTGAAGAGACGCATCTCACCCTTAAAGCTCTAGCTTTCGATTTGAAACTGTGCAACACGGTGCGTTTTCTCGGTGGGGTAAAGGACGTTAGGGGATTGATATCGGCAGTCGACCTAGGCGTGCACAGTTCGGTAAATGAAGGTGTGCCTAATGGAGTTTTAGAATGCATGGCTGCCGGCCTGACAGTGGCAGGCACAGACTATCTTGGCATTCGTGAGGCGGTGGGGCCGCAGGGATATGAATTTCTCGCGCGGCCGTATGACGCCTCGGCACTCGCCGACCAAATTATAAGGCTGGCGGTGGACCCAGCTCTACGGTCGAATGCGGGCATCGCCAATCGGCACCGGGTGGAAAATGAATTCAGTCCTCGCAAGATGTATCACGAGATGACAACCGTTATTCGTGAAGAGTTACATTCGAAATAGCCGCGCCGCCCATGCCCGCTACGCCGATCGCATTGGAAAACTAAGATTGGGTAACAGTGAGATCGAGGAACCTATGAGGCGGTCGGAAGCGTGGTGTTTGTGAGGTTTGGAATGGGAACTGGCGCGCGCGCAAACCGGCTCAGGTGCGTGATAGAATGCCTGACTTTGTTATGACTTACAGACTAAGGTAATTTAGCAATCTATGTGTGGGATAGCCGGCATTATGCGCTGGACGGGGAAGTCCCCGGAACAGTCTGAACTCGAGCGAATGACTGCGGCCATCGCTCATCGCGGACCGGACGGCGTAGGGTTTCTGCGTCGAGACATTGTCGCTCTGAGCCATCGTCGGCTCGCGATCATCGACCCTGAATTGGGCCATCAACCGATGGCGAACGAAGACGAGACTCTTTGGATTACTTACAACGGCGAGATGTACAACTACATCGAGCTCAAGCATGAGTTAACTCAAAAGGGTCATCAATTCACGACCAACTCAGATACCGAAGTCGTTATCCATGCTTATCAGGAGTGGGGTGTCGATTGCCTGCAGAAGTTCCGAGGGATGTTCGCTTTTGCGCTGGCGGATTTTCGCACGCGCAAGTTGTTTCTCGCCCGCGACCATTTTGGTATTAAGCCGCTGTACTACCGCCTGGGAAATGGCTATCTGGCTTTCGCATCTGAGCTCGCCGCGCTGCGGGAAGTCGACGATGTCTGCCCAACGGGCAATCTCTTAGCGGTAGAACTTTATCTTCGTTATCAGTACATACCTCCGCCTCATACGATCTATCGCGATGTTTATAAACTGCCCACCGCCAGCTATCTTCTTGTTGACTTTCAGGGCCATATGACGGCGCCAACAAGGTACTGGGACCTCAATTTTCGGCCACAGAAAGGCGTGTCTGAGAAGGACTGGGAGGCTCAGGCTGATGCGATCATTTCTGAATCCGTAAAGGCGCATCTCGTCGCGGATGTTCCGTTCGGAGTTTTCCTGTCCGGTGGAATCGATTCTTCACTCGTCGCGCTCAAGATGAGTGAGATTCTCACGCGGCCAGTGCAGGCGTTTGCCATCGGATTCAAGGAAGAGAGATATTCGGAACTGCGCTTTGCGGAACAGGTGGCCGAAGAGGGTGGCATTGAGTTGCACACCCATATCGTCGAACACGACTCGCTGGATTTTCTGCCGGAATTGATCGCGCATTATGGTGAACCGTTCGGTGACAGCTCAGCCGTCCCCACCTGGCACGTTTCCCGGCTGGCGCGCGAACGGGTGCCTATGGTGCTGTCGGGCGATGGCGGCGACGAGGGATTTGCGGGTTATGGACACTATGATTATTGGTTGACTCAGGATCCCGCGTTCCGAGCGCGAGAAGACTTTCCCAAGGCGCCGCGCGCGTCATTTTACTGGGCACGTCAGGCCTTTCGAAGACGAATCAGAAGCGGCTCGCGCCATGATCTGGCTGAGTGGGAAAACATAATTTATTACCTGAATCAACCCAGCCGGCGTGCGCTGTGGCGAGATCAGTTTCACGATCTGATCGGCCTCGAGTGCGAAGCTTTCGCGGAAGCCAGCCGAAAGGCGTGGCGGAATGATCGAGTAGCATATGCACAATATCTCGATTTTCAGATGTATCTTCCGTACGCGATTCTGACAAAAGTTGATGTGGCCAGCATGTATCATGGACTCGAGGTCCGAACACCGCTTATAGACTTGCGTGTACTTGAATTAGCCGCTCGATTGCCGATGAATATGCGTTTACGGCGTAATGGTTCGTCGAAACGGATTTCTAAATACCTCTTGAAAAAAATCCTGGGCAAAACTTTGCCACCGGAATTCGTTCATCGTCAGAAGCAAGGCTTTTCGATTCCGCGCGACATGTGGTTTCTGCCGGGTCAACCCGCTCGGAAGATGTTGGAAGGAGTGTTGCTCGATCCTAACAGCCGGCTCACTGAATTCTTCGATCCAAAAGAGATCCGCGCTCACTTGGCAATTCACACGAATGAACGCGACAACTCTAACGCACTTTGGCTTCTTCTCGTTCTCGGCCTTTGGCTACAACAGAACTCTCAAGTCAGTTTTTAATTGAACTAGCAGTAGATGAATTCCTCTTTTGAAACTGATCCCTACCCAGGAAGACCCAAAATTCTTTTCATCGGTCCCGGCGACAGCACGCATACGCACTCCTGGATCGAGCTTCTTCAGCGCGAGAATTTTAATGTGCGCCTATTTATTCCGCCACGATTTTATCCGCCGCCTGCAGACTGGAAAATCAAGACTTACCTCGCTGGCTATAACCATGGCCCGATCAATCCCTCGATCCGCAAGCGTTTGACTGACCGCGGAAAAGCCAAACGACTGGCGCAAAGAACTCTGGCGCGTATCCGGAAGCAACCCTGGGATACTGAAAAATACGGAATCGAATGGTTGGTGCAAATCATCCGCGATTGGCGGCCCAACATCGTCCATACTTTTCAGTTTGACGTCGCGGAATTCTATTTTCGCGTTTGCCGCGAGTACGGATTTACGGACAATCCCAAATGGGTCCTAACCGTGCGTGGTGGTCCGGAGCTGGCGCTGCGGCGCCTCGACCCTCAATTTAAAGAGCGGCTACGCCGGACGCTAACAGCCTGCGACCAACTCATTGCCGACAATCAGCAGAATTACGACTATGCGCAGAGTGTGGGCGTTCAGGAAAACCAGATTTCCTTGGGCGTGGTACCGGGGACTGGTGGTATCGACGTCACTAGGCTTGCTGAGAACTGGAAAGCGTCCCCCTCGGAAAGAAAGATCCTACTCTTGCCAAAAGCATACGAATGGCCGCAAGGCAAGGCACTGCCGGTGCTCGAAGCGCTGAAACTCGCCAACGACAGAATTCCGCCGTGTGAAGTTCATATGCTGGCCGTTTCGGACGAAGTGCGCATGTGGTTTCATACTTTGCCAGATGACGTTCGCGAACGCTGCTTCCTGTATGAAAGAATCCCACGCGAACAAGCCTTAACGCTGATGACTGCATCTCGCGCATTAATTATGCCGTCCTTGTCCGACGGCATTCCGAACGCCATGTACGAGGCAATGGGGGCCGGTGCTTTTCCGATCGTTTCCCCATTGGAAACAATTCTTCCGGTAGTCGGGAACGAGCAGAATGTACTCTTCGCCCGCAATCTTTATCCGGAAGAGATTGCCGCCGCGATCATTCGGGCAATGACGGATAACGCACTTGTTGATGCTGCGGCAAAACGCAATCTGGAATTGGTGACGCGCATTGCAAATCGCGATGACGTGCGCAAGCGAGTTGTTGCGTTTTACGATAAGCTGGCGGCAGACAGTTAATTGATGGCTGGCGCGGCGAGCCGACGTATTAGCCGATCGACACCTGAGAAAGAGATAGTTTGTGAGTTTTTCCTGAAGGCGTGGTTGCATGTGCCGGCGTGGGCGAGACGCCTCCCCATCCGTCTGATCGAGAAGACAAACCGACGCATCATAGAACTCTGCTCTTCCGCCGCGCGCTTTCGGACGACGCACTAGTCGACCGCGCCGCGCAGCTTAACGCACGGCTTGCCGCCGAGCATCTGGACTATGGGATTGTTCAGGGCGCGCGTCGTCGAAATGTACGAGCGCATAGCGGCCGACACTCGCGCGCAAAGCGCATCCGGGGGAAGTGAATTGCAGGTAGGACATGCCTCAGTAGATATCGGTGGCTCCCAGGGCAAAAAGCCCCTCGTCAGCATCATCGTTCCGACTTACAACTATGGCTGCTTCATCGAAGAGACGCTGGAGTGCCTGAGCGCGCAGACCTACTCGAACTGGGAATGCATAATCGTCGATGACGGGTCCACGGACGATACTGCGGAACAAGTCGCGCGCTTCAGCGAAAAAGACGTGCGGTTCAAGTTCCTGCGGCAGGAAAACGCGAGACAGGCTGCGGCCAAGAATCTTGGTCTGCGTCATTGTTCGGGCACGTACGTGCAGTTTCTCGACGCTGACGATCTAATCGAGCCGGAGAAGTTTGAGAAGCAGGTCGCGTATCTGGAGAATCATCCGCAGGTCGATATCGTTTACGGGAGTGTTCGCTACTTCAAAACTGAAGCACCGAACGAACTGCTATACACGACGTGGGGCGAAGACAAGCCATGGATGCCCGAGACTTCGGGCAATGGTAAAGAGGTGCTGGCGTCAGTTCTGGAACGGAATTTCATGGTGATCAACTCGCCGCTGGTACGTCGTCGCGTTATCGACCTGGTGGGCGAGTTTGATGCTGAGTTGCCACCGGCCGAGGACTGGGATTACTGGATCCGTTGCGCGGCGGCCGGAGTGAATTTCCAGTATCAGGATCTGCCTGGCACACTCGCGCTGGTGCGCTGGCACGCGCTGAGTTCGAGCCAGGACCGGAGAAGAATGTATACGTCGGTCTTACGCATACGAAGGAAGGTCAAATCACTGACGGACGATCCCGACCTTCGCGCGCTGAACCGAAAAGAGTTTATCAAGGAGCAGGAGAGTTTGACTTTCGAGACGATACTGCACGGGCCACTCAAGGACTACCTTCGAGAAATGCTGCGCGCGAGTTGGAACAGCCGCACAAAGAAACACGCGCTCAAGTGGTTTGCGTGCGCCTGTGCAGCTCCGCTCGTGCCGCGTCGTAATCTGGCATCTCTCGTAACGACATCGGTGACGAGGTCCTGGCTTCGCTCGTAATTTGAGAACTTAAAATAGGTCGCCACTAAACAATGATTTTTCATAAGACAAAAATTCCCGGAGCTTACGTGATTGAACCAGAGCGCTTCGAAGACGCGCGCGGGTTCTTCGCGAGTGTGTGGACGCAGGATGCACTTGTCGATCACGGAATCAAGAACCAGTTCGTCGAAGGCCACATTTCGTTCAACCCGAAACGCGGAACGTTGCGCGGTCTGCATTTCCAGTTAGCTCCGCGCGCACAGGCCAAGCTCGTGAGGTGCACTTCCGGTGCCGCCTACGACATCGGACTCGATCTTCGTCCGGAGTCTCCTGCATACCTCGAGTGGATTTCGTTGGAACTGTCCGCGCAAAATCGGTTGATGATCTACCTGCCGGCGGGTCTGGCTCACGGTTACCAGACACTTACGGATGACACCGAGCTGTTCTACACAGTCTCAGATAATTACGCCCCCGAATACGCAAGTGGAGTCCGCTGGAACGATCCGGCGTTTGGCATAGAATGGCCGCACGAGGAAAACCGTCTCATTAATCCACGCGATCAACAGTATCCCGACTTTAAGGTTTAGTTCGAGGTCTCGACTTTGCAGATTTCAGTTGCGATGTGTACCTACAACGGCGCTGCGTTTTTGCAGCCGCAGTTGGATAGTATTGCGCGCCAGAGTCGACCTCCGGACGAGTTGGTCGTTTGCGACGATTGCTCGACGGATGCGACCAAACAGATCCTTGACGAATTCGCTAAGCAAACTCCGTTTCCTGTTCGGGTCTTTGTAAACGATCGAAATCTGGGCTCGACTCGTAATTTCGAACGGGCCATCAGTTTCTGTAACGGAGACGTGCTTGCCCTGTCGGATCAGGACGACGTTTGGAGTCTTGAGAAACTCAAGCGGCTTGAAGAAGTCCTGGTCGCCCGTCCCGAAGTGGGATTGGTATTCAGCAACGGCAAGGTCGTTGACGAAACATTAGCACCGACACCCTGGTCCATCTGGGACGTCATCAGGTTTGGCGATCACGAGCAAAGGCTTTTCACAGCCGGCGAAGCTTTTGATGTGCTTCTCAATCGCAACGTGGTGACCGGCGCGGCGATGGCTTTTAGAAAGCGTTTCCGCGAACTCGTCATGCCGATTCCCACCGATATCAGGCACGACGGCTGGCGTGTGATT
>Ga0207676_10000568_pt1 | contig 30603 bp, 22 predicted proteins | sample KBSSwiS72_FD_184307 | JGI IMG/M metagenome (GOLD analysis project Ga0207676, IMG submission 184307) | Switchgrass rhizosphere microbial communities from Kellogg Biological Station, Michigan, USA - KBS Switchgrass S7-2 (SPAdes) (version 2) | ecosystem: Host-associated > Plants > Roots >...
CGAGCTTGGCGGGCTGCTGCGCCACGGCCGGCTCTTCGGGCACCCCTTCTACAGCGAATATGGCGGCCAGGGCGAAGTCAGCACCGCCGCTGGCGGCGACGGCCGCGTCGCCTTGCGCGGCGAACTGGTCCACCAGGACTATGTCGGCTCGTTGGTCTTCGCGGACCGCGACGGCGCGCGCTACGATCTCGCGCTAGAATATCGTGCCGGCAGCGCGCGCGATCATGGCTGGGTGGTCGGTGCCGCGTTCGAGGACAAGACCGCGCGCACGCGCAATCTCGGCTATCTGGGATGGCGCCTTTATGCCGCCGCCCGCCTACCGGTGAGCGAGGCCGGCACCTATACCGCGCTCTCCGCCACGGTGCGCCATGTCGATTACCGCGACGCCGCGCTGGTTGCCGACCGCATCGAAACGCGCTGGTTCGCCCGCGCCGCGCTCGGCACGCCGCTCGGATCGAGCCCGATCGATATCGAGGGTGCGGTCAGCTATACGCGGCGCGACTATAACGCCGCCAGCTTCCTGCATGATTATGACAGCTTCGGCGCCGAGCTTCGCCTCGTGCTGAACTTCGGCCGCTAAGGGGTGCACATCATGAATCATCGTCTCACCCTGCTCGCCACGGCCGCGCTCGCCGCCCTCGCCGCCTTCCCTGCCGTCGCCCAGACGGTCGGCGTCAACGCCGCCGTGGTCAACGACGTGCGCATGAAGACCGAGGCCAATCCGGCGGTCCACCGTGCCGCGGTGAAGGAGCGCGTCTCGCTCGGCAACGACATCGCCACCGGCCCGTCGAGCCGGCTGCAGGTGTTGCTGCTCGATCGCACCAACTTCACCGTCGGCGCCAATGCCCGGCTGAAAGTCGACCGCTTCGTCTATGATCCCGCCCGCAGCGCCAGCTCGGTCGGTCTGTCGGTGACCAGGGGCGCGTTCCGCTTCATGTCGGGCAAGCCGCTCCACGCCAATCCCGGCCAGTCGCAAATCAACACGCCGGTCGCCTCGATCGGCATTCGCGGCACGATCGTCGAGCTGGCGGTCGGCGCCGATGCGCTGACGGTGATCGGCCACCAACCGGGCCTGCCGCGCTTCACCGCCGATCCCGAGACCGCGACGTTGATCTTCCTGCGTGGCCCCGGCACCGGCGCGCAGGGCGGCGAGCAACAGGGCGCGATCGACGTGACCGCCGGCGGCACGACCGGTTCGATCAGCGGATCGGGCCAGGCCTTCTTCATCCCCGGTCCGGGTCAGGCACCGCTCGGCCCGTTCCTGCTGTCGGCCGAGGCGTCGGATGCCTTGGCCAATCTGCTCGGCCGGCGCGGTCGCAGCAACGGCCGATTCGAGAGTCCGCTGGTCGAGAACCCGCTGGTCGACCAGTTCTTCGAAGCCGGGGAACGCAAGATACCCTGATCCCGCTTTCGGGACAGCCGGCCAGCAAGGTTTTGCTGTTCGGCGCGTAGCGATTGAGGCAGGAAGTCCCCCGGGACGGAACGCCAGGCTGATCGGCTGGCGCGAAGGGGAGTAGGCGTTGCATGGGCCTTGAGCGCCCCGGCATCGAATTTCGGATGGGCGCGCCGGCACTTTGTGCCGTGCTGGCGCTCGTCGCCTTGCTCGGCCTGCTGTTCGGCGCGCCCTTCAGCCGCGCCGGCGCGGCCGATCGCGTCACGCCCGGCTTTCAGGGCGTGGCGAGCTGCGCCGGTACGACCTGCCACGGCCGGCTCGAAGCCGATGGCGCGGTCGTCCGCCAGGACGAGCTCAAGCTGTGGCAGGAGCCCTCGACGCCGGGCGGCGCGCACAGCCGCGCCTTCACCGTCCTGTCCGGCGCGCGGGCGCATCAGATCGCCGCGACACTCGGCCTGGGCGAGCCGACCGCGGCACCTGCCTGTCTCGGCTGCCATGCCACGCCGGCCGGAGGAATGCGCGGCGCGCGCTTCCTGACCAGCGACGGGGTCGGCTGCGAGGCGTGCCATGGCGCGGCCGGCGGCTGGATCGCCTCGCATTACACCGTCGGCGCGAGCCACGCCGCCAATGTCTCGCGCGGCATGACCGCGCTCGAACGCCCGGCGACGCGCGCCGCCATCTGCCTCGATTGCCATTTCGGCAGTGCGCGGCCCGGCCAGTTCGTCAGCCACCGCATGATGGCCGCCGGCCACCCGCGCATCGCCTTCGAACTCGATCTCTTCTCGACCCTCCAGCTGCACCACAATGAAGATGCCGATTACGCCGCGCGCAAAGGCCGCAGCGACAGCGTGCGGACATGGGCGGTCGGCCAGGCCATGGCGCTGGGCCGCGAGATGGCGCTGTTCGCCAATCCCGGCCTCGGCAGCGAGGGCGCGTTCCCCGAATTCTATTTCTTCGACTGTCATAGCTGCCACCGCCGCATCTTCGACCAGGCCGATCGGGTGAAAACCTGGGAAAGCAATCCCGGCCGCCCGATCCCCGCCGGCATGCCGCCGTTCAACGATGAGAACATGATCCTGCTTTCGGCCGCGGCGCGAGTCGGCGCGCCCGGCCTGGCGGCGAAGCTCGACGCCGATGCTCGCGCCTTCCACGCCGCCATCGCGCGCGATCGCGGCGCCGCGGTCGCCGCCGCCAACCGGCTTGGCGCCACGGCCAACGCGCTGGCGAGCGCACTCGGCAACGCACCAACCGGCGGCGACAGCGCCTTCGCGATGGTCGATGTCGTCGCCGGCCCGGTGCTGTCGCCGCGCTTCACCGATTATGAGGGCTCGGCGCAGGGCGTGATGGCGATCGACACCTTGCTCAACGCGCTGGTCAAGCAAGGCCGCGTGACCACCGGCGCGGCCGCAGGCATCCGCGCCAACATCAACCGCGCCTATGCCGCGGTGAAGGACCCCAACGCCTATCGTCCGGGCGACTTCCGCGCTTCGCTTGCCGAGGCGGTGCGCGCGATCAGGGCGCTGCGATGAGGGGCGAGATTCCTGCCACTTACTCAAGCCCCTCCCCTTCAGGGGAGGGGCTGAAGAAGATACGAAGCCGCCCGCTCCCCACCTTGCTGGCGAGTATCGCGCTGATCCTGTCGGGCTGCGGTGGCGGCGGCGGATCGGGCGGCAGCACGCCGACACCGACCCCTGCCCCCGCGCCCGCCCCGACCGGCCTCTACGCCGTCCCCGCCGCCGAAGCCCTGAGCATCAGCGACGTGCAGAATGTCATCGCCCATGCCGCCGCCGAGGCCAGTGCGCGCCACCTGCCCGGCGTGATCGCGGTGACCGACCGGGTCGGCAACGTGCTCGCCGTGTTCCGCATGACCGGCGCGCGCGCCACGGCGGTGACCAGCCCCGCGCCCAATGGCGTCAACATGGACGCACAGAACCTGACGATCCCGGCCGAGGCCGGGGCGATCGCCAAGGCGGTGACGGGCGCCTATCTGTCGAGCGGCGGCAACGCCTTTTCGACCCGCACTGCGAGCCAGATCGTCCAGCAGAATTTCCCGCCCGGCTCCTCGACGCTCGGTCTGGAAAGCGGCCCGCTGTTCGGGGTGCAGTTCAGCCAGCTGCCCTGTTCCGACCTGTCCGCGCGCTACGGCGCGGCGGGCACAGCGGCGCTGATCGGCCCCAAGCGCTCGCCGCTCGGCCTGTCGGCCGACCCTGGCGGCTTTCCGCTCTACAAGAATGGCGTGGTGGTCGGCGGCGTCGGCGTGATGGCCGATGGCGTCTATGGTTTCGACGCCAATTCGATCGATATCGACAACGACCCGGAAGAGGCGATCGCGCTCGCCGGCACGCTTGGCTTCGAGGCGCCGGAAAGCGTGCGCGCCGACCATGTCTATGTCGACGGCACGCAACTGCGTTACACCGACATGGCCTATACCGGTCTGATCGCGACGGGTGCCGCGAGCTATGCCGCGACCGACCCCGCGCTCGGCTCGCTGGTGATGGTGCGCGGTTATGCGGCGGCGACGATCATCGCCGGCACCGCTTATGGCAGCGAAGCCTCGGGCGTGCGCCCCTCGACCACGGCCGAATTCTCCAACCGCGACGCCTTCGTGCTGACCGATGGCGCCGGCACCGACCGTTTCCCGATCCGCGCCGCCACCGATGCCGGCGATGTCGCGACACCGCTCAGCGTCGCCGAGGCACGTGCGATCCTCGAGGAAGCCTTTACCGTGATGAGCCGCGCGCGGGCGCAGATTCGCCAGCCGCTCGACAGCCGCGCGCAGGTGACGATCTCGCTGGTCGACACGCGCGGCGCGGTGCTCGGCATCGTGCGCTCGCCCGACGCGCCGATCTTCGGCACCGATGTGTCGCTGCAAAAAGCGCGCACCGCCGCCTTCATGTCGAGCCGCTTTGCGGCGCAGCAATTACTCGCCGACCCGAGCGCCGACGTGCAGCATTTCGTCGGCGCCACCCGCACTTTCCTGCACGATCCGAACGCGCTGACCGGCGCCACCGCCTTCACCGATCGCGCCGGCGGCCTGCTCTCGCGCCCGCATTTCCCTGATGGCGAGATCGCGCGTCCGAACGGCCCGCTGTCGCGCCCGATCGCCCAGTTCAACCCGCTCTCCACCGGCCTGCAATCCGCCCTGATCCTGACCAATGTTGCGCAGCACCTCGGCTTCGTGACCGGCGCCAGCGGCACCGACACGCCGGCGCGCTGCACCTTCATCCCCGATGCCGCACCCGGCCAGAATCGCCTGCAGAACGGCTTGCAGATCTTCCCCGGTTCGGTCCCGGTCTATCGCGGCAGCACGCTGGTCGGCGCGGTCGGCGTGTCGGGCGACGGCATCGACCAGGACGACATGGTCGGCTTTCTCGGCCTGTCCAATGCCGGCATCCGTGTCGGCGGTATCGGCAACGCGCCAGTCGCGATCCGCGCCGATAACGTCGTGGTCGATCTCGGCGACGCCCAGGTACGGCTGCGCTACGTCAACTGCCCCTTCGCGCCGTTCCTCGACACGAGCGCGCAGAATGTGTGCAGCGGGTTGTGAGGGCGGCGGGCGCCCATTCCGTTCTTAAGCCCCTCCCCTTCAGGGGAGGGGTTGGAGTGGGGCCTATCCACAAGCCAGCGGTCTCGATGAGAATGAGACGCCCCACCCCCATCCCCTCCCCTGAAGGGGAGGGGCTAGAATGAGCATCGGCCCGCTCCTCATCCCCCTCGCCCTCGCCTCGGGCCAGGTGACGCTACCCCCAGCACCGCCACCCCAGGCGGCGCCCGACGACCAGCCGATCAACGACAAGCCCCCGGTCGACTCCATCCCCGGCCGCCGCCGCCCGGGCTATAACAAACCGCTTCCCGATGAGGTGACGCAGCGCAATATCGGCGCGGTACGCCCACCACCGCCGACCGCCTTCCCGACCGACCAGATCCCGGTGCCCGATCGCTGGCGGCTGATCGAGAGTCTCGGGCTGGTCAAGGAGCGCTGGTTCGATCCCTATCATCAGAACACACTGAAGGGTGATCGGCCGATCGACCGTGCCAAGGTCAAATGGCTGCCGATCCATGAGGACGACTGGTTCTTCACCCTGAACGCGGTCAGCGACACGGTCGTCGAGCCGCGCACCTTTCCGATCCCGGTTGGGGTGCAGACCACCGAGCGCCCGCAAAGCCTCGACGTGTTCGGCAAGCAGGCGAGCGTCGTCGCTTCGCAAACCTTCATTATCGGCGCCTCGCTGGTGAAGGGCTCGACCGCGTTCAAGCCCCCCGAGATCGAGTACAAGCTGACCCTTGCCTTCAATATCAACTATGCCCGCGTGCCCGAGCGCCGCGTGCTGTTCGTCGAGCCGAGCAAGCCGACCCACCGCACCGATCACTTCCTTGGGGTGCAGGAAGCCTATATCGATTACCATCTGCGCAACCTGTCGGATCGCTACGACTTCGACTCGCTGCGCGGCGGCGTGCAGCCCTTCCAGAGCGATTTCCGCGGCTTCCTGTTCAACGACCAGAATCTCGGGTTGCGACTGTTCGGCAATCGCGACGGCAACCGCCTGCAATATAATCTCGCCGTCTTCTGGCGGCTGGAAAAGGACACCAATTCCGGCCTCAACGACGTGACGCAACGTCCGCGCGACGACTGGGTGTTCGTCGCCAATGTCTATCGCCAGGATTTCCTCGTCCCCGGTTTCACCAGCCAGGTGACGGCGGTCTATAACCGCAACCGCGAGGCGAGCCGCGTCCAGATCGACGATAATGGTTTTCCGGTGCGCCCTGCCTTGCTCGGCAATCTGCGTGGCCGCGACTATGACGTGGTCTATCTCGGCTACAATGCCGACGGGCATATCGGCCGGCTCAATCTGACGCTCTCGGCCTATCAGGCGCTCGGCACCGACAGGAATAGCTTCTTCACCGGCCGCAGGGCGCGGATCAACGCCCAGTTCGGCGCGGCCGAGCTGAGCTACGACCGCGACTGGGTGCGCGTTCGCCTGTCGGGGCTTTACGCCAGCGGCGACAAGAACCCCTATGACGACAAGGAGACCGGGTTCGACGCGATCCTGGAGAACCCGATCTTCGCCGGCGCCGACACCAGCTACTGGATCCGCCAGTCGATCCCGTTCGCCGGCGGCGGCCGGGCGATCGCGATCAGCGGGCGCAACGGCGTGCTCAACGATCTGCGCTCATCCAAGGACGAGGGGCAGTCGAACTTCAACAACCCCGGCACATTGCTGGCCGGCGTCGGCGCCGACTTCGACCTGACGCCGCGCCTGCGCGTTTCGACCAACGCCAATCATTTGTGGTTCGCCAACACCGCCGTGCTGCAGACGCTGCGCAACGAGGGCAGCATTCCACGCGATATCGGCTGGGATCTGTCGACGGCGGTGATCTTCAGGCCCAAGGCGTCGCAGAACATCGTCATGCGGCTGTCGGGCGCGGTGATGTGCCCGGGCGCCGGCCTCAAGGACCTGTTCGCCGCGACGGATCGTAGCAAGCATTATTACTCGATTCTCGCCAATGTGATCCTGACCTACTGATGCGCAAGTTTGCCTTCCCGGAGCGGCTCGCGTCGATCAAGCCCCTCCCCTTCAGGGGAGGGGTTGGGGTGGGGCAGTGCCGCAAGCACGACGATCGTAGCGTTCGTGGAGACGCCCCACGCCCATCCCCTCCCCTGAAGGGGAGGGGCGTGAGTCTCATCGAGCGAGCTTTGCTGTCGCTCGCCGCCCTGCTGCTGGTCCCCACGGCAATGCTCTACGCCAGCGAGGGCGAGAAGCCCGTCAGGCGCCACTACGTCACCGCCCCACCCGCGCCGATGAGCCAGACCCCGGAAAAGGCCGCCGCCAAATCGGACGGCTGCTATTCCTGCCACACCAAGACCGACGAGCCCTCGATGCACGCCTCCCCGGCGGTGGTGCTCGGTTGCACCGATTGCCATGGCGGCGACGCGACCGTGCAAGGCGACCCGTCGCGCGGCTTCACCGACGCCGCCTATGTCGCGGCGCGCGACCGCGCCCATGTGCTGCCGCGCTACCCGCGCGACTGGAACTATCCGAGCAGCGCCAATCCCAAACGCAGCTACACCCTGCTCAACCGCGAGGCACCCGAGTTCGTCCGCTTCGTCAATCCCGGCGACTATCGTATCGTCCGGCAGAGCTGCGGCGCCTGCCATCTCGAGGTGATCGAGGCCTCGGAACGCTCGATCATGGCCTCGGGCGCGATGCTGTTCGGCGGCGCGGCGTATAATAACGGCATCGTCCCGTTCAAAAGCTACATCTTCGGCGAGGCCTATACCGCCACCGGCGAGCCGGCGAAGATCGAATCCCCCGGCACGCCACCGGGCACGGTGACGCCCCACCAGGCCGCACGTGGTGCGCTCGCCGCGCTCTATCCGCTGCCGACCTGGCAGGTGACGCCGCCGGGCGACATCTTCCGCGTGTTTGAAAATGGCGGGCGCAACAACGGCACCGGCTTCGCCGAGGTTGGCTTGCCCAACCCGAGCGGATCGATCCAGCGGCTCGAGGAACCCGGCCGTCCCGACCTCAAGCAGAGCAATCGCGGCCCCGGCACCGGGCTGCGCGTCGCCATCCCGATCCTCAACATCCACAAGACCCGGCTCAACGATCCGCTCTTGTGGTTCATGGGCACCAACGACCAGCCGGGCGATTATCGCGGCTCGGGCTGCACCGGCTGCCATGTCATCTACGCCAATGACCGCGAGCCGCGTCATTCGCTGATCTACGCGCAATATGGCCGCGACGGGCAGAGCGTGACGGTCGACCCGACCATCGCCGCCAAGACCACCAGCCATGGCGGCCTCGTCACCCCCGAGAGCGGTCACCCGCTGCGCCATGCCTTCAGCCGCTCGATCCCGACCGCACAGTGCATGAGCTGCCACATGCACCAGCCAAACGTATTCCTGAATTCCTACCTCGGCTACACCATGTGGGACTATGAATCCGACGCGCCGGCAATGTGGCCCAAGCAACAGAAATACCCGACCGCCGCCGAAATCCGCGCCGCCAATGATCGTAACCCCGAAGCCGCCGCGGTGCGCGGGCTGTGGAGCGACGTCGACTTCCTGCGCAACGTCAACGACCTCAACCCGACACTGCACGACACCCAGTTCGCCGACTATCACGGCCATGGCTGGAACTTCCGCGGTGTGTTCAAGCGCGACCGCCAGGGCAATCTGCTCGATGCGGAAGGGCATATCGTCGCGCCCGACGATCCCGCCAAATGGCGCAAGCCCGGCGAGGGCCAGTTTGTGCCGCCCGGCACCAATCCCGGCAAGGCGGTCCATCTGATGGACATCCATGCCGAAAAGGGTTTGCAATGCGCCGACTGCCATTTCGCGCAGGACAGCCACGGCAATGGCTTGATCTATGGCGAGGTCGCCAATGCGGTCGAGATCGGCTGCAAGGACTGCCACGGTACCGCTGACACTTACCCGACGCTGCGCACCTCAGGTCCGGCGGCGCGGCCGCAGGGCAATGATCTCGAACTGCTGCGCAACCCCGATGGCCGCCGCCGCTTCGAATGGATCGACGATGGCGGCGGCAAGCGCCACCTGATCCAGCGCTCGATCGTCGACCCGAGCCTCGAATGGCGCGTCCATCTGGTGCGCGACAGCGTCGATCCGACCAGCCCGTACTTCAACCTCAAGGCCGCGCGCGCCAAGCTGATGAGCCGCACGGGCGCCGATGACGGCCGCTTCGCTTTCGGCCCGGGCGTCGCGGTGGGCGACCGCGCGCATGGCGACGACAAGATGGCGTGCTTCACCTGCCATCTGTCCTGGACGACGAGCTGCTCGGGCTGTCACCTGCCGATCGAGGCCAACTGGAAGACGACCTCACACCATTATAATGGCGAGCAGACCCGCAACTTCGCGACCTACAACCCGCAGGCCGCGCGCGACGACATGTTCCAGCTCGGCATCCACCAGACCACCAAGGGCAATGAGATCGCGCCGGTGCGAAGTAGCTCGGCGTTGATCCTGTCCTCGACCAACGCCAGCCGCGAGCGGATCTATGTCCAGCAGCCGCCGATCAGTGCGATCGGCTTCTCCAGCCAGGCCTTCGCGCCGCACTTCCCGCACACCGTGCGCACTACCGAGACCAAGACATGCAGCGACTGCCACCTCTCGGCAGCGGACGACAACAATGCGATCATGGCGCAGCTGCTGCTGCTCGGTACCAACTACACCAACTTTGTCGGCCTCCATGCCTGGACAGGCCTTGCCGGCGGCTTCGAGGCGGTGCGCGTCACCGAATGGGACGAACCGCAGGCGGTGATCGGCTCCTATCTCCAGCGCTATGCCTATCCCGATTACTGGAAGCTGCATGTCGAGAAGAATGGCCGCGAGCTGAAGGACTGGACGCGCGGTGCCAGCTTCGACCGTCACGGCTCGGGCGAGACCCACCCGATCGAGACCTTCCGCAACGTCGTGAAGGGCACGGTCGACCGCGTCGGCTGCCTGCAGCAGCGCGGCGAATATATGTATGTCGCCGAGGGGCGCGGGGGTTTCCGCGTCTATGACGTCGCCTCGATCGGCAACAAGGGCGTGTCCGAGCCGATCATCTCGGCGCCCTTCTCCAAGCTCGGCCACGACACGCACGTCGCCAGCGCCGACGCGACCTGCGTCGCGCTGCCGACCAACCAGCCGATCAACCCGCTGCGCAACACCGCGCCGATGCGCCAGATGAACCAGGAGCAGCCGTTCCTGCCGATCTACAGCTACGCCGCCGTGACCGATGCGAAGGAGGGCCTGATCCTCGTCAATGTCGAGACGATGGCCGATGGCAACTTCCGCAACAACTTCTTGCACCGCGCCGCGACCTGGAACCCCGACGGCGTCCTCAACGGCGCGCGCCACGTGATCCTCGCCGGCGAGATCGCCTATGTCACCGCCGATATCGGCCTGGTCGTGGTCGACCTCGCCGACCCGCTCCACCCCAAGCTTGCGGCCGTTCGCAAGTTGCGCGAAGCGCGGGCGAGCGCGATCCAGTTCCGCTATCTCTGGGTTACGGACGCGACTGGCGTGACCCTGTTCGATGTGACCCGTCTGCGCGATCCGGTCGAGGTGCCGTCGGGCCATGTCGCGCTGGCTGACGCGCGTCGTCTGTACGTCGCCCGCACCTATGCCTATGTCGCGGCCGGTGCCGAGGGGCTGGCGATCATCGACGTGACCAACCCGACCCGGCCGGTTCGCTACCAGGCCCTCACCTTCGACGGGAAGCTCAGCGATGCGCAGGACGTGGTGATTGGCGTGACCAATGCCTCGCTGTTCGCCTATGTCGCGGACGGGCGGAACGGCCTCAAGGTGATCCAGCTCACCGCGCCCGACAGCCAGCCCAACTTCTACGGCTTCTCCCCCGCCCCAAAGCCCGAGCTGATCGCCTGGGCGCGCACCCCCACTCCTGCCCTCGCGCTCTCCAAGGGCCTCGACCGCGACCGCGCGGTAGACGAGACGGGAGGCCAGATCGCGGTGTTCGGCCGACTCGGCTCGCGGCCGTTCAACCGGACGGAGATGGAGCGCCTGTTCCTCAACCGCGCCGGGATACCGTGGAAGGTCCGCGACAGCGGCACGATGCGCGACTGGCGCCCGCCGATGAAAACTCCCTAGACCGGCCACTCCGCCCTTAACCCGCGCACCAGCGGCTGCAGCTTCTCGTCGAAACGCGCCAGCACGACATGGTCCTCGACCGTGTCGAACAAGGTGACGAGTTCCTGACCGGTCCAGCGGTGCAGCGCATAGCCGGGCGGCTCGGCGACGATCATCTCGCGGTGGTCGGGCACCTCGGGGTCGATCGGATTGAGGTCGAGCGCGACCTGCGGCGCGGTGGAGGGACAGACGATCACCGTCACCCCGTGCCATGGCGCGACGATCGCGCGGTGGAGATGGCCGCACAGGACCGCGCGGATCTGGCGCTGCCCGGCGATCGCCTGGACGAAACGCGCGACCCATGGCTCGCCGACATGCGTCGCCATCCACTCGATCCCGACGTCGAGCGGCGGATGATGCATGACGATGACCGTCGGCGTGTCGCGGTCCTCGGCCAGCCGCGCGGTCAGCCACGCTGCACGGCGCGCGCAGAAGCCGCCACCATGCCGTCCGGGCTCATGCGTGTCGATCACGATCAGCCGCAGGCCGTCGTGGCGCAGACTATACTGCACGAAGCCGTCGACCACCGGCACCTTGGGAAAATAGCGCGAGAAAGGCGCGCGAAGATCATGATTGCCGACCGTCGGGTAGACCGGGAACGGGCACCCCGCCAGCGCGTCGGCGCAGCGGCGATAGCTCTCATCGTCGCCACGATCGGTCAGGTCGCCGCTGACCAGCAGCATGTCGGGCCGGTTAGGCCCCTCGACCAGCACCTTGAGCACCGCGTCGAGGCGCTTGCGGTTGAACTCGACCGGGTTGCCCTCGTCGAATCCGAGATGCAGGTCGGTGATCTGCGCGATCAGCATAGACGCAACGGCGTGCTCATGGCGCTCGCCCTCCCCCCGGCAGGGCGGCTTCGGGCGTGGCGGCCGGCGAGAGCCGGCGCCGGCTTCGCCACGGCGCGTCCTGTTTCTGGTGGTAGCTGTGGCACATCGCGCAGGATGAGGGAACCTTGGCCGCCGAGCCCTCGCCGCCATGACAGGAACGGCAGGTTTCGATCCCTGGTACCAGCACATCGGCGGCATCGCGCGATTTGCCTGCCGCATGGCATGAGGCGCAGCTTTGGGTGCTGTGTGCGGCATGATCAAACCAGCCATGCATCAGATAGCGCGACGGCTGGCGCACCGGCACCACGCCCCAGTCGATCGAGCCATTCGTCCCGGGCGGGGTGACGACATGGCAATCGTAACAGGCGCCGCCCTGCGAAAAGACCTGGCGGATTGCCGCGTCCGCGCTGCCAGGCCGCGTCGCCGCCGCGCCGAACCAGGCATGATAGACCTGGCCCTGCGCATATTGTCCCGGCCGCCGGCGCGCCATGCCGCCCAGTTCGAGCGGCCGGTAAGGAGCGGTGCTGCGGTACATGGCGCGCAGGTCGGCGATCATCTGCGCGATGTCGCCGTGGCGCAGCGTGCGCACCGTGCCGCCGATGCGGTCGAAGCCGAGGCTGTGGCACATCTTGCAGTCGCGCTCCATGTCGACCGGCAGGAAGCGCGCGCCATCGGCGGTCGGCTTGTGGCAATCGGCGCAGGCCAGCGCGTCGCCAAAGCCATATCGGCCCTTCAGTGTCTGGGCCATGCGGGCCACGCCGCCGCGCATATCGAGGTGCAGCATGTGCGGGAATTTCAGGCCGTTCGCCTCGCGCAATCCGGGGCCGATCGTCACCCGCGCCAGCACAGGCTGCGCGCCGGGCGCCGCGGCGACGAGCGGACGGAATTGCGGGTGTACGGTGCCGAAGTCGCCGGCATTGCCGATCCGCGTGTCGGCCAGCCGGTCCTTCAGCGCGGTGTGGCAATCGGCGCAGAAGACCTGCGGCGTGGGCGGCATCGGCCCGGCGCCCTCATGCTCGCGGTGGCAATCGACACAGGCGCCGCGATCGGGCTTGTTGAACGCCCCGGCCCAGCTGGCGAGGATCCGCCCGCCCAGCCCCAGCGGCGAACGCGCCGTCGCCAGCCGGGCCGGCGGGGCATGATCATGGACGTCCTTGTGACATGACACGCACGCCGTATCGCGCACCGCCACGAACGCCTGCACATGGCAGGCCTTGCAATTGCCTTCGAGACCGTGATGCGCCGCGCTGAGCGGCCCCGGCGTCCAGCTGCGATCGGCCTGGATGCGGCCACCCTGCGGGTCGGCGGGGCGGGCGAAATGCCAGATCGGCCAGACAAGGAAGATCGCCAGCACCGTCGCGATCAGCACATAGACCATCGGCCGCTTGCCCGGCAGGACATGCGCCAACGAAAAGACGCTTTCGTCATCCGCCTCGGCATCGACGGCGGTGCGCGTGACGGTCAGGACGATCGCCCCATCGCCGTCGCGCGCGACCATGATCCGCGCATCGCCAACCACGACCTCGCCACCGCGCGTCACATCGATCTCGCCGGCCGAAGTGGCGCGCCCGTCTATCTCTACCTTGAACCCGGTCTCGGCCGTGACGCTGATCCGCCGCGCGCCTTTGCGCCCGATCATCGCATGCTGCGGCGCGACCGCGAGATCGGGGACGACGATGTCGCTGCCCGAGGCGCGGCCGATCATCACCGTGTCGCGCTCGACCTTTGTCGCGCGGACGATCTCGCGCCCCTCGGCGGTGCGGCTCAGCTGGCGGAGGAGGAAGGTCATGCCGCGCTCACCAGTAGAAGAACACGCTGACGATGTGCGCGGTCAGCGCGGCGATCAGCGCGAAGGTGATGGGGACGTGCACGTATAGCCAGATCTCCAGCATCGCCTTCAGCCGCAGATGCCGCCGCAGCCGCGTCAGCATCCCGGCCTTGCGTTCGAGCAGCGCGTCGACACGGTCGAGCGGGTCGGTCGCGCTGTCCGGCCGGCTGCCGATCCGCTCCCGGATCGCCTCCTGCGCCGCCGCCGTCGCGCAGCGTGGATCGTGCCCGGTAAGCCGCCGCCACAAACCGCCGCCGAACGGATCCTGATCGATCGAGCGGTCGACGATCGCGGCGTCGGCCGGGTCGAGCGGCTGTGCGGCGTCGTTCAGCTGCCGGTCGATCGCACGCAGCGCATCGCGCATCTGCGGCTGGGTCAGCTCCTCGCGATTGTCGCTGAGCATCCGGGGCACGAAGGCATAAGCGGCGATGCCCCACACGCCCGAGGCGATCACCAGCATCATCAGCGCATAAGCGAGCGTGTGAACGTTCCAGCCGAACTGGAAACCGGTGTGCAGGGTGGCGATGACGATCAGGCTGAGGCCGAGATAGACATGCGCGCTGGTCCAGCCTTTCAACGACCAGCGCCCGGCGGTCATGGCGCGCTTGCGCACCCCGAGCAGGGTCAGCCACAGGATCAGCAGGGTCGCGATCGTGCCCAGCGTATAGCCATACCAGCTGCCGCCATTGGGGCGCGGCTGCACGTCGATCAGCGCATAAGCGAGGATCGCCACGCCCGACAATGCGAGCGCGACCTTGAGCCAGCGGAAACCGGCATGGCGCAGAAAGCCGTCATGGTTCGGCCCGCCACTCCGCTGTCGGCTGGTCGTGGACACGCGCGTGGCTATGATTCGATCTCCGTTTCGAGCCGCGAGACGGTGAGGAACTCCTCGGGCGCGACGCGGATCGCGGCGCCGGTCGGGCAGGCACGCACGCAGGCCGGGCCGCCATCGATGCCCGAGCACATGTCGCACTTGATCGCCTTTTTGGGATGCTCGACCCCGGGCTTGTCATGGTCGTGGCGCCATTCCTTGCTCGGCTCGCCCGGGCCGGGTCCGCGCCCGAACAGCAGCCAGCTGAGCAGGCCCGGTTTCTTCGGCGGCACGCTGTCCATGCGGATCACGCCATAGGGGCAGTTGCGCTGGCAATTACCGCAGCCGATGCAACTGTCGTCGATCACGACTTCGCCGTCGGGCCCGCGATGGATCGCATTGGGCGGGCAATCCGCCATGCAGGCGGGGTTCTCGCAATGCCGGCAACTGGTCGGCACATGGAGATGGGCATAGGTCCGTCCGGTCTCGCGATCGAGCCGCGACAGGCCGTCATGACTGTCGGCACAGGCCTTTTCGCAATTGTCGCAGCCGACGCACAGATTTTCGTCGATCAGCAGCACATCGGTCGCCTCGCCGATGCCATTGTCGACGAGGAATTTCGCGGTCTGCGAATACATGTCGACCACGCCCGAGAAACTGCCCTTGCGGCTCTCGACAAAGGCATTGAGATTCTGCCGCGCGGCCATGTCGGCGCGGGCCTTTTCGAGCAGACGGGGCTTTGCCTCGAGCAACCGGCGGAAGGCCTTGCCGTCGAGCCGGATCACCTCGGACTTGATCGCCGCCTTGACCGTGGCGGTGCGCTTGCCGCCGGCGATCAGCGCCATCTCGCCGACATAGGAGCCGGCCGGGAGATAGGACAGGAACACCGGCTTGCCGCCGACATTCTTCTCGACGATCATCGAGCCGAGCCGGATGACGTAGATGTCGTCGCCCTCATCGCCCTCGGTCAGGATCGCCTCGCCGGCGCGCACCGTCTTTATCTCGGAGGTTTCGAGGATCTCGGTAATATCGGCCGAGGTGAGCCCTGAGCCGAACATCTGCAGCAATTGCCGTTCGACCGAGATGCGCGTCACCGCGCGCGCCGCCGCCGGCACCGAGGCCATCAGCTTGAGCGCGGCGGTGCGCGACACCTCGATCGCGATCACGTCGCTGCCCGCGCGCACCGTGGCGCCGCGCCGCCGGCCCGAGATCAGCCCGACCTCGCCGACGATCGAGCCCTGGGCGATCGGCACGGTGATGCTGGGATCGTTGCGGTCGACCTCGACCAGCACCTCGCCCTGGACGATCGCGAACAGCGAGGAGCCGGGATCGTTGCGGCGGAAGATCACCTCGCCGGCATCGAACCGCCGCATCTCGGAATCGAGCATGAACTCGCGCAACTGAAGCGGCGAGAGTTCGTTGAGAATGGTCACGTCGCGCTTGAGCAGCGCAAGCCATTCGTCGACCGAGCGTCGTGCGCGGAATTTCTCGAATTTCCTGGCCAGGATCGGCTCGTCGGCGGGCTTCAACGTGGTGTTGCCGTTGATGAACTCGACCACGTCATGGCCCTGGTTCATGCAATGCTTGATCAGCGGATAACCCGCCAGCGCGCCGATGACATAGACGCCTGGCCGGGTCGTCTCGAAGGTCCGCGAGAGGCGGGGAAAGGCCTCGCGATCCTCACTGGTGAATTCGATGCCGCACTTTTCGATGAACGCGCGTGGTGCTGCCGAGCCCATGCGCGCGATGATCCGGTCGCAGCGGATCGTCTGCTGGCCGTCGCGGGTGTCGAGCAGCAATTCTCCGGGGCGGATCGCCGCCGGGGTGGTCTCGGTGCGGATGGTCAGGCGGCCGGATGCCGCCGCCTCGTTGAGCAGCTTGACGTTGGCCGCCTTGGCGCGGGCGAAATCGGCCGAGCGGTTGAGGATGGTGACGGTATTGGCCTGTGCCGGATCGGCGGCGAGGCCGAGCGCATTCTCGATGCCGGCATCGCCCGAGCCGATCACGGTGATATGCTCGTCGACATATTCGCCGGGGTCGTCGAGCTGGTACTGGACATGGGGGCTATCGGCGCCTTCGCAACGCATCAGGTTCGGATTGCCCTGCGTGCCGATCGCCAGTACCACCGCCTCGGCGGCGATCTTGCCGCCGTCCTTCAACGTCAGCGTGAAGTCACCCTTCTCGCCGTCGATCGCGGTGACTTCGCTGCGGTAGCGCACATTGACCTTCTTCGCGCCGTCATTCCACGCGCCGAGAATGGCCTCGCGCTTACCGGCGGCAAACGGCATGTCGGCGCGCAGCACCAGCTGGCTGGGCGTCGCCATGACATGCTTGCCCTTCTGGTATTTGTAGATCGTGTCGGAGAGGTGATCGGTCTTTTCGAGCAGCACATGGCTCAGGCCCAATGCCGCAGCACGCGCCGCCGCGCTCAACCCGGCGGGGCCCGACCCGATGATCGCGATACGGACGCGGTCACTCAACCGCCCCACTCCCCGGTTGCCCACATAGCGGCGGGCTTGCCGCAGCCCGCTACACCTAGCATGGATGCAAGGCTAAACCAGCCATCGCATTGGCGCAGCACGGGGGATAGGATGGCGACGACATCTCGATTTGGGATCGCCGCGCTGGCTGGCGCCGGCGTGGTGCTGGCGAGCGCCGTCGGCTGGAAGCTGATGCCGCATGACGCCGCGACATCGCCGATCGCAAACGCGACGGCGCCGACCGATCCGGTCACGGAACTACAGGCCGCCGTGCGCCAGAACCCCAACAGTGCCGATGCCTGGCAGGCGCTGGGCGACGCGCAGATGGCCGCCGACGACCCGGCGGGGGCGGTGTCGAGCTTCCGCCGTGCCACCGCGCTGGCGCCGACGCGGGCCGAACCATGGGCGGCGCTGGGCGAGGCGCTGGTCAAGGCCGATCCGCGTGATCCCTTTCCCGCGCCGGCGCTCGCCGCTTTCAAAAAGGCGGTGGCGATCGACCCGAAGGACCCGCGCGCGCGATATTTCCTCGGCGTGCGGCGCGACCTGGACGGCGACCACAAGGGCGCGATCGACGCCTGGTTCGCGCTGTTACGGGATTCGCCGCCCGGCGCGCCCTGGGCGGCCGATGTGCGGCGCACGATCGAGCAGGTGGCGCAGATCAACAAGCTCGACGTCGCCAAACGGCTTGCCGCGCTGCCGACGGTCGATCCCCATAGCACGCCCGGCACCACCGCCGGTGCGGCGATCCCTGGGCCGACGCCCGAGCAGTTGCAGGCCGCGCGGTCGCTCACCCCGGCACAGCAACAAGCGATGGTGGCGGGCATGGTCGACCAGCTCGAGGCACGGCTGGCGCGCGACCCGGCGAATGTCGACGGCTGGGTGATGCTGATGCGCAGCCGCACCCAGCTGGGCGAGCCCGACAAGGCGAAGGCGGCACTGCGCGCGGCACGCGGCGCCAATCCCGGCGCGGCGGCACGGCTGAACGCCGAAGCGGCGACATTGGGCATCCCCACCTCCTGACCCCTATTTCTCGGTCGCCGAGAAGACGCCGTCCCAATCCGCGCCGGGCGGGTTGGCGGCGAAGTAAGTGCAGCGCTCGCGCATCAGCAGGTAGAATTTGCGCAGGCCACAGCTGACCGCGGCGCCCTGCCCCTCCACCGCCAGACGATCGGCCAGCGCCCAATCCTGCGCGCGATAGGCGTCGAGCATTGCCTGATGGCGCTGCGCGAAATCGCGGAAGCCCGGTTCCTGTTCGAGGCTCTCATCGCCGAGCAGGGCGAAGATTTCCTCCGGCGCGTCGCGGCCGACGACCCTGACATGATCGAGCGAGACGATCGCGAAATGCGGCAGATGGCGCCTGAGCTCGCTGCCGATCGCGATCTGCAGGCCGTAATATTTGGTCATGCCCTCGATGCGCGAGGCGAGGTTCACGGTATCGCCGATCAGCGAATAGGACAGGCGCTGCGCCGAGCCCATATTGCCGACGCAGCACGGGCCGGCGTTGAGGCCGATGCCGATGCTGACATTGCCGGGCCACAGCGGATCGTCGGCGCCGCGCTTCTCGACATTGATCTCGCGCAGCCGCCGCGTCATCGCCAGCGCGCCGCGCGCGGCATTGGCATATTGATCGGGGTCGTCGATCGGCGCGTTCCAGAAGGCGAGCACGGCGTCGCCGATGAACTTGTCGATCGTCGCCTTGCGCTCGAGCAGGATGTCGCACATCGGGGTCAGGAAGGCGATCAGGAACTGGATGATCTCCTGCGGCGTGAGCTTCTCCGACAGCCGCGAAAAGCCGCGAATATCGCAGAACAGCACCGTCATCTGGCGCTCCTCGCCGCCGAGCTGGAGCTTGCCGGGATCGTCGACGATGCGCTGGACCATTTCGGGCGAGAGGTAACGGTCGAACGCCTGGTGGATATAGGCGCGCTGGCGTTCCTCGCGGTAGAAGGTGACGGCGGTTTCGACGATATAGACGAGGATCAGGCCAAGCACCGGCCAGGTCGGGTCGAGCAGCAGGCGCCCCTGGCTGAACGCCTCCCAACTGCCGAGCAGCGTGGCGCCGACCATCACCAGGCCGAGGATCGCGCCACGCAGCGCGCCCAGCCAGGGCAAAGCGAAGACCATGATCAGGCCGAACACCAGCAGCGCGGCGCGTTCGGCGCCGAACCCCCAGTCGGGATAGCTGAGAAAGGTCTTCGACATGATCTGCTCGAGCGCCTGGGCGTGGATCACGGCGCCCAGTTCGCGGTCGGCAAGCGGGGTCGATTTCTGGTCGTAAAGGCCGGCGGCGCTGGTGCCGATCAGCACGATCTGCCCCGAGAAATATTTCTCCATCTCCGCCGCGCTGAGCGCGCCGGTGAGGATCTTCCATGCCGGCACCACGCGCTCGGGTTGCCGCGCGGCGAAATACATCAGCAGCCGGCCGTCGCCGGTGGTCGGCACGACGGAGTCGCCAACCTTGAGCGAGACCATGTTGGCGCCATTACCGCCATGCTCGGCGCTGGCATCGTCGGACTTCACCACCACCGACTGGGTCTGGTAGGCGACGCGCAGCGCCTCGAGCGACAGCGCCGGAAGTAGCGCGCCATTCTCGGTCGAGACCATCGGCGCCTTGCGGATGATGCCGTCATTGTCGGGCGGCAGGCTGACAAAGCCCAGCCCCTTCGCCGCCGCGCGCAACGCCGGCAGCGGCTGGATCGCACCATTATAGGTCGACCGGCCGGTGCGCGCCTGGCTGCCGGCAAAAGCGAAGCCCATTTTCGGCTCGACCTGCCCGCCCTTGCCGTCGTTGGTCAGGAAATAGGCAAGCACGACGTTCGAATTCTCGAAGGCGCGGGCGAGCGTCGCGTCATTGTCCGGCAGGCTGCCGAGCGCCTTGAGCAGATCGTTGCTGCCGCCCTGCCGCCGCAGCCGCTGCGCGAGGTTGGCCGGCGAGGTGCGATCGGGCTCGGAGAAGACGACGTCATAGACGATCGCGGCAGCACCGGCATCGGTCAGGCGGGCGTTGAGATCGGCGATGTCGGTGCGCGGCCAGGGCCATTGGCCGAGGCGGCGGAGCGTCTCGTCGTCGATGTCGATGACCCTGACGGCGGCGTCGGTATAGGGCCGCGGCTTGGCGCGCTGATAGCTGTCGAACAGCAGCGACGAGGCACTGTCGATCGCCGACACGCCGATCGCCTGGAGCAGCAGGACGACGAGCAAGGTGGCGAGGCCGGGCAGGATCGCTCCCGCTCGCTTGCGCAACGCCAGCCGCCACCGTCGCCCCATCGGCTTGCCCGCCCCCCTTGTTCCGCCCGCGTTATGGCCGAGGCGGGACGAACCGACAATGGCGTCGCCGTGATCGCGCGCGGCAAATATTCGGCAAGTCACGCTTGCGTCCAACGCCAAATATTCGGGGTATTTTGACGACCGACGAGGGGTGTCCTTCGTCATGGCGCTTTACTTGCGGCTTGCAGATCGCGTGCAGATGGCAGGTCGTTTCCCAACAGCGAATAGTGGGGCGATGCTATGGCCGGCGCGATTTTTCCGGGCGCGAGGACTGGCTCTTTACTGGACCCTTTATGGGGAACCGTGACGATTTTCGCGGCGTTCACTGGCAGGCTCCGTCGGGCCGACCGGCACTTTCCCAACACGAAATGCGTCGCGAGCGCGGTGGCGGCGGCATAGTGCGCGCTGTGCGGCGCGCGGTGAATCAGGCTGGGTGGCCCGCCGCGTCGGGGAGCGTCTTGCGGAGGATCATATTGGCCACCCCGCGAAACGTCTTCAGCGTGAAGCGGCCCGGCCCGTCGTCGTCGCCCATGACCGCTGGCCATCGGCGATCGTCAGTCGTTCTACATAGCTCAGATGATTGTAGCTCACTTCACGCTTCTACCTTCGCGCTCCAGCCACGATATGGCTGTTGCACTTGGTTTTGGAACACGGGTAGCTGGCGTCATAGTTTAGGGGTTATTGCACGTGTCACCGTTATACCAGCCATCTGATTGACTGGCTCTACTTTACGGCTTGTCCGCTTCGCTCAGCAAGGCGACCAGCGCGTCGTCCAACTCCATCGGCGAGGGTATCTCCCAAGGGAGCGACCAACCACCCCGCGCCATGAAGCTGTCAGCACCCACTCCCTGCCAAATGCGCACCGACCACTGCCCCTTAAAGACCGATGCGACACCTGGTGCCGGCGCGTTCAAGGTTATCTCTGCGGTTCTACGCCGCTTTTCTAATCCGTCATCGTCGGTTAGTTCGATCTGGATGCTCCACCAGGGCCAATCGCGATTAGAGCGGTTGGAGGTATCTCGAATGACACCCGTGGCGAACACGCCTTTACCTCGGCATTGCTCAACGAGCCTATCGAGGTCGGCCATTCGAGAAGCGAAGGGTTCGATCATCACTAGTTCGCCTTGATGCTTCACGCTCAATGATATCAGCTCGGAAAGCCGCGGCATCGACAGCTCATCAACAAGCCCGAACGTTCCGCTTAAGAGTCAGAGCCCGCTAGTATCTCCCCCGATCAGGACGCCTTCCGCCGCCGGAACGGATAGGCCAGCTGCGCCCGATAGCCGCGCGGCACCTCCTCCGCGACGCCATAGCCTCTCGGCCATTCGCTCTTCGGCAGGTAATAGGTCCCGAAAAGCCGATCGAGCAGCGGGAAGTGGATCGCGAAATTCTTGTCGATCGCGACTTCCTCGATGCCGTGGTGCCAGTGATGGAAGCGCGGGGTGACGAGGAACTTGCCGAGATTGTCGAAATTGCCGCGCAGATTGGCGTGGACGAGGCTGGCGTAGATATAGACCATCGCGACATAGGCCTGCATCACCGAGGGCGCGAAGCCGAGCGTCAGCAGCGGCAGCGAGGTGACGCCGCGCAGCAGCACGATCTCGACGAAATGCATGCGCGAGCCGGCCAGCCAGTCCATCGCCCTGGCCGAGTGGTGCACGGCATGGAAGCCCCACAGGAACGACCAGCGGTGGAAGCCGCGGTGAAACCAATATTGCACCAGGTCGGTGAGGAACATCGCCTCGACGAACTGCAGCAGCCAGGGCTGGCTGGCGACGGCGGCGCGGAAGGTGCCGAACGAGCCGGTCGACGCCATGATGAAGGAGGAAGGCGCCAAAGCGAGGAAGGTGATCAGCTGCACCATCATCGAGCTGACGAGGTAATAGAACAGGTCCTCGCGCCATTCGGTGCGGAACAGGCGCTGGTCGCGGCGGTGCGGCAGCAGGCGCTCGATCGGCGCGAACATCAGGCCGGTGGCGATCATGTTGAGCGCGAAGAAGTCGACGCCGAAGAAGATGCCCCAGTCATGCGCCTCGCGCGGCTGCACGCCGGCGCCGCCGAGCAGGGTCGCGGCGAGCGCGATGACCAACGCCGTGACGCCGAGCGCCTTGCGCGGACGGAGCAGCATGCTGAGCAGGGCCAGCGCATAGCCGGCGATCAGCGTCGCATGGATGACGAGGCGGAAACCGGCCCAGTCGCGCACCGCGCCGAGTTGCGGCATTGCGAAATATTCCGGCCAGCGCAGGGCGAGCACGAAGCACAGGCCGGCAATGGCGAAGACGATCGCGAAGAAACCGGAGAACCAGCCGGTGCCGAAACCGCGCGCCTCGATCGGCGCCTCGAGATCACGCGTCAGCGACGTCAGGAAGTTTCGCTTCATCGATTCCAACCCCCGTTGCGCCGCGCTTCGATGCGCGCGACGGGGTGAATATATCGTTCGCCGCGCGCGCTTGATAGCGCCCGCGTACATCAGCGCCTGAGGAAGGCGACCAGCGGCAGGTCTGCGGGCGGCATCGGCAGGTCTTCCATGTCGTCGGGCCGCCGCCACAGCAGCAGATCGGCATCGAGCGCGCGCGGCACGCCGGCCCAGCGCGTGCAGCGATAGAGCAGCAACAGCATGTGGCGATCCGCAACCCGCTGACTGGCGAAGGTCGACGGCGCGAGATCGCCCGGCGCGACGAAAATGCCGAGTTCCTCGCCGAGTTCACGGGCCAGCGCCGTCTCGGGCGTTTCGCCGCGCTCGACCTTGCCGCCGGGGAATTCCCACAGCCCGGCCATCGCCTTGCCGACCGGCCGGCGCTGGACCAGCACGCGGCCGGCGGCATCGATCAGCGCGGCCGCGACGACGACGAGTATCTGGCCATCAGCATCTTTACCGGAGGTGGCAGTCATTCGTTAACCCTGGCGACTTTATGTTGGTCTGTCACGATGTTGCCGTTGGGAGCGGAAACACCATGCTGAAGAAAATGAAGGCCCTGCTGCGCGACACGCGCGGCGGCACGGCGATCGAATATGGGCTGATCATTTCGCTGGTCGTGATCACCATGGTGACCGCGTTCACGCAGCTCGCCAACACCACGACGGGGATGTGGGGCAACGTCAACAACAAGATCGAAGTCGCCCGCACCGGTGGTTAACCGCCGTCCACCATCATTCGTCTTTCGCGGCTTAAAACTTTGTCAACCTCGCTTCGATACATCGGTCCTGTCGATCCGGATTTCCGGGGAGGCCGGGTAACTGAAGCTTTAGAAACCACGGAGACGAAATCATGAAGACGATCCGCAACTTCATCAAGAACAGCAAGGGCGCCACCGCCATCGAATACGGCCTGATCGCCGCGCTGATCGCCGTCGCAGCGATCGCCGCGATGCAGGGCCTGGGCAACCAGCTGAAGACCACGTTCACCAACGTGTCGAGCAACATGAAGGCTTCGTAAGCTTTCACCATCGCTTAGGAATTGGGCGGCGGGACATTGTTCCGCCGCCCTTTTCTTTTGTTTTGTGCGTCCCCGGATTTATCCGTCATGCTGAACTTGTTTCAGCATCCAAGCGCGACCATCAGCCGCGTGGTTGTCGCCAGTGATCGCGCATGGACCCTGAAACAAGTTCAGGGTGACGACGTGGTTCAGGCGCGCGCGCCCTATATCCGCCCGATCGCCAGGAACTTGTCGCGCCGGCTGCGCCGCAGCTGGTCGGCGTCGAGATTGCCGAGCCCGGTCAGCGCACCGTCGATGGCATCGCCGAGCGAGACGATCGCCGCTGCCGGATCGCGGTGCGCGCCGCCGAGCGGCTCGGGCACGATCGTGTCGATCACGCCGAGCGCCTTCAGGTCCTGCGCGGTGACCTTCATCGCCTCGGCCGCGTCGGGCGCCTTGTCGGCGGTACGCCACAGGATCGAGGCGCAACCCTCGGGCGAGATGACCGAATAGACCGCGTGCTCGAACATCAGCACCCTGTTGCCGGCGGCGAGCGCGATCGCCCCGCCGGAACCACCCTCGCCCACCACCGCCGCGATGAGCGGCACGCCGAGCGCGAGACACGCCTCGGTCGAGCGCGCGATCGCCTCGGCCTGGCCGCGCTCCTCCGCCTGCACGCCGGGAAAGGCGCCCGACGTGTCGACCAGGGTGACGACCGGCAGGCCGAACCGGTCGGCGAGCTGCATCAGGCGAATCGCCTTGCGATAGCCCTCGGGCTTGCCCATGCCGAAATTGTGGCGCAGCCGGCTGGCGGTGTCGTCGCCCTTTTCATGGCCGATGACCATCACGCGGCGGCCGCGGAAGCTCGCAAAGCCGCCGAGAATCGCCTGGTCGTCGCCGAACGCGCGATCACCGGCGAGCGGCATGAAATCATCGAACAGGCCGGCGACATAATGGTTGAAGTGCGGGCGCTCGCCATGGCGCGCGACCTGGGTCTTCTGCCACGGGGTGAGCCGGGCATAGGTATCGCGCAGCAGCTTGTCGGACTTGGCCTGGAGGCGCCCGACCTCGGCATCGATGTCGACGGTACCGCCCTCGGCGGTCTCGCGCAGTTCATCGATCCGGCTTTGCAGCTCGGCGATGGGTTTTTCGAAATCGAGGAAGGTTGCCATAAGGTGGCGTCGGTTAGGACGGGCGGGCCTTTACGTCAACGCGGCGCGACGCATCGTTCAGCGGATGGCGCGCATTGACCAGCTCGACCAGCCGGCTGGCATCGACATGGGTATAGATTTCGGTCGTCGCGATATCGGCATGGCCGAGCATCGATTGCAGCGCGCGCAGATCGGCGCCGCCGGCGAGCAAATGGGTGGCGAAGGCGTGGCGCAGCACGTGCGGGCTGACGCGCTCGGGCGGGATGCCGGCCTCGGCCGCCAGCGCCTTGAGCAATTGATGGAGCCGGACGCGCGACAAATGGGTGCGGCCCGAGGGAAACAGCCAGGGCCGATCGCTCGCGACATGGCCGCGCCACACCGCCACCGCGGCGCGGGCACGGTCGGAGATCGGCACCAGCCGCTCGCGCCCGCCCTTGCCCTTGAGGATGAGATAGGGCCGGTCGGGCGCGATGGCATTGCGCGGCAGCGAGACCAGCTCGGTCGCGCGCAGGCCGGAGCCGTAGAGCAATTCGACCAAAGCGGAGAGACGCAGGTCGGTCGGATCGAGCGGCACGCGCTCGATGCGCGCGGCGATCGCGGCGAACAGCCGGTCGACATCCTCATGGCTCAGCACCTTGGGCAGCGCGCGCGCGGCGCCCGGGCGCGGGAGCGCGGCGCCGGGGTCATCGGGCCGATGCCCCTCATCGGCGAGAAAGGCGTAGAAGCGGCGCAACGCCGCCGCCTTGCGCGCGACGGTGGCGCGGGCGAGGTCGCGCCAGCTTTCGCCGAGTCGCGCCAGGTCGGCCGCGTTCGCCGCCGCCAGCCGCCCGGCCAGCAGGTGCGAGGCGAGGACGAGGTCGGTGCGATAGGCCGCCAGCGTGTTGGGCGCGGCGCCCGCCTCCGCCGCCATCATTTCGAGGAAGCGCCCGATCAGCGCGGTGTCGGTGCCCGGCGGCGTCAAAGCCGCGTCATCGCCTCAACGGCGATCATCCGCGCCTCACCTTCCAGCCCGGCGGCCCGCAACGACGCGACGATATGGAACAGCGCGGCGGGCGAGATGCCCTGCCACAAGGGCGTCTGCATGCCGATGCCAGCGAGCAGCAGCACCGTGCCGGGCTGCCGCGCGAGCCCCGCCCGGCCGATCGCGCGGGTCCAGGCATTCTGGTCGCCGATGCGGATATCGAGCGCCCGCGCGCCCTTTTCGATCTCGCTCGCCGGCAGGCGGCCGAGCCCGGCGAGGCCGGCAAAGAACATCTGGCGCTTGCGCCCGGTCGGATCGCTGCCCGAATAGGCGCTGATATCGCCATAGGAATAGCTGGCGCGGGCCGGGTCGGCGAGCGTAAGCAGCGCCCAGGCATCGCTGCCGCGCGACGCCTGGGATCGCCAGCGCAACGCCTGCATGTCGAGCCCGGCGGTGAGCATCGCCGCGACCAGCCGGTCGACATCGGCATCGGCGGCGTCGGTCGGGATGCGCGCCGCGGCGCGCGCGGTAAGGATCAGCCGGGCATATTTGCCGTCCGCGCTCCGGGGCTCGTCCCATAATTGCTTGAGCGCATCGAGCCGGGTCGCGGCATCGGCACCGTTGAACGCGCTGGCCAGATCGCGCGCGATGCCGACCTCGGCGAGCGACTGATCATCGTCGCCGAGCAGCGAGCCGTAGAGATCGACCAGCGCCGAACTCGACAGCACGCCGCGCACCGCCGCGGCATCGGCAACGCGTGCGCGAACCGGCGCGGGCAAGCCGGGCACGAGCGCGCGCCACGACCGCATTTCCGGGCGCAGGCCATCGAGCAACGGGCCGGGAATCTCGACCCCGCTCGCCATCGCCAGGCCGTAACGCCACGGCGTGAGATGATCGACGCCGTCCCATTCGATCGTCACCGATTGCCGGCCGCCGGCGCCACTGCCGGCGATCTTCTGCGCCAGCATCAGGTCGATGCCGCCGGCGACGCCGTCCTTGCGGGCAGAATCGATGAGCTGCGACGCATGCGCCGGCTGCCCGGCGAGCCCGGCGCACATGCCGCGCGCCAGGATCCAGCCGCGCTCATGGGTCTTGTCGAAGCCGGTATCGGCCAGCGCGCACAGCCCGGCGGGGTCGGCGGTCGCCAGCGCGGCCTGCATCGCGATCTGATAGAGCTTGGGCGTGTAATCGACCGTGTCGACCGACTGGACGACGTCGCGCGCGGCGACCGATTCGCCCATGCGTAGCAACAGCCAGGCACGCTCCGCCGCGAAATCCGCGCCATCGGCATGCGGCGGGGTGACGATCCGCGATGCCAGCGCGCGGCGCAGCCCGATCGCCACCCAACGCGAGGTGATCGGGGTGTCGAGCCGGCGCATCAGCGTCTCGAGAAAGCGCCCGTCGGTGCCGCCAAAGGCATTGGGGCCGAGCGCGCCATCGGCCGGGCCGGCTGGGCCGAGCAGGCCGAGCGAGCGGCGCGCATAAGGCGGAATCTCATAGCGGCTGCGCAGCGCCGCTTCGATCGCCGGATTGACGGGCGCGGCGCCCGGCGTGGCGCTGGGGACCGGCGCGGGCGTCGCCCCGCCGGTCGCCGGCGCCACCGGGGTGATGACCGTGCCCTCCTGCTGGCGCGGCGCGGCGCTGGGTGCCGGCGCGGGCGTCGCGACGGGGTCGTCGAAGCCGGGCGGCAGGATCGACTCGGGCCGGTCATGGCCCCGGCTGTCCTGACCGAGCGCGATGCTGGCGCCGAGCGCGGCGAGCGCGGCGCTCGCCAACAAGGCGGCGACGCGGACGCTACGCGCCCGTCTGTCGTGGTCGCTGCGCGACGGCCGAATGCCGGTGCCCACTTTTCGGCGTGAAGCTCTAGCTCGAGAGATTCGCAAGCGGCACCACCTTCTCGACATGCGTCAGCGGCTTCTCATGCGAGCGCCCCGCCAGCACGAACAGGCCGGCGACGAGCACGACCGCGACGACGATAAGAACGAGCAGCGAGCGGGACATGCGAACAACCTTCGACAAACCGGGACACGCGCCCCCGGACGAGCCTTTTGCCCGAGACGCAAGCGCGCTGTATAGCCCCCGCCTCATGTTGCAAAGCCCCGCCCCCGCCCCGGTCTGGACCGGCCAGCCAATCGTGCTCGTCGGGCTGATGGGCGTGGGCAAATCGACCGTCGGGCGGCGGCTGGCGACGCGACTCAACCTGCCCTTCGTCGACGCCGACAGCGAGATCGAGACCGCGGCGGGCATGTCGATCCCCGATATCTTCGAGCGCTTCGGCGAACCCTATTTTCGCGATGGCGAGCGGCGCGTTATCGCGCGGCTGATCGACGGCAAGAGCAAGGTGATCGCGACCGGCGGCGGCGCGTTCATCAACGACGAGACGCGCGCGCTGATTCTCGACCAGGCGCTGGCGATCTGGCTGCGCGCCGCGCCCGAGGTGCTCGCCGACCGCGTGAAGCGCCGCGACAATCGCCCGTTGCTGCACGGTCGCGATGCGCTGAGCGTGCTGCGCGATCTGGCGCAGGTGCGCGACCCGATCTATGCGCTCGCGCCGATCCACATTCTCAGCAACCCGGCGCCACACGAATCGACCGTCAACGCGATCCTGAAAGCCCTTCGTTCATGACCTGCATTCCGGTGGCGCTCGGCGACCGCAGTTACGACGTGCTGATCGAGCCTGGCTTGCTGGCCCGCGCCGGTGCGCGGCTCGCGCCGCTGGCCCGCGGACGACGCATGGCGATCGTCACCGATAGCAATGTCACCGGGCACCTCGCCACGCTGCAGGCGTCGCTGACGGCCGGCGGTGTGGACAGCGAGGCGATCGTGCTGCCGCCGGGCGAAGGCAGCAAGAGCTGGGCGATGCTGGAGCAGCTGACCGATCGTCTGCTCGACCTGGGCGTCGAGCGGGGCGACCATGTCGTGGCGCTGGGCGGTGGGGTGATCGGCGACCTGGTCGGCTTCGCCTGCAGTATCCTGAAACGCGGCTGCGGCTTCGTGCAGGTGCCGACGACCTTGCTGGCGCAGGTCGATTCGTCGGTCGGCGGCAAGACCGCGATCAACACGCGCGCCGGCAAGAACCTGATCGGGGCGTTTCACCAGCCGGCGCTGGTGCTGATCGACCCGCAAGTGCTCGACACGCTGCCGATTCGCGAATTGCGCGCCGGCTATGCCGAAGTGGTCAAATATGGCCTGATCGACGACGCCGACTTCTTCGCCTGGTGCGAGGCGCATGGCGCGGCGCTGCTCGCCGGCGATGGCACGGCGCGCGCGCATGCCATTGCGCATGCCGTCGGCGCCAAGGCGCGCATCGTGGCCGAGGACGAGCGCGAGACGACCGGCAAGCGGGCGCTGCTCAATCTCGGCCACACTTTCGGCCATGCGCTGGAGGCGGAGACGGGCTTTTCCGACCGGCTGCTGCACGGCGAGGCGGTGGCCGCCGGCATGGCGATGGCGTTCGGTTATTCCGCGGCGCTGGGGCTCGCGCCGACAGCGGACGCCGAACGTGTCCGGGCGCATCTGCGCAGCGTGAACCTGCCTGATGGCGCCGCGGCCGCCGGTGTGGGCGCTGATGGCGCCACGCTGGTCGGCCATATGCTGCATGACAAGAAGATGGACGGCGGCACCCTGCCCTTCCTGCTCGCGCGCGGGATCGGGGCGACCTATCTCGACCGGTCGGTGAAGCTCGCTGACGTCGCCGGTTTCCTCGACACCCAGCCGCGTTAGGACCGCGTCGCGCGATGATCGCGTAGCGCCCCGACAGGGTAACCTGCGCAAAACGCCCAGGCTTTTCATTCGATTTTAACGGAAAAACATCCAAAACGGTTGTGATTTGTGCCGCCCCAGCGGCTGCAGCCATCTTGCGGACCGTGTTCATGATCGACGTTGCCCTCTGCATCATGACCGCTCACGACCCATGGCTGGTCGCAGTGGCGGTGCTCGTTTGCTGTGTCGGCGCGTTCGCGATCGTCCAGATGTTCGGGCGTGCGCAGGTGACCGGCGGCATGCAGCGCGCCGGATGGCTGTTCCTCACCGCGGTCGGCGCCGGCGCGACGATCTGGTGCACGCATTTCGTCGCGATGATCGCGTTCAAGGCGGGGGTGCCCGTCACGCTGGACCCGGTCCTGACGATCGGTTCGCTGATCGTCGCGGTGATCGGCACCGGGATCGGCTTCGGCATCGCCACCTGGCGGCGCGGGCCGGTCAGCTCGATCATCGGGGGCGCCCTGGTCGGCGTGGCGATCGCCACGATGCATTTTACCGGCATGGAGGCCTACCGCGTCGATGGGATCGTCGCCTGGCGGAGCGGCTATGTCGTGGCGGCCATCATCTGCGCCGTCGTTTTCGGGGCGGCGGCACTCACGGCACTCGGGACCGAGAAGCTCGGACGGTACCGCGTCGCAAGCGGAAGCCTGTTGCTCGTCACCGCGATCGCGACGCTGCATTTCGTGGCGATGACGGCGCTGCATGTCGTGCCGCTCACCTTCAGCGAAAATCCCCTCAAACCCGACGAAATGGGCAGCCTGGCGCTTGCGACCGCCCTTGTCGGCCTGATGGTGATCGCGGCGGGCGTTTCCGCCGCGTTCATCGATCGCCAGACCCGGTCGGATGCGATGGAACGCCTGCATCATATGGCGATGAACGATGCGCTGACCGGCCTGCCGAACCGAGTCTGGTTCCAGAGCGAGCTGACGCGCCAGATCGATCTGGCGCTCGCAACCGGCACGCAGCTCGGCATCGTCGCGATCGACCTCGATCGCTTCAAGGACATCAATGACGTTCACGGCCACAAGGCGGGTGACGATGTCCTGGCCATTCTTGCGC
>Ga0207676_10000575_pt1 | contig 30209 bp, 31 predicted proteins | sample KBSSwiS72_FD_184307 | JGI IMG/M metagenome (GOLD analysis project Ga0207676, IMG submission 184307) | Switchgrass rhizosphere microbial communities from Kellogg Biological Station, Michigan, USA - KBS Switchgrass S7-2 (SPAdes) (version 2) | ecosystem: Host-associated > Plants > Roots >...
ATGCCGAAGCCGATGGCCCGGCCGTCGAGCTCGACGATGGCGACGCAGGCCGGGTCGATCAGCGGCTTCAGGCTCTTGGCCATGTGCGCGATCTCCGCCTCGGTGAAGGGAATGAAGCCCCAGTTCTGCGACCAGGCGTCGTTGAAGATCTCCGTGACCGTGTCGAACTCTTCCTTGTAGCGCTTGATGTCGAGGTTGCGCACCTTCATCGACCCCGGCAGGCGCCGCTCGATGAAGCGCTGCACCGTCGGCGGCAGGTCGCTCTCGGTATCGCGGATGTAGGCGATGACGTCCTTGGCCTTGGCGTAGCCGAGGGCCTCGATGCGCGGGCCGGTGTGGCGCGGGTCGTGTCCCATCAGCAGCATCGGCGGGGTGTCGAAGCCGTCGACGAGCAGCCCCGTCTCCTCGTTGATCGAGAGGTTGAAGGGCCCCAGCACCCGCTTCTTGCCGCGCTCGCGCAGCCAGCCCTCGGCGCTGGCGAACAGCGCCTCGAACACGTCGGCGCGGTCTTCGGCGAGGATCATGCCGAAGTGGCCGACCTCCGGGTCCTTGACCAGCCGGTCGATCTGGGCGCTGATCCGGCCGACGTCCTGGCCGTCGCGCCGGGCCAGCCAGAACTTCGCCTCGGCGTGCTGGAAGAACGGGTTCTTCTTGGGCGACAGCGCCTCCTGGCGCTCGAGCAGCAGCGGCGGCACGAAATTCGGATCGCCGGCCTGCAGGCGGGCCGGCAGACCGATGAAGCGGTCCATCTCGGCGGGCGTGTTTACCGCAATGATCTCGATGCCGCTCATCAGGCCTCCGGGCGTGCGCTACGTGAAATGAATCCGAGCCAGATCGTACGGGCGGCATGCCAGGCGAACGTCAGGCCCTGCCAGGCGGTGACGATCCAGAACCCGGCTGGGCCCTGGCCGAGCAGCAGCGCGAACGCCATGATCGTCATCGTGATGTTGCGGCGCGCGATCCAGCTGCGCACCCGGCCGTCGAGCCGGGTCGCGGCGTGCAGGGCGAAGCCGAGGCGGCGCTTGGCGACGGCAAGCACGATCCGGTCGGCGAAGTAGAAGAAGATCAGCCAGAGCGCGGCCTGGTAGAGCGGATCGGCCGGGGCGCGGGCGCCGAGGCCCCAGGCCCAGGCGAAGTACCAGAACGGCGGATGCACCTGGTCGATGCCGTGATCGAGGACGTTGCCGATCTTCGAATCGGTGAGCGTGAGGCGCGCCACCTTGCCGTCGACGCTGTCGAGCACGCTCATCGCGTAGGCGCAGAGGAAGCCGGCGATCCAGTCGCCGCGCGCGAACAGCGGCACCGCGGCGATCGTGAAGGCGATCGAGACCAGGGTGACGACGTTCGGGTGAATGCGCAGGCGCGTGCACAGCAGCACCAGCGGCCAGACGATCGGCGGATAGACCCAGCGCGTCAGCAGGTCGGTCGAGCCCTTGTAGTTCTCCCAGAACATCTGCCGCTCGAGGCGCTTTCGGGTCGCGGCGTCGGCGACCACGTGCAGCCAGTACGGCAGCGACCGGCGCAGCTTGTCGACGTAGGCCGGAAACGCTTCCTCGTCGACCGGCGCGATCCGGCCGGCGGCGACGAGCGCGGCGGCGACGGCACGAAGGTCGAGCGCATCGGCCGGGATCGCGTCGGCCTGTGCCGGCTCGAGGCGCAGCGCCACCGCACGCCCGGCACCCTCGCCGCGCGCTGCCAGCGCCGGGCGGGCGCTGCGCAGGAGAAACGCGATCAGGCGCGGATCGATCACGTTCGCGCCGTCGATGGCGACGAGCTCGCGGCCCGCGGCCAGCGCCCGGCGCAGCCGCGTGCCGAGCGGCGCCGCCTCGGCGTCGACTTCGGCCCCCGGCCAGCCGGCCGGGCTCGCGCCCGGACCGGACAGCACCACCTGCGCCCCTTCGCTCGCCTTGGCGGCGCTGCGGCGCAGGCGTTCGAGCGGCGGCAGGCCGAACAGCGCCTCGGCATGCGCGACGGCGGAAGTATCGATCCAGAGCTTCATATCCGTTCGTGAAGGCGCAGGCGCAGCAGGCCGATCGCGCCGAACAGCAGCGGCGCCGCGAGCGCGGTGGTGAGGGGCGCCAGCCGGCCGCTGGTGCCGAGCGCCGAGACCATGCCGTCGACGAGAAGGAAGGCGAGGCCGAAGCCGAGGCCGTACAGCATCTCGCGGCTGCCGGCCCGCCCGCGCGGCTGGGAAGCGGCGGTCGGCAGGGCGAGCAGCAGCATGACGAGCACGGCCAGCGGCGCGGTGAACGATCGGTACAAGACGGTCCGGTAATAGCTGAGAGGTTGGGTGCCGACGCGAGCACCGGCGATCACGTCGGCCAGCATCATGCTCGACAGCCGCGGCCGGGCGACGTCGAGACGCAACACATCGTCGGGCCGGAGATTGGTTTCCCAGGTTCGCGTGGGCACGCGCACCCGCTGCAGCCGGCCGTCGGGGAAGCGGAGCTCGCTGGCGCCGTCGAGCCGCCAGACCTGCCCGTCCCATTGCGCATCGTCCGCCGCCAGGCGCGACTCGATCAGGCCGGTGGCGTTGCGCCCGTAGAGGCGCAGCCCCCGCAGGTGCGTGCCGTCGGGACTGATGCTGTCGATCGAGACCGGGCCGCGATCGGTGTTGGCCCAGAGCCGGGTCTCCGCCTCGCCCGAAGGCGCGGTTGCGCTCCACCACTCCTTGAGCGCGTTCTCGGCCTGCGGCAGCACCTGCTCGGCGAGCGCGAACTGCACCGCGGCCAGTGCCAGCGCGACCGGCAGGAGGTAGCCGAAGATCCTGAGCAGGCTGATCCCGGCGCAGCGCACCGTCGTGATCTCGAGGTTGCGCGCCATCGAGTGCATCGCCGTCATCGTCCCCAGGAGCGCGGCCATCGGCAGCATCAGCACCACTTCGCCAGGCGTGCGCAGCGCGGCGTAGTAGAGCAGGCCGCGCAGGCCCTGCTCGCGCTTGAGCACCTCGGTCGTCATGTCGAGCAGCTCGAGCATCTGCAGCAGCGCCGTCAGCACCGCCAGCAGCGCCAGGATCTGGACGGCGACGCGACGGCGGAAGTAGCGCGGCAGCATGCCGCTCATGGAGCTGCCTTGGCGCGCCGCCGCGGCCGCAGGCCTTCGAACAGGTGTTCCACCGCGACCACCGCGCGCAGCACCGGGTTGTCGCCGGGCCAGGCCAGGCTGCCGCGGAAGATCCACAGGCCGAGCGCGGCGAACAGGACGTACGGCGTCCAGACGGCCAGCGCCGCCGGCGCCCGGCCGTTGGCGGCGAGGCTCTCGCCGAACTGCAGCGCATGGTGCACCACGATCAGCGCCACGGTCGCGAACACCACGCCGGGCGCGCGCTGGCCCCGCTTGGACGCCATGCCCAGCGGCAAGGCCAGCAGCGGCAGCAGCGGCAGGAGCATCACCCGCGCCAGCCGGCCGTGGAACTCGGCCGCCGCCCTGTTGTCGCCGCCGCGGCGGATGTCGCTCCAGAGCTCGGGCTGGGTGCGCTCGCGCGCCGACTCGCCGCGCTCGCGGAACGGCTGGCGCGCCGGCAGCAGGTTGCGGTCGATGCGGCTCTCATCGAAGTGCTCGATCGACACCGCATGGTCCGCGCCCTCCACCAGCCGCGTGCCGTGCTCGAGGCGCAGGCTGATGCCGTGGCCGCCGGGTCCGGGAACGAACTGGCCGTCGACCGCGGTCGTGATCTCGATGTCGCCGCCGGGGGTGCGCCGCTCGACGAACACGCCGCGCAGATGGCGGCCGTCGGGATCGACCTCGCGGGCGCTGAAGGTCGCGCCCTTGCCCGCGTCGATGAACCGGTTCTCCTCGACCTTCGCGTTCCAGCCGGTCTGCATCGCGTCGTAGACGGCCTGGCGGTAGCCGTAGCGCGTGACCGGCTGCACCTGGCCGAAGAGATAGGCGCTGAACGGGAGCAGCAGCACCGCGAGCGCGAAGTACGGCGTGGCGATGCGGGCGATCGAGCGGCCGGTGGTGAGCATGATGTCGAGCTCGCAGTCGTCGGACATGCGCGCGGCGGCGACGAAGATCGCGGCGGTGAACGCCATCGGCAAGGCGAGGCCGAAGTAGTGCGGCACCAGGTTGGCGACCATCCACACGACGCTCGACAAGGGCGCGCCCGCCGAGGCGGCGAGGTCGAGCAGGCGCAGCAGCCGCTCGAGCAGCTGCGCCATCAGGAGCGTCACCAGCACCAGCGCCAGCGGACCGATGAAGAGGCGCAGCGCGTAGCGGTCGAGCCGATCGAAGGCGAACAGAGGCGATTCCCGGGAGTTGTGCGGGCGCGGTCGGGAACGGCGCGGATCAGGTGGCCGGGGCCGCCTGCCAGGCTTCGCGCAGCCGTGCCACCAGGCTGTCGATCGCCGCCGTGTCGAGCGCGACTGCCGGCTCGAGGGCCGGCGGGCCGGGCCAGCCGGCATCAGCGAAGGCGAGCGCGCCGAAGCTGCGGCTGCCGTTGTAGCGCGGGATGACGTGGAAGTGCACCTCGGGGTCGACCATCATCAGCATCAGGTAGTTGATCCGCTCGTAGGCGACGAAGCCGCGCAGCACCGCCTCGACCTTGCCGATGACCCCGCGCAGCTCGGCGAAGCCCTGGGCGCTGACCCCGGCGAACGCCTGCACCGGCTCGCGGCAGACCAGCACCAGCGAGCCGAAGGTCGGCTGCTTGGGGCGCAGCAGCACGGTCCAGCAATCGGTCTGCGCGATCCGCGTGACGGGATCGCCGAACTTCGCTTCGGTGGCGTTGGCCATGGTCGGTCTTCTCCTCGGCCCCGATTTTGGGGCCGAGCCGCTCAGCCCTCGGCGCCGGCCTCCGGCCGGGGCGCCGCGGCCCGCGGCAGGCAGAGGGTGTAGCGGGCGCCGGCAACGAACGCCTGCTGCTCCGGCGACCAGCGCCGGACATCGACCTCGAGGCGCCGCTCGACCGCGTCGATCAGCGAGAGGCGATGCCAGCGCGCGCCCTGGTCCCAGGCGCTCGGCAGGGCCGAGGACGACGGCACGCACAGGCACGGGATCGGCTCGCGCGGGCCCGGCAGGGCGTCGAGGCGGGCGTCGCGCGCATGGCCGTGCAGCACCAGCTCGGCACCGGCGCGGCGCAGCACCGCGGCCAGTGCCGGCCGGTCGGCGAGCGCCTTGCGCCAGCCGATCGCGCCTTCGGCCGGCGGATGATGCAGGGCGACGATGCGCAGCCGGCCGGCTGCGGCCTCGGCCACGAGCACCTGCTCGAGCCGCTCGAGCTGGGCCGTGCCGAGCCGGCCGCGAGCGAGCAGCGGCGCGGTCGGCAAGGACGAGTCGAGGCCGATCAGCGCCAGGGTGCCGACGCGGTGCACGAACGGCCAGCCCTGGTCGCTGCGCGTCCAGTCGGCCCAATGGGCGAGGCCCTCCGCGGCCGCGACCGGCACCAGCGCGTCGTGGTTGCCCGGCACCAGGCTGAGGGCACCGCCGGGCGCGAGCGCACGGAGCCATTCGGCCGCCTGGCGAAACTCGGCCGGGAGCGAGAAGTTGGTGATGTCGCCGGTGACGACGACGTGGTCGACTCGCGCCGCACGCACGTCCGCGGCCAGGGCTTCGAGGATCTCGGGGCGATGCAGGTGGCGACGGCGGCGCCACGACAGGGCGCTGAGCTGGCGCTTGGAAAGCCGCTGGCGCAGCGTGAGCCGCGGCTCGAACGGAAGGTGCAGGTCGGAGACGTGGGCCAGCGTGAATCGGTTCATCGACAATGCCTGCTGCCTCCTGGATTCCGTTTCGCGACCATGCCCGAGCTTACTTCGCCACTCCGCCTCCTTCGCCTCCGGTGAGCGCCCATCCCGGCCCCGCCCGGCAGGCGTCGGGCATCGTCGTCGGCGAATCGCTCCTGCGCATCTGGGGCCTGCCGTCGGCACTGCGCCTCGAGCGCCAGCTCGCGCTCGCCGGGGCGCTGAAGGATGAAGCCCAGGCGACCCGCCGCGTCCTACTGCGTGCCGACTGGGTCTACGACGATGCCCTGGTCCGCGGCCTGGTCGCCGCCGAGAGCGACCTCGCCCTGCGCGCGGTCGACGGCATCGCCGTCGCGCTCAATGTCGCCGCCGCCGATGCCGCGGACGCCGCGGCCCTGCTCGCCGCCGGCCGCGCGCCGGCCTCGGCCCGGGAGGTGAGCGCGACGACCCTGGCCGACGGCTTCAACAACGCCCTGCGCAAGCGCGAGCCGCCTTACCTACTTCCGCTCGGCGACGCCACCTTGCCGGCGATCGAGCAGCGCGTCTTCGGCAGCTCGTACAAGGGCGTCACCGACCTGGTGACGCTCTACGTCTGGCCGCGCCCGGCCCGCTGGGCGACGCGCCTGTGCGCCCGCGCCGGCATCACGCCGAACCAGGTCACGACCTTCAGCCTGGTGCTGGTGCTTGCCGCGATGGCGCTGTTCTGGACCGGGCACCACGCGCTCGGGCTGCTGGCCGCCTGGGGGATGACCTTCCTCGACACCGTCGACGGCAAGCTGGCGCGCGTGACCTTGCGCTCCTCGCCCTTCGGCAACCTCTACGACCATTCGATCGACCTGATCCACCCGCCGTTCTGGTGGTGGGCCTGGATCGTCGGCCTGCCGGCGGCGGGCTTCGCGCTCGCCCATGCCTGGCTGGTGCTCGCCGTCATCGTCGCCGGCTACATCCTGCAGCGCGTCGAGGAAGGCGTCTTCATCGCCTGCTTCGGGATCGAGATGCACATCTGGCAGCGCTTCGACAGCCGCTTCCGCCTGATCACCGCGCGGCGCAATCCGAACCTGCTCCTGCTCAGCGCCTCGGTGCTGCTCGGCCGGCCGGACCTGGGCATCGTCGCGGTCGCGATCTGGACCGCCGCCTCGCTCCTGATCCACGCGCTGCGCCTGGTGCAGGCGGCACTCGCGCGTCGCCACGGCAGGCTGCAGTCATGGCTCGCGGTACCGACATGAGCCCGCCAGAGCTCGCGTCGCTGCTCGGCGCCGAGCTCGAGCGCAAGGTGCCGGCAGCGGTGACGGCGCTGGCCGCCGAGCTGGCAGCGCGCGCCGGCGAGGCCACCGCGGCGGTGCTGTTCTACGGCTCGGCGTTGCGCGATGCGGCGCTCGACGGGGTGCTCGATTTCTATGTCCTGACCGATCGTCCGATCGTCTGGCCGGGCTCGCGCTGGACGTCGCTGGCCGGCCGGGTGCTACCGCCCAACGTCGGCTACCTCGAGACGGTCATCGGCGGAACGACGCTGCGCACCAAGTACGCGGTCATGACCTTGGCCCAGTTCCGCCGGGCGATGTCGGCCGAGAGCATGGACACCACGCTCTGGGCGCGCTTCTCCCAGCCGGTGGCCTGCGTCCGCACCCGCGGCGATGCCGAAGCGCAGGAAGTGCGCGCGGCCATCGCCGAGGCCGTGATCACCGCCGCGCGCTGGGCGGCGATGCTCGGCCCGGAGCGCGGCGAGCCGACCGACTTCTGGCGTGCTCTCTACCAGCGCACCTACGCCGCCGAGCTTCGGGTCGAGCGCGGCGCCCGCGCCGACGACCTGGTGGCGCGCGACGCCGCGCGCTATGCGGCGCTCCTGCCGGCGGCCTGGCGCGCCGGCGGCCTCGCCTTCGCCGTCGCCGAGGACGGGCGGCTGGCGCCGGCCTTGAGCGCGAAGGAGCGCGCCGCCGCCGAGCGCCGCTGGCGGCGGCGCCGCCGTCTCGGCCGGCCGATGAACCTGCTGCGCCTGCTGAAGGCGGCATCGACCTTCGACAACGCCGCCGACTACGTGGCCTGGAAGGTCGAGCGGCACAGCGGCTACAGGATCGAGCCGAGCGAATTCCAGCGCCGCCACCCCTTGCTCGCGGCGCCGGCGCTCTACCTCAAGCTGCGCGCGCGCGGCGTGCTGCGCTAGTCGACGCGACGCCGTCTTACGCCGGCAGCCAGCCAGCCTGTCGATACCAGGCCACGGCGTCGGCGAAGCCTCGCTCGAGATCGAATCGCGCGGCCCAGCCCGGCGCGGTCGCACGTTCCGCCGCTGCGACGCCCCAGTCCGGATGGCGCAGCTCGCGCAGCTTCTGCGAGCTGATCATGCTGCTCGAGCCGAAGACCTTCGCCAGGTCGCCGACCAGCGCGACGCCGCCGAGCAGGGCCCGCGGCGCGCGCACGAAACGCGGCGCCGTGTTGCCCACAGCCCGCGCCGCCGCGCCGAGCAGCTCTTCCCAGGTGTAGCCCTGCGGGCGGTCGTCGGCGGCCGAGCGCACCTCAGCGCCGGTCCCGGGCTCGCGCGCCATCGCGACGATCAGGCGCACCAGATCGGCGACGTGGATCATCGCCGCGCGCGCCTCGGCACTGCCGAGCAGGGGCACCAGCCTGCGCCCGGCAAGCTGGAAGAACACCAGGGTCTCGCGATCGCCCGGGCCGTAGACCACCGAGGGGCGCAGCACGCTCGCGCGCGCGCCCAGCAGCTCGAGCACGGCACCCTCGCCCGCCCGCTTGCTCGCGGCGTAGTCCGAGAGCTGCGGCTCGCGCGCCGCCAGGCTCGACACCAGCACGAAGCGCGCGCCCGGCGCGACGCGCTCCACCGCGCGCGCCATCGCCGCGGCGCCGTCGCGATTGACGGCGAAGAAGTCGCGCCGCCGCGCTGCCTTGATCAGCCCGGCGAGGTGGATCACGACGTCGGCGCCCGCCACCAGGCGCTCGAGGGCCGCTTCGTCGTCGAGCGCGCCGGCCACGACCTCGGGCGCCGGCAGCCCGCGCCAGGCAGGCACGTCGGGCTCGCGGCGCAGCAGCAGCCGCAGGCGAAAGCCCGCATCGTGCAGGGCGACGACGAGATGCCGGCCGATGAAGCCGGTGGCGCCGGTCACGGCGACGAGCGGCGAAGCCGCACTCGATTCGGCATCCTGCCGCGAAAGAGGCATTGACGTAGGCAGGAGGCGGTCCATGGCGCCGGAGGGGAGCGGCCCGCCTAGGATAATCGGGCCCATGTCACTGAACCCTCCCGAGCGCCGCTTCGCGGTGGTTACCACCTGCCACGCGGCCGGCTACGACACCTACGGCCGCACGATGGTCGAGACCTTCCTCGCGCACTGGCCCGCCGAGGTCCCGCTGCTGCTGTACCACGAGGGCTTCGAGCCGCCGGCGGTGCCGGGGCGCATCGAGGCGCACGACCTGTTGGCGACCTGCCCCGGGCTGGTCGACTTCAAGCGACGTCACGCCGGCAACCCCCGCGCCAACGGCCAGCGGCCGCGCTGGCGGCGGGTGCGCCTCGGCCGCATGGCCATGACGCTGCCGCTGCCGCGCCGCCAGCCCAGCTACCGCTGGGACGCGGTCCGCTTCGCGCACAAGAGCTATGCCCTCTTCGACGCTGCGCGCCGGACCGACGCCGACGTGCTGATCTGGATCGACGCCGACACGCGCTTCTTCGCCGATGTCGGCCTGGCCGAGCTGGCGGTGCTCGCGCCCACGGAGAGCGCGGCTTCCTGCCTGCGCCGGCCGGACTTCACCGAAACCGGCTTCGTCGCCTACAACCTTCGCCATCCGGAGACGCGGCAGCTGCTCGCCGAGTTCGAGGCGATGTACACCGACGACCTGCTGTTCGCCGAGCGCGAATACACCGACTCGTGGCTGTTCGACGTCGTCCGCGAACGCGCGGAGGCGCGTGGTGCGCACGTCTACGACATCGCCGAAGGCGGCGGCTGGCAGGCCTCGCACGTGCTCATCAACTCGCGCCTCGGCGCCTTCATGGACCACATGAAGGGCGGCCGCAAAGACGAGGGCGCGAGCCGTGCCGACGACCTGATCGTCGCGCGCAACGAGGCCTACTGGAACAAGCGGGCGTGAGAAGAGGGCCATGCGCAGCACGGTCTTCATCCACACCAATCCGAAGCAGGCGGTAGGCGCCCTGGTGGCCCGGCATGCGCTGATCCGCAACAGCGCCGCCCCCGAGCGCTTCGACGTCCGCATCATCGACACCAGCGACTTTCCGGCGTTCGCGCGCTACGAGGGCCGCAGCTACCTGCGCGAGGGAAAGCTCGCGGTCTGGCGCAACGACGACCTGCAGTCGTTCACGCCGCTGCGCTTCGCCGTGCCCGAGCTGATGGGCTACGCCGGCCGCGCGGTCCTCACCGACCCCGACATCTTCGCCCTCGCCGACATCAACCACCTGCTCGAGCGCGACATGGGCAGTGCCGCGGTGCTGGCGCGGCAGATGCCGGCCGATTCGCGCCGGCCGCTGCACTACGCCTCGAGCGTGATGCTGCTCGATTGCGCCCGCCTCGGCCACTGGCACTGGGAGGAGGACTTCGACCAGACCTTCCGCGGCGAGCGCGACTACCGCGACTGGATGTGGCTGCTGCTCGAGCCGGCCGGAAGCGTCGCTCCGCTCGAGCCGGAGTGGAACGACTTCGACCGGCTCACGCCCCAGACGCGTCTGCTGCACAACACCCACCGGCGGACGCAGCCCTGGAAGACCGGCCTGCCCTCGGACTTCACGCCGCGCGGCACGACCCTGAGCTCGCGCGCCGGCATCTGGCTCAGGCGCCTGCGCGGCAAGGGCGCAGGCCGCTACCGGCGCCATCCCGACCCGGCCCAGGAGCGGCTCTTCTTCAGGCTGCTCGGCGAGTGCCTGGACAACGGCTCGGTATCGACTTCCCTGCTCGAGACCGAGATCGCGCGCGGCCACATCCGCACCGACGCGCACGACTGCATCGCCCAGGCACAGCGCGCGGCGGCCTGAGGCGGTTGCCCTCGCCTCTGCCCTCTCTCGCCAGCGGGAGAGGAAGTCGATGGTCAGGGCCGGTCGATCACCGCGTTGATCCGCGCCACCGTGCGCGCCCGCTCGCCTTCGGCCAGCGCCAGCGGTCGGCCGGCGCCGTCGAAGAGGCCGGCTTCGGCGAGCGCCCGCTGCAGCCGGCCGAGGTCGCGCACCGACGAGACCAGGCCGAGGCCGACCAGATGGTCGAGGGCGCGTCGCGCCACCGACTGCGGCGAGCGTTCTGCCGCCTCGCGCCAGGCGGCGCCGACGCGCCAGCGCCAGTCGGCTTGCGCCGGCAGGGCGAAGGGCGTCACCGGCCGGCCGCTGAGCAGCGCCTCGGCAAGCATCGAGGCGCTGTCGGCGGTGACGATGAAGCGATCGGCGAGGCCGAGCAGCGCCGCGTAGCAGTTCTCGTCGCGGCCCCAGCGCACGATCTGCACCGACCCCTCGAGCCCGCGCTCCAGCGCCGCCAGCGCGGCGGCCGGAGTGCGCGGACTGTCGAGCACCCAGGCGCTGCCGCCGACCTTGCGCAGCTCGGCGTTGACGGTGGCCGCGAGCCCGGCCGCCGTCGGCTCGCCGAGCACGAACGGCCGGCTGTTGCCGCCGACCAGCACCGCCGTCCACGGCCGCGGCAGCGCCGCCGCGCGGGCCGCGAACGCGGCCGGCAGCGGCACCGGTGCCGCCGGCGGCACGAACGGCAGCAGGTTGGTGAGGACGTTGTCGCGCTCGGGCAAGGCGTACTGCGGCGTCGTCACGACCAGGTCGAACCAGGCGAGCGGCGCCCAGGGCCGGTTGACGTGGACGAGCCGCGTCCGCCCGCCCGAGGCGCGACGGATCCACAGCGCCGCCGGCACGCTCTTTCGCCCCGCCGCGAGCACCGCCCGCGGCCAGGGCGGCGCCAGCGGCGGATCGCTGCGCCAGGTGAGGCGGTGCGCGAACCAGCGCGCCGGCGCGAGGCGCGCGCCCGGGCCGAAGCGCAGCTGGACGGAGCGATAGGGACGGCCGAGCGCATCGGCGATCGCCAGCAGCTGGCGATTGTCGCCATGCCGGTTGCCGAGCAGCACCCAGAGCGGCTCGGCGCTCACCGCGGCCGGGCGCCGTCAGCCATGCACCGGCAGCCCGGCGACGTCCTCGAGCCGCGGGTCGAGGCCGATCTTGCCGCCGGCGAGCCGGTAGATGCGGTCGGCCGCCTCGATCAGCAGATCCTGGTGCGAGACGGCGAGGATGGTGAGGCTGCCCTTCAGGTGCTTCACGGTCTCGATCACCGCCACCTGCGCCTCGACGTCCAGATTGCTTGTCGCCTCGTCGAGGATCAGCAGGCGCGGCTTGTGCACCAGGGCGCGGGCGATCGCCAGCCGCTGCCGCTGCCCGCCCGAGAGGCGCGAGCCGCCCTCGCCGAGCCGGGTGTGCAGCCCCTCGGGCATCGCCTCGACGAAGGCGAGCGCATCGGCGGCGCGCAGCGCCTCGCGGATCTCGGCCTCGCCGAGATCCTCTTCGCCGAGCGCCAGGTTGTAGATCACCGAGTCGTCGACCATCACCGACTCCTGCGGCACGTAGCCGATCAGCCGGCGCCACTGGCGAATGTCGATCTCGCCGAGCGGCACGCCGTCGACCAGGATCCGGCCGCTCTCCGGCTGCTGCAGCCCGACCACCAGGTCGAGCAGCGTCGTCTTGCCGGCGCCCGAGGGGCCGACGAGCACCGTCAGGCCTTGTGCCGGGATGGTGAACGAGGCGTGGTCCAGCAGGCGCCGGCTGTCGCCGTGGCTGAAGACGACGTCGTCGAAGCGGATGCCTTCGGCCAGGTGCGGCGCCGCCTGGCCGCCGCGCGGCTCGACCTGGGCCGTGGCCGCAGCGATCGCGTCGATCAGCGACCAGTAGGCGCTCTCGCGCACCACCAGCTGCTGGTAGGCGCGCTGCACCTTCGACAGGTAGTTCACCACCCGGGCCAGCAGGAACACCATCACCAGCACGGCGGCGAGCTGCATCTGCAGCGCGAACAGGCTGAGGAAGAAGCCGACGCCGACCATGATCGCCAGCAAGGGCTCCTGCAGCGCCGTCAGCGCCTCCTTGCTGATCACCTGGCGACGGATCGCCCGCTTGAGCTGGCGGGTCTGGTCGGAGATGAGCGCATCGATATGGTCTTCGCGCGCCATCGCCTTCAGCGGCTTGGCGGCCGAGAGCGCGGCGCCGATGGCCGAGACCAGGGAGCGCAGGAGCGTGGTCTGGTGCTGGCCGGCACGGCGCGAGATGCGGATCAGCCTTTGCAGCAGGATCAGGAGCAGCGCCCCCGCCATCAGCGCCGCCACGCCCGCGTGCCAGGAGATCGACAGGGCGATGCCGAGATAGATCAGCGCGTTGAGCAGCATCGCCGCCATCTCGGCGCCATGCTGGAACGCCTCGGACGCGCGCTGCGCCTCGGTGGCGACGGCGTTCGAGAGTCGGCCGATCGACTGCTGCAGGTAGTGGCGCCAGCGCGCCGCCATGACCGCCCGGACCAGCGCCAGGCGCAGGTCGGTGGCGATGTGGGCGACGGTGTAGCCGACCTGCCGATTGGCGAGCAGCGCCAAAACCGCCTTCAAGCCGATCAGCACGATCGCCAGGGACAGCAGCACCGGCGCCGTCGGCGGCAGGCCGATGAACTCGGCCGCGCGGGTGGCCACCTGCTCCGGCAGCGACGGCTGATGATCCGGCTTGCGCGTCGCCAGGCTGAGCATCGACAGCAGCATCGACATGCCGAGGCCGTCCATCAGCCCGGCGACGAGCACGGCGAAGATCGCCGCCGCGCTCCGGCCGGGATAGGCGCGGACGTAGGCGGCGAGCATCGGCAGCGCGCCTCGGCGTTGCACCGAGGGGAGGATGCGGGTCGAATCCGGGCTCATGGGCAGCTGAGGAAGCGCAGGCGCGGGCCCGGCGTGATGACGACCGGCCGCGCCGGGTCGGTATCGAAGCGCTCGCCGTCGAGCACGTAGCCGGCGAGGCCGGTGATCTGCACCCGCTCGCAGTTGCCGCTGAGGTAGCCGTTGTCGAGATTCATGGCCTTCGAGTATCGGCCCGTGAGCAGGCGCGGCAAAGCCGGCCAGAAGCGCCGGGCCGCGGCGGTCACCGCGGTCAGGCGCAGCTCGCCCTGGCCGCGCGGCGCGTACGGATCGAACAGGCCGCTGCGATGCAGCAGCGTCGTCGCCAGGAGGACGCGGATCTCGCCCTGCAGGCTGCCCAGGCCGCCGGCGTCGATCGCGAGCGTCGGCACCGGAATGTTCGCCCGGCCGACCAGGGCGAGCGCGGCGAGCTTGGTCACCACCCAGGGCGAGCTCAGGTGGCCGCGGCGCAGGGGGCCGCTGCCGCCGTAGCGATGGTCCTGGGCGCGGCGGACGATGCTGTCGACCGCGGCGCCGCCAAAAAAGAAGCCGAAGCGCGGCGGCGCCGGCGCCTGGGCGATGCAGAGCGGCATCCGCTCGACGAGGTGTGAGTCCCAGCGACCGTCGCGCGACCATGCCAGCGCCTTCGCCAGGGTTGCCAGGGGATCGGCGCGCGGCACCAGGTCGGCGGCGGTGAGGTTGGTGCGACCGCCGGGCAGGATCAGCAGTTCGGGGAGCCAGTGCCCGGGCGGAAGCCGGGCCAGCTTTTCAATGACTTCGCGCACCGTGCCGTCGCCGGCGAGCACGGCGACGTGGCGCCGGCGCCGTGCCAGGACCGAATCGAGGGCGGCCGCCACGTCCATGCCGGCTTCGACGCGGACGACCTCGGCGCCTCTTTCCGCAGCGAGCGCGCTCGCCCGGTCGGCGAGGCCGCGGGCGGCGCGAAAGCTGCGCGGATTGACCAGCAGGCAAGGTGGCGCCGGGGCGGCATCGTCGCCCGCCGGAGCCGTGGCCGGCGCGAACCCGGCGAGGGTCAAGGCCAGGCGGAGCCCGGCGACCACCTGCGCATGGCGGACTGCGTGCGCGACGTCGTCCGCGCCGATCGCCACAGCTCGCCGACGGCGGCGGCGAAGCTGGCGCGGTTGAAGGCGCGATAGGGAGAGTCGGGCGGCAGGGGCTGCATGAGACGTCGGTGCGCCGTGCCCATGCGGTGATAGGGCAGCGCCGGAAAGAGGTGATGCAGCGCATGGTAGCGAAGACCGACGGGAAAGAGCAGCACCGTCAGCCACGTCTGGCCGGTGTGGTTGATCGATTCCTCGACCTGCGCCTGCGCGCTCATCTCCTCGCCGGAGTTGCCATGGCGATGGGCGGCGAGGTTGCGGATCCAGTCGAGGGCCAGGTCAGCAGCAGATAGGCCAGAAACAGCTGCCGTAGCCGGATCGTCCCGTGCCAGGTGAGCGCGCCGATGGCCACCAGCCAGGCGAAGCACAGGGCCTCGACCGTCCTGAGATGCGCTTCGTCGCGCCTCGGGAACAGCTTGCCGTAGTACGGATTGGAGACGGCGGCCGTCACCCGCGGCAGCACCGATTGGGTTGGCCCGTGGCAAACGACATGCCGATAGGTCCGGGACGCGGGCCTCGGTCCGGAAAGAGAAGGCTCGCGGCGGGCGGAGCCGATGGCGCTCCTGCCGGGCCGGCGTCGCCGGCCCGTGCGGGCGATCAGCGCTCGGCCATCAAGGACGAACGCACGCTGACGATCGCTTCCTTGAGCTTGAGAGCAGCGAGCGAGCGGCATTCCTCTTGGGTCGCGCTCGGCTTGGTGGCGAAGGCCATCGCCGAGTGCACCGGCTTCACCACCAGCCGGCTGCCGAGGACGCGCGGCACCATCACCGCCCGGGCGGTGACCACGCAGGTGTTGTCGGTCGTGAAGCCGCCCTGCACCTGGCTGACGAAGCCCCATTTGGAGACGGGGTAGAGCTTCTGCAGGCGCAGCCGGGAGCTGTCGTCGACCTGCGATTTCCAGATCGCGACCGCACTTGCCGTGTCGATCAGAATCGGCGAAGAATCGTCGACGAAGAGGTACTCCGCCGGTGCCGCGAAGGTTGCGGACGAGAATGCGAGCAGCAACCAGCCCAGCATGTAGCGTGTACGCATGATGGATTCGCGTTCCAATGAAAGACAAGCTTCGAGTTTACGGCCCGGCAACGCCGACCCCGGACCGGCCCGCGCTTCGAGAAAAGGAAACGCCGTGAAGATCGTCACCACGAAGCGGGCCCAGCCGTGCCCGCCATGACGGTCGCGCTGTCCAGCGCGCTCGCCGCCTCGGGCAAGAACGAGCTCGAGGCGAAGATCGGGGCCGGTGGCCGCTGTCGCGCGAAGTAGGGCGTCGTGGCGGACCTGACGGCCGCGGGCGCGCCGAAGCGGCGCTGGGGGCGGATCGTCGCGATCCTCCTCGGCGTCCTCGCCCTCCTCGTCGCTGCGGCCTGGATCGCGCTCACCCTTGCGTTTCCGCCCGAACGCGTGGCCGCGCTGCTTGTCGATCAGGTGAAGGCGATGACCGGCCGGGACTTCCGCATCGACGGCAAGCTGTCGATCCGCATCCTGCCGACCATCGCCGCGCAGGCCGGCGACGTCGTCCTCGGCAACGCCGCCTGGGGCTCGCGGCCCGAGATGCTCCGTGTCCGCAGCGCCTCGTTCGAGCTGTCACCGACGGCGCTTCTCTCGGGCGAGCTTCGCATTCTTCGCGTCGAGATCGCAGGTGTCGATGCCCTGCTCGAAACCGACGGTGCCGGCCATGCCAACTGGCAGTTCGGGCCGCGCGCGCCCGCCGCGCCGGAGCCGACGCCGGGCCCGGACCCGGGGCACGCGACCCGTCTCGAGCTCGACCACGTGGTCGCCTCCGACATCCGGGTGAGCTATCGCCCGGGCGGCAAGTCGAAGGCGCATACCCTGGCGATCGAGTCGCTCGACCTGCGGCCGCAGGGAGAGCGCGACCGGATCGTCGTGGCGCTCGCCCTCGGTTCCCAGCACTGGAAGGTCGAGGGCCTGGTCGGTCGCAGCACCCTCTTCCTGGCCGGCGCGGAGGACTGGCCGTTCGAGTTGAAGCTCGCCACCGACGGCGCGACGCTGGCCGCGACCGGCACGATCGGTACCGGGCCGCGCACCGGCGCCGTGGCGGCCGACGTGTCGGCCAAGGTTTCCGCGGCGGCGGCCCTGGTCCCGCTCGGTGCCGCCGTGGCGGCGCTGCCCTTGCCTCTGGAACTGCGCACGACGCTGCGCTGGGGCGACGACACGCTGCGCGCCGATCCGCTTCGCCTCGTGCTCGCCGGCCAGGCGATCGAGGGACGCGCGACGCTGAGCGACCTGGAAGCACGCCCGCGCCTTGAGGCCGAGCTGACGGCGAAGACGATCGACTTCTCCAAGCTGCGTGGCAGCGCAGCGGCGGCGAGCAAGCCCTCGCCGACCGCGGCCAAGGGCGGCGGGCCGCTGTTCGGCGACACGCCGCAGCTCGCGCTCGACACCCTGCCGCCGATCGAGTTGAAGATCGGCCTCGCGATCAAGCAGCTGAACCTGCCCGACCTGCCGCCGCTGTCGGCACTGAAGGCGCGGCTGGCGTCGACGCCCGACCGGCTGACGCTCGACGATGTGCAGTTCAATATCGCCGGCGGCCGGGTGCGCGGCCGGATGGCGATCGCCCCGGGGGCGACACCGCGGATCGAGCTGTCGCTCGATGCCCGGTCGATGTCGCTCGAGGCGCTGGATACGGGGTCGGGGAGCAAGCGGGTGCGCGGCGGCCGGACCGATCTCGTCGCCAACCTGGCCTCGACCGGACGGACGCCACGCAGCCTCGCTGCCGGCGCCAACGGCAACCTGATGCTCTCGGTGACCGATGCCACGCTGGCGGGCGGTGCCGCGGCGGCGCTCGATCGCAACGTCATCGCCTCGGTGCTTCGCCTGGTGCTGCCGAAGGGATCCGCCGATCGGCCGCTGGTCGTGCAATGCGCGGTCGCGCGCCTGCCGCTGCGCCAGGGCATCGCCAACGTCGACCGCTCGATCGCGCTGGAAACGCGCGAGGTCGCCATCGTCGCCAGCGGCGACATCAACCTCGTCGAGCAGACGCTCCGGCTCGAATTCGAGCCGACGGTGAAGAAGGGGTTGGGCCTGAATTCGGCCAACTTCGCCGAGCTCGTGAGGGTGAGCGGGCCGCTGCAGGATCCGCACGCCGGCGTCGACGTGAAGGGGGCGGTGCGCGGCGCCGCCAATGTCGGCGTCGCGGTGGCGACGGGCGGCCTGTCGTTGCTGGCACCCATCGCCCTCGGCGGAGCGAAAGACGTGCCGCCATGCGGTCATGCGACGGCGGCCAAGCCTGCCAAGGCGGCCGACAAGAAGCACCACTTCCCCGGCACGCGCTAGAACGGTCGATCGCCTCGTGGACCTCCGCCGGCATGGCGGCGGGGAGCGTCTAGGCCGTCACCAGCTCCGTCCGGGCCTGCCGCCCGACCGAGTAGGCGCCCGTCAGGGCAAGCATGGCCATGGCGGCGGCCACGGCCAGATCGGGCCAGGCGCTGCCGGTGCCGAAGACGCCGAGCGCCGCCAGGCCGACGGCGACGTTGCCGAACGCATCGTTGCGCGAGCAGATCCAGACCGAGCGCATGTTGGCGTCGCCTTCCCGGTATCGGTACAGCAGCAGCGCCACGCCGACATTGGCAACGAGCGCCGCGATCGCGACCACGCCCATCGTCACCGGCTCGGGAACGCTGCCGTCGAGCAGGACCCAGAGCGCGCGGCCGAGCACGAACACGCCGAAGAGCGCCATGCAGGCCGCCTTGAAGAGGGCCGCGCGCGATCGGATCGTCGCGGCCATCGCGAGCACCGCCAGCGACAGCGCGTAGTTCGAGGCATCGCCGAAGAAGTCGATCGCGTCGGCGAGCAGCGATACGGATCCGGAGCCGATGCCGCTGGCCACCTCGACGGCGAACATCGCCGCATTGACGATCAGGGCGATCCACAGGACCCGGCGGTATCCGGGATCGACCGAAGGTGTGGACGGCGGGCAGCACGAGGCGGACATCGACTTCTCCTGAGCGCAACCATGCCACATCGCCGACCGTCCCGCCGGCACCAGGCCGAGCGCCAGGGTCGCGATCTACTCGATCAATTCGTCGGCAAGGAGCAGCAAGCCCTGCGGAACCTTCAGTCCCAGGGCGCGCGCGGTCTTGAGGTTGATGATGAAGTCGTAGCGCAGGGTTTGCTCCACGGGGATGTCGGCCGCCCTGGCACCACGCATGATGCGGTCGATGCAGTCGGCAGCGTGCCGGAACAGCTCCTTCTGGCTGGCGCAATAGGAGCACAGGATGCCCCTTGCGGTCGGGTCGCGGGCGGGTCCACCCGTGATGGCAATCGGCAGGCCCCGTCCCACGGCGGCCGCGGCAATGCGCTCCGGATTCGCATAGATCATCGGCGTGGCGAGCATGAGCAGCCCGTCGGCCGTCGACCCCGCAATCGTCGTCACCAAGTCGTCTGCATTCCTCACCTGGAACGCTTGAGACTCCAGGCTGCGCGACCGGGCCGCATCCTGCATGCCCTTGGCGAAGACCGCGTGGCCCGGATCGCCGGCCTGGTTGACCATATCCACGCGCCTGGCGCGCGGCACCATCTCGTGCAGCAGGCTCAACGTCTTCGGGATCAGATCGTCAAGCCGCCATGACGCGCCGGTCACGTTGCCGCCCGGGCGAGCCAAGCTGGCGACCAGTCCCGTGCCTACCGGGTCGCCAGCGCCGACCATCACGATCGGAATCTCGGTGGTCAGATCGCGCAGGGTCTTTATCGCCGGAGTGCCCGACGACACGAGGACATCGGGCTTGAGCGAAACCAACTCTGCCGCCGCCTCGGCCAAGGTCTTGTCGCTCGCGGGCCCGCGGGCTTCGAGGACGAGGTTGGTGGGCTCATTCCAGCCTTTCTGCCGCAGGGCATCCAGCAGCAGGGTCTCGTTGATACTGCGAACGCCGGTCTTCGGCAAGGGACCCGGGCCAAGCCATCCCACACGGGCACGTCGTGCCTGCGCAAGACATGTCGAGCTGCCGGCCAGCAAGGCAACCAGCAGGCCCAGCAAGGGCCGCCGCGCGATTCGGCCGCTTCGAGGCTCCCCTTCTGCCGGGCGCAGACCGGACTCGGGGCCGAACGCGACCGGCACCGACATCTCTACCTCTTGGCAAACCCGGTCGTCGGGAGCATGTCTTTTCGTTGCCTCGCCGCGCGATTTCCGCATTGAAGCACTTGAACGTGGGCAGCGCCAGGGCGGCCTGTATGGGAACGCGGCTTGATCCCTGTGCTTCGAATGCCTAACGCGACAACTCGCGGATCACGACGTATGCTGCGCCTTCCGGTGATCGGGAGGGCGCTGCAGGCGGCATTCGCATGATGGGCATCTCTGAGCGTCGCTGTCTGCGCGCCGTGCGGCGCAGGAGCAACCTGGCGTGGTCGCGGACGGCCCTCCGGTGGTGTGCGCTCGCGGCGCTTCCGCTGGCGCTGACCGCCTGCAAATGGGCCGTCCTCGATCCGCGCGGCCCGGTGGGGCAGGCCGACCGCACGATCCTGATCGACTCGCTGGCCATCATGCTGGCGATCGGCGTGCCGACCATCCTCGCCACCTTCGCCTTCGCCTGGTGGTTCCGCGCCTCGAACACCCGGGCGCGCTACCGGCCCGACTGGGAGTTCTCCGGCGCCATCGAGCTCGTCGTCTGGTCGATCCCGGCGATGGTGATCATCCTCCTCGGCGGCGTCGCCTGGATCGGCTCGCACGACCTCGACCCGGCCAAGCCCTTGTCGGAACGCCAGGCCCCGGTCGAGATCCAGGTCGTCTCGCTCGACTGGAAGTGGCTCTTCATCTATCCGCACGAAGGGGTCGCGAGCGTCAACGAGCTGGTCGTGCCGGCGGGCGTGCCGCTGCGCTTCTCGCTCACCTCGGCGAGCGTCTGGAACGCCTTCTTCGTGCCGCAGCTCGGCAGCATGATCTACACGATGAACGGCATGCGCACGCAGGTGAACCTGCAGGCCGACGAGCCGGGAACGTTCCACGGCCTGTCGGCGCACTTCAGCGGCGACGGCTTCTCCGACATGCACTTCCCGGTCCGCGCCGTGCGCGCCGACGAGTTCGCCGCCTGGATCCAGGCGACGCGCGGCACCGGTCCCACCCTCGATGGCGCCGCCTACACGGCGCTCGCGCGGCAGAGCACCAAGCTGGCGCCTTCGACGTTCGGTGCCGTGACGCCCGAGCTCTTCGCCCAGGTGGTGCGGCAGGAGCTCCCGCCGGGTCCCGGGCCGGGGACCGAGCGCGGCGGCGCGGCCGAGGCGCCGAAGGCCGGCGAGGCAGCGAAGAAAGGGCACTGACATGTGGGGCAAGCTGAGCTGGGAGGCGGTTCCCCTCCACGAGCCCATCGTCATGGTCACCTCGGCGGTGGTGGCGATCGCGATCACCGCCGTGCTCGCCTGGGTCATCGTCAAGGGGCACCTGCCCTACATCTGGAAGGAGTGGCTCTCCAGCGTCGACCACAAGCGCATCGGTGTGATGTACATCCTGCTCGCCCTGGTGATGCTGCTGCGCGGCTTCGCCGACGCGATCATGATGCGCTCGCAGCAGGCCGTCGCCATGGGCAGCGCCGGCTTCCTGCCGCCCGAGCACTACAACCAGATCTTCTCGGCGCACGGCACGATCATGATCTTCTTCGTCGCCATGCCGTTCGTGATCGGGCTGATGAACTTCGCCGTGCCGCTGCAGCTCGGCGCCCGCGACGTCGCCTTCCCGGTGCTCAACTCGGTCGGCTTCTGGCTCACCGCCACCGGCGCGCTGCTGGTCAACATCTCGCTCTTCATCGGCGAGTTCGCGCGCGTCGGCTGGCTGCCCTATCCGCCGCTCTCGGAGCTCGCCTATTCGCCCGGGGTCGGCGTCGACTACTACCTCTGGGCGCTGCAAATCTCCGGCGCCGGCACGCTGCTATCGGGCGTGAACCTGGTGACCACCGTGCTCAAGGTGCGGGCACCGGGCATGACCTACCTGCACATGCCGATCTTCTGCTGGACCACGCTCGCCTCCAACCTGCTGATCGTCGCCGCGTTCCCGATCCTCACCGCCACCCTGGCGATGCTCCTGCTCGACCGCTACCTCGGCTTTCACTTCTTCACCAACGAGGCCGGCGGCAACCCGATGATGTTCATGAACCTCATCTGGGCCTGGGGCCACCCCGAGGTCTACATCCTCGTGCTGCCGGCGTTCGGCATCTTCTCCGAGGTGTTCGCCACCTTCTCGGGCAAGCCGTTGTTCGGCTACCGCTCGATGGTCGCGGCGACGATGGCGATCTGCATCCTCTCCTTCATGGTCTGGCTGCACCACTTCTTCACCATGGGCGCAGGCGCCGACGTCAACGCGATCTTCGGCATCGCCACCATGATCATCGCCGTGCCCACAGGGGTGAAGATCTACAACTGGCTGTTCACGATGTACAGCGGCCGCGTCGTCTTCGAGCCGCCGATGCTCTGGGCGCTCGGCTTCGTCGTCACTTTCATCATCGGCGGCATGACCGGCGTGCTGCTCGCCGTGCCGCCAGCCGACTTCGTGCTGCACAACAGCCTGTTCCTCGTCGCCCACTTCCACAACGTCATCATCGGTGGCGTGGTGTTCGGCCTGTTCGCCGGCTACGAGTACTGGTTCCCCAAGGCCTTCGGCTTCCGCCTGCACAAGGGCCTGGGCCTGGCGGCGTTCTGGTTCTGGATCGTCGGCTTCTTCGTTGCCTTCATGCCGCTCTACGTGCTCGGCCTCATGGGCATGACGCGGCGCATGCAGCACTACGACGTGCCCGAGTGGCAGCCGTGGCTGCAGGTCGCCGCCGGCGGCGCGGCGCTGATCGCCATCGGCGTCGCCCTCCAGGTGGTGCAGCTGGTCTGGAGCATCCGCCACCGCGAGGCGTTGCGCGACCGGACCGGCGACCCGTGGAACGGGCGCACGCTCGAGTGGATGACGCCCTCGCCGCCGCCGATGTTCAACTATGCGGTGATGCCGGAGATCGAGGGCGTGGAGGCCTACTGGATGAGGAAGCAGAGCGCGATCGAGCGCCAGGCGCTGCGCCCCGAGCCGGACTATCACGACATCCACATGCCGCGGAACAGCTCCGCCGGCTTCATCTGCGCCTTCTTCGCGGCCACCATGGGCTTCGCGCTGATCTGGCACATCTGGTGGCTGGTCGCGCTGGCGTTCGTCGGAGCGTGGGCCGTGTTCGTCGTCGTCGCCTGGCGCGACGAGCACGAGGAGGCGATCCCCGCGGCCACCGTCGCGGCCGTCGACCGGGCCAACCGCGCCGCCCGCGAGGCCGCGCTGCCGACCCTGAGGCCGGTCTCGTGAGCGCGGGGACGGAAGCCTTCCCGGGCGGGGTGGCCGGCGGCGGCCTGGCGCGGGTCGGCGGCGGCCACGCCCAGGCGCTCACCGAGGAGCCGGCGCACGGGCCGTCGAAGCGGATCGTCGTCGCCTACGGCTTCTGGATCTTCCTGATCAGCGACATCATCCTGTTCTCGGCGCTGTTCGCGAGCTACGCGGTGCTTTCCGAGGCCACCGCCGACGGACCCACCGGCCGGGACCTGTTCGAGCTGCCCACGGTCGCCCTCGAGACCGCGTGCCTCCTGCTCTCCACCGTGTTCTGCGGCTTCGCCGGCATCGGCGCGCAGGCGCGGCGCAATACCCTGTACTACGGCTCGATGGCCGCGACCTTTGTGCTCGGCGCGATCTTCGTCGCGATCGAGCTGCACGAGTTCGCGACCATGATCGGCGCCGGAGCCGGCCCGGGCCGCAGCGCCTTCCTATCGGCGTTCTTCGCCCTGATCGGCTGCCACGGCCTGCATGTCAGCGCTGGCCTGCTGTGGCTGCTGACGATGATGGCGCAGGTCTACGCCAAGGGCTACCGCGCCGACATCCGGCGCCGGCTGCTCTGCTTCGCGCTCTTCTGGCACACCCTGGACATCATCTGGGTGGCCCTGTTCAGTCTCGTCTACCTGGTTGGAGTGGCACCGCGATGAGCACCCCGATTCCCCACGCCCACGGCGACGTCGCCCCGGGCGACGAGCTCGGCCCCGCCGACGTCTCCCACGCGATCCGCGGCTATCTCGTCGGCCTGGCGCTGGCGACGCTGCTGACGGGCGTCTCGTTCTACATCGCCAGCAGCAGCGCGCTGGTCTGGCAGCCCAGCATCCCGATCGCGCTCTCGGTGCTGGCGCTGGCGCAGATGGGCGTGCACCTGGTCTTCTTCCTGCACATCACCTCGGGGCCCGACAGCATCAACAACGTCATGGCGCTGGCATTCGGCCTGCTCATCGTGATGCTGCTCGTCTTCGGCTCGCTCTGGATCATGACCCACCTGGATCACAACGTGATGCCGATGGAGCGGGTGATGAAGATGCAGCGCTGAACAGCGACCCGCGCCGCGTGTCAAACCCACACCTGTTCAGGGGCGAAACAGGGTGTCGACAATGCCCCGTCGAAGTGCCGCGGCACTTAACTGAAGGGGTATGCAATGGCTGGATGGTTCGAGCTCAGCAAGAGCGCCGATGAACAGTTCCGCTTCGTCCTGAAGGCTGACAACGCACAAGTGATTCTCACGAGCCAGCAGTACGCCGCCAAGGATTCGGCCGAAGGAGGTATCGCTTCGGTGCAAGCGAACTGTTCCGAAGACTCGAGGTACGAGCGCAAGACGTCGTCGGATGACAGGGCATTCTTCAACCTGAAGGCTGCCAATCACCAGGTCATCGGTACGAGTCAGATGTATTCGAGTGAGTCGGCGCGTGAGAACGGCATCGCCAGCGTCAAGGCGAATGGCACGACCAAGACGGTCAAGGACAGCGCCTGACCCCTTCATCGAGCGGGCGTCCGCCCGCTCCATCCGCGGGCGCTGCGCCCCTTGCAGCTTGAGACACCCCGCGACGCCCCCACCTGCTCTTCGAGTTTCGAGGACTGCGCAATGGTGATGGTGATCGAGGGTCGGCCGGTTCGCGATCGGACCGATAGCAAGCGTCAAGCCCGCGAGCGGCTCCATGCCCTGTCGCGCCTGATGGATGCCGCGGTGGAAGTGCCGCTGCTGCGCACCCGGGTCGGCCTCGACGCCCTGCTGGGCATCGTGCCAGTGGCGGGCGACCTGCTCTCCGCCGTGATCGGCCTGTATTCGGTGGCGCTGGCGCGCGAACTCGGCGCCTCGCGCTGGCTGCAGGCGCGCATGATCGGCAATCTGGTGTTCGATGCGGCCCTGGGCGTCGTGCCGATCGCCGGCGACGTGGCCGACATCTACTTCAAGGCCCATCTCCGCAACCTGCGTCTGCTGCAGAAGGAGCTCGGCGAACCTTACATCGACGCCGGCCCCTCCTCCGCTGCCCGAAAGCGGTGATTGCGCGGCGGCGGTCATCCTCCGGCCGGCTTCGAGCGTTGGGAACACGAGTCAACAGCCTGTGAGGCGCACATGAACAAGCTTGCCCTGATCCTTCTGATGTCCCTGGCCACCGTAGGTGCATACGCCGAGAGCCCGAGCGGCGGCGTCACGATGAGCACCGACCCGGCCAAGGCGGCTGCCGTCGAGCAGCACGCCCAGGAGCTACAGGCGCGTCAGTCGAAGGAAGCCACGTCCAAGCCCGCGGCGACACACAGCAGCGCCAAGAAGACGAGCACCAAGAAGACCGGTACCCAGAAGACCAGCACCAAGAAGACGAACGAGAAGACGCCTACGAAGCACAAGTCGTCGACGACCAAGCCGACGACCGCGCCCCAGAGCTGAGCCGGCCGGGAAGCAACACCCGCCGCAGGCCTCGGCCCGCGGCGGGTTTCAGCGCGCCTGCCCCGGTCCGATTGATCGCGTGGCCTCGCTACACTTGGCTCTTCTCGTCTCCATGCCCTGAGGGGAAGCCATGTCGATCAAGCACTCGATTCCGGCCGCGCTCGCGATCGCCGCCTTTGCCCTTCCCGCCCACGCCGGCAAGACGCTGGACGCGGTCAAGGCACGCGGCCAGCTCGTGTGCGGGGTCAACACCTCCGGGCCGGGCTTCTCCAACGCAGACAGCCAGGGCCGCTGGACCGGCCTGGACGTCGACTTCTGCCGCGCCGTGGCCGCTGCGGTGCTGAACGACGCGAGCAAGGTGAAGTTCGTGCCGCTGAACTCGCAGCAGCGCTTCTCGTCGCTGCAGGCGGGCGAGATCGACGTCCTGTCGCGCAACAGCACCTGGACGCTGACGCGGGACGCTTCCCTCGGCGTCGTGTTCGCCGGCATCAACTACTTCGACGGCCAGGGCTTCATGGTCCCGAAGAAGCTGAAGATCGACAGCGCCAAGAAGATGAACGGCGCGACCGTGTGCGTGCAGGCCGGCACCACGAGCGAGAAGAACGTCGCCGACTACTTCGGCGCCAACGGCATGAAGTACAAGCCGGTGGTGTTCGACACCGCCGAAGCGATCACCAGCGCCTTCTTCGCCGGCCGGTGCCAGGTCTACACCACCGACATGAGCGACCTCGCCGGAGCGCGCACGAAGGCGCCCAATGCCGACGACTACGTGATCCTGCCGCAGGTGATCTCGAAGGAGCCGCTCGGCCCCTCGGTGCGGCGCGGCGACGACGAATGGTTCCAGATCGTCCGCTGGACGCTGTTCGCGATGATCGAGGGCGAAGAGAACGGACTGACGCAGGCCAACGTCGACGAGCAGAAGACGAGCAACAAGGACCCGGGCGTCCAGCGCTTCCTCGGCGTCTCCGAAGACACCGGCAAGCTCCTCGGCCTGGATGCCGCATGGGCCTACCGGGTCATCAAGCAGGTCGGCAACTACGGCGAAAGCTTCGAGCGCAACCTCGGGCCGAAGACGCCGGTGGCGCTGCCGCGCGGCGTCAACAACCTCTGGACCAAGGGCGGCCTGATGTACGCCCCGCCGCTGCGCTGAAGTGATCGGCGCGGACGCCGCCTGGCGCGCCCGCCGGCGGGCGCGGAGGCGGCGCGACTGGCTGCTGCAGGGCGCGGTGGCCCTGCTTCTGGTCGCCCTCGCAGTCCTGCTCGCGCGCAACGTCGCCGCCAACCTCGAAGCGCGGCAGATCAAGTCGGGCTTCGCCTTCCTGAGCGACCCGGCCGGCTTCAACATCGGCGAGCTGCTGTTCGACTACACCTCGCGCCACAGCTACCTGCGCGCCTTCGCGATCGGCCTGAGCAACACCTTGCGCGTCGCGCTCGCCGGGGTCGTGCTCGCGAGCGTGCTCGGCGTCGGCATCGGCCTGCTGCGACTCTCCCACCACCCGCTCGTCTCCGGCCTCTGCGACGCCTATGTCGAAGTCTTCCGCAACATCCCGCTGCTGATCCAGCTGCTCGCGGTCTACCTGCTGATCACCGAGCTGCTGCCCGGGTCGAACGACGCCTGGTCGGTCGAAGGCATGGCCCTGCTCTCGAAGGAAGGACTGCAGATCGCGGTGCCGGAGCCGGGCCGGCTGGCGCTGCTTTGCGCGCTCGCCGCCTTCGCTGTCGGGGCCCTGCTGGGAATGCACGCCGCGCGGCGCTGGCTCGAAGTCGGCGCCGGCCTGGTGGCGCTCGCCAGCGGCGCCCTGGCGGCGCTGGCCGCCTGGCTGGTCGTCGGCGCCGTCGGCGGCTGGTCGCGACCGGTCCTCGACGGCTTCCTGATCAGCGGCGGCGCGTCCCTTACCCCCGAGTTCCTCGCGCTCTGGCTCGGCCTGGCCCTCTTCACCTCGGCGTCGATCGCCGAGATCGTCCGCGCCGGAGCGCTTGCGGTGCCCGCCGGCCAGTGGGACGCCGCCCTCGCGCTCGGCATGACGCGGGCGCAGGCGATCGCCGGCGCGATCTTTCCGCAGGCGCTGCGCCTCGCGGTTCCGCCGCTCGCGAGCCAGTACATGAACCTCATCAAGAATTCGTCGCTGGCGGTCGTGGTCGGCTATCCCGACCTGGTGTCGATCGGCAACACGTCGATCAACCAGAACGGCCAGGCCCTCGAGGTCATCGTCATCATCATGGCGGCGTACCTGAGCCTGAACCTCGTCGTCGCGGTGGTCATGAATGCGGTCAATGCGCGCGTCACGCGTGCGCCCCGCTAGCGAGGCCGGGTAACGATGGCCGCACCGGACCGGATCGCCCCGCCCCCCGCGCACCTGTTCGCGCGAGCGCGCACGCGCCTCTTCGCCGGGCCCGGCGCGAGCCTGGTCACCCTGGTCCTGCTCGCTGCGCTCGCCTGGGCCGGCTGGCGGCTGCTCGCCTGGGGCGTGATCGACGCCGTCGCGGTGCCTAACTACGCGGCCTGCAAGGCGGCGCCCGGAGCGTGTTGGGGGTTCGTGGCCGAAAAGTGGCGCCTGATCGTGTTCGGCCGCTACCCCTACGAGCAGCAGTGGCGGCCCGCGCTCGCGACCGGCGCGGTGCTGGCGATGCTGCTCGCGAGCGCGCTGCCGGCGCTCTGGTCGCGGCGCGGCGCGCGCGCGCTGGCTCTCGGCTGGGCGATCGCGTTCGCCCTCTTCTTCACGCTGATGTTCGGCGGCGTGTTCGGGCTCGAGCCCGTCGGCACCGACCGCTGGGGCGGCCTTCCACTCACCGTGATCCTGACGCTGATCGGCATGGCCGCGTCGACGCCGATCGGCATCGTGCTCGCGCTCGCGCGGCGCTCCTCGCTCGCGCTCCTGCGCTCGCTCGCCATCGGCTACATCGAGCTGGTGCGCGGCGTGCCTCTGATCACCGTGCTGTTCGTCGCGACCTTCGTGTTCCCGCTCATCCTTCCGGCCGGCTGGCGGCTCGACCCGTTCTGGCGCGTCGTGATCGGCCTGGTCCTGTTCCAGGCGGCGTACATGGCCGAGACGGTGCGCGGCGGCCTGCAGAGCGTGTCGCGGGCGCAGTACGAGGCCGCGACCTCACTCGGCCTCGGCTACTGGCAGATGCAGCGTGCCGTCATCCTGCCGCAGGCGCTCGTGGCGGTGATCCCGGCGTTCGTCAACAACCTGCTCTCGACCTTCATGGACACCTCGCTGGTGGCGGTCGTCTCGATGTACGACCTGACCGGGTCGCTGCGCCTCGCGCTCGGCGATCCGCGCTGGCGCGACTTCTTCATCGAGGGCTACCTGTTCGTCGGAGCGATCTACTTCTGCGCCTGCTTCCTGATGTCTCGCTACAGCCTTTGGCTCGAGCGGCGGCTGAGGATCGACAAGGCCCATTGAGCCGGTCACCCGGCATGCGCAGGCTCACGGATTGCCAGAAAAGCAGGAAGCATCTCACCGGTCAAGGAGAGACGAATGGTTCCCAAGAACACGATCTGCCTGTGGTTCGACGGCACCGCCGCCGATGCTGCGCAGTTCTATGCGAAGACCTTCCCCGACAGCTCGGTGGGCGCCATCCACCGCGCCCCGGGTGACTATCCCGATGGCAAGCAAGGCAATGTGCTGACGGTCGAGTTCACCGTGATGGGGATCCCCTGCCTGGGCCTCAACGGCGGCCCGCAGTTCAAGCACAGCGAGGCCTTCTCGTTCCAGGTCGCCACCGACGACCAGGCCGAGACCGACCGCCTGTGGAACGCGATCGTCCAGAACGGCGGCCAGGAAAGCGAGTGCGGATGGTGCAAGGACAAATGGGGCCTGTCGTGGCAGATCACTCCGCGCGCCCTCACCGCCGGCTTCACCGACCCCGATCGCGCGGCGGCCAAGCGCGTGTTCGAGGCGATGATGACCATGCGCAAGATCGACATCGCCACGATCGAGGCGGCAAGGAAGGGTTGACGCCGAGCGCGCCGTCGCCCGACGGGGATGCCGGGTCAGCGGCCGGCTACGGAGCCGGCGCCGAAGCCGGCGATGCGAGGGGCTTTCCCTTCTCGACGACATAGACGCCGACCAGCTTGATCGCCGACGCGCCGTCGTTCTTGGCGTTGTGCACGACCCCGGCGGAGATCACGAAGCCTTCGCCGGCCGCGACCTGACGAGGCGGCTGGCCCGCGATCATCAAGGTCGCCGCGCCCTCCATGACATAGCTGATCTCGTCGCCCGGATGCGTATGCCAGCCGGCGACTCCGCCGGGCGCGATCTCCACGCGCGCGACCACCGCTTCACGGCCCGGTACCGACACATCGCCCTTGGTGACCAAGGTTCGGGTGAGCGCCGGGGTCTGCGCGACGATGATTCCGGCCGCGGCCAGGATCACCGCGCCGACGATGCCTGTCCTGAAATGTTTCGTCATTCGTTCTCTCCAAAGTGAATTGGCAGGATGCGACCCGGGGATCTTCGGCAAAGTCCGCAGGCGGATCAATGACGATTTCCCGGCGACCGTCAGGCCATGCGCCCGAACCAGAGCAGCGACAGCGACCCCGCCGCCAGGACCAGGATCGCCGCAGCCAATGCCAGCACCGGCGCGAGCTCGGTGTCGCGCGTCTGGACCTGCAGGCGCGAGCCGAGGGTCTGGTAGACGCTGCGCAGCTTCTCCGCGGTGCCGGCATGGTGATACTCGCCGCCGGTCATGCGCGCCACCTCGCGCAGGGTCGGCTCGTCCAGCCGCATGTAGATGGGCAGGCCGTCGATGCCGCTGGCTTCGCCTTCGACGACCCCCAGGCCGACGACATAGATGCGCACGCCCCGATCGGCGGCCATCTTCGCCGCATCCAGCGTGTCGACCCCGGTGGTGCGCCGGCCGTCGCT
>Ga0207676_10000577_pt1 | contig 30147 bp, 23 predicted proteins | sample KBSSwiS72_FD_184307 | JGI IMG/M metagenome (GOLD analysis project Ga0207676, IMG submission 184307) | Switchgrass rhizosphere microbial communities from Kellogg Biological Station, Michigan, USA - KBS Switchgrass S7-2 (SPAdes) (version 2) | ecosystem: Host-associated > Plants > Roots >...
CCGCCAACCCGGCGGGCGGCGTTGATGAAGGCGCCCTCGGTCTTCGTCTTCAGCCACGACTCCATCGGCCTTGGCCAGGACGGACCCACCCACCAGCCGATCGAGCAGCTGGCGGCGCTCAGGGCCATTCCGGGCCTCATCACCCTTCGCCCCGGCGACGCCAACGAGACGGCGGAGGCCTGGCGCACCATCCTCGGCCAGACCGAGAAGCCCGCCTGTCTGATCCTCTCCCGCCAGGCCATGCCGACCCTCGACCGGCAGACCTACGCGTCGGCCCGTAGCTTGGCCAAGGGCGCCTATGTTCTGGGCGACAGCCCCGGCGGGGCGCCGCAGGTGATCCTGATGGCCTCGGGCGCCGAGGTCGGCCTCTGCGTCGCAGCGGCCCAGACCCTGGAGGCCGGCGGCGTGCGGGTGCGCCTCGTCTCCATGCCGAGCTTCGACCTCTTCGAGGCCCAGCCGCCGGCCTATCGCCGGGAGGTTCTGCCGCCGGACATCTTCGCAAGGGTCGCCGTCGAGGCCGCCTCGCCGCTGGGCTGGGACCGCTACGCCGGCCCGACCGGCGAAATCCTGGCCATGACCACCTTTGGCGCCTCGGCCCCCGGCGGCGATCTGATGAAGCGGTTCGGATTCACGCCCGCGCATGTTGCGGCCGCCGCGCGCCGCCAGCTCAAATCCAAGTAAGGAGGTCTCGTCATGACCGACAATCCGCTGAAGGCCCTGACCGCAGCCGGTCAGGCCATCTGGCTCGATTACCTGCACCAGGACGTCCTCAAGACCGGCGAGCTGAAGCGCCTGATCGCCGACGACGGGCTCACGGGCCTCACCTCCAACCCTTCGATCTTCGAGAAGGCCATCGGCGATGGCGAGGCCTATGACGCGCGCATCGCCAAGCTCGTCGCCGGCGGCACGACGGAGACCAAGGGCCTCTACGAGGCCATCGCCATCGGGGACATCCAGGGCGCGTGTGACCAGTTCCGGCCGACCTGGGATCGACCCAAGGGCCGCGACGGCTACGCCAGCCTGGAGGTTTCCCCCGAACTCGCCAACGACACCCAAGGCACGGTGGACGAGGCGCGGCGCCTGTGGGCCGCGGTCGACCGTCCGAACCTGATGATCAAGGTTCCCGGGACCAAGGCCGGCGTCCCCGCGATCCGCCAGCTCATCGGCGAGGGCATCAACGTCAACGTCACCCTGCTCTTCGCCCTGCAGGCCTATCTGGATGTGGCCGAGGCTCATATCGCCGGCCTTGAGGTCCTGAAGGCCTCCGGCGGCGACGTCGCCAAGGTGCATGGCGTGGCAAGTTTCTTCGTCAGCCGCATCGACACCGCCATCGACAAGAAGATCGACGAGAAGCTGAAGACCGCCGACCCCGCCATGGCGCAGCGCCTGAAGGACGTGCGGGGCAAAGTCGCCATCGCCAATGCCAAGGTCGCTTACCAGCGCTACCTGCAGATGATCGAAACGCCCCGCTGGAAAGCGCTGGCTGACGCCGGCGCCTCAACCCAGCGGCTCCTCTGGGCCTCCACCGGGACCAAGGACCCCGCCTATTCCGACGTCCTCTATATCGAGACCCTGATCGGCCCGGACACCGTCAGCACCATGCCGCCCAAGACCGTTGACGCCTTCCGCGACCACGGCCGCGTGGCGCCGACCCTGACGGACGACCCGGCCGGCGCCGAGGCCATCCTTCGTGAGACTGACGCGCTGGGCCTCGATCTCGAGCGCGTCACCGACGACCTCATCAGGGATGGCGTGGCCCTGTTCGCCAAAGCCTTCGACGACCTGCGCAAAGCATTGGACGACAAGCGCCGTCGGCTCGGCGACAAGACTTCAGCCAAGGCGGCGCACGCCTGAGCGCGACAGACTAGGAGATCGGAATGCAGGTTTGCGTCGTGGGCCTCGGCCGCATGGGCGGCAACATCGCGCGCCGGCTCATGCAGGGCGGGCACGAGTGCGTCGTCTATGACCGCGACCCGAAGGCGGTCGAGGACGTCACGAAGCACGGCGCCACGATGGTCGGCGGCCTCAAGGATCTGGCCCGGGCGCTACAGGCGCCGCGGACCGTCTGGATCATGCTGCCCGCCGGCGCGCCGACCGACGACACGATCGCCGAGCTGGCTGACATCCTGGACCCCGGCGACACGATCATCGACGGCGGCAACAGCTTCTACCGCGACGACATCCGGCGGGCGGAGGCGCTGAAACCCAAAGGCATCGCCTATGTCGACGTAGGCACCTCCGGCGGCGTCTGGGGGCTCCAGCGCGGCTACTGCATGATGATCGGTGGCGAGGACACTGTCGTCGACCGCCTCGACCCGATCTTCAAGACGCTGGCGCCCGGCGCGGGCGACATCCCGCTGACCAAGCGAGCCCCCGATGCCGACCCGCGCGCCGTGGAGGGCTACATCCACGCCGGGCCGGTCGGCGCCGGCCACTTCGTCAAAATGGTCCACAACGGCATCGAGTACGGCCTGATGCAGGCCTACGCCGAGGGCTTCGACATCCTGCACAAGCGGGACTTGGGCACCCTGCCCGAGAGCGAGCGCTACGACCTCAACCTCACCGACATCGCGGAGGTCTGGCGACGGGGAAGTGTCATTTCTTCCTGGCTTCTCGACCTGACCGCCCAGGCGCTCGCCGGCGACGAGAGGCTGGCGGGGTACACGGGCGCGGTCGACGACAGCGGCGAAGGTCGGTGGGCGATCGACGCGGCGGTCGAGGAGTCCGTCCCCGTCAACGTCCTCTCCGCGGCGCTGTTCGCCCGTTTCCGCTCGCGCGAGACGCACACCTTTGGCGAGAAACTCCTGTCGGCCATGCGTTTCGGCTTCGGCGGCCACGTCGAGGTCGCGGCGAAGGAGTGAGCCTGGGCGACGCGCACAGGCTTGCGGTGCGCCCCGCCGCCGTGCGACGGGGCGGCCATGAGTGCAGACGTGATCATCATCGGCGGCGGCCACAACGGCCTGACCTGCGCCGCTTACCTGGCGGCGGCGGGTCTCAAGGTGACTGTGCTCGAGCGCCGCGGCGTAGTTGGCGGGGCTGCAGTCACCGAGGGATTCCATCCGGGGTTCCGGAACTCGGTGGCCAGCTACACCGTCTCCCTGCTGAACCCGACGGTCATCCGCGATCTTGAGCTGCACCGCCACGGCCTCAAGGTCGTCGAGCGGCGAATGGCCAACTTCCTGCCGCTGGACGGCGACCACTTCTGCGTCGGCGAGGGCCGCACGAAGTCAGAGGTCGCCCGCTTCTCCGCCCGCGACGCCGAGCGCCTCGACGCCTATGGCGCCCGCCTTGACGCCATCGCCGACGTGCTGCGCGACCTTGTCCTGGTGACGCCGCCCAACCTGGTCGAGGGCGGCTTGGCAGAGGCGATCCCCGAACTGCTCAAGAGCGCCGTCCTGGGCCGCCGGCTCTCCAAGCTCGACCTCACCGCCAAGCGCGACCTGCTGGCCCTCTTCTCGCAGTCCGCCGGTGACTGGCTGGACGGCTGGTTCGAGAGCGAGCCCATCAAGGCCGCATACGGCTTTGACGGCGTGGTCGGCGCCTACGCCAGCCCCTACACGCCGGGCACCGCCTACGTGCTGCTGCACCACGTCTTCGGCGAGGTGAACGGCAAGAAGGGGGCCTGGGGCCACGCCATCGGCGGCATGGGTGCGATCACCCAGGCGATGGCCGCCTGCTGCCGCGAGCGCGGCGTGGAGATCCGCACCGATGCGCCGGTCGCCGAAGTGCTCACCGAAAAGGGCCGCGCCACCGGCGTCGTCACCGAGGCCGGCGAGGCGTTGAAGGCTCGGGCGGTCATCTCCAACCTGCACCCTCAGCTCCTGTTCCAGAAGCTGGTCGATCCCGCCGTCCAGCCTGCCGATTTCGTCGAGCGCATCGCCCGGTACCGCTCCGGTTCCGGCACGTTCCGCATGAACGTGGCCCTCTCCGAACTGCCCCGGGTCACGGTCAAGCCTGAGGCCGGCGACCATCTGACCGCCGGGATCATCATCGCGCCCAGCCTTGCCTACATGGACGCCGCCTACGTCGACGCCCGCGCCCACGGCTGGTCCAGGGAGCCCATCGTCGAGATGTTGATCCCCTCGACCCTCGACGACAGCCTGGCGCCGGCCGGCAAGCACGTCGCCAGCCTTTTCTGCCAGCAGGTGGCGCCCGAGCTCCCCGACGGGCGCGCTTGGGACGACGTCCGCGACGAAGTCGCCGACTTGATGATCGCCACCGTCGACAAGCACGCGCCCGGCTTTGCGAAGTCGGTGATCGCCCGCCAGGTCCTTTCGCCCCTGGACCTCGAACGCACTTTCGGCCTCGTCGGCGGAGATATCATGCACGGCCGCCTCACCCTGGATCAGCTCTTCTCGGCGCGGCCGGTGCTGGGAGCCGGCGACTACCGCACCCCGATCCGCGGCCTCTACCAGTGCGGCGCCGGGACCCATCCGGGCGGCGGGGTAACCGGCGCGCCGGGACACAATGCGGCCCGCGAGGTGATCCGGGACGTGAAGCGGCGGCGGTTGTAGGACCTCATCATCGCGAAGGCGGGCTTCTCACGCTATAACTTCGCCATGAGCCGGCCGCCGTCGCCCGCCTATGAGTTCGCCCCGGAGGAGCGACCGCTCTTTCCCGGCTCGCCCTATTCGCCCCAGCACCCCCGTTTGCGTCGGCTCGGCTATGCGGCGATCGCCGTCGTCATGGCCATAGCCGCCACGCTGGGCAACGCGCTCGTCACGGTGAACCTGCCGAATCTATCCGGCGCGCTCGGCGTCTACGTCGCCCAGGCGAGCCTGTTGCCGGCGGCCTATGTGGCGATGAACGCCTGCGCCAACCTCATGCTGATCAAGGCGCGACAGCAGTTCGGCATCCCGGCTGTGACCCACACGCTGCTCCTGGTCTACGCGGCGGCCGGCCTACTGCAGTTCGTGGTCCCCGGTTTCGGGACGGCGCTGCTGGTGCGGGCGGTGTCGGGCATGACCGCAGGCGGGCTGACCACCATGGCCATCTACAACATGCTGCAGGTGGTTCCGCCGGCGAAGCGGCCGGCAGCACTCGTCATGGGCATCAGCCTGGGCCAGTTCGGCACGCCGCTCGCCCGCTTGTTCCCGGTGGAGATGCTGGCGCTCAGCCATTGGCAGGGCCTTCATCTGATCGAGCTCGCCTTGGCGCTGGCGGCTCTGGCTGCGCTCCTCGCCCTGCCCCTGCCGCCCAGCGACCGGAGCCCGGCCTTCGAGCGCCTCGACTTCGTAACGATCGCCCTGGTCGTTCCGGCGATGACCCTGTTCTGTGCGGTGCTGAGTGCGGGCCGGTACGTCTGGTGGACAGACACGCCATGGGTGGGCATCGCTCTGGCGGCAGCCATCCCTATGTTCGTGGCGGCGTTGGTGATCGAGCACAACCGCGCCCGCCCACTGCTGCAGACCAAATGGATCGGCAGCCGCGACATCGCCCGCTTCGCCATCGTCGCCCTCCTGGTCCGCCTGGCGCTGGCGGAACAGACGTATGGCTCCGTCGGCCTGCTGACTTCGGCCGGGCTCACCAACGACCAGCTGCGAACCCTGTTCGCCTGGGTCCTGCTCGCCATGGCGCTGGGCCTCGCCACGACCGTCCTGACCCTGACCCCGCCCCGCATCCCCTACCTCATCATCGCAGCTTCCCTTGCGATCGCCCTCGGCGCGTGGCTCGACACCCACTCCACCAACCTCACGCGCTCCCCGCAGCTCATCTGGAGCCAAGCCCTCATCGGCTACGGCACGATGCTCTTCATTGGGCCCGCCCTGGCCTACGGGTTCCTGCGGATGCTCGAACGCGGGCCGGCCCACCTGGTGACCTTCATCGTACTCTTCAGCACTACCCAGAATATCGGCGGCCTCGCCGGCTCGGCGCTGCTCGGCAGCTACCAGGTCGCCTCGGCCCGCGGTCACGCCTTGGCCCTGGCCGAGCGTGCGCTGCCCGCCGACCCCCTGGTCGCCGCACGGATCCAGACGGGGGTGCAGGGCCTGGCCGGCGCGGTGGTCGATCCCTCCGCAAGGGCGGCTCAGGGCGCCGGCGTCCTATCGCAGGCGCTGTCGCGCGAGGCTAACATCCTGGCGTTCAACGATGTCTTCCGGCTGGTGGCCGCGCTGGCGCTGCTCACCGCGCTCTACGTCGCCTATATCCGGGTCTTCAACATCATCCGCCAGCGGCGCGCCCTGGCCGAGACGCCGCCATGACCGAAACCCCGACCACCATGCCTCCGCCAAGTCCCGCGCCCGCGCCGAATCCCACGACCGCACCGGGTCCCACGGCCGCACCGGGTCCCGCGCCGCCACACCAGCTTTGGCGGCCCTCCCGCCGGCGACCCTGGGTCATCGCGGTCATCGCCGGGTTGACCACGGCCGCCATCCTCGCGGTGCTGGCCGCCTGGAGCCTGCCCCCGTTCGGCGGGCGCGAAGCGGTCACTGAGAACGCCTATGTCCGCGGCCGCACCACCGTCATCGCCCCGCAGGTCAGCGGCTATGTCACCCAGGTCGCGGTGAAGGACTTCGAGATCGTGCGACAGGGCCAACTGCTGGCGCGCATCGACGACCGGATCTACGCAGCGCGGGTCGCCCAGGCGCGCGCCAACATTTCGGCCCAGCTCGCGGCCCTGGCCAACAGCCAGCAGGCGCGTGCTTCGCGGACCGCGGGCCTGCAGAGCCAGTCGGCGGGCGTCGCCAACGCCCAGGCTCAGCTTCTTCGCGCCCGCGCCGACATGGCCCGCGCCGACGACCTCGTCCGCGACGGCTCGATCTCAGTGCGCGAACGCGACCAGACCGTGGCTGCCCTGCGCCAGGCGGAGGCTCAGGTCCGCCAGGCCCAGGCGTCTAGCGAGATCGCCCGCCAGGACATCCGCACGGTCGACGTCGGCCGCGGCGGCCTCGAGGCCCAGGTCGAAGCGGCGCGGGCACAGCTGCGGCTTGCCCAGATCGACCTGGACAACACGGTCATTCGCGCCCCCGAAGCGGGCCAGTTGGGCGAGGTCGGCGTGCGGCTCGGCCAGTACGTAACCAACGGCACCCAGCTGCTATCGCTGGTCCCGCCCGACCGCTGGGTGATCGCCAACTTCAAGGAAGCCCAGACCAAGCGCGTGGCCGCCGGCCAACGGGCGGTGGTCATGGTCGACGCCCTGGGCGGCGCCAAACTCAAGGGTCACGTCGAGCGGCTTTCGCCGGCCGCGGGCTCGGAGTTTGCGGTGCTGAAGCCCGACAACGCCACCGGCAACTTCGTCAAGGTGCCCCAGCGTATCGGCGTCCGCATCGCAATCGACCCTGGGCAGCCCCTGGCCGTGCGGCTCCGGCCGGGGATGTCGGTCGAGGCGCACGTGGATGTTCGGAGCGGCCGCAGGTGAGACTGCTGGCGGCTTCAGTAACCCTGTTGCTCCTGGTCGGATGCGCGGGCCCACGACCCGAACCGCCGGCCGCAGCCATGGTGACCGCGCCCGGCCAATGGCGCACGCCGCCCGATCCCGGCGCGTCGGTCGAAGCCGGATGGTGGGCGAGTTTCGGCGATCCGGCACTGAGCGCGGTGGTCGAAACCGCGCTGGCCCACAACACCGACATCGAGATCGCCGCTTCGCGGGTCGAAGAGGCGCGCGCGCAGTTCCAGTTGGCGCAGGCCCAGCGATTGCCAAACCTTGTCGGCGCTGCGGGCGGCGGACGTCAGCGAAACGTCAGCCCGTTCGGTCAGCCGCAGGAGCAGACCAACGGCCAGGCCCAGCTCTCCATTGGCTATGACCTCGACCTTTTCGGGCGCCTGGCCAACGCCAGCGAAGCCGCGCGGGCCTCATTGCTGGCCACCGAGGCGAGCCGCGACAGCGTGCGCCTGGCGGTCGCGGCCACAGCCGCCAGCGGCTACATCAATCTGCGCGCCTTCGACGCGCGGCTGGACGTTCTGCGCCTGACCCTGGATGACCGCGCCCAGACCCTGCAACTGACCCGGCGCCGGGCCGAGGCGGGCTACGGCACGCAACTCGACCTGCGGCAGGCCGAGGCCGACTACCACGGCGCCGAACAGCTGATCCCCGCCGCTCAAGCCGCCATCGCCCGCCAGGAGAACGGCCTCGCCGTGTTGCTTGGCGACAATCCCCGCGACATCGCCCGCGGGCGAAACCTCGGAGACCTTACCCCGCCGCAGGTTCCGGCCGGCCTTCCGGCCGACCTGCTCCGGCGTCGCCCCGACATGGCGCAGGCCGAACAGCAACTCGTCGCCGCCGACCGTTCGCTGGACGCCGCGCGCGCCGCCTTCATGCCGAATATCCAGCTCACGGCCACCGGCGGTTACGTCGCCTCGACGCTGCTGGACGACCCGATCGGCGTGTTCTCGATCGGCGGCAGCATCCTGGCGCCGATCTTCGACAGTGGCCGCCTGCAGGCCCAGCAAGGGATAGCCGCCGCCCGCCGCGATCAGGCCGCGTTCGCCTATCGGCGGGCGGCGCTGGGCGCCTTCCGTGAGGTCGACGACGCCCTCACCACCGAGCGCCGCTCCGCCGAACAGGCGGTTGCGCTCACCGCGCAGCGACAGGCCCTGGCGCAAGCTCTGGCGCTGGCGACAAACCGCTACAAAGAGGGCTACTCCCCCCTCTTCGAGCAGCTCGACATCCAACGCCTCCTGTTGGCCGTGGATCTCGCCCTGGTCCAGGTAGAGGCTGATCGCCTGACTGCAGCCGTGGCGCTGTTCCAGGCGCTCGGCGGCGGATGGACAGCTCCAGTTGCACCCTAGCCCAGCGCGCGAGAGGGCCCGGCAGACTGGCCCGAAGGCGCGACGGCCATGGCTCAGCTCGCCGGCGAGGCCGCTACGAGCGTCGTGACGATCGGAAGGCCCTGCTTCAGGGTGAGCGTCACCGGCGTGCGTTCGGCAATGTCGGCCAGTTTCGCCCGCTGCGTCTCGTCAAGCGGCCCTTCGAGCGCAAGACTGCGGGCAATCGCACCACCCTGATCGTCCCGCGTAAAGCGCACGTCCACGTGCAGGGCATTCAGCGGCCAAGCCTTGCGCTCTGCATACATGCGCAGGGTGATCGAGGTGCAGGCGCCGAGCGCGGCGCACAGGATATCGTAGGGCGCCGGGCCTGTGTCCTGGCCGCCCAGTTCAGGCCCTTCGTCGGCGTTCAGCTCATGGTGGCCGGCGGTGATGGAGACTGCATAGTTCGTCGTGCCGATCGTTGCCTTCGCGTGCGCCATGTCGCGTCTCCTGGCTGAGGTTTAGGACGTCGCTCGGGTCGGTCGGAGGAGGTCCTCCGGCAGTGGAACGAACTCCGCTACCGTTCGAGATAGGCGGCCGTGGCCATTCCCCCCGCCGTGCAGACGCCCGCGATGGCCTTGTGGGCGCCCCGCCGGCCCAGTTCCATCAGGGTCTGTCCGAGGTAGCGGATCCCCGACATGCCGTAGGGGTGGCCGAGCGCGATGGCGCCGCCATTGACGTTGGTGATCTCCCACGGCGTCTCGAGCTGAGCCTGGTTGTAGAGGGTCGTGACTGCATAGGCCTCGTGCAGCTCCCACAGGTCGATGTCGCCCGAGACCAGCCCGTGATGCTTCATCAGTTTGCGGATCGCCGGCGTGATCGCGATGCTCATCTCCTCAGGCGCGACAGCGGCCAGCTGCATGCCGCGGAAGAGGCCAAGGATCGGCAGGCCGCGCCGCGAGGCTAGGTCGGCGTCCATCATCACCACGGCGGCCGCGCCGTCCGAAAGTTGCGAGGCGTTCCCCGCCGTCGTGGTCCCGCCGGGAAAGACCGGCGGCAGTCCAGCCAACCCCTCAAGCGTCGTGCCAGGTCGCGGCCCCTCGTCGTGATCGAGGGTGACTTCCTGCATGTGGCTTTCGCCGGTCGCCTTGTCGGTGACCTTCATCGTCGTAGTGATCGGGACGATCTCCTGGGCGAACTTCCCGGCCGCGCGCGCCGCCTCCACCCGCTGCTGGCTGCCCACGACATATTCGTCGAGCGCCTGGCGGCTGATGCCGTATTTCTGCGCCACGAAGTCGGCGGTCTGGTTCATCGTCCACCAGACGTCCGGCATCTTCTGCTGCAGCGGCTCGTAGACGAAACCGTTGAAGTTTAGGTTGGCCTGGGTGAGGCTGATGCTCTCCACGCCCCCGGCAATGAGAATGCTGGCTTCGCCCACGGCGATGCGGTTGGCCGCCATCGACGCCGCCGTCAGACCGGACCCGCAATAGCGATTGACGGTGACGCCCGGCACACCGTCGCCCAACCCAGCCCAGAGCGCGGATGTGCGCGCGATGTTGTGGCCGGTGGCGCCCTCGGGCAGGCCGCAGCCCATCACGACATCCTCGACCTCGCCGGCCTCGACGCCGGCGCGTTTGACAACCTGCTGCAGGACGTGGCCCGCCAGCGGGATTCCGTGGGTCTGGTTCAGGGCGCCGCGACTGGCCTTGGCGATCCCGGTGCGGCAGTACCCTACGACAGCGACATCCTTCATGTGGATCACCTAGGCGACGGGTTGGGGTCAGTAGAGCCCCCAGCATAGCCGAAGCTGGGCGGAAGGCCTCCGGTCCGCGCGGCCCGCGGTTATTTCGCCCGCGAGGATGCGATGTCGACGGGTGGCGCTCCGGTGAAGACCCCATGCCCAACTCCGGGCTCAACGCGAGCGCCACACGCGAGCCTTTGAGGTATAGCGAGCCCATCCCGGTTTGAAGGCCATGGCGATGGCGCTGGCGGCAGCCATCTTCGACGTGGATGGCGTGCTCGTGGCGTCGCCGCACGAGCGTGCGTGGCGCGATGCGCTCGCAGGCTTCGCCGACCCCGCGGGGTTTACCACCGAGTTCTACCAGGCGAACGTGGCGGGCAGGCCCAGGATGGATGGGGCCCGCGCAACATTGGAACGCCTTGGCGGCACGGATGCCGTAGCCCGGGTCGAGGAATATGCGACGGCCAAGCAGGCCCTGATCGACCAGTTGATAGAGGACGGGGCTTTCGAAGCCTTCCCGGACGCAGTCCGCTTCGCGGCGGCGCTGCATGCCGCCGGCTTGCGTCTGGCGCTCGCCTCCTCCTCGAAGAACGCCGAGGCGATGCTGCGCCAGCTGCCGGCGCCGGACGGGCGCAGCCTGCTCTCGATCTTCGACGCCGATCTCAGCGGCCGGGACGTGCCGCGGGGCAAGCCGGATCCGGCGATCTTTCTGGCGGCAGCGCAGGCCCTGGGCATCGACCCTGCGCAGTGCCTGGTCGTCGAGGATGCACCGGCAGGCGTGCAAGCAGCGCGCGCGGGGGCCATGTCCGCTGTCGGCATCGCCCGCCTCGGTGACGAAGCCCTACTGCACGCCGCTGGGGCCGACCTCGTGGTGACTAGCCTCGACCAGGTGGACGTCGCCGCGCTGATCGGGGGAATGCTGCGAGCGCGCTCCGGAACCGACTCCCAGTCGATGAGCGAGGCGCTGGAACCCACCCCGGGCCGCCGCTGGGTTCTCAGCCACCGCGGCTATCACGTGCTGAGCGAGAGCGGCGTGGAATCTCGCTTCGCCCTCAGCAATGGGTTCATGGGCATGCGTGCGGCGCGATCCGTCAGCCGCGGCCCGACCTGGGTGAGCTGGCTGGGCTACCTGCGCTGGGCGTCTTGGCCCCGGTGCTACGTCGCCGGCCTCTTCGACGTTCCCAATATGGAGCCGCCCGTGCCCGCGTTGGTGCCAATCGCAGACTGGTCGCGGGTCCGCCTGTTGCTGGACGGCGAGGTGCTCCTCGAGCGCGAAGGCGAAGTCCTGCGCAGCGTCCGACAGCTTGACATGCGGCGCGGCGCGCTGGTGTCGGGCTGGTCCCATCGCACGCCTGCAGGGATCACGGGCACGGGCCGCGAACTGCGCCTCCTATCCCAGGCAGATCGAGCGGTGGGGCTGCAACTCATTCAATTCGCGGTGGATCGCGACGACGTCGACATGCAGCTGGAGGCGAGCTTCGCTTTGTCTGGGCTGGGGATGGAGCCGGTGCGGCTCGATGCAGACCTGGGCGCGTGGCGCACGGAGGTCGCGCACAAGGGTGTGGCGATGGCCGGGGCTGCGGAGCTGTGCCTCGACGGCGTTCCGCTTGAGCCTGAGCGACCGTTCTCTCTGCGGTGGGCCTGGCGCTGGCGCTCCGTGGCTGGACAGCCGCTCGACTTTCGCCGGCTCGTCGCCGTTGCACGCGGCGACAAGGGCGACGATCCAGCGCCATCCGCCGAAGCCGCGCTGGCTCGCAGCCGGGGGATTGGATGGCGTGGCGTCCTGACCGCCCATGAATCGGCCTGGGACACCCGCTGGGGGGACGCCGATGTCATTGTCGAGGGCGACAACGACGTACAGCGCGCGGTCCGCTTCGCCGCCTACCACTTGATCAGCACCGCCAATCCGGAGGACGAGCGGGTTTCCGTTGGCGCGCGCGCTCTCAGCGGCGACGCCTATTTCGGCCACGTGTTCTGGGACACCGAGATCTATCTTCTGCCCTTCTACACAGCCGTCTGGCCGCAGGCCGCGCGCTCGTTGCTGATGTACCGCTTCCACACCCTGCCGGCGGCGCGCGCGAAGGCAGAAAAGGCCGGTTGGAAAGGCGCGCTCTACGCCTGGGAATCGGCGGACACCGGCGAGGAGACGACGCCCGAACAGGTGGTGGGGGCGGACGGGACCATCATAGAGATCCTGTGCGGGAAGCTGGAGCAGCACATCAGCGCCGATGTCGCCTATGCGGTCTGGCAGTACTGGCTGGCCACCGGCGACGACGAATTCCTGCTTTCCGCAGGCGCGGAGATCCTGCTGGAAACCGCCCGGTTCTGGGCGACGCGCGCCGTCCTCGAGCCGGATGGCAAGCGACATATCCGTCACGTCATCGGACCGGATGAGTATCACGAGGACGTCGACGACAACGCCTTCACGAATGTCATGGCGCGCTGGAACATCGCCCGGGCGCTCGAGACAGTGAGCCTCCTGCGCACCCGATGGCGCGAGCGCGGTGCGGCGCTGCTCGAGAAGATTGGCCTCTCGGAGGACGAGCTGGCCGACTGGCGCGATGCGGTCGTCCGCATCGCCACGGGCCTGGACTCCGCGACCGGCCTCTATGAGCAGTTCGCCGGGTTCCATGCGCTGGAGCACATCGACCTCACTCCCCATGCCGACCGAACGGCGCCAATGGACGTCGTCCTTGGGCGCGAGCGCATTCAGCGCTCGCAGGTGGTCAAGCAGGCGGACGTCGTCGCGCTCATTGCCTTGCTTCCGGACGAGTTTCCCGGCTCAGCTGCGGTCGCCAACTTCCGACATTACGAGTCACGCTGCGGCCATGGCAGTTCACTGAGCCCTGCGATGCACGCGCTGGTGGCAGCCCGTCTCGGCGACGCCGACCTGGCTCTGAAGTATCTCCACAAGATCGCCCAGTTCGACCCAGATCCCGGGGCCGCGGGCGGCATCCGGATCGCCGGGCTCGGAGGGATCTGGCAAGCCGTGGTCATGGGTTTCGGCGGCCTCGACCTTAAGGGCGACACCCTGGCGATCGATCCTAAGCTTCCCGCGACGTGGCGCAGCCTTTCCTTCAACGTCTGCTGGAAGAGCCGACGCATCGCCTTCCACATTGGGGACGGCCACGCGCAAGCGACACTGGTGGAAGGCGAACCGCTTGATGTCCGGATCGGCGGCTCCGTCCGCACGCTCGCGTCGCGAAGTCCGCTGGACATGGCCCTGCAGTGACAGCGGACTAGCGCAGGAGCGGTCCGTTCCAGACCCTCACGGCAGGCGTGTCGCGGTAATAGCCGAGAACGCAGAGCGTGCCGGTATCGAGCAGGAAATGCTGGCCGCTAGCAGGAGCCAGGCCGATCCACCGCGCGACCAGCACGCGCAGGACGTGCCCGTGGGCGAAGAGGGCAACGTCTCCGTCCGCGGACCGCGCTCGGGCGATGACGCGATCCACCCGCGCGCCGACCTGCGCCGGGGTTTCGCCGCTCGGGCACCCGTCGCGGAAGACCATCCAGCCCGGCGCTTCCTTGTGGATCTGCGCAGGCGTCAGCCCCTCGTATCGGCCGTAGTTCCATTCCATGAGGTCCGCATCGATAACGGCCTTGTCACCGAGCCCCGCCAGCTTGCAGGTCTCGCGGGCGCGCTGAAGGGGGCTCACGAGGACAAGGGCAAAGGTCTGCTTCGAGAGCACCGGCTCAAGCTCGCGGGCGAGCCTGCGACCATTATCGGTCAGCGGAATGTCCGTGACGCCCGTGTGCTGTCCGCTCAGGCTCCAGGCCGTCTCGCCGTGCCGGATGGCATATACGTTCACGCCGGTCAGAGGTTGTCGCCTTCGGTGGAACTCGCGACCCCGGAGGCGGCTTCGCGACGCCAGGTCCAGCCCGTGATTTCAGGCATGTCCTCGCCGTAGCGCGCGATGTACTCCCGATGCTCTATGAGCTTGTCCTGGAGCGCTTGCTTGGCGTAGGCGGCGCGCGCGCCGAGCTTTTCCACGGAGTCGATCACGTCGCCGGCCAGGTGGAAGCGGTCGAGGTCATTCAGGACGCACATGTCGAACGGCGTGCTGGTCGTTCCCTCTTCCTTGTAGCCCCGGACCCTGAGGTTCCCGTGGCCGTGCCGGCGGTAGGTGAGCCGGTGGATCAGCCAGGGATAGCCATGGAAGGCGAAGATGATCGGCCGGTTCGTCGTGAACAGTGTGTCGAAGTCCTTGTCCGACAGGCCGTGCGGATGCTCGCTGGGCGGCTGCAATTTCATCAGGTTGACGATGTTCACGACCCGAATCTTTAGGTCGGGCGCGAACCGCCGCAGCAGGTCCACCGCCGCCAGCGTCTCCAGCGTCGGGACGTCGCCGCAGCAGGCCATGACGACGTCCGGCTCATCGCCGCGGTCGTTGCTGGCCCACTCCCAGATCCCGAGCCCGGCCTCACAGTGCTTGATCGCCTGCTCCATCGTCAGCCACTGCGGGGCCGGCTGCTTGCCGGCGACGACCACGTTCACGTAGTTGCGGCTTCGCAGGCAGTGGTCCGTGACCGAGAGCAGGCAGTTGGCGTCCGGTGGCAGGTAGACGCGGACGACCTCGCCCTTCTTGTTGACGACGTGGTCGATGAAGCCGGGGTCCTGGTGGCTGAACCCATTGTGGTCCTGTCGCCAGACATGGCTGGACAGGAGGTAGTTCAGCGAGGCGACCGGCCGCCTCCACGGGATCTCGTTGCACACCTTCAGCCACTTGGCGTGCTGGTTGAACATCGAGTCGATGATGTGGATGAAGGCCTCGTAGCACGAGAAGAAGCCGTGCCGGCCGGTCAGCAAATAACCCTCGAGCCAGCCCTGGCATTGGTGCTCGCTCAGCATCTCCATGACGCGGCCGTCCGGCGCCAGGTGATCGTCCCACGGATAAGTGTCCGCCTCCCAGGCGCGGTTGGTGACTTCCAGCGCGTCCTGCCATCGATTCGAGTTGTTCTCGTCGGGGCTGAACAGGCGGAAGTTCCGCGAATCCATGTTCAGCTTCATGACGTCGCGCAGGAAGCGCCCCATGACCCGGGTCGACTCCACGACGGCCGCGCCGGGCGCAGTCACCTCGACAGCGTAATCCCTGAAGTCGGGCAGGCGCAGGTCGCGCAGGAGTAGGCCGCCGTTGGCATGGGGATTGGCGCTCATGCGCCGCGCTCCCTTGGGCGCTAGATCGGCCAGCTCCGGCCTCAGGCGGCCCTGATCATCGAAGAGCTCCTCCGGCCGATAGCCCTTCATCCAGCCTTCAAGAATCCGGACGTGCTCGGGGTTGTCCTGCATCTCGCCCATCGGCACCTGATGGGAGCGCCAGTAGTCCTCCGTGCGCCGGCCGTCGATTTCCTTTGGGCAGGTCCAGCCCTTGGGCGTACGCAGCACGACCATCGGCCAGCGCGGACGTTCGCGAACACCGCTTCGGGCCTGCGCCTTGATGCGCCCGATCTCCTCGAAGATGGTGTCCAGCGTGGCCGCCATGGCCTCGTGCATCGTCGCCGGGTCATCGCCCTCAACGAAGTAGGGCGTGTAGCCGTAGCCCCGAAACAGCTGCTCGAGTTCGTCGTGGCTGATGCGGGCCAGGATGGTCGGATTGGCGATCTTGTAGCCGTTCAGATGGAGGATCGGCAGGACAACGCCGTCCATCGCCGGGTTCAGGAACTTGTTGGAATGCCAGCTGGTCGCGAGCGGACCGGTCTCGGCCTCGCCGTCGCCGATGACGCAGGCCACAACCAGGTCGGGGTTGTCGAACGCCGCGCCGTAGGCGTGCGAAAGCGCATAGCCCAATTCGCCGCCCTCATGGATCGACCCAGGCGTTTCGGGCGCCACGTGGCTGGGGATCCCACCCGGGAACGAAAACTGCCTGAACAGGCGCTTCATGCCCGCCTCGTCGGCGGAGATGTTGGGGTAGACCTCGCTGTAGGTTCCCTCGAGCCAGGCGTTGGCCACCAGGGCCGGGCCGCCGTGGCCGGGGCCGGTGATGTAGATCATGCTCAGGTCGTGGTTCCGGATAATCCGGTTCAAGTGAGCATAGATGAAGTTGAGCCCCGGCGTGGTGCCCCAGTGGCCAAGCAGTCGCGGCTTGATGGCGTCCTTGGACAACGGCTCCCGAAGCAGCGGATTGTCGTAGAGGTAGATCTGGCCGACCGACAGATAGTTCGCGGCGCGCCAGTAGGCGTCGATGAGCGTCCGTTCCTTGTCCGACAGGGCCTGCGATGTCCGCTTCTTTTCCGACAGCGCGTTCGACATCATCGCCTCCATGAAGCGCCGCCATTAGGCGACGCATTGCTTTCGAGCGCCGACGGTTCAGTCGTCCTGCATTTCGCGCTGAACCTGCGATTCCACGGATCCGACCGGCGCTTTTTCCATCCCGTCCGTGTAGCTCCCGAGGCTGGCGGCGCTGTTGCAGCGCGCCCTCCGGCTCAGCGCTTCAGCGCCGGCCGCCAGGTTGTCGTTCCGGCCCCGCCACGCGGCCAGGGCTGGATCCTGAAGCGCTCGGCCGTAGGAGAAGCTGATGGCCCAGGGCTTGGCACCCGGCAGCCGGTTGATCGCGTCCAGGTGGATGGTGGCCTGGCTCGCCTCCTGTCCGCCGGACAGGAAGACGATCCCCGGCACGGCCGTGGACACGTGCCGGCGCAGGCACCGCAGTGTCGCGTTCGCCACCTCCTGCACCGACGCCGGCTTAGGGCTCTCCTGGCCGGGGACCACCATGTTGGGCTTCAGCAGCATCCCCTCCAGAAGGACACCTTGTTCGAACAGGGCGTTGAAGACGGCGTGGAGCACCGAGCCGGTGACCTCCGCGCAGCTCTCGAGGCTGTGCGAGCCCTCCATCAGCACTTCCGGTTCGACGATCGGCACGAGCTGCTGTTCCTGACAAAGGGCGGCGTAGCGCGCGAGCGCATGGGCGTTGGCCGACACGCAGGCGTCAGTCGGCAGTCCAGCGCCGATGCGGATGACCGCCCGCCATTTCGCGAACCGTGCGCCAAGCTGCCGATATTCGATGAGCCGATCGCGCAGACCGTCGAGCCCTTCGGTGATGGTCTCGCCAGGAGAGCCGGCAAGCGGCTTGGCGCCGGCGTCGACCTTGATGCCCGGCAGCACGCCCGCACCCTCAAGGATGCTGGGCAGCGGGACGCCGCTCGATCCTCTCTGCCGGATGGTCTCGTCGTGCATGATCGCGCCGCTGATCCAATCGGCGACGCCTGGCGCCGTGAACAGCATCTGCCGGTATGTGCAACGGCTCTCTTCGGTCGACGGAATATCCAGGGCCGTGAACCGACGCGTCAGCGTGCCGACGGTCTCGTCCGCCGCGAGGATGCCCTTGCCCCCCGCGACCAGGCTCGTGGCCACTGCCTGAAGGTCTTGGGTCATGCTTGACCACACCACCTACGCTACGCGAGACCCCTGGGAGCTCGGCTCTGGCCATGGGACCGCAGGGACGCTAGCTCGCCAGATGGCGCACGGAAATCGGGCCGATCCCTGAACCGCAGCCGGTCCATCGAGCCTCGAAGACGGACTGCCGGTGACCGCAAGCAGGTATGCGGGCGGCTTGAACCCCCGCGGTCGCTCTGCCACCCTTTGCAGGGATCACGGGGACGTATCGCCATGGGCTGGACACGACGCGCGGCGTTGTCCGCGGTGGCCGCTGGCGGCCTCGCGGCCGGCGCGCCCAGCCCCGCGGCGGCGAGATCCAAGCCTTCCCGGCGCGCGGCCTCCGAACCGCGCACCTACGACGCGGCGGTGATCGGCGCCGGCGTCTTCGGCGCCTGGACCGCCTGGGCGCTGCGGAACGCAGGGGCAAGCGTTGCCCTTGTCGATGCCTATGGCGTCGGCCATGCCCGCGCGTCGTCCGGCGGCGAGAGCCGGGTCACTCGCCTGAGCTACGGTGGCGATCCGCTCTATTCGGCGATGGCCCGCGACTCGCTGGAAGCCTGGGACGCGCTCTCGGCGCGCCGGGGCGAGCCGGTGCTTCACCGGCTGGGCGTCCTCTGGTTCTCGCCCGCGCAGGACGAGTACATGGCCAAGAGCCTCGCCTGGCTTGAGCAGAACCGGGTCGAACACCGCCGCCTTGACCTCGCGGCCTTGCGCGGCGCCTATCCCCAGATCGTCTTCCGCGACAACGAATCCGGCTTCTTGGAAACCCGTTCCGGGGCGCTGATTGCCGGCCGTGGCGTCCGGGCCGTAGTTCGCGATGCGGGCCTGGAGGCTCGTATACTCAAGGCCGGGCCGCCCGAACGCGACGGCGACACGTATCGACTGGCGGAGGGCCTGCGCGCACGGAATCTGGTCTACGCATGCGGCCCGTGGTTGCCAGCGCTGTTCCCCCAGGTTCTGGGCGGACGCATCGTGCCCACGCGCCAGGAAGTCTACCACTTCGGCGCAACGGCCGGCGACGCGCGCTTCTCCCCGGGCGCCCTGCCCGTTTGGGCCGATTTCAACGACGGCGAGATCGTCTACGGCTTTCCGGACCTGGAAGGGCAAGGCTTCAAGTTCGCATTCGACGCCCACGGCCCGGTGGTCGATCCGGACACGCAGTCACGCCAGGTGGGCGCCGATGGGATCGCCCGCGCGCGCGCCTACCTGAGCGAGCGGTTTCCCGCCCTAGCCGGGGCCCCGCTGATCCACGCACGGGTTTGCCAATACGAGAACAGTTCGAACGGAGACTTCCTGGTCGACCGCGCCCCCGGCCACGATCGCGTTTGGTTGGTGGGCGCCGGATCCGGTCACGGGTTCAAGCATGGCCCGGCCGTCGGTCGCCGGGTTGCGGCGCACGTGCTCGACCCCACCACGCCGATCGAGCCGCGCTTCAGCCTGGCCTCAAAGGGCCTCAGCCAGAACAGGGCGATCTACTAGGGCCGCGCTGGTGGGCCGACCCTGACCAGGCTCGTTCACCAGACAGCTTGGGCTTCGACAGCCAGCTGTCCTACTGACAGAAACCTGAGAAAACGTTGTTACATCAAACGGCTCGGTTTTCGCAGACCGGGGCCGCTAGACCGAAGTTAAGCATCATCCGGCGCGGACGACGATGGGCGCGGGATCGGGAGCCGGCGTGTCAGCGGTGTCGCCGCGCGGGCGCCGGCCGAACAGGGCGCGGACCATGAAGAGGGCGAAGGCGATGACGCCGATTGTGAAGACGAGATCACCGGGCACCCGCATCCACACCAGCGCCTGCATGAGCGGGCTGTGGATGACCTCGGCGCTTCGCGCATAGGCATAGTCGCGAGTGAAGCTCTGATAGGTCTGGATCAGGCCCTGGGGAAAGAGCGAGAGGAACACCATCATCGCCAGCCCGATGTTCAGACACCAGAATGACGTCCTGAGCAGGAGATTGCTCCACCGGGTCGGGTCCGAGAGCCCGCGCATGCAGAACAGGGTCAGGCCGATGCCGAGCATGCCGTAGACGCCGAACAGGGCGGCATGGGCATGGGTGGCGGTCGTGTTCAGTCCCTGCATGTAGTAGAGCGCGAGCGGCGGGTTGATGAAGAAACCGAACAGACCGGCGCCGATGAAATTCCACACCAGCACGCTGGTGAAGAAGGCGAACGGCCAGCGGTAGACCTCCTGCCAGCCGTGCTGGTGCTCGAACTTGAGCCGGTTGTAGGCCTCGAACCCGACCACCATCAGCGGAACGACCTCCAGCGCCGAGAACACCGAGCCCAGGGCGATCACGGCCGTCGGGGTTCCGCTGAAGTAGATGTGGTGGAACATGCCCAGCACGCCGCCGCCTAGGAATATGATTGTCGCCAGCAACACCGACGTGGTGGCCACCGACATGCGTACGAGCCCCATTTTCACGAACAGGGCCGAGACGATCGCGGTCGCGAACACTTCGAAGATGCCTTCGACCCAGAGGTGGACGACCCACCAGCGCCAGTATTCCATGACGGAGATGTGGGTGTGCTGACCGTAGAAGAGCCCGGCCCCGAACAGCAGACCGATGGAGATCGTCGCGATGGCGACGAGGAAGAGCAGAGAGCGGCCGGCCCTTTCCCTGAGCGCCGGCCAGACGCCGCGCAGCACCAGGACGACCCAGAGCAGGAGGCCTATGAACAGGTAGATCTGCCAGAAGCGGCCGAGGTCGAGGTATTCGTAGCCTTGATGGCCGAACCAAAAATTGACGGTTCCCACCTTGATGTGGCGGTTGATCGCGGCCCACTCACCCGCAAAGGAGCCGACGACGATCACCAACAAGCTCACGAACAGGAAGTTGACCCCTAAGCGCTGAAACCTCGGTTCGCGGCCGCCGAGCAGCGGGGCGACATAGAGGCCCGTCGCCAGCCAGGCGGTGGCGATCCACAGCACCGCGAGCTGGGTGTGCCAGGTCCGGGTGACCGCGTAGGGGAAGTACTCGGCCATCGGGAGGCCATAGAGGCCCTGTCCCTCCACCGCATAGTGGGCGGTGACGATGCCGAGCAGCACCTGGGCGAAGAGCATCGCGGTTACGACGAAGAAGTATTTGGCTGTGGCGCGCATCGACGGGGTGATGGTGGCGCTGCCGAACAAGTCGGTCGTCGCGAAGCCCTCGATCGGCTCCATGTCGCGCCGCCAGACATCGAACTCGCGTGCGTAGTACCAGACGAGGGCGCCGACGCCGGCGAGCAGCACGAAAATGGAGATGAAGGTCCAAAGGAAGAGCGCTCCCGTCGGCGTGTTGCCGACCAGCGGCTCATGCGGCCAGTTGCTGGTGAAGCTGATCGCCTGCCCCGGCCGCTCGGCCGCCGCCGCCCAAGACGTCCAGAAGAAGAAGGCGCCCAGCGCGTGGGCCTCGGTCGCGGTTAGGATTGCGTTCTGCGGCATCGCGTAGAGCGCGCGCAGATGCTGATCGGCAGGCGTGCGGTTGGTGAACAGTCCCTCAAAGTGCGCCGCAGTCGTCGCGATGGCGGCCGCCCGATGGTCGCTGACGGAGATCTCAGCGGTGCGTGGATCATACCCCCCGGTGCGCATCTCCCGCCTGAGCACGGCGCCAATCCGCGCCTGATCGGATTCGTCCAGCGCCTCGAAGCCTGAGTTTGCCAGTTGGTCCCGCAGGGCGAGCGCCTCGCGGTGGAGCCAGTCTGCGCTCCAGTCGGGCGCCACATAGCTGCCATGTCCCCAGATCGAGCCCTGCTGCATCCCGCCGGTCGATTGCCAGACCGCCTGGCCTCGCTGGATGTCCTCGCCCGTGTAGACGATCCGACCGGAGGCCGACCGCACAACGGCCGGCATGGGTGGCTTGGCGTGATAGACCTCGCCGCCGAACCAGAGCAGGGCGCCGAACATGATCGCCATGCTCGCGCCGAAGATGATCCACAGACGGCGGATGGAAAACTCGGAGGCGTAGTCAGACATGGCTGTCTCCCACCCGAGGGCCGTATCGGGTGTCGCGCCGGTTGGGGTGCATTGGCTCGGGCCCGGTCACAGGCGGGACCTCGGCGGCCCGCGCTGAGGCGGCCGTCAGCATGTGACGAGGTCGGTGTGGCCAAAGCCCTTGGCGTAGTCGAGTACGGAGATGACCGTCGGCGTGACCCGGATCAGGCGGACGTCCTCCGGGCGTGGCATCGGCATCGGCAGGGGCGCGCTGTCGGGATATTTTAGCGGCAGCATGGCCAGGACCTTCTCGGCCTCCGTCCGATCCTCCACCGCCCGCGCATGACCTGCCATCGATAGGCCGGTTATCGCCATCAGATCCGACGTGTCATCGTTGATCGTCAGCGAGACCCGGTCATCCCGCGCCAGATTGCGCGCCTTCTGGCTGTCGAGGCCGCAGAGAAAGTAGAGGGTGAGGCCGTCGCTCACATAGCCGACGGTCGTGGCCTGAGGCCAACCGTCCGGCCGCAAGGTGGCGATCGTCATGATCCGGTGCTGATCCAGGAGCGACAGGATTGTCTGTTTGATGCCTTGGTCCATTTCTCGCCTCCACTATAGCGCAGCTTGCCTGGGCTCGGCTCGGGAATGATCGTGATCTTGCGGAGTGGTGGCTCCCTTCGCGGCGTCCCACTGTCTGGCGACCAGCCGGCGGCCGCCTTGATCGGCATCAACAAGGGACGATGTCAGAGCTTCGTCGCGCGGAGCCGAAGCGCGTTGGCAATCACGCTGACGGAGGAGAGCGCCATGGTCGCGGCGGCGATCTGGGGTGACAGCAGCAGGTGGAATGTCGGGTAGAACACCCCCGCGGCTATCGGCACGCCAACCACGTTGTAGATGAAGGCGAAGACCAGGTTCTGACGGATGTTGCGCATGACGACCCGCGAGAGCCGCCGCGCCCTCACGATGCCCTGCAGGTCGCCGTGCAGGAGGGTGACTCCAGCGCTCTCGATGGCCACGTCGGCGCCCCCGCCCATGGCGATGCCGACCTCAGCGGCCGCCAGAGCGGGCGCGTCGTTGACGCCATCGCCGGCCATGGCGACAGCGCGGCCCGCGGCGCGCAACTTCGCTACGACCTTGGCCTTGTCCTCCGGCAGCACCTCCGCCTCGACCTCGTCGATGCCCAGGCGCTTGGCCACCGCGACCGCGGTGGTGCGGTTATCGCCGGTCATCATCACTAGCCGCACGCCATCGGCTTGCAGCGCGCGGACCGCGTCGGGCGTGGATGCTTTGACGCGATCGGCTATACTGAGCAGGCCCGCGAGCCTGCCATCAAGGGCGGCGAAGATGACCGTGGCCCCTTCGCGCCGCAGAGCTTCCGCCTCGGCCTCGAGCGGCGCCAGGTCCACGCCCTCCTTCGACATGAACCGCGCGCCGCCGAGGACGATATGCTTCCCGTCGACAGTCCCGATGACGCCCTCACCCACCGGAGAGTCGAAATCCTGCGCCTCCGACAGCGCGAGCCCGCGGTCCCTCGCCGCCCGCAATATCGCGTCAGCAAGTGGATGCTCGCTGCCACGTTCCAGGCTGGCCGCCATGCGCAGGAGCTCGGCCTCGTCGAACCCGGGCGCCGGATTGATCGCCGTAACCGCGGGCCGGCCTTCGGTCAGTGTGCCGGTCTTGTCGACAGCCAGGGTGTCGATCTTCTCAAACCGTTCGAGCGCCTCGGCGTTCTTGATCAACACGCCCGCCTGAGCGCCGCGGCCGACGCCCACCATGATCGACATCGGCGTGGCCAGCCCCAGAGCGCACGGGCAGGCGATGATCAGCACCGAGACCGCGGCGACCAAACCATAGGCCAACCGCGGCTCCGGCCCCATCAGGGCCCAACCGGCGAAGGCGATCGCCGCCACTGCGATGACGGCCGGCACGAACCAGCCGGACACCCGGTCGGCCATCCTCTGGATCGGGGCCCGGCTGCGCTGGGCCTCCGCGACCATCTGCACGATGCGCGAGAGCAGAGTGTCGGCCCCCACCCTCTCGGCCCGCATGACGAATGAGCCGGTCTTGTTGATCGAGCCACCGATCACCTTGCCGCCCGGCCACCTGACCACCGGCATGGACTCGCCGGTGACCAGGGATTCGTCGAGCAAGACGCGCCCTTCCACGATCTCGCCATCCACCGGGAGCCTCTCGCCCGGACGCACACGCAGCCGGTCACCGACCTGGATCTGTTCGAGGGTGACCTCCTCGTCGGCTCCGTCCTGGCGGACGCGCTGGGCGGTCTTGGGCGCGAGGTTCAGCAGGGCCTTGATCGCCCCACCGGTCTGTTCGCGGGCCCGTAACTCCAGGACCTGGCCCAACAGCACCAGGACGGTGATGACGGCGGCCGCTTCAAAATAGACCGGGACGGCGCCGGCGGCGTCTCGGAAGGCCGGCGGGAAAACAGCGGGCGCCAGCACCGCCGCTAAGCTGTAGATCCAGGCCACGCCCACCCCCATGGCGATGAGGGTGAACATATTGAGGCGTCGCGTGCGCAGCGAGGCCCATCCCCGCACAAAGAACGGCCAACCGGCCCAGAGCACGACCGGCGTCGCCAACAAGAGCTGGATCCAACTGGAGGTTTGACGGCTCACAAGCATCATCAGCCCGCTCATGTGCCCGCCCATTTCCAGGGCGAACACCGGAACGGTCAGCGCCAAGCCGACCCAGAATCGGCGCCTCATGTCGATCAGTTCGCCGCTTGGCCCGATCGCCTCCGTCGCCTCGACCGGCTCGAGCGTCATGCCGCAGATGGGGCAGAAGCCAGGGCCGACCTGGCGTATCTGCGGGTGCATCGCACAGGTGTAGAGGGTCCCTGGCGGAGCTGGCGGCTCGCTCGTCGCGCTCGACGGCATGAGATACCGCTGCGGGTCGGCCTCGAACTTCGTCCTGCAGCCGGTAGAGCAGAAGAAGAACCGGGCCCCGGCGCGTTCGACACAGTGGACCGTCGTTTCCGGGTCCACCTTCGCGCCGCAGACGGGATCGAGCCCGGGGTGGCCGGCGCCGCCGTGGTCGTGATGGCGTTGGTGATGATGGAGGACGTTTTGGTGGTGGCCTTCGGCGTTCATTGGCGTCTCCCGGATGGACGGCGCTCGGCGGCCCGCTCATCCACCCGCGTGCGCACGGACGAATCCTACACAAGGAAGAGGCCGTGAGCTCGTAACGGGGCGGACGGCGCGGCTAGGCCGCTGGCTTCTTGCGGGCGGCCGCCAACAGGCTGATCAGGGCCGCGGCGGCGGTTAGCGCGGCAGCGGCAGAGGCGATTGGGTGCGCCTTCACCTCTCGCGCCGCCTTGCGCGCCAGATCCTTGGCCGGTTCAGGAGTTATCTCGGCCACCTTGTCGGCGGCAGCGCGCAACGCTGCTGCGGCCACCGCCACGGCCTGATCGGCATCGCCGGTCAGGGTGTCGGCGGACTTGCGCAACGTGTGAGCTACGTCCTCGAACGTGTCTTCGACGTCATGGCGGATTTTCTTGGAGATTGATTTCGACATGTCCGGTCCTTTGCTGAGCTTCGCACAGACCCTGCCGCGCCGACGGCGCGCGGGCGTTGACCTGCGTCAAGCCGCGAAGGACTTGACGAAACCTGCGCCGGCGACGGGTCCGGCACGGGTCTGGCGCCGAAACGACATGTTCGCCGGTGAAAGGCTTGATCGATGTCAACGCGCACGAAGCGGATCTCGTCAACCTATGTCGCCGGCCGTCGTGCCCGACGGGCCGGCCCGGAGCTCGGTCCATGACAAGCTTCATTCCATTGAAGTCCGGTCTCGCGGAGGAAAACCGCGGGCCGCGCGGATCGCCTGGCCGGCGCTTCGACGGGTGTGAGACGTGTGTGCTTCTGGATGAAGCTGATCACCGGATCGCCAACCACCTGGCCGTGTTGGCGGGGTACGTCAGGCTGAAGGCAGCTGACTGCGCGAGACAGACCCGCGAGCCCACGCGGGACGACATGGTTCGTCTGCTGGAATCTATCGGCGCTCAGATCGACTCCGTCGCGCGGCTTCACCGGGCTCTTGCGGTGGGCCACGGGACGACCTCCCCTGATCTGGCGGTCCACCTTCGCCGCACCTGCGCGCCCTTTCGGGAAAGCTTCTCACGGTCGATTGCCGTGACCGAGGACTACGAGCCGGGGTGCGTCATCCGACCTGATCAGGTGCTTCCCCTGACCCAGGTTGTCGCTGAGGTCATGACCAATGCAATGAAGTACGCCCATCCTGACGGCGGAATGACCAAGGTTCACGTCAGCTGTCATTCCACACCGGGTTTGGGCCCCCGGATAACGATCACAGACGACGGGGTCGGTTTGCCCGACAATCTTGGAGCTGCGGCGAGCGACGGTATGGGCCTGCGGCTGCTGCGCGGCCTGGCAAGACAGCTGGGCGCGACCATGGAATTCAAGTCCACGCGAAGGGGATTGGACTTCTCGATCACCCTTCCGGCGCCCGCCGCCGCCTGAGCCGTTGCTGCGTTTGGCGCTGGCGGTGCAGGCGGCGCAGGATCGGGCTGTCCTGCTTCGAGATGAACGGTCGCCGGCTAGGGTTGCCCAAGGGGGACCGGACAGGGGTAAGCATCCTCCAGGGCGAAGCGAACGAAACCAGCCGCCGTCATCCCGTCCGCGGCGGAGGCGTATCGCGCGTGGCCGACCACCGTGGCCAGGGCGTCGTCCGCCTTGAAGCCCGACGGCGGGCAGAACGCCGCACGGCCGCGACGCGACTGCCGCGCGAGCAGCTGGTCAACCGAACCCACGATGTATCCCAGGCACAAGGACCGGCCCGATGGCGAATCGGGCCCGCTCGCGTTGCACAACGCAACCAGCTGGCTGGCGGTGAGGAAGGCCTGGTTATTCGCGGATGCGGGTGGCAGGCCGACGACGAGCGAAAGCACCAGGAACCAGGGCATGGATATCTCCCGCGCCGCAAAGGGGCCACGCGCGCCACACCCTGACAGAGCCGATCAATTCGCGCTTTGCGGTGGGTCAACGCCGCGCGCGCCACCGCGGTTGATCCGCGTCAATGGCGCGGCGAGGAACCTCAGCAAGGTGTTCGCGAGATTTGGGAGACCGAAGATGGCGAACGTCGAAACCGACCTGACCCCCGCAGAGGCGCCGGGCGTTGCTCAGGTTCTGCAGCACACCGCCCAAGAAGGACTTCTGATCTGGAACTGCACCGCCGCGGCTTATCTCGAGTATCTCGCGGCCATGATGCAGGCCCGCAGCGTCGAGGGCATATTCCACGCCAACGCAAGTTTTCTGTCGGCCACGACAGATGTCGCCAACCGCGCCGCCGGCTGCCTGCAATCCTACCGCGGGGTGACCACCCCCACGTTGAACGATGCCTAGGACCTAGCCGCGGCGCCCCCGGCCGCTCGGCGTGCTTCCTAACCTTCCTCGACAGAAACCGGCGCCGCCTCTTCATCGGCCCGTCGCGGATGCCTGCAAAGCCGCCCGCCTGGAACGGTGGCTCTCCGACAGCTCGGGCCAGCGGCCCGCGAGGAGATCGACGGCCCGCGCCTATCGCCGCCGCCGCAAAGCCGAGGATCTCGCCGATCCCATGGCGCAGCTCGCCAAGCCTGGACATCGGCGGCGGACTTTGGCTGCTTGGCATGGGGTTGGCTCCGGGTTGGCGTGCACATTGCGCCGCGGACGAACCAAAGCCTTGTTCCGGCGCAAACCGCTGCGACGTCAGGCGCCTTGCGTATGGCGGATCCGGCTGGGCGATTTCGCGGCGCAATCGGTGTCGGCAAACGCATGGCGGGCCGAAACGGCGGATTTGCGCGCCAGCGCAGTCATGAGCTTGGCGTCCCATCCATAGCGGTCCGGGTGGAATTGCAGGCTCCCGTCGTCCTGGGGCGTGACAGTCCAGTAGAGGACGAAGAGGGGCAGACGCCCGTCCAGTTGAACCCTTTGGGTCTGGCCGCTATCGATCGCTGCGTCGATCTGATCGGCAGTCCAACTCGGCGCCAGCAAGGCCGCAGCCAGTTCGCGAGGCTTCTCCAGCCGTATGCAACCGTGGCTGAGCGCACGGTTGCTCCGCGCGAACGCGTCGCGGCCCGGCGTGTCGTGCAGATAGACCCCAAAGGGGCTCGGGAAATCGAACTTCAGGCGGCCGAGGGAATTGCGCGGACCTGGCGCCTGGCGCAGCGCCCCGTTGACGGTGCTGAAGCCGTTGCGCCCGAGGTACCCCGGCTGCGCCGCTTCCTTGGGCCAGAGTTCGTTTGTCGCGATGGAGGCCGGTACATTCCAGGGCGGATTGATCACCACACTGGCCAGGCGCGAGGTGAACATCGGCGTGTGGTGACGCAGATCGCCAACGACCGTCCGCATGGTCAGCGTCGGCGCATCGTCCGCATAAAGAACCGCTTGGGCCGCCGCCACATTGACTTCCAGGCGGTCGGGGGGCAGCGACCGGACCCAGCGCCAGCGCTCCAGGTTGGCCTCAATCTGCGCCAGGCGCTGCTCGGCGGTGACGTTCAGGGCCTCTCGGGTCTCGCGGCCCACGATGCCGTCGGCTTCCAGGTCATGGTGGCGCTGAAAGGTTGCGACGGCGTCTCGCAGCGCAACATCGAAAACCTCGGCCCCCTCTCCGACCTCGACCAGGTAGCCTTCCACCGCCAGCCGGCTGCGAAGGTCCACAACGGCCCTCCCCGCCGCACCCAAGCGCAGATCGAGGGTCATCGGCCGTCGAGACCAGCCCCCGTTGGCCACGATCTGCCGATACCGGTAGCCTGCGGCGACCAATGCGCGATAGCTGGCCGACGCCGGCGACAGGGACTGCAGCCAGAGTTCAAGCCGCCCGGCGTGGCGCGCCTGCGCGTACTCGGCGGCGACTTGGCGTCGCGGGGGCATGATCGCCCAAAGCGGGTCGACGTCCCCCGGCGCTACGCGAAGCCCAAGCTCAACCGTCGCATGGCGCATCAGTGCGGCCTCCAGTTCGGAGTCCGAGAAGGCTTCCGCGGGCGCGACCGTCCGCTCCTCGCCCCCCTGCAGAGCGGCCGCCATCACCGTTCGCTCGCCCGCCGTCAGGGAGGGGTGGACGGCGTTTTGGGCGAGCACGCCCTGGGCGGTCACCAAGACGACGGCCGTGGCGATGAAGGCAAGGCCCCGCACGCCGGGAACCTAGACCAGGGACCGCAGATGGCGCAGCCGGGCCTGCAGGGCCCCGGCGCCCTCGCCGCGACGCTCATGCGGATCGCAGACCTCGATGCGCCGGGCGGTCGCCGCGCTCAGGGCTCCGCGGAGGACGCCGAGGGCGTGAGGGGGTGCGACGATCACCAGATGCTCAAAATCATTGGCGAGCGCGGCCGCGTCCAGCTGCGCTGCCAAGCGGGTCAGGAAGTGCTGTTCCGCCCTTGCGGCGGGATCGACAGTCGCCGAGGCATGACGACCGAATCCCGATCTATCGACCACAGTGGCGGCATTCCCGGGCGCGCGATGTCGGTCCTCGTGCGACTGCATCGCCAGGTCCGCGCGTTCGATCAGCCGACCCAGCCTGCGACGTTCCTCAAAGACCCGGGCGCCGGCGCCATCCGCAACGACGATCCAAGTCTCCACTGTGCCACTCATGGGGCGCGTCCTTCAATTGACAAGCCCATCATGCCGGCTCTGGGACCGTATGCTTTGAGGGGGATCAATCCGCGCCTCAGGAAACTGGCAGCAACGGGACAGGTGAGACTGCGCGGCCTTGAGGAAGGCCCGGCGCACCGTCCTCGCCAGGATCACGAAAGGCGCTTGATCTGGGTCAAGGCAGTTTCAGCGGATCGGCGCGGGCTGCGGGTTCGCAAACAAGGGAACCCGCAATGAAGATCAGTCCATTTCGAACCGGAGCCGCCGTCGGTCTGTTCGCAGGCCTCTGGCACCTCGCCTGGTCAAGCCTTGTGGCCGCCGGCTGGGCGCAATCGGTGATTGGATTCTTCCTGTGGATCCACTTCCTCGACGTGCCGGTCAGGCTGCAACCATTCGACGCCACCCTTGCCGCGACTCTCGTCCTGGTGACAGGCGCGCTGGGGTTCGCTGCGGGCTGGCTGCTTGCGGTCATCTGGAACTGGCTCCAGCGCGATCGTATGGCGCACAAACCCTCCGGCCGCATCGTCGGCCACCGCGGGTAGCGGCGGCGGTCTTGGCCAGCGGTTGATCCGGATCAAGGCCGCGCCGACGCCAGAGCGCGAGCGTCCATGGCCTGTCCACGCGAGGACGGCAAGTCAAGCGGACGGGCGAACTGGCCCTCGCGCTTCTCGGCCTGCCGGCAACACAACCGATCCCGCGGGCCCGTCGACGGACTCGACGTAGGCGGCAATGTCCTGGATCTCATCGGGGGTCATGTAGATGGGCGGCATCTCGTAATGGCCGTTCTTGGAGATCTCAGCCAGTCGCCGCGGCAGGCTAAGCGTATTGTACCGCAGACG
>Ga0207676_10000580_pt1 | contig 30116 bp, 25 predicted proteins | sample KBSSwiS72_FD_184307 | JGI IMG/M metagenome (GOLD analysis project Ga0207676, IMG submission 184307) | Switchgrass rhizosphere microbial communities from Kellogg Biological Station, Michigan, USA - KBS Switchgrass S7-2 (SPAdes) (version 2) | ecosystem: Host-associated > Plants > Roots >...
AGACCTGGCCCACGTCCACGTCGGCGAGCGCGTTGGCGACGAAGGACGCCCCGTTGTGCGTGTTGGGATTCGGGGTCGCCGTGTAGAAATCGACGCTGTTGTTGTGCGAGTTGATCGCAAGGCTAAAGGGGACGCCCTGGACAGGAGCAGGAGTCACCAGCGTCTTTGCGACGTCGGTCTCGATCCAGACCTCGTTGGGGACCGAGTTTGGCGGCTCGACCACGCTGCTGAACTCGTTCCACTGGAACTGGATCGTGACCGGATCGGCTTGGGCCGCCGGTGCGCCTATCACGACAGCGGAAACGAAGGCGACAACCGTCAGTAGACGAGATTTCATGGGGCCTCCCGGGTGACTTCGGAATCGACCCCGCCTCGGTCGCTTTGCGGCGCTACGGGTATCGCGGAACGACTGAAGGCATGCTCGCGACAGGCGTCACGGGGCGATACCAACGGACAGGAACGCTGACGTAACTGTACGTACCGAAAGCTGACGGTGCAAGTCGCAAGGCTTGCGGCGCGGGGCCGCGCCGGCGCTCTAGAGCGACATCGCCGGCCGCTCCGCCATCCTCGCCCGCCAGCGCAGCAGGTGCGGATGCTGCTCGCCCGGCCTGACCTTCACCACCCGCGCGAAGTCGACGGCCACCACCGCGGTGAGGTCGGCGATGCTGAAGCGATCGGTGGCGATGAACTCGCGTTCGGCCAGGCGCTCGTTCAGGGTGACGAGGAATTGCTGCAGCCGCGCCAGGCCGCGCTGCGCCAGCTCCGGGATCTGCGCATGGTTCATCGGCCCGGGCAGGGCCCGGTTGGCCAGCGACGGCGCGGTGTTGCGCATCGCCTCGGCGATCGGCAGCAGCCCTTCGAACTCGACTCGCCAGTTCCAGCTCGCGACCTCGGCCTTCTCCGCGGGCGTGCGCCCGAGCAGCGGCGGCGCCGGGTAGCGCGCCTCCAGGTAGGCCGCGATCCCGGCGTTGTCGGTCAGCAGCAGGCCGTCGTCGGTACGCAGCACCGGCACCGTGCACTGCGGGTTGATCTTGCGGAAGGCCTCGCCGAGCTGCTCGTTGTTGCGCAGGTCCACCTGCACCGTCTCGTGGGCGATGCCCTTCTCGGCGAGCAGGAGGCGGGCGCGGCGCGGGCTCGGCGCGGTGGCGCAGTCGTAGAGGGTGATCACAGCTTGTCCTGGGTGCGGGTGTCGAAGTCGGCGGCGTCGTGGCGCTCGTGCAGCTGGCTCGCCGGCTGGCCGAAGGTGCGGTTCACCATCCGGCCGCGCTTGACGGCGGGGCGCTGCGCGATCTGCTCGGTCCAGCGCTGCACGTGGCGGTAGTCCTGCACCTGCAGGAATTCGCCGGCGCCGTAGAGCAGGCCCTTGGCCAGGGCGCCGTACCAGGGCCAGACCGCGATGTCGGCGATGCTGTAGTCGGCGCCGGCGAGGTAGGGACTCTCGGCCAGGCGCCGGTCGAGCACGTCGAGCTGGCGCTTCACCTCCATGGCGTAGCGGTCGATGGCGTACTCGATCTTGGTCGGCGCGTAGGCGTAGAAGTGGCCGAAGCCGCCGCCGAGGAAGGGCGCGGCGCCCATCTGCCAGAACAGCCAGGAGAGGCATTCGGCGCGCGTCGGCGTGTCCGTGGGAAGGAAGGCGCTGTCGAACTTCTCGGCCAGGTAGAGCAGGATCGCGCCCGATTCGAACACCCGCACCGGCGTCGGCCCGCTGCGGTCCCACAGCGCCGGGATCTTGGAGTTCGGGTTGGCGGCGACGAAGCCGCTGCCAAACTGCTCGCCCTCGTTGATGCGGATCAGCCAGGCGTCGTATTCCGCGCCGGCATGGCCGAGCGCCAGCAGCTCCTCCAGCATCACCGTGACCTTGACGCCGTTGGGCGTGCCCACCGAGTAGAGCTGCAGCGGATGGCGCCCGACCGGCAGCTCCTTGTCGTGGGTCTTGCCGGCGACGGGGCGGTTGATGTTGGCGAAGCGGCCGCCGTTCTCCTTGTTCCAGGACCAGACCGGCGGCGGCGTATAGGGCGATTCGTCGTTCAAGCGGTGACCTCCCGGGTTCAGGCAGTATCGCCATCTTCTCCAATCTCGGCCACCGATGGCAGCCTCCACCGAAGACATCGCGCGTCACCTGGAAGTCGTCGCCGCGGAGCGGCAGCGCCGCGAGGCGTCGCCCGCGCTGCTCGAGAAGGTGACTGCGCTGAAGACCTTTCAGCAGCGGCGCTTCTCCCGCACCTACGCCGACCTGCTGGCCAGCGCGCGCTACGGCGCGGCCGCGCGCTACTTTCTCGACGAGCTCTACGGGCCGAAGGACTTCAGTGCCCGCGACGCCCAGTTCGCCCGCGTCGCCCCGTCGATCGCCCGCGTCTTTCCGAAGGAGGTCGGCGGGATCATCGAGATCCTGAGCGAGCTGCATGCGCTCTCGGAGACGCTCGACACGGCGATGGGCCTGCAGCTCGCCGGCGCGCGGATCGCGCCGGCCGACTACATCGCCGCCTGGCAGGGCGTGGGCCGCACCGCCGACCGGAGCCGGCAGATCGACCTGACGCTGAGCATCGCGGCGCAGCTCGACCGCATCACCCGCCTGCCGCTGCTGCGCAACGCGCTGCGCCTGATGCGCGGCCCGGCGCGCGCTGCGGGGCTCGCGGAGCTGCACCGCTCGCTCGAGACCGGCTTCGACACCTTCCGGGCGATGAAGGGCGCGGAGGAGTTCATCGCCTTGATCGGGTCGCGCGAGCGGGAACTGGGCGCCGCGCTTTTCTCGGCCGGCAGCGGCCGGGCCGCCGGCGAGGCGTCGATGGAAGGCGCGCTGGCGGCCTTGCCTTCGGTCGGAGCGGATTCCGACTGAGCGCGAGTTCGCCGGCTGCCGTCAGCGCCGGACCAGCAGCGCGCAGAGGTTGCGCACGTGCCTCGGTCCGGGCCGGATGTCGGCCAGGGAGCGCAGCGCCAGCGGGCCGGCGGCGGCATCCAGGGGCCGTCCGTCCTGGGCGACGATGACCAGCGTCTGCTCGCCGAGGCTGGAGTTGAACAGCTCACCCCAGCTGAACGTGGCGCGGTAGCCGTCGGTGGCCACGGCCTCGACGATGCCGACGCGTGCGCCTCGGTCGCCGGCGGCGCCGAAGCCGGCGCCGGCCACGATGTCGCGCAGCAGCACGCCGGTGTAGATCGTGCTGCGCTCGCTGGCGGCGCTGGCGCCCGACGACACCTGCTGGCGCTGGGTCAGGCTGGTCACCGGGAGCCGGGCCAGGTCCGACGCATCCAGCGCCTGGGTTCCCGCGCTCGCGCCCTGGACCGTCAGCAGGACGCCGGGCGCGCGAGGTTGGCTGTCGGTCGGGCAGGCGAGGGCGCACGACCCTGCCAGCGCCAGCACAGCGGTGGCCATCGTTCTCGACAGGTTCACACCCATCGCGGTCCGATCGCGCTCGCGCCTGCTCACGGCGGGGTGAATCCGTGCACGGCGAGGATCGCCTGGCCCTGCGGCCCGAGCAGGAACTGCGCGTAGGTTCGCGCATCGGCGCTCGCCGGCTCGAGCAGCGCCAGGCCGTAGCGGGCGGAGACGTTGATGGCCTCCGGCACGGCCAGCACCTGCAGGAAGGGATGCTCGCGGCGCGCCGCGATCGCGTTGGTGCAGTAGGTGACGAATGCGTCGGCCTGGCTGCCGGCGACGAGCTCGCCGTAGACGTTGCGGCCCGCGGGCGGCGCCGGCGAGCCGGGCCCGCCGGTCAGCTGCAGGGCCTTGGCCTTCAGCGCCGCCGCCGAGCCGGGACCGGCGGTGCCGCTGGACTCGATTGCGCTCGAACATCGTGAAGGCATAGTCGCCCGAAGGGTCGGCTTTGGGGGTGGACGTTCCCACCCGCACGTCGGCATCGAGCAGGCGCAGCGCGAGCGACTTGCCCTGTAGCGAGAAGGAGGGCGTGGCCAGCACGCAGAGCGCATTGCGGGCGAAGGCGGCGACCGACGCTGCACGGCCCGCGGCGACCAGTGCTTCCGGATGCTCCATGTTGGCCGAGGCGAAGACCTGCGGCGCCTCGCCGGCGACGATGCGGTCCTTCAGCAGGCCCGACGCGCCGAACGTCGGCCTGACCTTGATCCCGTGAACCTTCTCGAAGGCCCGCGCCAGGTCTTCGAAGGCAGCGCGCAGGCTGCCGGCGGCATACACGTCGACCGAGCGTTGCGTCTGTGCCTGCGCCTGCGCCGGCAAGGGTCCCAGGACGGCAGCCACGAGGAACGCCAGAACCGACCGCGTGACCCGGCTCACCGGCCGGCGTTGGGGAAGAACAGTTGCTCGCCGCCGATCTTGTAGCTGGCGATGGCCGCCTGGCCCGCGGGCGAGACCACCCAGTCGGCGAACGCCTGGGCGAGATCCTTCTTCACATGGGGATGCTTGGCCGGGTTGACGACCATCACGCCGTACTGATTGAAGAGCCGATGGTCGCCCTCGACCAGGATGACCAGGTCGTCGCGGTTCTTGAAGTTCAGCCAGGTGCCGCGATCGGCCAGCACGTAGGCTCCGCTCGATGCCGCGATGTTCAGGGCCGGGCCCATGCCGCAGCCGCACTCCTTGTAGCCGGCGGGCTTGGCGCCGGCCAGGTCGATGCCGGCCAGCTTCCAGTAGCGCAGCTCGGCCGCGTGCGTGCCGCTCTTGTCGCCACGCGAGATGAACGAGGCGTTAGCGGAGCCGGCCAGCTTCTTCAGGGCCGCGACCACGTCGCTGCCGCGAACGCCGGCCGGATCGGCCTTCGGGCCGACGATGACGAAATCGTTGTACATCACGGGCAGGCGCTTCAGGCCGAAGCCTTCGGCCACGAACTTCTCTTCGGCGGCCTGGTCGTGGACGAACACCACATCGGCGTCGCCACGCCGGGCGGCGTCCAGCGCCTGCCCGGTTCCGAGCGCCACCACGCGCACGTCGATGCCGGTCGCCTGCGTGAATGCCGGAAGCAGGTGCGCGAACAGGCCGGACTGCTCCGTCGACGTGGTCGAGGCCATGACGATGAACTTTTCCTGGGCCATGGCGCCGGAGCCGAGCAGCGTCGCGGCCAGGAGAAGAAGGGAGAGAAGCGCCTTGCGGAAGACTGAGGATCGGCTGAGGGGCATGGACAAGTTCGACTCGTGAGGTCCCGGGGTCGAATCATTGTTGTTTGCCGCCATCGCAAAAGCGATATGAAGCCCGGAACATAGGGGTCCGCCCGAGCCCCGAGGTCGCCGTGGCCGGCGGCGATACTCAACCGGTGATCGCGGCCTGGACGCTTGCCTACTTCGCGACCGGCGCCGTCGTCGGCTTTCTCGCCGGGCTGCTGGGCATCGGCGGCGGCATGACGCTGGTGCCCGTGCTCGCGGCCATGTTCTCCGCGCAGCATTTTGCCCCGGACCACACGGTGCACCTCGCGCTCGGCACCGGCATGGCCTCGATCATGTTCACCTCGATCGCCAGCGTGCGCGCCCACCATCGGCTCGGCGGCGTCGACTGGTCGCTGGTGCGCCGCCTGGGGCCGGCGATGGTGATCGGCGCGCTGCTGGCCACGGCGCTCTCGGGCTGGGTGCCGCAGCGCGCCCTGGCGCTGAGCTTCGCCGTGATCGTGTTTGCCGGCGCCACCCAGATCCTGCTCGGCAGGAAGCCCGCGCCCGGCCGCACCCTGCCCGGCACGCCGGCGCTGGTGGCGATCGGCCTGGCGATCGGCGTCGTCTGCGGCCTGGTGTCGGCGGGCGGGGCGTTCATGACCGTGCCGTTCATGCTGTTCTGCGGCGTGGCCATGACCACGGCGATCGGCACGGCCGCGGCGATCGGCATGCCGGTGGCAGTGGTGGGCACGGTCGGCTTCGTCTTCAGCGGCTGGCAGGTCGCCGACCTGCCGCCGCTCGCCCTCGGCTTCGTCCACGGGCCGGCGTTGCTCGGCATCGTCGCCGGCAGCATGCTCACAGCGCCGCGGGGTGCGCGGGCCGCGCACCGCCTGCCGGTGGTGACGCTGCGCCGCATCTTCGCCGGCCTGCTGTACCTGCTGGCGACGAAGATGGCGTGGACCTATCTCTGAGGCGGCGGCCGCTCCCGCGGCGCAGTCGGCGTCGCTCTCAAGGCACTCCGGGCGCCAGGACCTGCTGCAGCGCCAGGCGGATCTGCGGCAGGCGCTCTCGGGCCGTGCGCCGGCCGCACTCGACCATGGCCTCGGCCATGGCGAAGTTGAAGCCTTCGCCCACCGGGATCGGCACGGTCAGCGACAGATCGGCGCGGCCCGCATGGCTGGCCGAGTCCCACCAGCCCTGCAGGCGGTAGGCGCCGCCCATCGCGGCGCGCAGACCGAACGGGCGATGCAGGCGCTGCTCGAGCCGATCGGCAGCGGCGCGCGCACCGGGGGCTTCTTGGGGATAGGTGGGCCGGACCAGCACCGCGAGCTTGAAGCCGCAGCCGCGCGCGACCAGCAGGTCGACCGGCAGGCGCGAGACGACGGCGCCGTCGACGAGCAGCGCGTCGCCGAGCCGGACCGGCGCGAACACGCCCGGGATCGCCGCCGTCGCCCGCGCGGCCGGCGCGACCGGGCCGCTGTCGATCACGGCCCGCTTGCCCATCGCCAGGTCGGCCGCGACCACCGCGATCGGCAGGCGCAGCTCGGCGAAGGTGGCGTTGCCGAACAGCTGCTCGGTGAGCGAAGTCATGCGCGAGGCGGAGATGAGCGAGGAGCGCGGCAGCCACTGGATGCCCTTGGAGCGCGCGAAGTCCGCGACATGGCGCAGGATCGCCTCGGCCGCTCCGCGCGCGCTGCCGAATCGCGCAAACGCCAGGGCCACGGCCCCGCCCATGCTCGAGCCGCAGAGGAAGTCGATCGGCAGGCCGTCGTCCTCGATCACCTCGAGCACGCCGAGATGCGCCAGGCCGGCGGCCGCGCCGACGCTCATGGCCACGCCGACGTCCCGGCGGCAGAGCCGCCGCACGAGGTGGTCGAGCGCCGGCTGGCCCTCTCGCGACCAGGCCTCGCCTGCGGCGCCGGCCTCGATCTCCTCGCGTGGCAGGCCATGGGACCAGCGCTGCAGGGCCGCCGTCGCCGAGAGCGGCCCGCGCCGCCAGGTGATGGGCTGGGCGAGCCCGTGCGGCAGGCCGGGCAGGTCGTCTTCGGCGACGAGCAGCATGTCGTCGGCATCGAGGTCCTGGAGCAGGGCGGCGCAGCCGGCCATCGGCACGCCGAGCAGCAGCACCGCGTCGCCGTGACTTTCGTCGCGCCAGCGGCCCAGGCGCAAGATCCCGTCGGCGATGTCGTCGCCGGCCACCGTGTCGTGCTCCGAGCCGGGGGCGTAGTGGTGCAGGCCGCGGCCCACCGCGGCCAGCAGGACCCGGTCGATCTCTTCCCGGAGCGGCATCAGCACCACCCGCGGCCGGCTCGACGGCGCGCGCCGCGTGCGCTCGCGCAGGCGCATGCCGAGGAGGGTCGCGACGTTGCGGAAGAACGCGGTCTCCTGCGCCATTGCCTCGAACAGGACCGGGGCCGAGAGCACCCAGGCGCGGACATCGCGATGGGCGACGACGGTGGCCGACACCGGATCGCCGGTCAGCGCCGACAGCTCGCCGAAGCATTGCGGCGCCACCAGCTGCACCCGCCGGCCGCCGTCGCCCAGCTCGATTCGCACGGCGCCTTCGATCAGCCCGAACAGCTCGGCCGAGCCGACGCCGGCCCGCAGGATGATGTCGCCCGCCTCGTAGTGACGGATCTCGAGGTGCTGCTCGAGCTGTGCGAGCGCCGGGGCCGACACGCCGGCGAAGAGCGAGTGCAGGGCCAGCGAAGGTGTCAGAGATATTTCTGCCAAAGCGAGTTGCTGAAGCGACCCTGCGGGTCGACGCGTGACTTGAGCTGCCGAAGCTGTGCGGCTTCGGGGTAGGCGCGCTCGAACTGCTCGCGCGTGGCGTGCAGCTGATACGGCAGGTAGTAGCGGCCCTCGTGCTTCAAGGTCGCGTCGACGAGCTCGCGGCTCCATTCGCCGACCGCCTGCTGCGCCGGCAGGTCGAGGCCCTGGCGGTAGAACAGCACGAACGAGAACACCTCTTCGCGGGCCCAGGGCAGGAGCGCCAGCGTATCGGCCGGGCTGTGGCGGATCGAGATGTTGATCGCCGCGACCTTGTGGCGGCGCAGGATCGCGCCCATCTCGCGCACGAAGCCCTCGAAGCGCCGCGGCGGGATGAAGTACTCGTTGAGCACGTAGGTCAGGGTGGTGCGCGAGAGCGGCTCGAGCTGGGCCACGTCGAGGCTCGCCTCGTGGTTGCGCCAGGCGACCTCGGGGCGCACGTGGCGTGCCACCGCGGTCGCCGGCTCGCGCAGGCTGGCGGCCCCGGGCAGCTCGGTCAGCGCCCACAGCGCCCGACGCTTGAAGGTGTAGGTCAGGCCGCGCGGCACCAGGCGGTCGGGGCGGGTCAGCGGCTTGTCGGTGCGCCGCCAGGTGATCGCCACCGGCGCATCGAACTGCGGCGGCACCAGGTCGGCGTTGTGCATCACGCTGTTGCGATCGCTCAGCACCTTGGCGGCGAAGAACTTCGGATAATCGGCGAGCGGCACGTTCTCGATCTTCCGCTCCATCTTCGTGTTGTCGTCGAGATCGAGCTCGACCTCGGTGATCACGCCGATGGCCCCGTAGCCGCCCACCGCGGCCGCCAGCAGCTCCGGGTTCTCCTGGCGGCTGGCCTCGACGACGCGGCCGTCGGCCAGGACCAGCTGCACGGCGCGCACCGAGTGGCTGACCGGGCCATGCCCGACATAGCGGCCATGGCAGTTGACCGACACGGCGCCGCCGACCGTGAAGTTGGAAAAGCTCTGCATCGTGCGCACCGACAGGTTCAGCGGGTCGAGCACGTCCTGCAGGTCGCGCCAGGTGATGCCGGCCTGCACCCGCACCCGGCGCTCGGGGGCGCGCATCCAGACCACCCGCTTCATCTGCCGCATGTCCAGGTGCAGCCCGCCGGCGATGGCGATCTGGCCGCCCATGCTGAAGCGCCCGCCGCCGACGGCCACCTTGCCGTCCCAGGCGCGCAGGGCCCGCACGACCGCCTCGGTGTCGGCCGGCGTTTCGACGCGTGCGACCTCCACCGTGTACAGGCGGGTGATGTTCTCGACCGGGATCGCCAGCGGCGCGGCAAGCGCGACCAGGGGCGCGAACTCGCAAACCGCGGCGGCAACGAGCGCCCGGGCTAGCAGAGTCCGACGGCTGCAACTCGACGGCGGCTCGGCAGGCATGACCGCTAGTATGCCGCCACGCCACAGGGGCTGTGGCACATTGAACGACGCTTCAACGCAAGGCTCGTCACAAGGACACACGGCATGCCATCACCGCAGGAACTGATCGCCGTCGCGGCCGCCGGGCTCGCGTCGTCAGTCGCCACGCCGCTCGGCATCTTCGCCCTGTGCTGCGGGGCGCTCGCCGCGGCGCTGGGGATCATCAGCTCCTTCGTCAAGACCATGATCCCGCTGCGCTGCCTCGCGGTCGGCGGCAACCTGTTCTTTCTCATCTATGGCGCGCTGCAGCCGTCGATCGTGGTGATGCTGCTGCATGGCACGCTGTTGCCGTTCAATATCTACCGCGCCGCGGAGATGGTGCGCCTGACGCGCCGCGTGCGTGCGGCGGCGGCGACGGGCGATCTGTCGGGGGTCTGGCTCAAGCCCTACATGCGCAAGAAGCACTTGAAGGCCGGCGAGGTGCTGTTCCGCAAGGGCGATGCCGCCGATCACCTGTATTTCCTCGCCGAAGGGCGGATCGAGTGGGTCGAGATCGGCCAGACGACGGAGCCCGGCAACCTGTTCGGCGAGATCGCCTTCTTCGCGCCCGACAAGCAGCGGACCCTGACCGCGCGCTGCACGATGGACAGCACCGTGCTGCGCATCGACGAGGCGACCTTCCAGCAGCTCTATTTCCAGAACCCGGCGTTTGGCTTCGAGATCGTGAACCTGGTCGCCGGCCGGCTGCTGGCCGACCGGGGCCGGCTGGAGCGTCAGCTCGCCGCGATCCGCGCCAGCGAGAGCCCCGCCGGCGCCTGATCGTCGGCGCCGCGCTCCGTCTCAGGATTCGAGCGAGGCGACGTCGGCGGTCAGTCGGCGCACGGTCTCGATCGTGCTGGCCAGGAGGTTCCTCATGACGACGAGCGCCAGCGACGGGCGCTCGCGCTCGACCCGGGCCAGCGCATCGCGGTGCAGGATCCAGCACTCGACCGTGGTGTCGGCGCGCACGTCGGCCGAGCGCACGCCGCCGGCGAAGACGGCCAGCTCGCCGAAGCCCATGCCCGCGGTCAGCGTCGAGAGGCGCTGGTGGCCGCCAGCGGCCTGCGCCAGCACCACGCTCACTTCGCCGCGCAGCAGGAAGTAGAGGCGGTCGGCGGCGTCGCCGCGCTGCACGATCAGCGTGCCCGCGTCGTAGGTGCGCTGATCCATGTAGGCCTGCAGGTACACCAGGTCGGTCGGGCCGACGCCGCTGCACCAGCGGTGCTCGGCGAGGTTGTGGATCGGCGGCGTCGGGCGGAGGCTGGCGGCGCGGGCGATCAGTGTCCGCTCGCACCACTCGAGCCCGGCGTCGAGCTGGGGCTGGAAGATCACGCTCTGCGCGTGGCGCGGGTCGAGGACGCTGCCGAACGACGCCAGCATCTCGCCGCGGCGCACCCGCGTCAGCACGATCCGCCGGTCGCGGCCGACGCCGCTCGCGACCAGCGCCGCGAGCATGCGCGTGGCCGCCTCGTCGACGTGGATGACGCGCTTGAAGTCGAGCACCGCGAAGCGCAGCGCGTCGCCGGCGCGCTCGATCTCGCGCAGCACCGGCTCCAGCGTCGCGAAGCGCAGGTCGCCCTGCAGCTCGAAGACCGCCACACTCGCGCCCTGCTCGTCGAGCAGGCGGCTCTCGGCCGGGGCGCGGCGGCGCTTGGAGCGCTTCGTCGCCAGCGTGTAGCGGGCGCGCACCGTCGTCTGCGCGGTGCGCGGCGGCTGCAGGAAGTGCAGGTCGAGCTCGCGCGACAGGGCCTTGCAGACCTCGACCCCGCGGACGCTGTTGCCGCGCTCGTCGAGCGCCGGCGAGAAGACGCCGATGCCGAGCTGCCCGGGCAGCACGGCGATGATGCCGCCGCCGACGCCGCTCTTGGCCGGCATGCCGACGCTGTAGACCCACTCGCCGGTCAGGTCGTAGACGCCGCAGGTCGTCATCACGCTGAGGATCGGGCCGACGTGCTGGGCGGCGACCGCGCGCTGGCCGCTGAGCGGATTGACGCCGCCGTTGGCCAGGGTGGCGGCGATCAGTGCCAGGTCCCGGCCGTCGACCAGCACCGAGCACTGGCGGAAATACAGGTCGAGCACCGGCTCCGGCGCATCGGCCAGGATCTCGTAGTTGCGCAGCATGTGACCGATGGCGCGGTTGCGATGGCCGGTGCGGCGCTCGGATTCGAACACCGCCTCGTCGAGCGCCAGCGGCCGGCCGGCATAGGCGGAAATGGCGTCGACCACGCGCGCCAGCCGCGCCTCGGGGCTCGTTCCGTTCACCAGGGAGGCGGTGGCGATGGCGCCGGCGTTGATCATCGGGTTCATCGGCCGACCGGTGTGCGGCTCCAGGCTGATGGCATTGAAGGCGTCGCCCGAAGGCTCGACGCCGACCTTTCGCCGCACGGCCTCGGGGCCCTGGTCTTCGAGGGCGATGCCGTAGACCAGGGGCTTGGAGATCGACTGGATCGTGAACTGCTGGCGTGAGCTGCCGACCTCGTAGACCTGGCCGTCGACGGTGGCGATGGCGATGCCGAACCAGGCGGGATCGGCTTTTTCCAGCTCCGGGATGTAGCTGGCGACCTGGCCGGTGCGGAGCTCGCTGAAGCGGGCGTGGAGCTCTTCGAGGTAGTCCTGGATCGGGGAGGCGGGGCGGAGCGTCGGCGGCGGGGCGGGGTGCATACCTCCGGAAAAGCAACTTCCGTGCTACCCGAGCCCCCTCGCGCACGCCGGGCGGGTCAGCCGCCCGTGAGCTTCGTCCGGATGCCTTCCTTGGCGAGCAGCGAGCTCAATTGCTCGCGGTGATCGCCCTGGAACTCGAGAACGCCGTCCCGCACCGTGCCGCCGGTGCCGCACGCGGCCTTCAGGCGTCGCGAAAGCGCGAGCAGCGCCGCCTCGTCGAGGGCCAGGCCGCCCACCGTGGTGACCGTCTTGCCGCCGCGTCCGCCGGTCTCGCGGCGGATGCGGGCGATGCCGTCGCCGGCCGGCGTTGCGCGTGCGCGCGCAGCGGCGCAACTGCAGGAAGCGATCGGCTGTCGGCAGGCAGGGCAGATGCGGCCCGCGTCGGTGGAGTACACGAGGCCGCCGGAGGAACCGGTCTTTCGCATGGCGCCGTCGGGTCGCCTAGAGGGCCAGGGAAGCCAGGTCGAGGTTCGCGCCGCAGACCACGAGCAGCACCTTCTCGTCCTGGCGCGGCGCGACGGCCCCGGTCGCGAGCGCGGCGAGCGGAAGCGCCGCGGCGGGCTCGACGACGAGGCGCAGCTTCTTCCACAGGTCGGCCTGCGCCGTTCGGATCGAGGCATCGTCCAGCAGATGGGCCGCATCGACGTGCCGTTGCGTCACTTCCCAGGCGATGCTGCCGATGCGCCGCGCCCCGAGCGAATCGGCGGCGACGCCGCTCACCGCCACGTCCACCGGCCTGCCCGCCTCTCGCGCCCGGTACAGGGTCGGGGCCAGCTCCGGCTCCAGCGCGTCGATCCAGGATCGATCCTGGAACCACGACGCGATCCCGGCGATCAGCCCGCCGCCGCCGACGCTGACCAGCACCCGGTCGGGCACGCCCGCTTCCTCCTCCACTTCCGCGGCCAGCGTGCCCGCGCCGATGACGACCTCGCGCTGGTCGTAGGCGTGCATCAGCAACGCGCCGGTCTCGGCCTGGCGCGCGAGGCTGGCGGCGAGCGCATCGGCGTAGCTGGCGCCGGTGACGCTGAGCACGGCGCCGAGCTCGGCGAGCTTGGCCCGTTTCGCCGCGCTCGACGACTCCGGCACGAACACCTCGCAGCGCACGCCCAGCGCCTGAGCCGCCACCGCGACCGCGATGCCGGCGTTGCCGCCGGAGGCGATCACCACCCCGGCCTCGGGGACCGCGTTCGCGCGCATGCGGTTGAACATGCCGCGCGCCTTGAAGCTGCCGCCGACCTGCAGATGCTCGAGCTTGAGCCAGAGCTCGGCGCCGTCGAGGCCGAGCTGGCGTCCCGGGAGGCGCATCAGCGGCGTGCGGCGCGCGTCGCCGGCGATGCGGGCGCGAGCAGCGGCGATCTCGTCGCGGGTGATCGGCTGAAAGGCGTGGTCATCGCTCATCGTGGCTGCGAGCGTAGCCCAGCCGCTATATTGCGTCGATGGACCTCGCCCTCGCGCCCTCGGCGCATGCCCTGGAGCTGGCGCGCACCCTGGTGCGCATGGACACGGTCAGCCGGAACTCCAACCTCGAGCTGATCCACTTCATCCGCGATGAGCTCGCGCGCCACGGCGTGAAGAGCACGCTCACCTTCGACGACGACGGAAAGAAGGCCAACCTCTTCGCCACCGTCGGCGAAGGCAAGCCGGCCGGGGTGATCGTCTCCGGCCACACCGACACCGTGCCCTGGGACGGCCAGGACTGGTCGCTTTCGCCGCTTTCCGCGGAGGTGAAGGACGGCCGCCTTTACGGCCGCGGCAGCGCCGACATGAAGTCCTTCATCGGCCTGGCGGTGGCGCAGGCACCGGCCTTCCTCGCCGCCGAGCTGCCCTTCGCCATCCACTACGCCTTCAGCTACGACGAGGAGGTGGGCTGCTTCGGCGCGCCGCGGCTCATCGCCGACCTGCGCGCCCGCGGCATCCAGCCCCTGGCCTGCATCGTCGGCGAGCCCACCGGCATGGTGCCGGCGCTGGCGCACAAGGGCGTGTACCGCTGGCGCTGCTGCATCAAGGGCCGGGCGGCGCATTCGTCGCTCGTGCCGCAGGCGGTGAACGCGATCGAGGTCGGGGCTCGCGTCGTCGGCAAGCTCTCCGAAATGTCGACCCGCTACCGCGAGGAGGGGCCGCACTACCCCGGCTTCGACGTGCCCTACACCACCGGCGCGGTCTGCGTCATCGAGGGCGGCATCGCCGACAACGTCGTGCCCGAGGACTGCCGCTTCCACTACGAGTTCCGCAACCTGCCGGGCAGCGACGTCGCGGCGATGCAGGCCGAGGTGACGTCGTTCGCGGCCGGCCTCGAGCCGGCGATGCAGGCGGTGGCGCCCGAGGCCGGCATCCGCTTCGAGACGATCTGCGAGACGCCTGCCTTCCTCGCCCGCGCCGACGACCCCGCGGTGCTGCTCGCCGGCCGCCTGGCCGCGGCCGAGGCGACCACGCTCGTCGCCTTCGGCACCGAGGCCGGCCTGTTCCAGAAGGCCGGAATCCCGACGGTGGTGTGCGGTCCGGGGCACATCGCCCAGGCGCATCAGGCCGACGAGTACGTATCGCTGGCGCAGCTCGCGGCGGGCGAGCGCTTTCTGCAGGGCCTGGCGACGGTGGGCATGGAAGCGCTGGCTGGCCGGCGCGTGCCACGCTAGTTCGCTGAGCTACCGCAGCTCGACCGTCACCCGACTCAGCGGTCGCGATCGCGCAGCGTCTCCAGCGCGTCGAGCAGCACCCGCACCCGCGGCGGCATCAGGCGACCCGAAGGCATGACGGCACTGAGCGGCATCGGCGGCGGCCGGTGCGCGGCGAGCACCTCGACCAGCTTGCCGCGCGCCAACTCGTCCTGGACGACGTAGTCGGGCAGCTGGCACAGGCCGAGGCCGAGCAGCGCCGCGGCGCCGAGCGCTTCGGTGTCGCTGATCTGCGCGCTGTGCACCGGATGCAGCTCGACGATGCGCCGGCCCTGCATGAGGTGCCACGGTCGGCTGCGGCCGCTCGTCGGCATGCGAAACACCACCGCCTTGTGTCCGGCCAGGTCTTCGGGTCGTGCGGGCGTGCCGTGGGCGCGCAGGTAGGCGGGGCTCGCCACCAGCACCAGGCCCTGCGAATCGATGCGCCGCGCCACCAGCGACGAATCGCTCAGCTCGCCGGCGCGCACGGCGAGATCGATGCCGTCCTTCACCAGGTCGGCGAAGGCGTCGCGGAAGCGCACCTCGAACACCAGCGCCGGGTGCTGGCGCTGCAGCTTCGCCAGGATCGGCAGCACGAAGCGGCGGCCGTAGAACATCGGCACGTCGAGACGCACCGTGCCCGAAGGCGCGGCGCGCACCCCGGTGGCGTCGGCCTTCAGGTCCTCGAACTCCGCGAGCAGGCGCTCGCAGCGATGGAACAGCCGCTCGCCGTCGACGGTGAGGGTGACCTGGCGGGTGGTGCGGTGGAAGAGCTTGACGCCGAGGGCGGTCTCGAGGCGGGCCACGCTCTTGGCCAGGGTCGAGGGCGAGCCGCCGAGGTCGCGCGCCGCCGCCGCGAAGCTGCGGTGGCGCGCGGTCTGCGCGAAGGCGAGGAATTGCTGCAGTCCCTGCATGGCGGCCGAAATGGATTGCGGAAGAAATGTCCTCAATGTTACGGCGTTGCCGCATCTTCACGGATGACTCGCCGGCTTCGACACTCTCGTCATCCGAGGCGCCGCGGATTCTTCTCTTCCAACCGAACCGAACTGGAGTCCTGCCATGAACGTGATCGAACAGACCCGTCCCGCCGCCACGCCGATCCCCGGCGTGGCCCATTCCACCTGGGCCGGCCAGGCCGAGGGCCTGGAGCAACTCTCGGTGTGGCGGCAGACGCTCGCGCCCGGCGCGGCGACGCCGCCGCACCGCCACGACTGCGACGAGGTCGTGCTCTGCCTCTCGGGCTGGGGCGAGGTGCATAGCGAAGGCGCGGTCCAGCGCTTCGGCGCCGACTGCACGGTGGTGCTGCCGAAGGGGCGCGACCACCAGATCTTCAACGTCGGTCCGCAGCCGATGGAGATCGTCGGCCTGTTCGGCGCCACGCCGGTGCTGACCCGGCTGCCCGACGGCAGCGCGCTCGAGCTGCCCTGGCGGAGCTGAGCGGGTCGGGCCGGGCCGGGCGCAAGCCGGGTCCGGTCCTTGCGGCGAGCCGCTACTGCGCCAGAAAGCCGCCGTCCACCGGCAGCGTATGGCCGGTGATCATCGCCGCCTTGCTCGACGCGAGAAAGACGATCGCGTGGGCCACGTCCTCGGGCTCGGCGACACGCTGCAGCGGCGTCACGGCCATCACCCGCGCCATCAGCGCCGGGTCCTTGAACAGGCCCTGGGTGAGATCGGTCCTGACCCAGGTCGGCGCGACCGCATTGACGCGCACGCCCTGGCCGGCCCATTCGACCGCGAGCGCGCGGGTCAGGTTCACGACCCCGCCCTTGCTCGATTGATACGAGAGGTTGGGATAGAGGCCGCCGCCCGACAGGCCCATCATCGAGGCGACGTTGACGATCGCGCCGCGGCCGGCGGCGACCATGGTCCGGCCGGCGGCGCGCGCGCAGAGGAACACCCCGTTCAGGTTGACGTCTATCACTTTCTCCCAATCGGCGAGCGAGAGCTCGAGCGTCGGCCGGCGCAGGGCGATGCCGGCGTTGTTCACCAGGATGTCGAGCCGGCCGTAGCGCGCGACCACCACGGCAAAGGCCCGCTCGACCGCGGCTTCGTCGGTGACGTCGAGCGTCGCCGCGTGATGGTCGACGCCGCGCTCCGTCAGGCGCTGGCTGGCGACGGCGAGGGCGGCCTCGTCGCGATCGAGGAGCACCGGGCGGGCGCCGTTGGCGACCAGCGCCTCCACGGTCGCCCAGCCGATGCCCTTGGCACCGCCCGTCACCACCGCCACCCGGCCGTCGTTCGGCGCGCGCTTCGCTTCCATGCGTCGTCCTCCTCGACAATCATCCTACGCAATCGGGAGGGCACGGCGTGGGGTTCGAGTACGTGAGCGTGGAAGAGGCCATCAGCCGCGACGGCCTGCGCATGGTCGTGGTCGGCGGCGTGCCCAGCCCGTGGGGCGAGGCGGCCAAGGGCCTGTTCCACATCGAAGGCATCGATTGGCTCGGCGTGCGCCTGGCGTACGACAGCGAGGCGCTGCTGCAATGGGCCGGCGAGCGCAGCGGCCCGGTGGCGGTGTACGGCAAGGAAGCGCCGCGGCCCGGCTGGCGCGAGATCCTGCTGCTCGCCCAACGGCTCGCGCCCGCGCCGCGGCTCCTCCCTGCCGACCCGGACAGGCGCGAGCAGGTGCTGGCGCTCGCGGGCACGATCTGCGAGCCGGGCGGCCTCAACTGGAGCCGCCGGCTGCAGCTCGTGCATGCCGGCCTGCAGGGCCAGCCCGGCTTCAATGCCCGCGCCTCGAGCTACCTGGCGAAGAAATACGGCCACGACCCGGAAGGCGGCGCGGCCGCCGGCCCGAAGGTGGCGGCGGTCCTGGGCACGCTCGCGGCACGCCTGAAGGCGCAGCATGCGGCCGGCAGCGCCTACTTCGTCGGCGACGCGCTGACCGCGGCCGACGTCTATGCCGCCACCGCGATGGCGCTCTTCAAGCCGCTGCCGCAGGAGGTGTGCGAGATGGTGCCGGCCACCCGCGCCGCGTTCGAGGCGCTCGATCCGCCGACCGCGGCGGCGCTCGATCCGGTGCTGCTCGCGCACCGCGACATGATGTATGCGCGGCACCTGGCGCTGCCGCTGAAGCTGTAGCGGCGGATGCCGTTTCGTTCTGCTGCCTCTTGAGTCGAAAGCCGTCAATAATCGACTCACAATTTGAGTCGATTAGGAGGATAATCGTCTCATGACCCGAGCCGCGTCGTACATCTGGCAGCAGCCCGACTGGCCCCGGCTCAGCTACGACGGGGGGAAGATCAGCGGCGCGGTCGGGGCGGCGCGACGGGCACAAGGTCTGGTCGAAGGCCGTCTGAGCGCGATCGGCCTGCCGGCACGACAGCAGCTCGCGGCCGAGACATGGGCGCAGGACGCTGTCGCGACGGCCGCGATCGAAGGCGAGCGCCTGGACCTCGACGCCGTTCGATCGTCGGTCTGCCGGCGGCTCGGTGTCGAAAGCGCCAAGGCGTCGCGCGTGCCCGGCAACGTCGAGGGTCTGCTCGACGTGATGGAAGACGCCGTCGACCGCGCTGCCGAGCCGCTCACCGATGCCCGCCTGCAGGCATGGCAGCAGGCTCTCTTCCCGACCGGGTTCTCGGGGCTGAAGCCGGTGCGGGTGAACGCCTATCGAGACCGGCGCGAGCCGATGCAGATCGTCAGCGGGCCGGTCGGGCGCGTGAAGGGTCATTACGAAGCGCCACCGTCGCGCAAGGTGCCGGCCGAGATGAAGCGCTTCCTGAAGTGGTTCAACGAGGGCGCCGAGCCCGATCTCCTGGTGCGCGCCGCCCTCGCCCACCTCTGGTTCGAGACGATCCACCCGTTCGAGGACGGCAACGGGCGGGTCGGCCGCGCCATCGTCGACCTGACCCTGGCGCGTGACGTTGGCGACCCGACGCGGATGCCGCGCATCTCTCGGCAGCTGAGTGACAACCGCGACGCTTACTACGAGCAGCTGCAGCGGGCGCAGCACGGCGGCCTCGACGTCACTTCCTGGATTGCCTGGTTCATCTCGCAGATCCACGAGGCTTGTGACAAGGCCGCGTCGGTCGTGGACCTGGCGCTGTCGAAGGCCACGTTCTGGGCGACACATGCCGACAAGGAACTCAACGCCCGCCAACGCAAGGTCCTCAAGGTCCTGCTCGACGCCGGGCCGGGCGGATTCGAAGGCGGAATGAACACGCGCAAGTACGAGGCACTGACCGGGACGTCGAGGGCCACGGCGTCCCGCGAGCTGATCGAGCTCGGGAAGACAGGGTTCCTCGTCGTCGTCGGCGCCGGCCGCTCGACCCGCTACTACGTCAACATGGACGGATGGGTAGCCATGGCGGCCGGCGAAGTCTCCTGAGCAGTAGCTTCGACAATAACCACCGCCATCGAAAGGAGCCATCGTGACCACCCGAGACCACGCCCGCGCCTTCATGCCCTATCCCGATGCGCCGGTGACGCACGCCGCCACCGGACCGCTGGCGGGCCTGTCGTTCGCCGTCAAGGACCTGTTCGACGTCACCGGCTATCCCACCAGCGGCGGCCAACCGTTCGTGCTGGCGATGTCCGGCATCAAGGCCGAGACCGCGCCGACGGTGCAGCGCCTGCTCGATGCCGGCGCGCGCTTCGCCGGCAAGACCATCACCGACGAGCTGGCGTTCTCGATGAACGGCCAGAACGCGCACTTCGGCTCGCCGCTCAACGGCGCCGCGCCCGACCGGATCAGCGGCGGCTCGTCGTCGGGATCGGCCTCGGCGGTGTCGAACCATCTCTGCGACTTCGCCGTCGGCAGCGACACCGGCGGCTCGGTGCGCGGCCCGGCGAACCACTGCGGCCTCGTCGGCCTGCGGCCAACGCATGGCCGGGTCAGCCTGAAGGGCGCGCTCGACCTCGCGCCCAGCCTCGACACCTGCGGCTGGTTCACCCGCGACGTGCCGACCTTCGCCCGGGTCGCCGACGTGCTGCTCGGCACCGATCCCGCGCCTCTGGCGGACAAGGTCCGCCTGCTCGCGCCGCGCGACGTCTGGGGCCTGCTCGCACCCGAGGTGCTGGCGGCGCAAGCCGGGCCGCGGGCACGGATCGAGGCCGTGCTCGGCGTGGCGACGCCGGTCGACGCGGTGTTCGAGAGTTTCGAGACGATGTACTGGAGCTTTCGCTTCCAGCAGGGGCGCGAGGCCTGGCACACCGACGGCGCCCTGATCGATCGCTTCGCGCCGCCGCTGGGGCCGGGCGTGAAGGAGCGCTTCGCCTGGGCGCGCGAGGTGACGGCGGCGCAGTACGACGAATCCGCGGCGTTCCGCGCCCGCTTCAAGGCCCACGTCGCGGCGCTGCTCGGCAGCGACGGCGTGCTGCTGATGCCGACCATGCCCGACGTCGCCCCGCTCGTCAGCGCCGACGAGGCCTTGCTCGAGGACTACCGCAACCAGGCGACGCGGATGCTCTGCATCGCCGGCCTGTCCGGCTTCCCGCAGCTCTCGCTGCCGCTGGGAAATCGCCTCGGCGCGCCGCTTGGCATCTCGCTGCTCGGACCGGCCGGGAGCGACCGCAGCCTGGTGCGGCTGGCCGAGCGGATCATGGCCGTCGCCTGACCGGCGCCGCGCGTCGGGCGGCTCACGGCTTCGGGTTGAAGTCGGCGCTGCGCCGGCTCAGGCCGTCGGCAGCGCCAGCAGCTCGCTGTTGATCGGGTTGCGGTGCAGGAAGCTCTCGCGGAATTCGTCCGGCACCTGGGTGTCGTGCACGCGCTCGACCCAGGCGCGGCCTTCGGCGACGGCCTTGCGGGCGGCGGCGTCGCGGCCGAGCGTCGCGAAGGTGCGCGCCGCCACCAGCCACATCTCCGGCAGGTAGAAGCTGTCGGGCAGGTAGCGCCGGGCGAGGCGCAGCGCCGCCTCGACGTGCGGCAGGGCCCGCGCCGGCGCGTCCAGCGCCAGCGCGCAGGCCGCGGCGCGGACGTGGCCGGAGAGGGCGACGCCGTGCCGCTCGCGCGCGGTCGCCCAGAGCGCGAGGTTCGCGGCCATTGCCTCGCCCTCGTCTGGCGGCACGAGGCGGGTCGCGAACAGCGTGGTGATGCGATGGAAGATGTCGTCGGCGTTGGGAATGATCTTCAGCGCCTCGCGCATCATCGCCAGGCCGTCGCGGCCCCCCTGCGCCTCGAGCTCGGCGCGGTGCGCGAGCCGGATCATTGCGACGCCGAGGGTCACGCCCGGCCGCTCCGGCGCCAGCAGGTGCAGCGCCCGCGCCGGCTGGCCGAGCTGCTGGTAGAGCACGACCAGGCGCTGCTCGGCGAGCGCGTGGTCGGAATGCGACGCGCCGCCCGCGCGGTAGGCGGCGAGCGCCTCCTCGAGCAAGGCAAGCGCCTGGGCGTAGCGACCGACGTCGCGCAGCCGATGCGCAAGCGTCACCTGCATCTGCAGCACGCGCACGGTCACGGGCTCGTTGGCCGCGCGGGCGAGCCGGTGGGCCTGCTCCGCCGCCTGCGCGGCCTCGGCCACCAGGCCCATCTTGGCCTGCGTCGAGGCGCTGTTGGCCATCGTCTTCCAGATCATGTCGCGTCGCTCGGCCTGTTGCCCGACGGCGCGCGCGGCCTCCCAGGCGGGCATCGCGTCGCCGAGCCGGTCGGCGTAGTCGAGCGCCAAGGCGGTCGCCGCCCAGTACTCCCACTGCTGCTCGACCTCGGCGTGGCTGCGCACCCAGGTCGCATGGGGGGTGAGCAGCGCCACGGCCTCGTCGGCACGACGCGCATCGCAGAGCGCGCCCGACAGGGTGATCGCGAAGCGCAGCTCGAGGTCGCTGCGGCCGAGCAGGCGCGCGGTCTGGATCGCCTGCTCGCCCAGGCGCAGCGACTCGTGCAGCTCGTAGCGGGTCAGCGCCAGCTCGAGCCGGGACGCGAGCGCCAGCAAGCGCTGCTCGTCGCCGACGGCGGCCTGCTCGACGGCCTCGACGGCGCTGCTCGCATCGGCGCCGAGGTCGTTCGACGTGAGTGCGCGCGCCCGCTGCAGCAAGGCCTCGAAGCGCTCCGCCGGCCGGCCGGCGCGCTCGAAGCAGCTCGCGGCCTCAGCCAGCAGCGCGCACTGCTCGGTCAGCGACGACGAGCGGCGCGAGCGTTCGGCCGCCGCCATGAAGGCCGATCCGGCCGAGAGCCACTGGCCCGCCTGGACCCAATGCTGGGCGAGCCGCGCCGGCTCGCCCTGGTGCTGCTGCAGGAACGCGGCCACTTCGGCGTGCAGCTGGCGCGCCACCGGTGCGGGCACCGAGGCCAGCGCCGACTCGTAGATCAGGTCGTGGACGAAGGCGCCGTCGCGCAGGACCTGCGCGTTCTCGAGCTCGGCGCAAGGGTCGGCGAGATCGAGCGTGCGTACGCCGAGCACGTGCGATGCGAGCTCGATCGAGAAGTCGGGCACGGCGATCGCCGCGCAGCGCGCCAGCCGCACGGCGTCGGCCGAGAGGTGACCGATGCGGCGCTCGATCACCGCGTGCAGCGTGCCGGGGAGCGGCAGCCGCGCCGGCGGCGTGCCGCCGCCCGCGGCGTCGCGGCTGGTGAGCCAGGCCTTGAGCGTCTCGAGCAGGTAGAGCGGGTTGCCGCCGCAGTGGCGCAGCAGCGTCGCCGCCGTCGGCTGGCCGCGCAGCGACGCGATGCCGAGCGAATCGACGATCTCGCCGGCGTGGGCGAGGGTCAGCGGCGCGAGCGCCACCCACTCCGCCGCGCCGGGCGCGAGCGCCTCGTCGAGCAGGGTGCGGCCGGGCGTCGACACTTCGCCGGCGCGGGCGGTGACGATCCAGCGCCGGCCCGAAGCGCCGATCACGTACTGCAGCAGCTCGATGCTGCTCGGGTCGGCGAAGTGCAGGTCGTCGACGACGAAGCCTTCGAGCGCCAGCGCCTCGGCCTCGAGCGCCGCGCTGACGGCATTGAAGAGGTAGGCGCGGCCTTCGCTTCCCGGCAGCGCCGCCGGCTCGCCGAGCTCGGGAAGCAGCCAGGCGAGCGTGCGCCGCAGCGACGGCTCGAGGCCGCGCAGGAAGCCGCTCGGGAGGGCGCGCAGCAGCCGTGCCGCCGAGGCATACACCACGCGCCCGTCGCCGGGCCGGGCGCCGACGACCAGCGTCCGGCCGCGGGCCTGCGCGAAATCGCCGACCAACCGGCTCTTGCCCATGCCGCCCTCGCCGGTGACGACGGCGTTGCGGCCCGCGTCCCAGGCCTCGTGCAGCGCACGCCACGCCGCCTCGCGGCCGATCAGCCGCGGCGGCAGCAGCACGCTCGCCGGCAGGCCCTGGGCCGGCGAGGGCAACGCGGGCACGCCGGCGGCGCTGATCGTCGCCAGCAGCGCCAGCGTTTCCGCCGACGGCACGGCGCCGACCTCGTCCTTCAGCATCTGCTCGCAGCGGTCGAACGCGAGCAGCGCCGCCGCCCGGTCGCCCTGCAGGTAGAGGATGCGGATCAGGCGACGGTGCGCGGCTTCCGAGAGCGGCTCGAGGGCGAGCAGCTCGCGCGCGTGCGCCAGCGCGCCGGCGTAGTCGCGGCTGTGCTCGGCCGCGTCGGCGCGGCCTTCGAGCCCGGCCCGATGGCGCCCGGCCCGGCGCTCGCGCTGCTGCTCCAGCCAGGCGGCCAGCTCGGGGCCGAGCTCGCCGCCCGAGTCGCCGAGCACGTGCCGCGAGTCGGCGAGGTCGTGCTCGACGCCGGCGGTCAGCGACAAGGTCGCGCTGCCAGTGACCAGCTCGACGCCGAGCTGTCGCCGGAGCTGGAACAGGCGCTGGCGCAGGGCGTTCCCCGCCGACTCGGGCGTGCTCTGCGGCCAGAGCAGGGCCGCCAGCCGGGTGCGCGGCGTCGGCCCCTCGAGCGCCAGCCAGGCGAGCAGCGCGGCATCACGCGGGGCCAGCGCCGCGACGGCGTCGTCGGCGCCGAGGAGATGGGGCGCGTTGGCGAGTTGCAGGCGCATGGCAGGCGGATCGGTCGATGCTACCCGTCGTGCTGCGGCGCTCGAGGTCATGGTGGTCTAGCGGAACCCGTTGGCCCAGATGTTCGTCCTCGTGCCGTCCGACTGGGACCAGACGGTGATCACGTTGCCGGAGCCGTCGACGCCGAGCTGAGGCGCCCGCGCCGCGGCCGGGGCGTTGTCGATCGGCGCCGCCGTGCCCCAGCCCGTGGCCGCGGTCCAGCGATTGGCCAGGATGTTGAAGGTGAAGCCGGCGACATCGCGATGCGACCAGGCCGCGGTGGCGTTGCCGTTGCCGTCGAAGGCGATCCGTGGCTCCAGCGCCGGTCCGGCGTTGTCGGTCTCGATCAGCACTGCGCTGCCCCAGCCCTGGCCGGAGGTGTAGCGGTTGGCCAGCACGTTGTCGAGTACGCCGTCCGACTGGATCCAGACCGCCATGGCATTGCCGCTCGCGTCGAAGGCGATGCGCGCGTCGTGGGCGCTGTTGGTGTTGTCGGTCTCGAGCAGGACCGGCGCACCCCAGCCGCTGGCGACGATGTGTCGGCTCGACCAGATGCTGTTCCAGCTGCCGTCGGGCCGATGCCAGACCGCGATGGCGTTGCCGGCGCCATCGAGCGCCACATGCGGCGCCGGATTGGCTGTCGTCGCGTTGACGCTGTCGATCGGGCCGGCGCTGCCCCAGCCTGAGCCCGCTGTGTACCGGTTGGCCCAGACGTTGTAGCTGAAGGGCGGCCCGCTCGCGCTGGCCCAGGCCCAGACGACCATCGCGTTGCCGGCCGCATCCATGGCGATCTGCGGCGCGCTGGTGTCGCCGCTGTCGTCGGCCTCGATGGCAGCAGCGGTGCCCCAGCCGGCGCCGTTCACGTAGCGGTTGGCGACGATGTCGATGCGCCCGCCGGCGTGCTGCCAGAAGGCCACGATCGCGTTGCCGCTGCCGTCGATGGCGATTTGCGGGTAGCCGGCATCGCCGGGTCCGGCCTCGATCAGGACCGCGCCGGCCCAGCCGACCTGCGCGGTGTAGCGGCTGGCCCAGATGTGGTTGTTGCCGCTGTTCTGCGTAAAGCTCGATTGCATCCACACGGCGATGGCATTTCCGTCGCCGTCGATCGCCACCTGGGGTGCCTGCGACGTCTCGAGGACGACCGGGCTGATCCGCTGCGGCGTGCCCCAGCCGGCGCCGGGCGCGTAGCGGTTGGCGTAGATGTTGATCCTGCTGCCGTCCGACTGCTGCCATACCGCCACTGCCTGGCCGCTCGCGTTCACGGCGACCTGCACGCTTTCGGCGTTGCCGGCGTTGTCGGTTTCGATCAGCGCCGCGGCGCCCCAGGCCTTGGCCGCCACGGCAGGCGAGACGCTGAGTACCGCGCCGTTGCTGATCGCGACGCCGGCGCCGTTGTAGGCGATGGCCGCATAGAGCGCGCCGCTGTCGGCCAGCGTCAGCGCCGGCGTGGTGTAGCTCGTACCGGTGGCACCGGCGATGGCGACGGCGTTGCGCGTCCACTGGTAGCGCAGGGCCGAGCCGCTCACTGCCACCGTGAAGGTTGCGGACTGTCCTGCGGTCACGTTCGCGGCGGCCGGCGAGCTGCCGATGACGGGCGCGCCCAGCACCACGAGCGTGGCCGGATCGCTGGTCACTGAGTTCAGCGGGTTGTTGACGGTCACCGCGTAGCCGGCGCCATCGCCGCCGGTCAGGTTGGCGAGCACCAGCACCGCGCCGGTCGCGCCGGGGATCGGCGCGCCGTTCTTCAGCCACTGGTAGCCGATCGGGCCGCTGCCGGTCACCGCCACCGCGAAGACGGCGCTGCCGCCGGGCGGCTGCACCTGGGGCGACGGCTGCGACTGCAGCGCCACCGGTGTGACGGCGGCGCTGGCGTTGACCGTCAGCACGACGTTGTCGCTCGTGGCGGTTCCGAGGCCATTGCTCACCTGCACCGAGTAGGTCGCGGCGTCGCCGATCGCGGCCGAGGCGATGCTGTGGAAGGCCGCGGTCGCGCCGACGATCGGCTGGCCGTTTCTCAGCCACTGGTAGGCGAGCGGGCCGCTGCCGCTGGCGCCGACGGCGAAGGTGGCGGTGTTGCCGGCGTTGACGAGGACCGAGACGGGCTGCGTCACGATCGCCGGCGCCACGACGGGCGCGGTGGCGGCGCCGACCGACAAGGTCGCGACGCTGCTGATCGCGTTGCCCGCGGCGTTGCTCACCGTCACCCGGTACGCGCCGGCCTGGGTGACCGAGATCGCGGGCAACCGAAGCACCGGGCCGTTGGCGCCGACGATCGCCACGCCGTTCAGGTCCCACTGGTAGCTGAGCGCCTCGGTGCCGCGCGCCGCGATGGCGAACGCGGCGTCGCCGCCGGCGACCAGGCTGAGGCTCGCCGGCTGGGTCGTGATCGTCGGCGCGACGTCAAGGTCGCTCACCGAGACCGTGACCGGCGCGCTCTCGGTGCTGCCCAGGGCGTTGCTTGCGACCACGCGGTACTGGGTGCCGTTGTTCGCGGTGCTCAAGGCGAGGGTGGTGTAGCTCCCGGTTGTGGCGCCGCTGCCGCCGCTCACGTCGGCCCAGGCGGCCGCCGAGTTGGCTGGACGGGTCTGCCATTTCAGGAGCGGCGCCGGCGCGCCGGCCGCGGTGGCGGAGAAGCTCGCCGTCTGACCGGTCTTCACCAGCACCGAGCGCGGCGCATCGACGATCGCCGGAAGGGCGCTCTGCTGCAGGACGTTGATGCGGGTCGGCGGGCCGGTGACGCAGGGTGGCGGGGCCACGTCGGGCGGGGTGTAGCAGGCGTAGACGCGGATCAGCGCGCCCTGGTCGCTCGCCGCGGCGACGAAGCCGTGCGCGTGGCCCCAGTAGAACCAGGGGGAGCCTTCGCCGAGCGGGTTCGGGTCGGCCTCGTCCTGGTACGAGCGGCCGACGACCCGCCAGGAGGCGCCGTTGTCGTCGCTGCGCTGCCAGTCGACCATGGCGCGGTCGGCGGGGGTCACCGGCGTGCTGGACCCGTTGCGGGCCGCCCCGCCCTGGAAGACCGCGTCGACCCGCGCCTGCAGGCCGGCCACGACGTCCACCTGCGCCGGCGTGCGCACCAGCCCGATCTGCGGATAGGCCGTCATGGTCCAGGTGAAGTCGTGGAACATCGAGAGGGCGATATGGCCGTCGCACATCAGGTAGATCACGAGCTGGTGCCAGTAGTACGGCGCGTACGTCACCGTGATCGAGCCGTTGCCGACGGGAAACGACTGCGATCCGACCCCGCGGTTGGTCACGCTGATGCTGCTGTTCGCGGGCGTGCAGATCCACGGCAGCGCGCCACCGTTCGAAGCCCACGAGAGGGTGACCGTCGTGACTCCGACCAGGTGATCGCACGACTGGCCGCCGCAGTCCACCGTCCTCGTCAGCGCGAACGGCTCGGCCTGCGCCAAGGGCAGAACGTAGGTGATCATGACCGGGACGAAGTAAGAAAAGCTGCGCACCTTCGCGCTCAGCACGCCGTCCTTCAGCACGCTCTCGCTCAGGATTTCCCAGGCGCCACCCGGCTCGGCCTTGGCCAGCTTCAGTTCCTGGTTCGGCTGCAGGCGGGCAGCGGCGGCCGCGGCCGGGATGCGGACCTCGACCGGCTCGCGGAACTCGCCGCCGTGCGGCGTGATGACGACCATGTCGCCGCCGGCGGCCAGGCCGGTCGGCAGCGGCGGCGCGCCGGTGGCGTCGACGGCGACGCGGATGGTGGTATCGGCGAGGAGCGCGCCGGCCGGCACGATCACCGAGGCGCCGCCGGCGTCGCCGACGGTGCCGCCGGCGCTGCCGATCACCGGCGGCGGCGCGACGACCGCGGGTTCCGGTGCGCTGCCGCCGCCCCCGCCGCAGGCCGCAAGGAATGCCAGGAGGCCGCCGGCCAGGGCCGCTCGAATCGTTTTCATCGCCATCGCTCCCTTGTCTCGGCCTTGTGGTGGTGACCGAGTGGTCGGGTTGTAGGCGGGGCAGCGTTATGAACGCGTTAGGCGGCGGGCGCCGGCGCCGCCGGACGGCGGTTCTTCGCCGCCGCCGGTCGTGCGACGATCGGGGTCATGAGCACGCTTTCCTCCTCGAACGCGGTGGCCGACCCGACCGCGAAGGCCGCCCCGGCGGCGTCGGGATCGCTCCTCGGCCAGCTCGCTCAGGCGCTGGCCAGCCGGCGGATCCGCGTCGTCGACCTGACGCAGACGCTCACGCCCGATTTCCCGCAGATCGCGCTGCCGCCGGAAATGGGCCAGTGCTGGCCGTTCCGGATCGAGGAGGTGTCGAGCTACGACGCCCGCGGCCCGGGCTGGTACTGGAACAACTTCTCCTGCGGCGAGCACACCGGCACCCACTTCGACGCGCCGATCCACTGGATCTCGGGCAAGGACCTGCCGAACAACTCGGTCGACACGATTCCGGCGCAGCACTTCGTCGCCCCGGCCTGCGTGATCGACTGCTCCGCGGCGGCGACCGCCGATCCCGACTACCTGCTGACGGTCGAGGACATCGAGCGCTTCGAGGCCGCGCACGGCCGCGTGCCCGAAGGCGCCTGGTTCCTGATGCGCACCGACTGGTCCAAGCGCACCGACCCCGAGGCCTACCAGAACTTCGACGAGACCGGCCAGCATACGCCCGGCCCGAGCAGCGAGGCGGTGCAGTTCCTGGTGGATAAGCGCAACGTTCTCGGCTTCGGCTCGGAGGCGATCGGCACCGACGCCGGCCAGGGCTACCACCTCAGGCCGCCGTATCCGTGCCACTACTACATGCACGGTGCCGGCCGCTACGGCCTGCAGTGCCTCTCCAACCTTGACCTGCTGCCGCCCACCGGCGCGCTCCTGATCTGCCCGCCGCTGAAGATCGAGAAGGGCAGCGGCAGCCCGCTGCGCGTGCTCGCCTTGGTCGAGGGCTGATCGCATGGGCGACGCGTCGCTGCCCTGCGCGCTCGTCACTGGCGGCAGCGCCGGCATCGGCCGGGCGATCTGCGAAGCCCTGCTCGGCGAGGGACAGCGCGTCGTCTCGCTCGACCGGGCGCCGGCGACCTTGGCGCATCCGCAGCTCAGGTCGATCGCTGTCGATCTCGCCGACCGCGACGCCACCCGCAAGGTCGCGGCGGAGGTGGCTGCGACCTACGCACCGACGACCCTGGTGCACAACGCCGGCGTCATCCGTCCGGCGCTGCTCGCCGACGTCAGGCTCGAGGATCTCGACGCCCTGGTCGAGCTCCATCTGGGCGCGGCGATCCAGCTGGTGCAGGCGCTGCTGCCGGGCATGCGCGAGCGCCGGTTCGGCCGCATCGTCCTGATCTCGTCGCGCGCCGCGCTTGGCGCCGCGACCCGCACTGCCTACTCGGCGACCAAGGCGGCGCTGCTCGGCCTGGCGCGCACCTGGGCGCTCGAGCTCGCGGCCGACGGCATCACCGTCAACGTCGTCGCCCCGGGGCCGATCCGCACCGACATGTACCACGCGATCGTGCCTGCCGGCAGCGAGCAGGACCAGCGCCTTGCCGCCTCCATTCCCGTCGGCCGCATCGGCGAGCCCGGCGACGTCGCCCGCGCCGTCGCCTTCTTCGCCGCGCCGGCCAACAGCTTCGTCACCGGGCAGACGCTGTTCGTCTGCGGCGGCAGCAGCGTCAGCAGCCTGAAGGTCTGAGGTGAACCGGGTACAGGTCGCCGCGCTGGTGGAAGACGAGCGCGTCCATCGCGACCTCTACCTGAGCGACGACCTCTTCGCGCTCGAGCAGAAGCACTTCTTCGCCAACACCTGGAACTACGTCGGCCACGCCAGCCAGGTGCCGAACGCCGGCGACTACGTCACGCTCGATCTCGCCGGGCGGCCGCTCGTGATGGTGCGCCACGACGACGGCTCGGTGCGCGTGCTCTATAACCGCTGCGCCCACAAGGGCACGCCGCTGGTGAGCGACAGGAGCGGCAACACCGGCCGGTTCTTCCGCTGCCCGTACCACGCCTGGACCTATCGCCTCGACGGCATGCTGCGCGCCGTGCCCCTGGCCGGCGGCTACGACGGCACCGGCCATTCCACCAGCGAGGCGGCGCGCGGCATGCAGGCGCCGGCCGGCGTGGCCGTGCATCGCGAGTTCGTGTTCGCGAAGATCAACCCGGGCGGGCCCGACTTCGCCGACTACTTCGGCGAGGCGCTGGCTTCGATCGACAACCTCGTCGACCGCTCTCCCGTCGGCAGGCTGAGGATCGAGGGCGGGTGCCTGCGCACCCTGATCCGCTGCAACTGGAAGACCTATCTCGAGAACATCAACGACACGGTGCATCCGCTCTCCACGCACGAATCGGCCAGCGGCGCCGCGGCGAAGCTATGGGACGGGCAACCGGCCGAGGCGCCCAAGCCGATGGCGATCGAGCAGATCCTGCCGTTCGGCGCGGGCCATGATTTCTTCGACCGCATGGGCGGCCGCATCCTGCCGAACGGGCACAGCGTCCTCGGCACGCAGTTCAGCATCCATTCGGGCTACGGCCAGGTGCCCGAGTACGAGGCGGCGATGCGCCGGGCGCACGGCGAGGAGCGCGCCGCCGAGATCCTGCAGCGCTCGCCGCAGAACGCGCTCTGCTATCCAAGCCTGTCGCTGAAGGGCTCGCCGCAGGCGATCCGCGTCATCCGTCCGCTCGCCGCCGACCGCACCGTGGTCGAAGCCTGGAGCTTTCGGGTCGAGGGCGCGCCCGAGTTGCTGTTCCAGCGCTCG